>Ga0315314_1003011_pt1 | contig 13519 bp, 11 predicted proteins | sample TDP9_MG_FD_203631 | JGI IMG/M metagenome (GOLD analysis project Ga0315314, IMG submission 203631) | Freshwater sediment microbial communities from Lake Towuti, South Sulawesi, Indonesia - TDP9 | ecosystem: Environmental > Aquatic > Freshwater > Lake > Sediment | place: Indonesia: South Sulawesi...
GAATTTTTCAGGGATGTCGGTTCCTTGAACAGCCTTGGATGCGAGTTCGGCGTCTTTTTTGGTCATTCTTTTCTTGAGAAGATATGCTTCTAGTCTATCCTTAAGTTTTGTGTCCTGTAATCCATAAAGTAATGGTAGGGGCAGAGCTTCTTTCTTAATTCTACTCAAGCATTCGTTAAGGTCAAAAATATCGATCCAATCGTCTCTTAGAAGGATCAGCATTCCAAGCAATCTGCCATATTCGCCTAAGGCTTCGATTTGCTGTGGTTTTGCATTTCCCAATATCGCGCTGATTCGTGCATGCGCTTCAACGTCGGCAGCCTTTTTTCGCAGGACTCGTAGATATTCCTGAGGCGTGACGTCAAGTCTTCCGCGAAAGCCGAGTTCCATTGCCTCGGCGTCTCCAAGTTCAAAGAACATGTTCTTGATGATGCTCAAAATCATTCGTCTTTTTCTCGCCGGAATGTCGCTCAGTAGTGCTTGGTTGAGCAATGTTAAGCCCTTGAACAGCAGGGCGTCTCCGACCAGTAGGGCTATGTCTCTGCCGTATTTTCCATAAACCGTTGCATGTCTATACTTGCTTCGAGACTGATCTATAATGTCGTCATGAATGTCCATGGCACCGCTGATCAACGATAGAGAAACCGCTGTAGAGGTCGTCTTTTCAGCGTCTCCGCCAACAGCCTCGCAAACAATCGACATCAACGATGGTCTAGACCGATCCTGCCACACTTTGGTGATGAAATATTCCAGAGCTTGTCGTGCCTGTGCGCTCTCAATCTTCTCACTTAGAATTTCCTTTCTAGCCAACTCCAAGGCTTTGGATCCCCGTTTCTTGAAGACTCTCTGCAGTTCCTTCATTGCAGCTTCAGGCGTTACGTTTGCTTGTTTCATGTTTTGCCTCCATATTGCTATTCACGAGGACGCCTAGGCAGATTCTGTTTGATGAAGTCATAGTAGGCTTCCAGGAGTTGGCTTCCAGCTTCCGTGATCTGGTAGACCTTACGGGCACGTCCTTTTTCTAGTTCTCTTGTGCTTTTGACGAGCCCTCTAGCTTCTAGCTCGTTCAGCATCGGATACAGAGCACCATGTCTGAGCTTTACGTTGTACGCGTGTTGGGTTTTCTTCATGATGTCGTAGCCCCACGTAGGCGTAGCATCCACCAACCTAAGTATAAGGATGTCAAGAAAGCCCTTGGCAAATCGACGCCTAATTTGATCCATAAAAGTGTCAACCGACTCATTATCTTTCATTGCAGCTACCCGAATCGGTCTTCTTCTGTACACATGGTCGACGATGTGGCTTATTTGATTATGCGTGCTCATCCATGGAGTTATGCGTTAATATGCCATGAGTATGCGAGAATGTTTATATGGGCGTTTAGGCACTATAGAGACTTGGATATGTCTTAAAATAGACATATTGTAGCTGTGTAAAACCGAACAACTGTAGAGCAAAACAACAAATAGGGGCGAAAAAGTTGGGCGGACCAAAAGCGCGGGAGGTTCAGATGAAGTTAATGAGGGGCCTCCTCGACCTGGTGGTCCTTCAGTTCTTGAGAGCCCAACCCATGCACGGATACCAAATAATCACCAGCTTGCGCAAGCAGTTCGGCGTCTACTTCGGTCCAAGCACAATATACCCGTTACTGTCCATGTTGGAGGAAAATGGCTACATTAAGAGCCACTGGGACTTGGAAAACGACAGGCCGCGAAAAGTCTACGGCATCACACCTCAAGGCGCAGAACTGCTATGCTGCACAGAAGACTCGCTAACCCACATCTACCGAAAGTTGGCGATAAGCGCTAACAGAATTCCGTTACCAGGCAACGGCGTCGAAAGCCTGACACACGGAAGAAAGCACATCAACGGTCACAGCAGCCATATCCAAGTACCTCCACGATAAACGATACACAGTTTTTCCCAGAAACTCTCATCAAGCAAGTCTTGCAGACTCCGTGCATGGGATGGGCGCATACGAGACCACATGGCTGCAAGATGACTTCATCCACGAGAACTTGCCCAAGACGGGCTCTGAACGAAGCATCTTCTGGATTTTTTGTTGATTTCTTAAATAGTGGCTTATTGAGCATTATATCTTTGTCATAGTGGACGCCACGAAGAGCGCGTCGCAACCAGCTGTCGAGTTGCTTGGCGATTGGAAATGACTCGTTTCAAACTCGGATTACTATTGCCTTCCTCCAATACGACGATGGAGGACGAATTTCGAGTAATGCTCCCCATTAACGTATCCACTCATATAGCACGGATACGTTTGCGGAAAGTAGTCGCAGACGAATTACTCGCAATGGAAACAGAGATCAGAAGCGAAGCCTCGAAGCTAGCTGACGCCAACGTCGACGTCATAGGTTTTGGCTGCACCACCGGAAGCCTAGTTGCAGGGCATAAATATGATGAACGGATAGTTGAACGCATAGAAAAGGCAACTCAAAAACCCGCAGTGGCAACAGCTGGTGCAGTTGTTGAGGCTCTGAAGTATTTGAAATTGTCAAGGATCGCCGTTGCCACACCCTACACGGAAGAACTCAACAGGTTGGAGCGTACATTCATGGAGCAAAACGGTTTCTCAATAAGCAAAATGGCTGGTTTGGGGATAACAGACAATCTCAAGATTGCTGAAACGGAGCCGCAAGTCCTACTCAAGCTAGTTAAAAGAGTTGACTCAGATAGGGCTGAAGGCATATTCATCAGTTGCACAAATCTACCGACAATAACGTTAATTGCCACTCTTGAAAAGACGCTTAGAAAACCAGTCGTGTCCAGCAACACGGCAACTCTGTGGGCTATGTTGCGGAAGATCGAATATCACTTTCGCACTGAGAAATTCGGAAAACTGTTTCTCCTAGACTAGAACGTGGATTTTCACTCTTATTTCTAAAAACTGACCCAAAATCGCCTTTTTGAAACAATAATCTCTTTATTGAATTACTCTGCATATTTACGAATGGTGCTCAGTTTGCTCGAGCAGACGCCAGATAGGGCAGCTAAGCTATTGGCAACTCTGATGCTCCCATTTTCTGTGTCAGCTAGGAACCGGACACTTCCTTTCACAGAAGAAATGGAAATGGCCGCAATTTTTATTCTTGCTGAATCAGATCGCAAGAAAGCCACAGGCTTGATCGTAAAGAAAGCAGCTGAAGAACTGACCTTCATCGCAAAATCATGTTACCCAATTTGGCTCGTTCCTTGGAACTCAATGACTCTGCTGTTTGACGGTGTGAGTATCTCAAGATACACAATTCAATACGAGACGTTGCCTGATGTCAAAGCATTCATCAGCGACGTCAAAGGAAGCGCCACAACCCGTCAAGCTTACTCTGCCGCTCTACAGGATCATCTTCACTATTTCGAAACCATGAAAAGGGTGGAAGAAAAAGTAGTACCAGGCTTAATCGCAAGTCCGGAAATGCATCAGGACTTCAAGCAGTTCTTGATGGAAGGAGATGAATCAGACCAGGTAGAGATCAAAGATGTTTGCTTACACCCAAACATCGATGAGGCATCGATATCGTCGACACTCAACGACCTGTCAGAGCTCAAAACCACCTTGGAGCATGATACCAAAAGCCTCCACGACGCGATGCGACTACTGAACAATGCAACCAAGCAACACGTCGATGAAATCCGCGAGGAGGCAAGAAGGGTTCAATCAGACTTGAGCGTACAGATAGCAGAAGCCAGATCGACGGCATTGGAAGGAATCCAAGTGATCCATGAAAAATACGATACACGAATTCTCAAAACATCGCAGAGGTTCGACAGAGAGATTCAGAGACTTGACCAAGAAAGAATCAAGCTGGAGAAGGCTCAGGAGCGCGCAATAGGTAAGATTGAACGTTGTGACACTGAGATTCAAGATTCGAAAATGCGCAAAGACGCCGCGAGCGAGCGAAGATGGAAGGATGAAAAAGAAACTTGGAAGAGAGAAGCCTCAACCCTGAGAAAAACCCTCGAAGCCTTAGACAAGCAGATTGAACAAACGGAATCCCAGAAGAAGATCGAGGTGTCCAACGTTAGAGCTGAGTTTAACGCACAGTCAGAAGACGCCATGAAAGAAGTAAGAGAACTCGAAGCCACCAAAGAATCAAAGGCACAGCTGAGCCAACAAGAAATTAAAGCATTAGAAGGTTCCACAGCCACGATCCTCAGTCAACTTGATGCATTGACAAAAAAGAAGAGAAACTCGCTTGAAGAACTGGACGCGATAGGAATGGAGCAACCCCGGAGAAGGATTGCGTTAGCGTATGTGCCGTTCTACTTATCATGCCTTCGAGTTGAACGTAAACGCAAATACTTGGTCTATCCCCCATCAGTCGTCGGGAGCATGAAGACAACGACCAAGTTGAAGGGCATGCTTGGCTTGTCCAAGCTGGGATCGCTGTTTCAACCTCGTTCAAGGGCTGTAGCCGGCATCTTGAACCACGTGACCGAATTGGCTGAGCGTGACCCTGTTTTCGAGAAGGAACTCTACGACACTGGAGTACAAACGAACATACTGAATACTTCCGAGTCTCGCGAAAAAATATCAAAGGGACTCAACGACCTGAGAAAGGAGGAATGGATGTCCATCAATGAGTTCCAGACCCTAGGCGGACTGCTGAAGGCTTGATTATCCAATAGTGTGTGGTGTTCCTTTCTCAACGATTTTGACATCTATGTTCTTGAACAGTTTCCTGAAAAGTTCAGGATGCTGAGTGTGAACTGGTATGAGCCTCTTGGGCTGGATCTTGTTGATTATTCGAGCTAGATCCTTCGAAGGACAGTGCCCAGAAGCGTGTACTTGATGGAATCTTAAGCCGAAGTGATCTAGCCAATTATTCATGACGTCTAAGCTGATGTCTTCTTCACTGAAGGGCTCACTCATCGAATGAATGAAATGACCACCTCTCAAGGGTCTGACGTCGATTAGTTCTGTGAAGCTTACAAGGTCAAGGTTGAACACGAGTTTTGACTGATTCTTATGAACGTAGTCAAAGCTGACGGCCTTTTCGAGAAAAGGTCGCTCCCAAACATAATAGTCGGATTGAGCAAACTCGCCCGTTTTTTTCCTCTTCTTGTAGAAAAGCACACTGTCATCGTTCATAACGTCAGGTATCCCCAACACGGGATCGTTCTTCAACATGAAGAGCAGATGCGCCAGCTTAATGGGAATCACAAGCTTTCTGTCGTTTTCTTTTGCGACTTCATAAAACGTTTTAAACCTGTCTATGTCTCTGCCGTAGAATGCTACAATTACGGGCTTGGACGAAGCGTTCTTAACAATGTTGTTGCTCTCGGCTTTAACGCGACTTTCAGAATGAATCACTTGCTCATCTTCAAGACATACGCGAGTGCCTTCCGTGATCATTAATGACGGATCAGTTCGCGCCGCCTGCTCTGTAAATTCCTCAGTCATGTGCGACATTGGTCCGTGTAACCTGTAGTCGCCGCTGTAAACGATTGAACCTTCAGAAGTATGAATAATGAATCCGTAGGCGCTAGGGACAGAGTGGTCAACGTGGACGGGTTCGATCGTTAATGTGCCAACCTTGACTCGTTTTCCCGTTCTGAACGTTTGAAACTCATGCTCGCCTAGGTCGATTCTTCCGGACTCTTGCATGGCGTCTATTATTGTTTTGGTGCACTCGCCGCAGTACACAGGTATGTTTTCGTCGACGAAAGGTAAGTGACCGATGTGGTCTATGTGTGGATGAGACAAGAAAACGGCGTCAAATCTCGGCTCTTCGTACTCGATCTGTGTATTCTTGATTACTTCTTTGGCATAAAGCCCACGCAGACTAGGCAGCAGGTTGAACTCAAGATAGTCACCAGCTCCGTTAACACCTCGAGGCATAAGGTAGCCGCAGAAATACCGAGCCTCATCAGCAAACGACACGCCGAAATCAAAGAAAACCCGTGTGCCTTGATCTTCGAGCAGGATCTTGTTTCCGCCGATCTCGTTGATTCCGCCGTAGAAAGTGAGCCTCGTATCTTTCATTGCCCTTTCACCTTTCTACAAATATTCGATATCGCAAGTGTCACATGTGGTTGAGTGAAAATGCTGAAAACTTTCGTGTAACGCGGCGACGCCGCTTTTTTAACTGTTTCCCTGCCTCCACCTTCTTCAATGTAGCCCGCTATGAACGTTCTTGTCAGGAGTTCTATCTTATCTGTGGGCGATAATGGCGGCACGTAATGCCCTGAATAGTAGAGAAATTCTGCAATGTCCCAAGCATGATCTCCGTCTCTCGACGCCTGCTCCAAATCCACAAAGCAAAGCTTGCGTTCGGCCTCAGTGATGATTATGTTCTCGGGCTTACAGTCTCCCAGACCAACACCTAGTTTGTGAGCCTTAGCAATCTGCCTTCCAGCCTCCTTGACAAGCTCAAGCTCCTGTTCTGCCTCGACCTTCGAAAAGAGAATCGTCTTAACAGTCTGCTCCAGGGTTTTCCCTTCCACAAACTCTTGGAAGATGAGGCGCTGTCTTGGACTGACATGTAAGATTGTTGCCACGGTCAAACCATTATTTAGAAGATACTGGTTCAACGCATACTCGCGTTCCAGCCTTGACTTTCCCAGCACGGCAAACCGCTTCGTCCCCAAAGACCACAACGCCAGAGGAAACCATTTGAAGCCTGTCCAATCCCTGAACTTTTTCACAACTATTCTCTGCTTTTCATGATCTTTTAGCAAGGTTAACAGGTAAACAGAGTTCAAGACGCCGCCTATTTCTCTTGTTTCAACCTTGACGCCTGTCGCGCTTGGAACTGCCTTCTTCGCGAATTCCTCAATGCTGGTTGCGTCTGACAGCGGAATAAAACCTGATGATGTGGGCATAAGTACACGGCTTCTTGAATCTTCGAGTTTCAGAGCAGAATCTTCAATTTCGTTCACGTCTGGGTGACTCTTCGTGTATATCTCCTCTTCAACAACCAGAGGTAGCAGCATCCGCGGCAACGAGCTGAAAATATGTCGCAGCGCGACCCGTTGAACAGACCTCAAAAACATTGGGATGGGGATCTTTCGACTTTTTGTTGCATTGACCAGTTTAGGCGTAACTCTGATTGTGCCATTTGTTAGCGTTATCCATTTCTCCTGTGACAATTCTTCCAAGGCTTTTCGATAACCTTTCATTATCGATTCAACGTTTCTTAGCTTCACGTCGCTCCGCAACAGATTGAGAAACCGAAATGAAACAAGAGGGAACAGCTTGGCCCGTTCCATCTGAGTTTCATACATGAAATACTCTTCATTTATGGCGAGTTCATGTGAGAGTTCGGGGAATTCGAGAACCAAGCTTTCCAGAAGTTCCCAAACAACCCTTTTTTTCAACGCCACCTCGTGACGCAACAGGTAGTCGCTGTTGACCAAAGGTTCATAGGTGATCAGAAGTGGGTCTGCCGAGATTTCACCCAGCCAACCAGAAGACACATCCCTCTGAAAGGCGCGTTGATCAACAGCCAGAACGAACGAATCTCTATCGTGGACCTTCTTCTGATACGTCCTAAGCATAGAGCCAAAATTCTTGAGGATAAGCAACACATTTATACAGCTCTTTTCGTTGCCGTACCCACCGACAAATGGTCCGTGGATGCAGGCTGCGACTATAGGATGGGCATCTGCAATGGCTCGACAAATATCCATTATTTGCCCATACGGCACGGCGGCTGAAGCTCGAAGCATTCTGAATTTCCCTTTAATTAAGTGGTTCCATATAATAGTTGACTGAACAAACTTAAAATAATGCTGTGCAGAGGTAAATACGCCAACAGCTGTTGAGGTCTGAAAATTGAGTGAAACACCAATAGGGTTAACAATCATGGAGAAACTGATCGGTCTGCTCATGATTGCTATCGGCGCTATAACATTCTACGTAACATACACAAACCTCAGCAGCGCCGTCAATCCTGCTCTGCTCCTAGCAACAGGCCTCGTTCTGGTACTGCTGGGCATTTTCTTGGTAGTGGCTAAAACCGAGGAAAAATAGATCTAAGCACGTTTCCGGCTTCTAACATGAATCCTTAACATCCAAGTAAATTTGAGTCCTATATTCGCCTGCTTAGAAGCATAAATAAGCTCTGAGATCGTAGAATGACACTGCGTTTGAAGGCTCCATCTGCTACGGCTTCCACCCCGTGAAAACCGATGTTGCGCTCAACGAATTCATGAGGATGGCTCACGGAATAGATGAACCATTTCAATAAACAACATGGTCTTCAGCGTAAGCGTCCTATACGAATTAGTCAAGAACTTCTGCCTTTAAGCCCGCATTTGAAAGGAGCAATTTGGCGCCGCCGGCCCGATTTGAACGGGCGACCAACTGGTTAACAGCTTCAGCCTTCATCTATGGTGAAGTCAGCTGCTCAACCGGTCTGAGCTACGGCGGCAAATCTGAAGCGCTGCTAATCTTGAGAATCTCCAACCATATTTAAGTTTAGTCAAGTGAATTCCAAGGTTTCCATGGATGTCATGATGTTGACATTAGAAACACTAACGCGCATTCACGCTGCCATGTGCTTTTATCGACATTTAATATGAAGGTTTACATCAATTACATGGAGCGGTTAGGAGAACGAACGCCATTGCTTAAAAACGCTTTTGACACAGTCATCGTCAGACTCGGCGGCGAGATAGGCATCAAAGCCCCATGGACTAGGAAGCATTATGAACGCCGACTAGCCAGCAACATCAAAGCCACGCTAAAGCATTACAAAATCTCTTACTCAACACTTATCCGAAAGTCAGGTCGTCTCTATATCAAAACTCGACAAGCTGAAGACACCGCTGAGAAACTCCGCCACATCTTCGGCGTCTCATCTTTATCCCCAGCTACTGAAACATCGTCCAATCTGAACGACGTGTTAAACGAAAGCCTTGCCCTCGCCAAGTCAGGATTCGCCCACGGAAAAAGCTTTGCAGTCCGCTGCCACAGAGTCGGAAAGCACGAGTACACAAGCCAGAACTTGTGCGCCCAAGTTGGAAAACTCATACTTACATCTCTTCCCGAACTTGAGCTACGCGTTGACTTGAAACACCCAGAACAATCACTGCAGGTGGAAGTCAGAGACAAAAATGCTTACCTGTTCACTAAGACAATCAAAGGCGTAGGCGGCCTGCCGCTCGGCACCCAGCCCAAACTCGTCTGCCTGTTGAAGAGCGACATGCAATCAGCAACCGCTTGCTGGATGACAATGAAACGCGGCTGTCCACCGATCTTAGTTCACGTCGAAAACAGCATCCTTAGGCGCCACAAGGGCATCAGCGACGTTAAGCGCGCGGCTCAGGTTTTAATGGAATGGAACACCGGGTTTCCCAGAAAGCTTCGAGTGGCTCGCTATCGCTACGACCTCACGAGCATACCAAAGGAATATACAAGAGAATTGGCTGAACTCGTACGCAAACGTCTGATGCTTCGAACAGCTCAACGTATCGCCGAGATCGAAAACGCAGAAGGCATAGTCACAGGAGACTGGATCCCAAGAAGAGCCGCACATACGATACACTTCTTTAGAATTCAAGATGAGGCTGTCAAAGGCTTTCCGGTTTACAGACCTCTAATCGGACTCAACGAAGCAGAAACTGAAGCAATAAGGGACACGATTGGACTGAGCAAAACAGCAAAGGAAGAGCTCGTGCGCACCGAATCAGAAGTCACCGTGAAACTTGCGGAAATCAAGAAAGCTGAGAGCAGGCTGAGCCTTGACGAAGTTGTTGAAGACTCTGTCAAATCGCTTTACACATTGAAGCTTTAGTCTTCCTCAGCAACTGCGTCCCGTTTGCACAGTGTTCGGCAAGACGCTTTCACACCTGAACACGAACGGAGCTTTGACCTATGTGAAAGCCTGAATGTCCAGAACTACTTGATGCCAGTTGGGGCCCGTTGAGCGTACAACTCTTCCTGAAGATAGGGCGAATTCGACACCAAGTTTTTGCAGTCTCCCAGCGACTTTTGACTTGGTCGTTTCCAGCGGATCCTCATCTCCCGAGGCATGTTGGAAATTGTAGTAATGTATCCATCCGCCAGCCGGTTTCAGAGCCACAACCGCATGTTTCAGGTATTCATAGGCTTTGTCGGGCAAAGGCATGAGAACTCTGTCGGCAACACTGCGCAAGTGCTTGGCTATAATGTCCTTCGCGTCGCCTTGAATTGAAACGACTTGGGCTTCAACTCGATTAAGTCTGGCGTTCTCTTGCAGATATTTTACGGCGGATGAATTCTTATCAATGGAATACACGATTTGCGCTCTTCCTGTCTTGGCCATCGGAACCGAAAAGCACCCAACGCCCGCGAACATGTTCACGATGGTTTCACCCGGCTTGACCATATGAGTTATCCGCATCCGCTCAAATGAGAGGCGAGGCGAGAAATAACATGTTTCCAAGTCAACCTTGTACATGCAGCCCCATTCTTTGTACAGGGTCTGAGTTTTCTTTTCTCCCATCACCCATTCAAGTTGACGCAGTCGGAGTTCGCCGGATACTCCGCCAACTTGCAGCAGAACCGTTCTTACTTTCTTGTGTTTTTTCATGATTGCCTTAGCGACTGTTTGACATTCAGTCTTAGGATGATCTGGCACCCTTAGAACTGCTATGTCACCTATGATTTCGTAGGCTACTTTGAAAGGGTCTGACTCCTCGGGATGCTGCTTCTCTTTAGATATCAGCTCAGACCATTTTTTACAGCTGGTGTAACCGAAAAAGCGCGTTAGTCGGCTACCGTAAAACGTTCCAGCCAATTCACGACTCGCCTCAACCTTTTTGGCACGTATCCTTCGACGAGTGCCAAGTCGTGTCTTTTCAGGACTCTTAAAGCAGCCAAACCTACGAAGTACGCTACTCCGCCAAGTGCGATATAGACCGGCAGAAGATGGAGGCGGATAACCATGAATTCGTAGGAAGCGGGAGACACGATGCTTCTCATCAGGTCGACAGCAACGATGACAACGACCATGAATGCTGAAGCCAGAGACCCTTTCCAGAATGCCTCTCGGTCAAATGAAATGTGTACGTAGTGCTTCACGGTGTACAAAGTTAGAATCACGCCGATTATGGAAGCGATACTTCTAGCCCAAGCTGTTCCTATCGCTCCCAAACCTAGGAAGGCCAACGCATAATAAGACATGACAAGACTGAGCACAACTGACACGGTCGACAGCACGGACACGACTGTTGTGCGTCCAAGCGTCAGCAAGATCGGACTTATCGCGACGCTCAGAGTGGCTACCAATGCGCCTGCGCATATGATGATGAGTGGCTCAGCTGCTCCTATGTATTTCGACCCCGCGAATAGTATTATCGAAGGCTTCGCCAATGTGGCTAATCCAATGATCAATGGGAATCCGATAAGAACGGCATAGCGTGTAGAAACGCGAAACGCGTCTTTTAGGCCTTCGGGGCCTTGCAATGTGTAGAGCTCGGACAATTTTGGGAAAAGGACCGTTATCAGCGAGCTTGAGAATAAGCTTGGAACAATTGAGGCTCTTATGGCAACGTAGTAGACTCCAAGCATTGTTTGAGCCTCTGCTGCCCCGTAGATTAGACTCATGTAGGCTACTAGGATGAGTTGGTCCACCCAGCCTACGAAAAAGCTGATTCCAGTAGCAACGTAGAGAGGCAGGGAATATTTGAGTAAAGGCTTGACTTGATGTGGCTTGCTTATCAAGTCAATGTGTTTAGCGGTCATTATCAGACCGATGATTGCTACTAGACTCAAGGCGGCTAGCCAGCCGTAAACCACGGCATATAGACGCCAGCCCAAATAGAGCAGTCCGATGCTCAACGCATTTTGGACGACAGCGTATATGAAGCCCAAGATCGCCATATCGCGTATTTTCTGCAAAGCTTGGAGAAAACAGGCGGCTACTTGGTAGAAGAGGTTGAATGCTGAGGTTATACCGAGGATTCGCAGTAATGGAGCGTACTCTGCTGTGTTGAACAACAGGGTGGAAAGCCATTCTGCGGGGACAGAGATTAGCACGAGAGCCACGGCTGATGATATCAAGCATACTTGCATCAACCGTGCGACGATCGATTTGGCTTTTTCAGGATTGTTTTGAGCTAAGTATTGAGGGATGTACTTAACCGCGGCTGTGTTTAAGCCAAGGGTCCCAAAAACTTGGGGTAAAGCAAGCACGAAGACTAGCAAGGCGAAGATGCCCATCTCCTCATCTGGAAGCATGCGAGTCAGAACGATGAAGTAGATCAAACCCAACACTGAGTTGGCAAGACCCTGAACGAATATGTAGGTTGCACCGCGAGCAACCCACGCTCTGGCGTCATGTTCTGTCAAAGATTTCCTGCCCCTTGAAATAGTTGCATGCCGATTACTCTTTAATAAGTTTAGAGGAGTAAACGTCGCAGAAGCGTGAGCTGTCGTATTTTTCCTGGGCTTGAAAGTTTTTTAACGCTGAAAAAAGGTTAACAAAGGCAGACAGGAAGTATGTGTTAGGCGGAGTATGTTGTTTGAAGCCCTTGTGCGGTGTTGTGATTAAGGTTAGAGACGAGCAGGGCACGATTGAGAACAGCCTTCTAAGCCTGCTCAACCAAACAGTTAGGCCATTTGTCGTAGTGGTTAACGACGGAAGCCGGGACAAAACTGGGGAGCTGGCGTTCGAGCATGCGGATGTTGTGGTTAACTTGCCCAGACATGAAGAGAGCTGGGTGGGCAGGCCTGAACTTGCTAGAGTAGTGAATGCTGGGTTGGACGTTTTGAAAACTCGAGAACTTGACTATGTGATGTTCAGTGATGGAGAGGCTGTGTATCCCTCGTATTACATTGAGGAAATAGCCAAGAGGATGAAGGCTGATGGAATCGTTCTGGCTTCTGGAGTGGCTGAAGGTGAAGTGTCTCGTTCCGCGTCTCCGAGGGGTTGCGGAAGAGTCGTAGACGCTAAGTGGTTCAGAAGTGTGGGATTCAAGTATCCTGAGAACTACGGCTTCGAGGTTTACCTCGTTTATAAGGCTCTGGCGGAAGGAAGAAAAGTTGTTGTCTTTCAAGACCTCAAGTTCAAGCTGGAAAGGGAGACAAAGCTTTTTCCGAGGAAAGCTTACTTTTGGGGAAAGGGAATGAGGGCGTTGAACTACGATTTCTTCTACGCTCTTGGCAGAGCATTTCTGGTTTCAGTTCGATCGCCTAGAAATGGATTAGCTTTGCTCAGAGGGTATTTCTCAGATGTGCAAGAATATTCTGATGTTGCCGATTTCGTTGCTTCATATCAAAGGAGACAGATGTGGAATAGGCTGCGTGAAGTCTTTTATCCTTGAAGTAATGCATATTTTTCCGCGGTACAATAGGTAGCATGGCAAGCGGTTGGCAAGCAGGTGATGAGAAGTCTACTGTTGCTCGGGCTTACAAGTCAACGATCAATTCTGCACAGGGGTGACCTGAGCTTTCTAATTGCGAGAAACTTGTTCTTCATTGAGGCAAGAGATGCAAAAGAATGGGTTGAAGACGTAGACCCGAACGTTTGTATTGAAAAGCTGAAAGGCCACGCCGACATCTTCACTTTTTGGGATAGGC
>Ga0315314_1003012_pt1 | contig 13517 bp, 17 predicted proteins | sample TDP9_MG_FD_203631 | JGI IMG/M metagenome (GOLD analysis project Ga0315314, IMG submission 203631) | Freshwater sediment microbial communities from Lake Towuti, South Sulawesi, Indonesia - TDP9 | ecosystem: Environmental > Aquatic > Freshwater > Lake > Sediment | place: Indonesia: South Sulawesi...
AAAAGTTTCATTGAGCGCATTTTGGAGGCAGCAAACAATTTTCAGAAGGTTTTTATAGAACAACAGTTCTATATCAACTGTTACAGAAGTATTGTTCCATGTGATGAAGTTGACGAGATTTAGTGATTTGCTAGCACTACGGGAAAGGAGGTCGAGATTAGACGTGATATCTGATATCTTGACTGTAGTAGCGAAAGGAGCGCTAAAAACTCAAATAATGTATCGGGCGAACTTAAGCTTCGCTCAACTACAGGAATACCTCGATTTCTTGTTGGAAACAGGACTTATTAAAGAAGTGAGTAAACCCTCAGGAAGTCATTTTGAAATAACGGCAAAAGGTCTGGAGGCATTAGATGCTTTTGAACATCTAAAGTCTCTTTTCAGCAGTAAAGAAACCATAGTTAAAGTGGTCAGAAAATGAAACCCAATGAGAAGGAAAGGTCGGTCAGAAAAACCCTTGAAAGAATGTTTGGAACTCCGTTGCCAAAGCGCAAGCTGGTTGTTGGATATGACTCAAACAATTTCCCAAGGATACATCAATTTGATCTGGTTTCAGATGATTCCCAAATAGTAGGTGAAATAAAGGCCTCGAAAAAGGATGATGCCGGTGTAAATTATGATTCTGCGCTTGCGGATTGTTTTTATCTTACGAAGGTTAAAGCTAAAAAGAAAATTTTTGCCTTAACTGATTTTGAATTCTATGAGTATTTCAGAGAAAAGTCAAATGGCATTATAGCAAGTGATATCGAGGTCATCTTTGTGCCTGTTGAAAACTATTAATGGGATTAAATCCAAAGAATTCTATAAGAGAAGAATACTCTAAGTATTGCCTCGAGAAGTCTCAAATCTTCGCGCATCAATATTAATATAGGTAACTTTGATCTCTCGGCAGTATTTTTTTCAGTTCTTCCGCGTTAATTAATCGTACATTTAGCTTTCGAGCTGCAGTGATAGCAGCTTTACTGAAATTGGTATTTGTGACCAGCCACCCCTTGACTCTTTTTGTTGGCATCGCTTTTCTTACCGCTTCAACATACCCCGCTAATTGAAAGATTGCACTATTGAGAACCTTTTTTCCTTTTGTTCTCGCTTTGATTTCTATCAAAACAGCCTCGCTATTTTTAAGGAGCAGTAAATCTGCCATAATTGACGTCCCTGCAAATGTTGGATTAATTCTGGTCTCATATCCTTGTCTTTTAAAGACAAGTGCCAATTCGTTTACAAGTCTCGCCTCGGTTACATATGGTTTGTCTCTTCCAAATTCTCTAGCTAAGAAGCGGATTGTACGGTTACTAGTTGTCTCAACTTTCATTGTTTTGAATGAGAAGTTGGGGTGCATTTCGTTGAAAAGCAATTTCGTAAAATAGAAGGCAGATTCTACATCTTCTCTTCTCGGAGCAAAAGTGCCTGCATGATAGAGAGCATTTCTTATGTCGTGAAATGCCACAAATTGGCTTTTGTTATTTTCAATTGTCTCCAATTCCACGCAGTCGTCTAAAAGTTGATGGAAGAATTTGTTTTCAATACTTCGCCAAGCTTTATTTTTGTTAAATCTCAAATATTCTTTCAGCATTATCTCTATCGCGTTGTCCAAGTGAATCGAAGCTATTATTAAATCCTTTTCGGTGCCATTCTTCAAGTGCTCAGAAGAATGCTCAATAAGTTCCTTCGCATGACGTGCAATAGGCAAAAGTGGATAAGGTCCCATGTAGCTATATTAAACATGTATCTCTTAAAAGTCTACTTGACTCAAGATCCTTTCCCGTAGGGGTTCGCAGGTTCAAATCCTGCCCGCCGCACCATTCTACGTTTTATCGGTAATACACAAAGTTAAAGAATGTTCTCACACTTTATGAATACGTGGTGAAACTTTGGCGAAAGTCAAGGATCATCTAAAGAGTGCTGAGGAATTCTATGCGCTTGGTACTAAAGAGTATGAAGAAGGTCATCGGAAAGGCGATTTAACACGTATGCGAGAAGGTTGCGAGAAAATTTTTCACGCTTATGTTGAAGTCACGGCTGCTCTAGTTCAGAAACGTGGTTTTCCAGAGCCCGACTCGCATGGAGAACGCTGGGAAATCTTGGACAAACTGGGAAGGAGAAAATTGGTAGAAATCGGCGATTCAGCCTTTCTTTACCTTCATCAGTACGGCTATTATGGAGGAAAGATGCGTCCCGAAGTTGAAAAAGCCATGAAAGACGTGAAAGAAGCCATAGACTATGTACGCAAAGAAGTAGCGCACGAACCCTAACAACAGAGACTAAAAAGCTTCTCAGTAGATTTGAACTGGAAAATCCTGCCGCTGCACCAATTTACATCTGTAGGGGTTCGCAGGCATTTTTTGGTTCTTGCTTAGTTGAAATCAGTATTTCACATTCATAAACCATATTTAAATTCTCAGTGAAAACAAGGGCTTAAAAAGGAGGTGGAACGACTTGCCGTTTTATTGGACCCTTTTACGAATTGACCGCGCAAAGACAAACAACGCATTGAAGGGCTTGAAAAATCTGCCAAAGAAAACAAGCAACCCAGGCGTAAAAGTGTACTACATCGCCAATGTTTTCGGAGAATGGGACAACTGCGTCTGGTTTGAAGCAAACAACCACGAACACGCCATGGAGTTTGTGCAGAATCATCTTTCAAAAATCCCAGGTGTGATTCACACATACACGCTGCCAACAACCCCAATACAGGAATACTACAAATACTGGAAGTAAAACACAAGCACACAGAAGCCCTTCTACCCATTTTTTAAACTCAATTATTTTAGAACGATAAAAACCTCAAACATTCTTTGCAAGAAGTGTTCAAAGGTTTAAATCCGTGCCGTCAAACTGTTCAAAAGAAAACCTTGAAAACAAGGTTACTTCGAAGCCAGCACGCCCACCAATTTCACTTTTTGCAGCACTTCTTCTCCGTGAGGCGCAAGGGCTATCTCTTCTGTTAAGTCTTTTCCAGCCTCGTGCTGTCCCTGATGGTCGCCACCTATCCACAGCATGCTTTCTGTAACTTCGTAAACCTTGTCCTTGTGAGCGATGTAGGCTGGTCTGCCGTCTCTGCCGTCATACCGCTTCAGTTCTTCAAGCCTAAACTTCCTTTCAGCACCCACCAAAGACAACCAACCTTCCCGAGTCTATTGTAATTAAAAAATGTTTTAAGGATTTGGAAAAATGTTTTCACTTAGTCATTATTTTGGCGTAAGGGTCCTCAGCCTCCCTTGGAAAATTAGCTTCTTCGCCGTCGAATTTAATCAACCGCTCTTTGCTTTCAGAGAAAACTCCAATTACCTTTGCTTTCAGTCCGTATCTTGATAAAACCTCAATTGCTTTTTCTCTGTAACTTGGAGACACTGCGGCTAAAAGAGTTCCAGTTGACGAAGTTGCCAGAATCTGCTCTCTCTCCAGTTGAAAGTGCTTTGCAAGTTTTTTAAGTTCTGGCAGAATTGGAAGTTTGGCGAAGTCTACCATGAATCCTACGTTGGATGCGTCGGCTATTTCGTTCAAGGCGGCTACGAAACCCCCTTCAGTGGCGTCGTGCATAGCGGTCGCGCCTCCTTTTTTTGCTAGAAGGAGAGCCTCATTCACGCATGTTTGCATTTTGACTTTTCGCGCCAGTTCCAAAGCTTCCTGAGGTCCAAACAATTCGCTTGCAAGTTTTTTGTGGGTTAGGGTAAAGTTAACAAGGGTTTCAAGACCCAATGGTTTGGTGCAAATCAAATAATCTCCGGGTTTGGCTCCGGCTGGAGTGATAAGTTCGTCTCTTCTTATGATACCATAAGCTGTACAGGTTCCGACCACAGTGGAAAGCCCGTCGTAGGTTCCTGTGTGCCCCGTAATAATCGTCATTCTCAACTCGTCTGCGGCTTCGCAAGCCTGCCTCATAACTTTTTTGAAGACTGCCTTTTTGGTTCCGAGAGGCGCCAACAAATTTATTGTGCCGTATTGTGGATGGGCACCGAAAACAGCCACATCTGATGCAGCGAAGTGTATAAGAAACCATCCAAACCATTGTTTAGGCACTCCTATGCAGGGATCAGTGGACACGACAATACACCTGTCTTCTCCTATTTCGTGTACGCCTGAGTCGAAGCCTGACATTGGAGGAACAATAACCAGTGAGGTCTTCTTGATGCATTTAAGTACGTCTTTTAAGGCTTCTGTCTTGAGTTTTCCCACTGAAGGTTCTCCTCAACGTCGCATTAAGACGTAAACGCAGTTATGTCTTTGGGATTTTCTGCCCACAAGCTCATCTTGAGTTTTTCATTTTGTCTTTTTTCTTGGAAGTGTTTCATAAGTACATTTTTAGTGTTCCTTTTCTTATTAGCAGATAAATTAGAAAGGCGCTGATTATGAATTCGCCTGTCAGAAAGCTTCCGTTGTAGACTGCAGACCAAGCAATAACATTCCAGCCTGAGGGCACTGACCACCACCAGAAAAAGATTCCAGCAAAAAAATGCACGAAGAAACGAAACATTATGGCTAAACCTACTCCTACCAATGCTTTCACGCTCATCAATTCGTTTTCCACAGTTGAGACTCTCCGGCTTAACTCTAAAAGATCCGTAGTCTCCTCAGGATTTGCTTCCAGTTTGTCAATGCGCCTTGCCTTTATTTTATCGATTTGCTCACGTATCGCCTGCACTGATGAAGGAGGATTACGGAACAGACCAGCCAACCCGAGCAGTCCAAAGGCTAGCGGGTATTCAACTAGCACTTGCACAGGATTAGTTATTGGTGAATACGGCAGCAGCAGAACGTCGATTTCTAATGCAACAGCACCGAAAATGGCGCCAGTAAGCATGCTGACTTTAACGCCTCTCCTTAAAGACAGCCAGAAGATGGGAACCATGCTACCAACTGTTATTGCCCCCCCGTATGGAAGCGAAAAAGGTCTTATAGAGTATAAAGCTGCAGAAAGAGCGGCAAAAACCGCAACTTCGGCTATTACTTTAGCTTCGAATTTAGGCTTGTTCATGTTCTTTCCCTCCGCCAGTATTACCTGGATCAGGTTCTAAGGGTCGACAACGCGTGTTTAGTCGTCCTCTCAGCTGGGTTGACCCCAGCTCCCCTAGATTCTAAGACAAGAAATGGTTCAACTATATAACGTTAATTATTCTCTATCGGCTTCTGCCATATTACCGATGTTGAAATAACAACTTAATTCTTGTAAACCAACGTTGCAGCATGAGATTCTCTTATGAAGGCTTCGAAGTCGAATCCCCATGCCTACTTCGGAAAAGAAACCGAGACCATTGACCGAGTTGTGAATGGAGAAAAGGTGAGTGCGAAGTGGGATTGGGACAACTTTAGGAGCACAGAGGGCTTTCCAGTCGACGACAACCTCATTTCTTGGGTTATCGGTCAAGACCGAGCCCTGCAAGAATGTTTCCTCTGTCTCGACGAATGGGCGCACAAGCTGAAGTGGTTGGAAGAACAAAAATGGTATGAAGAGTGGAGAGACCCCGACAAGCCCAAGCCAACTGTGAAGACAAAGCTTAGCCCCGGACCATACCTGCTCTTGTTAGGCGACCCTGGAACGGGAAAATCACTGATAGGGAGGGCGCTGGCTGAGAAACTCACCCAAATCTACAAGGAAAACAACATCAAACTCTTCGACGTGCTCTGCTGGAAGAACAAGACTGTTCCGAGCGAGCCCAAGATTTCTATGCAGGAGGCGGGAAGGGGCAAAGAAGCGATAAAGAAGGAGAAGCTGAGGCAGGAGAAAAGAAAGTTTCTCTTTTCCACGGGTTTGAGAATGATTCAGGCGTTCCTCATAACCTTCGGTCTGATGCTTCTCCTCATCGGTTTGTACAGCATTTACCAACTCTTCGAAACGTGGTCTGTTAACCCGCAGATAAGCGAAAACCTAACCCTGCAGCAATCCTTCAACTACAACTTCCTCCAATACTTTACTACTTCCTTCCCATCCGTCGTGCTGCTTTTCGTTCCAGCTGGCTCCCTTCTGTTCTTTGGCATAATTATCTGGTGGTTCGGCAAACTGGGAGGCGGCACCATGAACCTGTCGGGAATCGGCGGAGCCCAACAGTCAAGCGTGCCAAAGCTTATAGTTGACAACGCTTCCAAATGCGCACCTTTCACCGACGCCACTGGTCATGCCTCGTCTCAGTTGTTCGGAGACATCGCCTGGGACCCGTTTCAAACAGGCGGCATGGGCACGCCAGAGCATCAGAGGGTAACCGCTGGCGACGTTCACAGGGCTTCGTTGGGCATTCTCTACATCGACGAGATTAAGAACCTGAACCCCATTGAAGCCGTGACTCTGCTAACGGTTTTGGAAGACGGTCAACTGTCCGTCACCACGCGTGGACATCTTATCAACGGTGGCACGGCAGCCATGGCGGTTTCAACCGAGCCCGTGCCCTGCATGTGCTTCTTGGTTGGTGCTGGAAACTTCGACTCGATTGGGCAGATGCACCCGGCGTTGATGGACAGAATCTATGGTTATGGTAAAGTTGTGCGCATGAACAATGACATGCCCAACACGGTTGAGAACCGCAGAAAGTACGTACAGTTCATAGCCCAAGAAGTGAAGCGTTTCCACCTGGTCCCGTTCAGTAGGGAGGCTTGCGATGAGATTGTGGAGGAGGGTCGACGCCGAAGCAACAAGCGAGACGCATTGACAACCAAGTTTAGACCATTAATATCCATTCTTAAGACGGCTGCAACCCTGGCTACGAACGAAGGCTTAGCTATGGTTGAGAGATGTCACGTGCAGGAAGCCATTGAAAAGCACTGCAAGACCATACAGAAGCAGATATTGGAGCATCAGCTGAACGAGAGGGGCAAGCTGCTTGAGATTGAACCGAACGGGCATAAAGTTGGACAAATGTACGGGTTGGCGGTGGTTTCTGACCCTTACAGCGGCGAGATGACGGGCAACGTGCTGACTGTGAAGGCGCAGATGGTTAAGCGCAGCTCTGTTAATAGAAACTATCCGATGCAGGGTTACTATAAAGTGACCGGGGTTGCCAGGGGCAAGAACGACATGTTCATTTCTGATAGTGTGGCGAAAGTGAGGAGCGTTATTCTGCAGAAGTATAGTGTTGACATCGCACAGGACTACTTGACTCACATAGACTTCTCACAAGCGTATGGTGTCGATGGTCCCTCAGCCGGCGTTACCATGGCCATACTTTTGTGTTCGCTGATTGAGGGACGCCCAATAAGGCAAGACGTGGCTGTCACGGGCGAAATCAACTTGGGCGTGGGCGAACAAATAATGGTCACGGCTGTGGGCGGCTTGTACGAGAAGATTAAGGCGGCCGAGGCTTGGGGTTTCAAGAAGGTGATTGTGCCCCAGAAAAACTTCGAGTACTCCATCGACGTCAAAGACTACCAAATCGAAGTTGTGCCCGGCAAAACCTTAGACGACTACCTAAAAGAATGCCTAGCATAGACTATTTCATATTTTTGCGATTTCGCTTCCGATTTGGGTGAATCTCTCCTCCGCACCCTCTTCTAAAGGACCTTCCATCCCCTTGACGATGGCTGAGGCGTATAGTTTAACAATCGTCATTTGAAGTTTCTTCAATTGCTTTTCGATTCCTTTTGCTGCGCTTCCAGAAAATCGGCTCTTTAATTTAGTGTCGAAGACGAAGGTTTTTTTGTTTCGAAGGTTCACGTTTTCAAGCTTTTTGAGAAACTCTTTCATGGGTTTGGAAACACCTAACACTTGAGTAGGCGCGCCGAAGGCAAGTATCTCGTATTCTGCGAGTTTGCTAGGGTCTACCTTGTCTATTCTCAAGCAGTCAACATCGAGACCTTCTTTTTTCATGCCTTTGCTCAATGCCCTGGCAATTTTCTCGGTGTTGCCGTATTTTGAATCATATATAACCACGGCTTTTCTCAAATCGGGTTTCACCTCAAAGTGATTCTGGTTCCTCCCCGGATATTCTTTGTCACAAATCTAAAAAACAAACTGTTGGCATGGTTGGATATCTTGAAACGTAGAAGTGTTAAAAGCGTGAAGAGGTTATCTAAAAGTAAACCATGAGGTATTCAAAATGGTTGATATTGTTTGTAATCCTCCTAAACAGTTGATTATTTTGGAGTGCACCCGCTACCCTTCCATGGAAGCGTTTGCTAGAGTTGTGGCAGTTGTGATAAGCGCTGGAGAATCGGTTATCCTAAAGTGGGCAGAGGGCGTTGTATTCTCCTACACGTACTTGTCTCCAACAACCGAAGACCTGATAAACGAGCTGCTGAAGGGTCGAGTGTACTGGTCAGACGTCATCTACGCCGAAATGCCAGATTACAAGCAAACCATACGAGTGGGCACGATGGACATCCCAGTAATCGACGTGTCGCCCAATCCACTGTTAAGAGACGCAGCCAAATGGATGAAACAACAAAAGTGAATCGCTAAACCTTTTCAACAAAATCCACAACCTTATTTTACCTTCGCCAATAATATCCCTCTTCCTCACTTCAAAAGGAACAATTCAGAACGGGTTAGGAGTGTTTATCAAATGAGTGGCTCAATAGAGCAAGACAGAAAAATGCTACTAAACATGCCCCAAGAAAAACTCTTAGACCTGTTTTTCATGCACATCAAAAACCTGTGGCGAGTAGACGGCATATACTTTCTCGGCATCGAAGAAAGGTTTGGCACCAAGGCGGCAACCCAGATAGACACCAACTGCTGGAAGATAATAGGCAAACTGGAGGCAAGGGAACTCAAAACCATGCTCAACATAAAGAAAAGCGACATCGCCTCGTTCATGCACGCCTTACAGAACACCAGCTGGTCACTCTACCAAGAAGAAAAGGAGATAGAAACTTCACCGACCAAAGGCGTCTTCCGAGTGACAAAGTGCCGAACACAACAAACAAGAATCCAGAAGGGCTTAGGCGAGTTCCCATGCAAAAACGTGAGGTTCACCTACCTGAAGGCTTTCGCCGAAGAATTCAACCCACGCATCGAAGTCAACTGCAAAATCTGCCCGCCTAGTGAGCATCCTGAAAACGTCTGGTGCGAATGGGAATTCACTCTTAAGAAAGGAGAGAGTTGATTTTTGAGATTGCGCCCAGAAACAATATCGATGGAAAAAGTGAACCGACTATACCTTATCAAGCATCATTTGTTCAAAAAAGCCAAGAAAAACGAACTTGTAAAAGTAGTCGACGACGTTTGCGGTTTGCACGCTCAGGCGTCTGCTACCCCTTATCTTTCACTGTGGAATAGGATTGAAAATTTTGAGAATGGTTTGTTGGACGAGGCGCTTTACAGAGACAAAGCCTTGGTGAAAGTTTGGTGTATGCGCGGCACACTGCACATAATTCCATCCCAAGACCTGCCAATTTACAACAGAGCCCTAAAGAGGATGTGGTTTGAACACCACGGACGCTTCATGCGCACGCCAGACTGGCCTTCAGTAGAGGAGAGAAAGAAGCGCATTTATCCCAAAATCGTAGAAGCCTTGGCGCAAAAGCCGCTCAAAAGAAAGGAACTCAACGCCAAAGTGCGCCTTCTGCTCAAAGACGATTCTAAGCCGTATCAGAGGCTGTTCTCAGCTTGGGGCGGCATCCTAAAAGAAACGGGATACGAAGGCTTAACCGTTCACGCTCAGCCGTGCGAGAGAGGGTCATGCTTCGCTAGGCTCGACAAGTGGCTACCAAACATAAACTTAAATATGATAGACGAAGATGAGGCTAAAGAAAAACTTCTAATTAAGTATCTTCGGAGTTATGGACCCGCCTCGCAACAAGACTTTGTTCTCTGGAGTGGATTAATGGCAGGCGATGTTCGAAACGCAATTGACAATGTAACGGGTTCATTGTTAGAAGAGGTTGAAATAAAAGGCGTAAAGGGACGGTTTTGGATGTTAAAGGAAGATTTTAAAATTTTAGCCAGAATGAGTCTCGATGAAAAGGCTCCGCCATACCTACTTCCCAAGTTCGATTCTTTCGTTTTAGGGCACAAAGACAGAACACGAATCATTCGACCCGAGTACATGAAACACGTTTTTCGCAAGGCTGGAGACATTGCTGCGACCCTTCTAATCAATGGTCGTATAGTTGGCACATGGAGACAAAAGAAAACAAAAGACACTCTAACAGTGACAATTTCCCCCTTCCAAAAGCTAACGAAAAAAGACTTGAAAGAAGTTGGAGAAAAAGTGAAGGCGCTATGTCGATTCGTGAGTGTTGATCAACTCAAATTTTCAATGGCATCTTAAAATAACGATGCGTATTGTTCGTTTTGGGAGATATTTCGGTTTGTTCTAGTGTTTCGGCGGTGAAATAACGGTTTATTCAATCTTCATACATTATATAACGCGAGGAAATCGTTGAATGCTAACTCCATTGAACATAATAGGCATCATAATCGTAGCCCTCAGCAGCGCCGCTCTAGGCTATTTCGTCATAGCCATAATCGACGACCTACGGACCAACAAAAAATAAAGATGCAGAACACCTATTGTGTTTCGCCTTCGCTGACCCACTGCGACCTGACGACGCCTTTCTTGCCAGCCACGTATTCTTTCTTGAATATAGGCGCCTCTTTCTTGTAGCGTTCAACCGCTTCTTCCAAAACAGGGAACACTTGGCTTCTGTGACCGCCAGCCACTAACACGTAAACTAGGTCTTCGCCTAGTTCAAACTTGCCCGTGAAGTGGTGAATCTGCACGTCAACTATGCCTTTTCGGGTCTTCAATTCTTTGCAGATTTTCTCCAAGACTTGGTTGGCTTTTTCGCTGTAGGCTTCCAGCTCCAAACCTTTCACAGCCTCTCCTTTTGCTGTTTCGCCTCGAACCACGCCTATGAACATGGTTATGGCGCCAACCTTCTGGTAGTCGGGTCTCTCCTTGACAGATTTCAAAACGTTTAAGATAGACAGTGTTCCCTTCTTGTGCACACCACAGTGACGAGTCAAATCAACCACCCAACAATGTTTATAATCGCTGATAATAAAGTCAATTATACACGCTTCAAGGAGAAAAAATTTGAGGGATCAAGGAAGTTTAAACGTATTTTCTCATGTCTTCCACGGTGCCGGATAGAACAGGCAGGTCCTTCATGGTGGCTAAACCCGGAGCGGCGTTCATCACCTTTGGAATTGAGTTGACGATAACCGCCACGGTTGCGAGGTCTCCGTGCACACACGGCGATATCTTCTGATAAATTAGGGGCACACCGTCAATCGTGATTGCGTCGTACTCTTCCTTGGCGCCTATGTAAGCCTGAAACTCAAGCGTTATCATGTCCCTTCGCTTCATAACACCCCTGGCTGTTTGCCTCAAACCCGCCACATAGCCCTTCTTCACCTTTATAACTTGGCTAGCCACGTCTTTCACGGCTATAACTGGCTTGACGGGTTCCACCACGATTTTGTCGAGTTCCCAACGCAGAGCGGACGCAATCATGCCGATGGATTGTTCAAGTCCCACGTGTCCGGTGATGGCTTTCTCTTCGATTTTCTTCTTGAACTCACTCACTGACAGTCCGGCGCCTACCTTCTTTTGGAAGGGAAGTCTCCTGGTTGCGGCGTTCATGACTCTCTCAACCCTGATTTTGTTCACCCCTTGGCAGACTCCAGTCAAAGTAATGACTAGGGTGTCCATTAAGAAGCCCGGGTTTATTCCCGTGCCTAGGAAAGTGACGCCGTATTTTATGCCTAAAGCGTCCAGTTTCTTGGCTAGTTCGGGCTCGGAGACAAAGGGATACGACAATTCTTCACAGGTGGATATGACGTTGACGCCGTACGGGGCGAGGGGGGCAATCTGCGGGTAAACGTCCTTTAGGTAGGAGCCTGTGGCGTGGATTACGATGTTGGCGCAGGCCTTTGAGAGCACTTTTTTAGGGTCGTTAGAGACCACTACGCCGACACGTTTGCCTATTTGAAGCACTTCGCCCAAGTCTTTGCCCACCTTGTCCTTGGCAATGTCGATGGCGCCCACGATTTCTATGCCTTCTTTTTCCAGCAGGGACTTGGCTATGCTGCTTCCTATGGCGCCGATGCCGTACAGAACCACTCGCACCTTTTCCATGAGAGCTCAGCCTCTGTTTTGCCGTAATTTGTTAATAAAGAGCATATACGCTTTTCTAAATATGATTAGAGGATGCCGAGTTTGATGGCTACGTCTGCCGCCTTGTAGTCGGGGTGAAGCTTCACGTAAGCCTTCTTTCCGCCTTTAGACGTTACCATAACCGTGACTTTTTCCACCTTGACCGCGTAGAGTTCTTCAACAGCTCGTTTGACATCTTCTCTAGAAGCCTTCAAGTTCACGGCGAAGACCAGTTTGTTCTCGGATTCCAAGATGCGACTGGCAACCTCGGTCATTATGGGATAAAGTATTACTTCGTATGGGTCCAATTTTGTTCTTTATCCCCCTTCACCGAAGATCTCGTCCAGTTTTTCAAAAGCCGACTTCACCCAAACGGTCAGCCTTCCCGGGTGGGTCCCGGGCGCCAACAGTTCAGCGTTGAGGTTGTTGACCGTGGACACGTCTACGCCGGGGAGGTTTCGGGCGGCGTGGACAACGCTTCGGTTTTCTGCAATCACTAGTAAAGGTCCAACTGCGTGTTTGGTTCTTCGGCCGCGTCCCTTGCCCTTTCCCGCTCGCTCCTTGAGGCTTTCTTTAACTCGGTAGATGTCTGGCCACACGCCGAGTTTGAGGAAGGTTTTCTCCACTTCACTCGTCTTTTTCAAGTTTTGGATGTCGTCTACTACGACCAAGGGGAAATCGTCAACCTCTTCAGCCATGTGCCCCCGAGAAGTAACAGTTTTTTTAGAGGCTGTGGCGGCTAGGGCTGAGCGCAAAGCCAACCTCATTTCCTTGCGTGGTAAATTTTTCGCAATCTTCTTTTCAGCGACTGGCGGATTAGCAACACGTCCGCCCACTGTGCCGACCGCAAACGTAGCCCTCTGACCCCCAGCCCTCAGTCTTGGAACACGAGCGAGCCCGTGACCCGCACCTAAGGATTCGACGCTTCTTCTTTTTCCAGCCAAGGGGTCTCTTCCTTGTGGTTGAAATCGACGGGATTGAAGGGCGACCACGGCTCGTTTTATGACGTCGGGTCTGAGGGGCGTCTTAAAAACCTTGGGAACACGAAGTTTGCCAACCGCCTTGCCGTCGAGGTCGAAGATTTTGGTGGTCACCTTGCCCATTAATCATCCCTGCTGCTTCTTATCCTTGAGGCGACTCCACCGATACGCTGAGGATTTTTGGTGCTTCCGGCATTCTCTTGGGAGCTCGAATTGGATGGCGGAGTCGTATGAAGCGTTTGGCTGTGCCTGGAATGCTTCCGCTCAGGAGGACGTATGCTCCTTTGACGGGTCCGTAGCGTATGAATCCGCCTTTAGGGGTGACTTCGGCGCCGTTTGTGCCGATTTTCAAGATGCGCTTGTTGTATTCTGTTCGTTGGTGGTATCCCATCTGTCCGGCTCTGGCAACGGTGTAGAGAACTCGACTCGGGCTCCACGGTCCGAGCGTGGCTATTCCTCGTTTGGTTTTTCGGCTCTTTCTGTCTCTTATCTTGACTCCCCAGCGTTT
>Ga0315314_1003013_pt1 | contig 13512 bp, 24 predicted proteins | sample TDP9_MG_FD_203631 | JGI IMG/M metagenome (GOLD analysis project Ga0315314, IMG submission 203631) | Freshwater sediment microbial communities from Lake Towuti, South Sulawesi, Indonesia - TDP9 | ecosystem: Environmental > Aquatic > Freshwater > Lake > Sediment | place: Indonesia: South Sulawesi...
TTAAGAAGGTAGGTCAAGCGAAGATGTTGGTCTCCTCCTTAGAGAGAAAGCTTGGGGACAAGTTCCCTCGCGAAGAAAGAAGGAAGATTAAGAAAGCGGTTCAGAGGCTCGAAGAGGCTTCATACACGGGCGCAGCGGAGGGGATGAGCAAACTGAAAGAGATGGTAGCCATGTTAGAGGCGGACTTCGGAGAGAGGTAAGATGTGAGCATAGACTAGAGTGCACCTTGAAACTTTTGGCAAAGTCTGTTTTGCTGTCTTGGCTCAATCGCCTTTCCTCTAGATTGTTGCGAATGTCTTTGTTGCGGTATCTTACTAGGAGCGTATTGAGCGTTCTCTCTAAGCCCTGCTATGCTCCGCGCGGCCATTTGTACCTTCTCATAATCCAAGTGTTGCGAGCTCATTGCATATTCGAAGCATACTTGTCTTATGTCCGTCGGTTCTTAACCCCGATAGGTCGAGGTGACCAAGTATCTTGGGAGAAAAGGATGATGAGAAGGAGAAAAGAACTGGCAGATTCTTGCGATATCAGACCTAAGGATATTCGGCATTGGTTGTATCAGAAAGAGGAAACTTTTTCCCAGCATCCTCTTCTAGGGCCCACTTCTCCTTCTCCAGCTTCTTTTCCAACCACATTTCGAGAGCTCGCGTGACCACCTCTGAAAAATTCTGCTCGTAGGCTAAGACCATTTTAAGCAATTCCAAATCGATGGAAATAGTCTTCGAAACTTTCACTACTCACGAGTCACCCCCGAGCAGACTTTCGAAGGCTCAAACAATGCGCTTAACTTTGCCACGTCTACTTAGCTCCGAGAGAACCTTCATAACCGTTGGAACTTTCAAATCTAACTCCTTTGCTATCTGAAGGAGACCTGCCTCCTTTCGTCCCGCTAAGTAACTGTATACTCTGCTTATGAGGACCTCTTCGAGTCTAGGCGACTCAGAATTTTCGACGGCTTTGAATTCGGGTCTTTCTGGGTCCCCTCCTTCAACGGATTCTTTTGCTCTCAACTTTTCACCACGAATATTGGATTATTCAAAGATCCTTCTCTTTAACAGATTTCAGTAATTGTTGTTGTAAGTTTTGTGTAACCGTTTTACCATGTAATCGGTGACAACTATGTGCAGTGCCGATAACCTCTCATCCGAGCCGGGATTCTGCCTTCAAGCCCTTCCTTTCACGGTGCGGGGTAACAGTCCCGCTCTCTCAAAAGCATAAGGTAAGAAGGCGCTTAGCCTGCCGGCGATTTCCTTTTGAATATTCTCTCCGTTTTCCGAAGCTGACGGAAGATGACATTAGGAACTATTTCATGCTTTGCCTTCATGTTGTTCCAGCATCCCAGGTGGTGATGTACTTCTTCTGCTCGTCCGTCAGTCCATCGATCTCTATACCCATTTTCCCAAGTTTCAGCCGTGCGACGAGTTCATCGATATCTCGAGGCACGCTGTAGACTTTGGGCGCCATCTTAGGCTTCTTCACCAAGTATTCGACGCAAAGGGCTTGATTCGAAAAGGACATATCCATCACTTCTGATGGATGACCTTCAGCTGAGGCGAGGTTGATCAATCTCCCCTCCGCGAGTAGACAGATCTTCCTTCCGCTCTTCAAAGTGTACTCCTCCAGATTCGGACGTATCGTCCTCCTCGAGACGGATGCCTCCTCTAGGTCCGGGATATTTATCTCAACGTTGAAGTGGCCGCTATTGGCGACTATGGCGCCATCTTTCATCTTGAGCAGGTGTTCCTTCCCGATAACGTTGATGTTTCCCGTCACCGTCACGAAGATGTCTCCTACCTCCGCTGCCCTCGAAAGTTGCATGACTTGGAACCCATCCATCACCGCCTCTAGGGCCCTTACAGGGTTAACCTCCGTTACGATTACATTCGCCCCCATCCCCCTAGCTCTTAGGGCCAAACCGCGTCCGCACCAACCGTACCCACATATTACGAATCTCTTTCCAGCAAGCAGAACGCTCGTAGCCCTGAGTATACCGTCTACCGTGCTCTGTCCGGTGCCATACCGGTTGTCGAAGAGATATTTCGTGTATGCATCGTTGACGGCTATGATTGGATATCTTAGAGCCTTCGCCTTCTCCAACGCTCTCAGCCTTATTACGCCCGTCGTCGTCTCTTCTGTTCCACCTTTCACGTCTCCTATCATGTCTTTTCTGGCGGAATGAAGTGTGCTGACCAGATCCGCGCCATCGTCAAGCGTAATCATCGGCTTCTGATCGATCACCTTGTTGATGCACCAATAATACTCTTCTGTCGTCTCCCCACGCCAGGAAAATGCAGCGACATCCCATTCCGCAATTGCGGCTGCAACATCGTCTTGGGTTGACAAGGGATTTGAGCCGCATAGAGCAACTTCAGCGCCACCAGCCTTCAGCGCCTTTATGAGCACAGCCGTCTCTTTCGTTACGTGTAGACACGCTCCTATCCTGCAACCTTCGAGAGGCGTCTCTTCCTCAAACCTCTTGCTAATATGATCCAGCACAGGCATATGTTTCGAAGCCCATTCGATCTGCAGCTTTCCTTTCTCTGCGAGCTCGATGTCTTTCACTCTAAATTCGACCGTACTCTCACCCTCCGGCCGCCTTGGACCACGCACCGAATATCTTGCTCCGGTGTATTTGAATATTTCCGCTCTTTCCTATAGAAAGAGCAAGGTTTGGCGGATTTGCCGGTAACCTATTCGCAGCGGTCAGACAAGCGTCTGGATCACTGTGCCTTCCCGATCGCAAAAAATCCTCCAAAAGGATGGCATGACGCTGGTGACAAGCAATGGAAGGATGCCGGAGCTATCGCGTTATTGCTCAGGATGACCACCACAAAGGGATTGCTCACGGACCACATAACGATTAGAACCTAGAAATGCCACAATCCAGGTTCTCGATGACCTTGCAGAGGACTTGAAAGACCTCATCCACATCCAACAAGTCTACATCTAGTATCAAGTGGAAAGGTGTGAAATCCTCACCCAGATCGAATCCATATAGTCTCTTGAAAATAGTCTTTGTCTTGTTCTCCTTCTTCCTGAGGTATTCTAAGGCTTCTTCCAAGCTCATATGGTCCCTATGTGCAACTCGTTTGGCTCTGACCTCTTCAGACGCCTCAAGCCATACTTTGAACCCTTTCCTAAGTAGCCAAGGCATCGTCCAGCTGTCAAGAACCACATTTCCTTGCTCAGCCCACTCCATGAGTTTGATGTCGGTCTTCTTGTCAAACTCTAGGTTTTCCATCCTCTGTTCCAGAAATTCAATCCCTTCCTTACCCTCCCACCATCCAGCTCGGTCAACCCCGTATCCCATCTCGGACGCTATGCTCTTTAAGGCGTCTCCGCCAGAATAGTATTTGAGACCGTACCTTTCAGCGAGTTTCTTCGCCACGGTGCTCTTCCCAGACCCAGCTAATCCACAGATGCACAAGACAATTTTCTCGGTTCGCGAGCGATCACGTGTCTCCTTATGGCGCTGTGCCAAGGGTTTCTTCACCAGTCTACTTGGTTTCTGCGGTGCTTGGTCTAAGACCCATTCCCACGCCCAACCCAACGCCGAATATCCGAGACGATACTGATCCTACCAAGAAAGAGCAGATAATATACCAGAAGAAAAACGGGAGGTCAAAGAACTGTCCATAAACAACTCCGTCCGGTAACCGAGCCACTGCAGTGTTCCCATAGAAGCCCATCAAAACCTGCCATGTTACGATGAGTGGGATGAAGGTTACGAGGAAGGTCTTCATCGACTGGTAGAACATTCTTGTTTGAAGCTGCATTACTCTCGGCTCCTGCTTCTTCACCTTTGCGAGCAGTTTTTTGTCAGCGGTTTTCTTCGCCAAGTTTCTTTCATCATTCCATTTGCTTATCTCGCGTTGCCAAGCAGCCACTTGACCTCTGTTCATGAATCTCCGGTTGAGCAAAGTGGTCGACAAAGAGATCGCTACGGCCACTCCGATCGTGAAGAAGGTAGAATAAGGCGTGTAAAGAAGCAGCTCCGGAAGCACCTATTTACCCTCCTAGTAAGCGTTCTACGCCGGGATACATCTCCGTAACTCGTTCCCTAATCAGTTCTTGGTAGTACTGATATATTATTCCTACGGTCAGTAATATGCCTGTTCCTGTTCCGAAAGCCCCCAGAAAATCTGCTACGACGGCCAGTAGCCCTACTGTCAACCCTCCAAGCACAGTGACGGTGGGTATAAAGCGTCTCAGAATCAATTCGACAGGCCTCTCGGACCTTCTGAATCCGGGAATCTGCATCCCTGAGTCGACAAGTTGCCTAGCAACAGTCTTAGGGTCTAACCCGCCAACCTCTAACCATATCACTGAAAATAGAACACAGAAGGCAATCAGAATACCCGCGTAGACGAGGTATCTGATGAGGGCTTCTTGACTGCTTATCACATCCGAGAAGCCTCTTGGGGCAATGACATAGTAGGCCAAGCCGCCGATAGGTTCAGCCCGCCCTTGCTCAGTGAAATTGAACTGACCCAGAAGATTAAGAAACGTGTTCGTGTTGTCCTGGTTGAATCTGCTCCAAAGGAGTTCGGAGAAGAAAAAAACGTTCCCAAAAAGGGCTGAGGCAAATATGACCGGAAGATTGGAAACGTAGAGCAACTTGATTGGATACTTACCTCTGAACCCCCGGTACTGGGCATGAGCTAGTGGAAGCTCCACCCTAATCCCTTCAGCATAGATCGTGAACAAGAAGACTCCTAACGTGGTGCCAAGCCCTAGTATTGAAGGGTAATTCTCAGGGCTAACGAGGATGTTATCTAACGGGTTACCGCTTACGAGGGCTCCGACAAGCGCTGAAATCACACCGTACAACCTCATCGGCTGGGTTCCCGGTGCAGGAACCATGGCAAAAGAATCCCATAAGATGGTTTGAGCAACTCCTGCCATGATAAAGAGGCTGATTCCACTTCCTATTCCCCATCCTTTCTGTATCATCTCATCCAAAAGCATTATGACCATCCCCGCCACGACTAGTTGAAAGAAGATTACTATGGATTGCCTGGCTTCTAGGTTGCCGAACAGTCCACCGATCAGGTAGGCTGAAGCTTGACCGGCTGTCATAATGATGGACAGGACCTTACTTGCACCGGTGAACAAAGACCTATCATCTGGGTCCGAGGAGTCGAATCCGATGAAACCCGACCCCGCAAGAAGCTGCAAGATCAGGCCGGAAGTAACGATCGGTCCGATTCCCAGCTCCATCAACGTACCTCTGCTTGAAGCGAATATAACTCGATAGTAGTAGAGAGTGTCTTGGGCACCACCTCGGCCAAGGCCAAACAGCGGCACCTCACTCATAACGAAGTAAATTACGAGAGCGGCAGCTGTCCAAAACAGCTTTTCTGCAAACTTAACCTTTCTTTCAGGAGCCTTGACTTCAGGGATCACCTTGGAGATCGGTCCGAATGCCTTCAGAAATTTCCCTGCCACTGGTCTCCCTCAACATGTCTCATTGCGATTCGATTGATAGCAATTAGTCTCACTTCAATCCTCGGTTATGACCTGTCCGCCAACAGCTTCTATCTTTCTGGCTGCCGCTTGCGAATGCGAAGGGACTCTAACATGGATCGGTTTTGTTATCTTTCCCTCACCTAGCAGCTTGTCGTATCCGAGCTCTTTGAGGTCTATCGTACGAAGGGTCTTGGAGCGAGGGCTCTTTCCACCATCGATTCGTTGCAATAGTCCCTCAAGCTCACCTATGTTTATTGTGTTGACCTGTGTGCCTATAGTCTTCGGTGATACAAAGCCGGATTTTCTAAAGTAGTCCGGCTCCTTGCTAATGACGTATGACCATAGGTGTTTGTGGCGCCCCACTTTCCGTCTACCCTTTGATCCGCTCTTCCTATGCTGCCCAACTCTTCCATAACCTTGAGTCCTACTTCCGCGCTTCTTCCGTATCTTCCTAAGTTTATGTGGCATCTTCTGATCTCTCACCTTTTGCGAATCATGTCATCTTTCCAAGCACATCGTTTATGGCTTGACCCCTGTACCCTAGGGCGCCGCCAATGCGATAATTTTTCTTGACACCGCCCCTGAAACCCTTCCTTGGAGGATGCAATCTGAAAACCGGCTCTATCTCGGGAAGATCATCAAGTTTAGCTTCGAGCTTCCAGATCGCTTCTGCGAGGTCATCTAAGGAAATGTATCCAGCTCTCTTGGCATACTCATCGTTCAATTTCTTATTGCCTCTTGCTCTTCCTCTTCTTTTCAGGAGGGTCAAGACGCTTTCCTTTGAAACCTCCCCCCACGTTACGCAATTCTCTGCTTTTTTCAGCATCCCTAGGTATGACGGCCGACTGTCAATCAGGGCGGCATGGCAATTCCGGTTCAGACGTAGCATCTTTAAAGTCTCTTCCACCTCTTCTCTTACGTCGCCTTGACCTCGGATCCTAACTACGGCTATGCATCTACGGTTTTCCTCCATCTTACTTCACCCAATCTCTAGGGGTAACGACACTATAGGTCCTCTTAAGGGCGTCAAATACCGCGTAGGAATATGAGGGTATGGTTCTCGTCGCACCATAGCTTCTTGTCCAGCAGTCTCTAACCCCTGCTAACCGCAAGATGACCTTTGAAACTTCACTTGCAACGAGGCCCAGACCTCTCGGTCCCGGGATAAGTTTCACCTCTGCTCCACCCCGTTTTCCCGTCGTCTCGAACATTAGCGAATGAGGTTGCCCGCATCCGCATTCCCAACTTCCACATCCTCTTCGGACAAGCGTGATATTCAGACGAGCATCTGTAGCAGCCTTTTCTATCGCTGTGCGAACTTGAGGAGCCTTCCCGGAGCCCAACCCTATGAATCCCTCATGGTTTCCAACCGCAACTATGGCCTTGAACCTGGATTTCTCACCGGAGTCGGTTTGTTTCTGCACCAAGTTTATGTTTATGACTTCTTCTTCGATGTTCGGGAGCAGGACATTGACTATTTGGGTTTCGTGTATCTTCAAACCTTCTGCAAAGACTTCCTCGAGGGAAGATATTTTCCCCTCAAGTACCATCCTGCCCAAATGCGTACGCGGCTTCCATTCTTCGAGTTCTTCTTTTTTCCCGATCTCGCTTTTCCTCTTGCTCAATACTCCTATCACCCTACGATTATGAAGGCCTAGGTTGGGCCCACAGGCCTGCGATCTTCTATGTCCCAAATCTTTGAGGATTTAAAGTTGATATCGAATTTGTACTTATATACGTTTCCGATTGTGGAAAGGAAATCGGGTGCAGGTCTCATAATAGAGTTTTCCTTGTCTCTGCCTAGAACTAGGAATTGGCTTGCAGTTGGAGATTTGATGGCACTAGTGAATGATTCTATGTATCTCCCCAGTATAATCATTGTTTTTTCGTAAGACTTGAGATTATCTTCTCCTTGACTTCAGAGAAGTGCTTAGGAATCTCCTCTGGAGGTAAACCGGCTGACAAGTACTTCGAGAATACCTGCGTGTACTGCTCCTTATTCGAAGATGCCAACTCAGACGCGTAAGTTGCAATGTGCCCACCCTTGATCCTTTCCTCGTCCGGGAGAACCGCCTCTCCATGAGGAACATCTATCCCAGCGTCAATGAAACCCTTGAGCACCGCAAAGATTCGGGCTCCTTTGGATGGCAATTGCAGACCGATGTCCAACATGGCCTCTTTGACGCCTAGGTTGGCAGCTCTGTATCCGCATAGCAACCCCGTCAAATAGGCTGCTGGTAGATTCCCACAAGGCCCGACCCAAGCGTACTCCTTCAGCAGTTGCCTCGAATGCGCGGATGCGAGAACTTCATCGCCATCGACTTTTGCTTTTGACAGCTGAACAGTGATGTGCTTCAATGAGCCCCTAACAACAAGTCTGGGTCGCCTAGACAGAAGTAGCCGACTACGCAACCTGTAGTCCGTCTTTCCCTGCCTTCGTCTCCTGAACGGAACCGAGTACCTAGGTCCCTTAGCCATCAGTGCCTCCTCCTCAAATCATGGGCGTCAATGAAACGTTCCAGATCACTAACTGATTCAAATGATCCGCTGCTGGCCATCACATAGAGTCGTCTATACACCCGCTCTGTTATCGAATGATTCTCCTCTAATTCGCTTAGCCTGTTTCTCAATGCACGAATCTTTCTCATCCACATTTCTTTCCTAGGAACTCGAGCTCCAAAAGATCCGGTTCTACTGCCAAATCCTTTTCTCAAACCTTTCCTCTTTTTTTCGTGCAGGATACGTGCACGACCTCGACTTACGCCTTTATTTCGGTGTGGGACAATTGCCTTCTCATGAATAAGTTTCTTCATGTCCTCCCTAGTGATGGCGGCTTCTACTTCTCCGATTCTCTGGGGATCTATCCAGACCCTGTTTTCACCTACCTTAAGGATGCTAGCAGCAATTCGGCGCTGGTTCTTGAGACTCAAATCTGCTCACTTCGGGTCTGTTTATAAGTAGTTTTAGGTCTCTTCTTCGATCTCTTTTATCTCTCCAAGGTTGAGGATGCGGATCCCTATATCTTTTGCTCGATTGACAATCTCTGTTCTTTTTTTGTTTCCGACCGTATGCGCGATTCTTATGGCTTCGAATTCTGGATTGACCTTTTCGAGTTCTCTCAGATTCTTTACCATCCTCTCGTGGAAACCTGAAGGATGTATTCCTCTGACCTCTTTCTGGTTTCGGTACCCCTTGTTTGGTGATGGCGGCCATCCTCTTGCTTTTTTTCTCATCTTATTGTCTAGGCCGCGGGGCTTCCTCCAGTTTTCCTTTATACGTTTATACCGCCAGCTCTCTTGCCGTTTGAATCTTGGATTTTTCCTCCTCTTTGGGCGTGCTGGAGGCTTCTTTGCTGGCTTCTTCTCTTCACCCAATGAGCCGTCTCCTCTTCCGTTCGTAGATGAATATGCCGTCGAGAAAGACTCTTGGGTCGCGTCTCTTAACCTTGGTGGCCTGCTCCACGTTCGCCGCGGTCTGACTAACATCTTCTAGGTTTGAGCCTTGAACGACAACGTCTTCGCCTTGAACGAGAACCTTTGCTTCGCCTACGATATCGGCAGTCCTGCTACTTCTCTCACCAATGAAGTTGTCTATGATGACTCTTCTCCCGTCTACTTTGACTGAGATTGGGAAGTGAGCGAAGACTATCTTCAGCTTGTAGGTGAAACCTTCTGTCGCCCCGACAATCATATTCCGTAGGTGAGCGCACACGGTTCCTACGAGAGCTCGTTGCCTCCTTCCTGCCCCATCGGCTTGAACCTTTATAAAGCCATTTTCTAGCCAAATTGAGACTGGGGCATGGGAGAAGTCAGATGAAAGTGCTCCCTTCTCCCCAGTTACCTCTACCGTCTTTCCCTTAATAGTGACCGTAGCATTCTGAGGTATCTCGATACTTTTCAACTCCACAGCCTACTACACCTCAAGCCCCTTTAATAGACAAAGGCCAAGAGGCGCCCGCCAACCTTTTTCTGGTTAGCCTCTTTCTGAGAGATAACCCCCTCAGGGGTTGATATTATGAGTACCCCAATATCTCTGGAGGGTAAGTAAGCAATCTCCCACTTCTCAATCTCGCCTATCTTGACGGGATGCCGAGGTCTAGTGGCTCTACATCGGTTTATCCTACCGAGGAGCTGGACTCTAAACTTCCCGCCACGTCCATCGTCTATGAACTCAAACTCCCCTATATACCCACTGAGCTGCATCACTCTAAGAACCCTGCCCAATAGTTTAGAGGCTGGAGCAATGAGACATTCCCGTTCGTTTCGCAACTCGTTGTTCATGATCGTAGTTAGTCCGTTTGCAAGGGTGTCCATACTCAATTCCTCCTTATTCATACTTCTTGAAACCGAGTTTTGGAGCCATCTCTCTGAAGCACTGGCGGCAGAGGTTCAGCCCATACCTACGTATTATCGGTCCATATGATCCGCATCGCTTGCAGGGCCTGCTGCCTTTTCCGTATTTCCGCTTTTTCTCGGAGCCAGAACCTCTCTGTTTTTCCATCGTGTCCTCCTCTATGAGATTTCAACGCCAAATCTTTCCTTGATAAAAGCCATGGACTCTTCGGCTGTCAACACCTGATTGAAGCCCACTTTCGATTTGGCGCGATGTCTTCTTCTTACTCTGTATCCGGGTCTCTCCATCGTGACCGTGATATCCATTCCAACTATGCCTAGATCTGGCACATATTTGGTGCCCGGTATGTCTATATGTTCTTTTATGCCAAACGAAAAGTTGCCGAGTTGATCAAAGGAGCTCGTAGGGACTCTGTTTTCAACGGCTTGGAGTGTCCTCTTTAGGAATTCTTCGGCTCCACCTTTTCTGAGTGTTACTAAGGTGGCGATGGGCTCACCTCTTCTGATGCCGAAGTCTCGCACGGTGCTCTTGGCTCTACGGGTACGAGGTTTCTGTCTGGTTAATTCTTCCAAGATTTTCATCGCTTTTTCCAGGGGCTCGCCTGATTTTCCGACCGATATATTGACCGTTACCTTTCCGATCTTGGGTCTAAGCATGCGATTCTCCTTCGACTTCTCCGTGATCTTCTCGTGGGACACTAGTCACCCTCCATCCGGGGCAGTGAGATGCGCGTTTTCTCGTCGCCTATAACAAAGACGTAGTCGAGAATCGTCTGGTATCTTACACCTTTCTCATCTTCCACCGTGACCAGCCATCTTCTCCGTTCTTGACCGCTTTCGTCAATGGAAACTATCCTCCCAAATTTCCCTGCATTCTTTCCTTCGACGAGGATAGCAGACATCCCTACAGCCATTTTGAAGTGTTCAAGGATGGAACCATCTTCAATCCTTATCTTCAATGTGTCGAGCGTGTCATAGGCATCTTCTTCTGGGTGCTGGGGGTCATTTACCTTGACCACTAGATTTCTAGCGTCATGTAGGTTAAGCTGCACATGCCCGTCCTTGACGGTAACCTTGTCCTCGATCCTGCACAGCTTGAAGTCAGTCTCACCTGCTTTGATTGGATGCAGGACGAGACCCTTCTCAGACGGCAGTACACGAAAGTCTTTCTTCGCATCAGGTATTGAAACAATGTCCATTAATCCAACCGGGAAAAGATCGTCCCTCCGAGCTTTGCCGTCTACAGATATTTTCCCGTGGGATATTATCTGCTTGGCTTCTTTTCTCGTCCTTGAATAGCCAAGCATCTCGCGGAGCAAGACGGTCAAGGGTATGCATCGGTCAATCGGGGCTGGTCCGGATCTCGGTTTTGCCACCCAGTTATACTCTTTTCTATGAATAGGCCAGAACTTCGGAGAAACTTCCCTTTTCAGGTGTCTGCTTCCGCCCATCTTGCCCAATCTAAGCCTCTCCATCCTCTTTTGCCTGGGTTAATTCTCCAATTCCTTCTTTCTTCGCGGACTTCTCTTCTGGTTTCGCTCTAGCCGGCTCGGTTTCGATAGCTGTTCCTTTTCTCTCCAAAGCCTTCTTACGCCACTTATCGTCTAGGTTCAGACTTGTGATCATCGCTTTCGAAGGATGAATCGGGACCAATGTCGTCGTCCCATCGGCTCTGTCCCGAGTTACTCCCTCGATGAAGATCCTGTAATCCTTTCTGTCGACGCGAGTCACCTTTCCCTCAAACCCCTTTCTGTCGCCTCGCAATACCTTAACAGAATCGCCTAGCCTCACCGTGACTGCATTAGTCTTTAATCGTGTCTTAAGTTCAGATGAAAGGGGTGCTGAAAGGCGTCTTCCCCGTCTATTAGGAGGATCCTGATGCAGCATCTTTCTCTGCTTTCGAGGCTTCTTCGTCTTCATTTCTTCTTCCCCTAGATGATTGTACTGGACGCGCTCGCGATTCTAGGCCATCTCTCGGCAGCTTCCCTCGCAACTGCTCCACGAATTTCTGAACCTCTCATTTCACCCTCAGGAGTTACTATCACTGCAGCATTGTCTTCGAATTCAACTCGGAAGCCTTCAGGTCGTCTATAAGCTTTTTTCTGTCTGACTACGACGGCGCGGAAAATCTTCTTCCTCATGTCGGGTGTTCCTCTTCGAACTGAGACGAAAATAATGTCGCCAACAGATGCGGATGGGACACGTCTAAGTCTGCCTTTATACCCGGCCACTTGAACGATCCTCAGTACCTTCGCTCCAGAATTATCTGCACATTTGATTATTGAGCCCACCGGAAGTCCCCTTGTAGTTCTCGGCTTCGATCCAATGCTTGCTACCAATGCACGTGCTTTAGCCTTTGCCGCCAACCGTTTCACCTTCCAGCTTCTCGACAACCACGAACGAAACCGTTTTGCTTAGGGGTCTGCATTCCGCTATTCTTACGCGGTCCGTCTCTCCGATCTCCAAGCATGGGGAGCTGTGCGCGGGTATGTGACTATGTCTCCTCTCGTACCTTTTGAACTTCGGCACATACTTTTGGAAGTTACACCGTACGATCACAGTCTTGTTCATCTTGGCGCTCACAACGACGCCCTGTAAGACACGTCCTCTGACGCGTAAGGATCCGTGGAAAGGACAGTTTTCATCGTCGCACGTTTTCTGGGGCTTCGTGAAAGATAACGTTGCCATCACCATCGCCTCTTAAACTTCTTCTTGAGTCGGTCTTCAGGACGGCCGATTATTGCTTTTCCATCGATCCTCACGACGGTGCCGCCCGACAACATGAAGTGGAAGATTGATGTTTCTTTCGGAATAACCTTCTTTCTATTATTATGGAGAAGGATGAGTGTGTTTCGTGTTTCATCAATCACCCTTCCCCTGATGCCAATACAACTTGGATTCTCACTCTTCTCAACTTTGACCTCAAGCCCTGTAAACTCATCTTGGAGTATTTCCGGCGTCACTCTCATTTCTCCTTCATCCCAGATTTTCCCTCGTTCTCAACCGTGAGGATACGAGCTATCGTCTTTCTTAACTCCCTGATCCTAGAAGGGTTTTCGACTGACCCGCCAGCCTCAACCATCGTCCTAAGCCTTGTCAGCTCCGTCCTGATCTCCTCAAGCCTTTTCATCCGTTCTTGAGGAGACATCTCCCTTATCTCCTTCATCCTCAAGATGGGCATCTACCTCCTCGACCTCCTGTGCCTCTTTTATCTCTTCCTCAGAAGCTATCTCTTTCACTGGTTCCGGCATCGCAACCCCTTCCAACACCTCAACACGATCTGGGAATCTGACCTCGGAAGGCAATATCCTTACCTTAACGCCGAAGATCCCTGGTTTGAGTTGGACATGAAAAACTGCTTTTCTTACGTACTTGATTGCGGGATCGCCTGCTTTGGGTACGTATCCGGCTCTGAACTTTTCTCTTCGAGCCCTCTCGGTTCGCAACTTTCCGCTTATTATGATCTCTGCACCCAAAGCTCCTGCGTCCGTTATCTGGTTTAGAGCCCAAAAACCAGCTCTTCTGAAATGTACACCGCGGCTCAGAGCTGCGGCTATGCGGGAAGCCATGACCTGAGCGTTAAGCTCGGGAATCTCGATCTCTGCAACGGAAATTTGGGGATTCGGCATCTGAAACTTTTCTTCAAGGTCCTTCGCGAGGTTCCTGATCGTCGTCCCGCCACGTCCGATGA
>Ga0315314_1003014_pt1 | contig 13502 bp, 12 predicted proteins | sample TDP9_MG_FD_203631 | JGI IMG/M metagenome (GOLD analysis project Ga0315314, IMG submission 203631) | Freshwater sediment microbial communities from Lake Towuti, South Sulawesi, Indonesia - TDP9 | ecosystem: Environmental > Aquatic > Freshwater > Lake > Sediment | place: Indonesia: South Sulawesi...
CTTCAGCACGTCTCGGGTATTGGGGAATACACGGCTAGGCAAATTGTCAAGTTCAGAAATAAGTTAGATATAGAAAAAGAGATATCCAAAATTGAAAAGCAAAAAGTTTCTATAGTGACATTTTCTGACGATAGCTATCCCTCGAACTTAAAGTCGATTTTCGATCCGCCCGTTGTGCTGTATGTAAAGGGTAAATTATTGCCAGAAGATAGAATTGCCATTGCAATGGTAGGAACCAGACGACCAACCGCCTATGGGAAAATGGTAGCAGAAAAGCTGAGTAAAGAATTGGCTGAAAGAGAGGTTAGTGTAGTTAGCGGCTTAGCCCGGGGAATCGATACCTCTGCCCATAGAGGGGCGCTATCTTGTGGTGGAAGGACCATTGCGGTTTTAGGATGTGGCATTGACATTTGTTATCCGCCGGAGAATAGGGCCCTTTTTGATGAGATTGTTAAATCTGGTGCTGTGGTTTCTGAATTCCCTATGGGTACACCCCCTGAAAGAATTAATTTTCCTCAGCGAAATAGAATTATAAGCGGGCTCAGTTTAGGCGCAGTCATCGTTGAGGCCGGCTCCAGAAGCGGCGCTCTAATCACTGCTGATTGTGCTCTGGAGCAGGGCAGGGAAGTTTTTGCTGTTCCAGGAAATATCTTCAATTTAGGAACTAAAGGTACCCATTCATTGATAAAACAGGGTGCAAAATTGGTGGAGAGATTTGAGGATATCATTGAGGAGATACGCTGTTTAACGGATGTTCTACCTGTATGTCCAGCTATAAAGTCTGTCGGCGTGGTAAAGTTGTCCCAGGAAGAAGAGAGAGTATATAACCTATTATCTTTTGAGCCTATTCATATTGATTTGATAAGTAAACAGAGCGGTCTACCCATAAACAGGATTTCGCCGGTTCTCATGAATTTGGAAATGAAAGGGAAGATTAGGCAGGTAGCCGGGAAGATGTTCTTGCGCGTTCCGGAAACATAGCAATAGCAAAATCCAAATGACAAATTCCAAAATCCAAATGACAAATTTCGCATTCCAAATTACAGATATCAGATTTGGAATTTGCAATTTGAAATTTGAAATTTGAAATTTGAAATTCTAAGTATTTAGGATGGGAGGATAAAATGGCAAGGAAATTAAAGGACGAGGACATGTTCCGGGATGATAATTTTGGAATTAGAGAAATAAGGCAATACCTGGGGAAATTAAGATTGTCTGCAAGTGAACTGGAAGAGATGTTACTTGAAGTTCTGGAAGAAAGTTACCGGGAAGACTATGACACAAAGGGACGGAAGAAACAGCTCCATTAAATTACAAGGTTAATCTATTGAGAGTAGACCTATGCTTAAAGCTTTAGTTATTGTTGAATCACCCACCAAGGCAAAGACTATCGGTAAGATATTGGGGAAAAATTATGTAATTAAGTCTTCTATGGGGCATGTTCGCGATTTGCCTCCTGGTAGCCTGGGGGTGAATGTAGAAGATAATTTTAGGCCTACATACGAGATTATTAAAAATAAGAAGAAAATTGTAAAAGATTTAACCAGGGCAGTGAAGGAGGCAGAAGAGGTCTATATTGCCACCGACCAGGACAGGGAAGGGGAGGCTATAGGTTGGCATATAGTTACGGTTACAAATACTGACCAGGGGAGAGTAAAACGGATAGTTTTCCATGAGATAACTAAACAGACAATTGCCAATTCCCTTCGTTCTCCACGCCAGATTGACCTCCATTTAGTTAATGCCCAGCAGGCAAGGCGCATACTTGACCGGCTGGTGGGATATAAACTTAGCCCCCTTTTGAGTCGCAAAGTCAGAAAAGGGCTTTCAGCAGGACGAGTCCAATCGGTAGCTCTCAGATTAATTGTTGAGAGGGAAAGGCAAATTGAGCAATTTGTTTCTCAAGAGTACTGGACTATAGTTGCCCATTTGAGAAAGAGAGAAGAGGAACGAATCTTTACCGCAAGTCTCATTGCCAAGGGTAAAAAGAAATTCAAGAAACTGGAAATCGCCAACGAGGCACAGGCAAAGGAGATCTGTGGGGATTTAAGTGGTGAAGAGTGCAGGGTCTCGAAGGTAACCAGAAGGCCTAAAAAGCGTAACCCCCTTGCCCCATTTAACACAAGTACTCTCCAACAGGAGGCTTCCCGAAGGTTCGGTTTCTCGGCAAGTAAAACAATGGTTATAGCGCAACAACTCTATGAAGGCATCGACCTGGGAAAGAAAGAAAGTGTGGGTTTGATTACCTACATGCGGACAGATTCTTTAGCCGTCTCTTCCTCGGCTCAGACTGAGGCGCTTAAGTTTATCAGCAAAAATTTTGGCAAGGACTATTCGCCCCAAAAGCCGAGAATTTATAAGACTAAGAGTAAAGTCGCCCAGGAAGCTCACGAGGCTATCCGACCCAGTTCCTGCCTTCGCAACCCTGAAGCCATATCGAAATATCTGGAGGCAGCACAATTTAAGCTTTACAGCCTGATCTGGCAAAGGTTTGTATCCAGCCAGATGACTTCTGCAATATTTGATACGATAACTGTGGACATCAGAGCGGCCGATTATACCTTTCGCACTACAGGACAGAAGCTTAAGTTTTCCGGGTTCCTTAAGGTCTATTCGGAAGAGAAGGAGGAAGAGGAAAAAATTCTTCCTCTCCTTGAACAGGGTGATATTTTGGTTTTAGAAGAGGTCGTTCCTGAGCAGCACTTCACAGAGCCCCCTTCACATTATTCGGAAGCGAGTCTAATTAAGACTCTTGAAGAACACGGCATTGGTCGACCCTCAACCTATGCTCCCATAATAAGTACGCTTCTGGAAAGAGGGTATGTGAGATTGATTAAGAAACAGTTCCACCCGGAAGAGACCGGGATTATAGTTAGTGACCTGTTAGTTAAACACTTTCCGAAAATCATGGACATTAATTTCACTGCCCATATGGAAGAGAATCTGGATGAGATTGCCTTGGGGAAAAGGGAGTGGGTTGAAGTCCTCAATAACTTTTATCAACCCTTTAAGAAAACCCTAAATGATGCTTATGAACATATGACAAAGATCAAACCTGAGGTGACTCAGGAGACCTGTCCAAAGTGCGGAAGCACCATGTTAATCAGAATTGGGCGGTTCGGCAAATTTCTTGCCTGCTCTGCATTTCCCCGTTGCCGTTATACTGTTCCTTTAGATGAAGAGGGGAAAAAGATAATCGTCCAGATTACTGAAGAAAAATGCCCGAAGTGCGGAAGCCCCATGGTGATTAGGTCGGGTCGGAGAGGCAAATTTCTTGCTTGTAGCGCCTATCCCAAATGCAAAAGCACTAAGCCAATTCAGAAAAAAGAATAGATGGAAGTCTATCTGGACAAATTTATTACACACTTGAAAGTAGAAAGGAATTTTTCGCCGCATACTCTGGTAGGCTATAAGGGTGATTTAAAAAGCTTTATCAATTTTTTGAAAAGGGACAAAATAGATAGTGTCAATGAAATTAATCGCTTACAGTTAAGAAAGTTCCTAGCTCATCTTGCGGGTAAGAATTTTGAAAAGAGCACCATCGCTCGAAAACTCTCCAGCATTCGGTCATTCTTTAAATATTTAACAGGGGAAAGAATTATAACTCAAGATCCAACAATCTATATTCCTACGCCAAAACGAATGAAGAAGGTACCTTCTTTTTTGGATTTGGATGAGGTCAAGCTACTCTTAGAATTACCTGACAGGAGAACTCTTCTGGGCTTGAGAAACAAGGCAATCTTAGAAATATTATATGGTTCGGGTCTGAGAGTGAGTGAGCTGGTGAACCTGAATATTAGCGATATTGACCTGTTAGGCGGGATGATTAAGGTGAAAGGTAAAGGATCGAAAGAAAGGTTAGTGCCGATTGGAGAGATTGGGCTTGCTTCTATCCAGCACTACTTGAGGATGCGCCAGTTACCGGAAAAGCCTTCCTTTTTCAAGATTGGAGGTTTCCAGAATTTGTCTTACAGTAAGGAGCCGTTATTTTTAAATTTTCGGGGGTCGCGGTTAACTGCACAGAGCATAAATCGTCTTCTTCAGAAATATATCAGACTTGCCAGTATTAAGAAGGAAGTAAGTCCCCACACTTTGAGACACACATTTGCCACACATCTATTAGATGCTGGCTGCGATTTGAGAGCTGTACAGGAGATGTTAGGACATGCCAGTCTATCCACTACTCAAATATATACACATGTGACGACAGAAAGGTTAAAGAAAATATATAGAAAGTATCATCCTCGTGCTTAAGGATAAGGAAAGATGAGAGAGAATGTAAAGATTCTCATGGAAGAGACAGGCTGTGATGAGGGGCAGGCAGAATTAGTTCTCCATTCAACAGGAAATAATTTAGAAAGAGCCATAGAATCGATAAATTTGCTTCTTAAATATATTGTAATAATTAAAGGGAAATTTATGTGTAACGAGACCAATGTTTATGGTCAGTTCATAATCATTGGCCACCTCAATCAAAAGAGGATTGTTCGCTTGGGTGCGTTAGCCACATACGATCCCTCGATTTATGAGGAACAACTTGATTCTAAATGGCGTGACTTCGAAAAGAGGTTCTATGCAAATCGGTTAAGTGAGGGTTGTCTACACGAATTAACCCAGAAGCTGGAGCAGAATTTGAACTGGCAAATCGCAAGTGATTACAGGAAGTCTTTCTTTCAAAATCTGAAAGATAGAAATTATGAAGAAATAATTGGCATCCTCGCGGCAATCATCAGTAAATCTGTAGAAGACGCTCAGGTAAAAGTAGAAATGGCTGTCGAGGAACTTAATTTGAGTCAATTCAAATTTCCTCAAGAGTCAACTATCGCTACTGAGGCAGGGGTTAAACCTTCTTTGAACCAGGCTGTAGAGTCGGTTAATAGAAAAGGGAGCACAATTGTTTTAAGGACGGAGTTGGTTACTGATGCTTCTTCCTCGTCAGTAGAGATTGAGAGATTAAGAAAAAATGACTTAATTCTGGTCAAAATCTCAGATTCACGTGACATTGCCCAGTATCTTTCTCGCCTCCTGGGTGGATGCAAAGGAGAAGAGGTAACTCCTCTATCCACAATGGTGGAAGAAGTAAGACAACAAGGAAATCAATGGGAGGTGAGGACAAGGTTTAGTCCGGGCATAGTTGGCGATGCTCTTGTGGAAAAGAGGACAAGAGTCAGAAGACTCAAAGCTCAGAGATTCGCGATAGAAAAGAGGAAATTCCTTCTGAGAATTTTTGGACTGGCATTGATCCTGGGAGCAATCCTCTATTTCTTAGTGCACCGGTGAAGTAGTCCCCGTTAGAAAGCTTTACCACGGTTACCCCGTGTGGTGGAGATTTATGTCTAATGGGGTTTAGGAGGGGATTTAACTCTGCTCTTAAAAAAGGAGCTTTCTAACGGGGTAAATTAAGGAGGGTCGCTGTTCCGACGAATAAGGAGGAACGGGATAGCGACGCCTGCGAGTCGGTGAGCAGGCAGGTCACCGAGTGAAGCGAAGCGGAAGGAGGGAGAATGGCGGTTGTAACTATGAAACAGTTGTTGGAAGCAGGAGTCCACTTCGGACACCAGACCAAGAGGTGGAATCCTAAAATGGCTCAGTATATATTCACTGCTCGGAACAACATCCACATTATCGATTTGCAAAAGACATTGGCGAAAATAAAAGAGGCTTATAAGTTCATTCGAAACATTGTAGCCAATAATCAGATGATGCTCTTTGTAGGAACCAAGCGTCAGGCTCAAGAAATCATAAGAGAAGAAGCAGAGAGGTGCGGGATGTTTTATGTCAATCAGCGATGGTGGGGAGGGATGCTGACTAATTTCTCCACCATTCGCCAGAGCGTCGAGCGACTGAAGAGACTGGAGCAACTTCAGAAAGAATCAAATTCTACTACTCTCACCAAGAAGGAATTGGTTAGGGTCGAGAAGGAAAAATCCAAACTGGTGAAGGGCATATCGGGGATTAGAAATATGGAGACCTTGCCGGGAGCCATCTTTGTTATCGACCCACCTCAAGAGGCAATTGCCGTCTCCGAAGCAAAGAAATTGGAAATTCCTGTTGTCGCCTTGGTAGACACAAATTGTGATCCTGAAGGCATAGCCTATGTAATTCCCGGTAACGATGATGCTATCAGGTCAATCAAGTTAATTACTCACATAATTGCTGAGGCTGTGATTGAGGGTAAGGAGTTGAAAGAGAAAGAACAGGTCAGTGAAGAAGAAAAAGTTGAGCTTCCTCGAGAGGAAATGGAGGAAGAGACTGAAAAAGAAGGAGATACAGATGAAGATAAGTATGGACTTAATCCGGGAGATTCGGAATAAGACGGGTGCAGGAATAATGGATTGCAAACAGGCGTTATTAGAGGCTGGTGGAAATATTCAAAAAGCTCAGGATATTTTGAGAGAAAAGGGGAGTGTTGGAGCAATCAAGCGTTCGGTTAGAGAGACACAGGAAGGATTGATCTCTTCCTATGTCCATAGTGGGAGTAAGTTAGGTGTTCTGTTAGAGGTGAACTGCGAGACAGATTTCGTTGCCAGAACAGATGAGTTTTCTCAACTGGCAAAGGAATTGGCAATGCAAATAGCGGCTATGGACCCTCTATGGATTAAGCCTGAAGATGTACCTAAGGAGGTTATTGAAAAGGAAAAAGAAATCTATAGGAAACAAATACAGGATTCGGGGAAGCCAGAAAAGGTCGTGGAGACAATTGTTCAGGGCAGACTGGAAAAATATTTCACTCAAGTCTGTCTTCTGGAACAACCATATATTAAGGAACCTAAACTTAAGGTCAAGGATCTGTTAACAGAATCGATAGCTAAACTGGGAGAGAATATTAGAGTGGCACGATTCGCTCGTTTCAGGGTGGGAGAGGAATAGAAAACAGGAGTCCTCCCGAAAGCGAGGAAAAGAGCACAGATTGAATCTGTGCCTACAAAGATTTTGCACAGATTGAATCTGTGCCTACAAAGATTTTGCACAGATTGAATCTGTGCCTACAATTTGTTAATTTTCAAGCCAAAATTTATTTTTAAAAGAGGAAAAGAGAGGTGAGTAGTTGTAGGCACGGTTTTAACCGTGCAAAAATGGTTGGAGTCTCCGATTTCATCGGAGGAGGAAGTAAATGGAGGAATAGACGAAAATGGCAAAGGCCAAATATAAGCGAGTTATTTTGAAAATGAGTGGTGAGGTTATGACGGGCGCTCACAGGTACGGAATCGACCCTCAAGTGATGAGATTCTTTGCCCGAGAAATAGGAGAGACTTATTCTCTGGGAGTGCAACTTGGTGTGGTGGTTGGCGGGGGGAATATATGGAGAGGGATTTCTCCTTTTGCCCAGGAGATCGACAGAGTTACAGCTGACTATATGGGAATGTTAGCAACAATAATTAACGGACTGGCTCTTCAAGACGCATTAGAAGAGATAAGAATTCCCACCAGAGTCCAGACCGCTATAGAGATAGCCAAACTTGCCGAGCCTTTTATTCGCCGGAGAGCTATCCGACACCTGGAGAAGAAGAGGATAGTTATCTTTGCCGGAGGAACAGGAAACCCTTACTTTACAACCGATACTGCTGCGGCCTTACGGGCAGTAGAAATTGGTGCTGAAATAATTCTGAAGGCGACAAAGGTTGACGGTGTTTATGATAGGGACCCCTTGAAGTATAAGAAAGCCAAGAAGTTCGATAGTCTCTCTTTTATGGAGGCAATAAATCGGCGATTGAAGGTTCTGGATGCAACGGCACTCTCCCTTTGCTGGGAGAATAAAATACCTATTATGGTGTTCGATATAAACAAAGCCGGGCAGATCAGAAAGGCGGTTTGTGGGGAAAAGGTTGGTACAATAATCAAATAAGGAGCGAGAATATCGTATGGTAAATAGCATTTATGATAAAGTTAAAGCCCAAATGGAAAAAGCAATTGACGATTTGAAGCATGAATTTACAGTTATTCGTACTGGTCGGGCCTCAATCAGCCTGTTGGAAGGTATCCGAGTTGCGTATTATGGCACTCAGGTCCCGATTAACCAAGTTGCCAACGTAGTTATCCCAGAGGTGAGATTAATCGAGATAAGACCCTGGGATAAGAATGTCCTTCCAGAGATAGAGAAGGCAATTTTGAAGTCCGATTTGGGATTGAGCCCGCTGAACGATGGAAAAACTATCCGACTTAAGATACCCACTTTAACTGAGGAGCGCCGAAGAGAGCTTGTAAAGATAACTGGAAAGATTGCTGAAGATCACAGGGTGGAACTTCGAAACATTAGAAGGCAAGCCAAAGAGGAGTTAATAGAACTGGAAGCAAAAAAGGCGGTTTCAGAGGACGAGAGATTCAAAGCTCTCGAAAAAATTAACCAGATAACAAATGAATGTATAGAAAAGATTGACGAAACTCTCAAACATAAAGAGAAGGAAATAATGGAAGTATAAAGAAAAACTACAAATTTCAGGTTTCAGATTTTCAAATAGCAAATTTCAAATTTAAGAATTTAGACTTTAGACGATATGGACGGCAATGGGGGCAGAAGTTGGCTGATTATAGAGAACTTCTTAGGTTGATAGATAGGAAAAGACTCCCTCGGCATATAGCAATCATTATGGACGGTAATGGTCGTTGGGCAGAGAGACACAATCGCAAACGAATTGTGGGTCACCTCGCGGGCACAAAGACGATAAGAAAGATTGTAAGATTCTGTGGAGAAATAGGAATTAAGATACTTACACTTTTTGCTTTTTCAACAGAGAACTGGAGCAGACCTAAGAAAGAAGTTCAGGCTCTGATGAATCTACTCTTTAAATTCTTAAAACAAGAGACAGACAATCTCAAGAAGAATGGCATTAAACTTCTTGTCTCTGGACAGGTAGAGAGGTTACCGGCCAAGGTGCGTGTTGGATTATCCAAATCCATAGATGCCACGAAGGGAAATAGCGGATTGATTCTGAACTTAGCTTTGAGCTATGGTGGTCGGCAAGAGATAGTTCGCGCATGTCGGCAAATTGCTAAAGAGATTTCTAATGAAGAAAAGAAAATAGAAGATATTGATGAAAAGTCTTTTGATAAATATCTTTACACCGCTGGTCTACCCGACCCAGACTTGTTGATCCGTACCAGCGGTGAATTCAGGATAAGCAACTTTCTTCTCTGGCAAATTGCTTATTCTGAAATTTACGTTACCCCGGTTCTCTGGCCAGATTTCAATCGCCGGGAACTGCTTTTGGCACTCATAGATTATCAGGGGAGGGAGCGTCGTTTCGGTAGAGTGGGAAACGGGTAAGAGAGATAATGGATCGAATAAAGGTACCATTACTTGTTATTCCTATATTGCTTTTTATTATACACTGGGGGGTTATCCCCTTTTTTCTTTTAGTTCTTGCTGGAATTATTATAGCTCTTCTCGAATTTTATCGTTTGATGGAGAGGAGAAATTACCATCCGCAGAAATTCTTGGGACTGATAGGAGGGTTTTTTCTTTGTCTCGGCTTTTTTCTCTTTCAAGGGAAGTTATCGGGCGGGGTTGGGAGTTTCGTTGTTACGGTCTTTTTATTTCTAATCTTAATTGAAGCAATTTTGAGGAAAGATATCAAATTCGGTGTCTCTTCTGTTTCAGTAACTTTCTTGGGAATCTTTTATATTTCTTGGCTTCTGAGTCACTTAATTCTCCTTCGCGACCTTCGCCCTCATGGAGAAGGCCTGGTCTATCTTCTATTTGTCACCACCTGGTGTGTGGACACTGGCGCATTCTGGGCAGGATTAAAGTTTGGACGGCACAAGTTGAGCCGTATCATCAGTCCCAATAAGTCTTGGGAAGGAGCCATCTTTGGCTTGCTAACAGGGATTGCTGTAGTTTTTGGTTGCCGAGCTCTATTGGGACTGCAATTTTTCACCCGCCTCAATTTAGACCTCGATTTTATTACCCCCCTGGAGGGTCTCGCCATTGGGCTTCTCTTGGGAATTGGCGGGCAGGTGGGAGACTTAGCTGAATCGCTGATCAAGAGAAATGCAGGAGTGAAAGATTCAGGTAACCTCTTCCCCGGCGGACATGGAGGGATGTTGGACAAAACAGACAGTCTGATGTTCAATGCTCCTCTACTATATTACTATGTCCAACTATTTTTGCGCTAAAGACATCCTATAAAGAGAAAAATGCCTGATTACACTGAGATGTCATTGCGAAGGACGAAGTCCTGAAGCAATCTCATCACTTCGCAGAGGATATCTTGAAAAAGATTGCGATTCTGGGCTCAACAGGTTCCATAGGGGTTAATACATTAAATGTGGTGAGAAAACTGGGGAAAAGCTATAAAATTATGGGAATCTCTGCTCAGAAGAATGTGAACTTACTAATAGAGCAGATAATTGAATTTAAACCGGCAATTGTAGCGCTGAGTGACGAATCGGCAGCCCAAGAATTAAAAAAGAGGATACATCGTTTCCGGCCTCTTCCGAAGATTTATAAGGGGACTTCGGGTTTAGTTGAGTTTGCCCGGAATCCTGTTTCAAATTTTCTGGTTTCCGCTTTGGTTGGTGGAGCCGGACTGTTACCTACCTTAGCAGCAATTGAAGCGGGTAAAGATATCGCCTTAGCCAATAAAGAGATACTGGTGATGGCGGGTGACTGGATCGTTAAGGTTGCCAAGCAGAAGGGAATTAAGATTTTGCCTCTGGATAGTGAGCATAGTGCTATATTTCAGTGTCTGAGAGCGGAAAAGGCAGAGAATGTTCGGCGTCTAATACTGACAGCCTCAGGCGGGCCTTTTTACAAGTATAAAAGAAGCCAACTTGAGAAAGTAACTGTGAAGGATACTTTGCATCACCCAACCTGGCAAATGGGTAAAAAGGTCACAGTTGACTCAGCAACCTTGATGAACAAGGGTTTAGAAGCGATCGAAGCCAGTCGCCTTTTCGGGATTGACATCAATCGGATTGACGTTTTAATTCACCCACAAGCAACTGTCCATTCATTAGTTGAACTTGTCGACGGCTCGATTTTGGCTCAACTGGGAATTGCTGATATGCGAATTCCGATTCAGTTTGCGCTTACCTATCCTAGACGCTATCTAAATAGATTACAAGGGTTAAAGTTAGAAAAGGTAGCGCGGCTTACTTTCCAGAAGCCAAATTTCAAGAATTTTCCCTGTCTCGGCTTAGCTTTCAGGGCTGGCAGGATAGGAGGAACGATGCCGGTTGTTTTGAACGGAGCTGATGAAATCGCCGTGGAGGCTTTTCTGGAAGGGAAAATAAAATTCACTGATATTCCGAAAATTATCGAAGCAGTAATGGCAGAACATAAAGTAGATAAGAAACCGAGCTTACCAGAGATTCTAAAAATAGACCAGTGGACAAGAAATAGGACAAGGGAGAAAATAGAGTGCTGTTGACCATATTCTCTATAGTTTTCACTTTTGGCCTGGTCATCTTTTTTCACGAGTTAGGTCACCTTATTTCCGCTAAGAAAATGGGAGTGACGGTGGAGAAGTTCTCTTTAGGGTTTGGACCTGAATGGTTCGGTTTCACCAGGGGAGGGACGCGGTACGTAGTCTGTTTAATTCCTGTGGGTGGCTACGTGAAGATGGCTGGGGAGCATCCCGGAGAAGAGAGGAAGGGAACAGCCGATGAGTTTCTCTCTCAAAAATGGTGGCGGAGAATACTTATTGTCGCTTCGGGGCCGGGAATGAATTTTATCTTAGCTATTGCCATTTTCTCCTTGATGGGATTCTTTGCAGGGATAGTGATTCCTCACTACGAATCGACAGAAGTTGGTAGTATGATTCCAGAGATGCCGGCGGAGAAAGCCGGCATGGTAAAAGGAGATAAGATTCTCTCAATAGATGGAAAAGAAGTCAATAACTGGAAGGAGATGGCAGAAATAATTCATTCTAAGCCTGGCCAGGAAATAACGATAAGGATTCTAAGAGGAAAGGAAGAGATCCTCCTTAGAGTTACACCCCAATACGATGAGACAAGAGGGATGGGCTTAATCGGGATTAGTCCGGCCTTGGATATAAGAAAGCACAATTTCATCTCTTCTATCTTCGCGGGATTTGAACAAACAATACTCCTGATAATTATGACACTCAAGTATATATGGCTGATGCTCGTGGGAGCAGTGAAGCCTGCTGTCGCCGGGCCGGTAGGAATTGCTCAGATGGTGGCTCAAGTGGCAAGGACAGGAATCTATCAATTGCTCTCATTGATTGCTATAATCAGTGCTGAGATTGGTCTGTTTAACCTTTTCCCTATTCCACTTCTGGATGGCGGTCATGCTATGTTCTATCTGGTGGAAGGAATTACTGGTAAGCCCTTAGATGAAAATAAGATGAGGATTGCTCAAGCCATTGGAGCAGCAATAATCGTTTTTCTTTTAGTTCTGGTTACCTATCAGGATATATTGAGGCTGGGCAAGTAAGAATTGTAGGGGATGACTATTCTCTCAACTAAGCCCTCTCCCCTATGGGGAGAGGGGCGGGGTGAGGGGGTTTTCTCCCATCAAGGACACCGAGAATATGAAAAGGAGAAAGACGCGCAAGATAAAAGTGGGCAATCTTTTTATTGGTGGCAATTCTCCGATTTCCGTACAATCGATGACCAATACAGATACGCATGATATCAGAAGTACTGTCAATCAGATCAGGCGACTGGAAAGAGTAGGATGCGAAATAGTACGTGTAGCTGTTCCCGATATGGAGGCAGCCAGAGCTATAGGAGAGATAAAGAGGAGAGTCCATATCCCTTTAGTTGCCGACATCCACTTCGATTACCGGCTGGCATTGGAGGCTATTGCAAGGGGGGTAGATAAGATAAGGATAAATCCAGCAAATATCGAAAGCCAGGAAAGAGTGGAAGCTATAGCAAAAGCCGCCATAAACGCAAGAATCCCCATAAGGGTAGGGGTTAATGCAGGTTCCTTGAAGCTCCCTTCTCCTAACAGAACACTCAGAACTAACCTTCCCGAAGGGGATATTTCCCACATAGGAGGAGCGAGCAAAGCTAAGAAGATGGTTGCCTTAGCACTTCGATGTGTAAAGATTCTCGAGAAACAAGGTTTTTATCAAATTGTTATTTCCCTTAAAGCCTCAGATGTTCCCACTACCATCCAGGCTTACAGGTTGATAACTGAGAAAACAGACTATCCTCTCCACTTAGGGATTACTGAAGCTGGAACTGAATTCTCAGGGACCATAAAGTCAGCTCTGGGCATGGGAGTGCTGCTATCCGAGGGTATTGGCGATACAATAAGGGTATCGCTAACTGCCTCTCCGGAAGAGGAGGTTAGAGCTGGTTATGAGATTTTGAAAGCATTGAGACTGAGAAGTTTTGGCCCAGAGGTAATCTCTTGCCCCACCTGCAGTCGCTGTCAAATTGACCTGGTTAGGATTACTAATGAAATAGAAAGAAGATTGGTATCTCTTTTTCGACAAAAAAGTCTTGTTGCCGAAGGTAAGCCTTCCAGATTCTATCCATTGAAAATAGCCATAATGGGCTGCGTGGTTAATGGTCCAGAAGAGGCCAGA
>Ga0315314_1003015_pt1 | contig 13500 bp, 20 predicted proteins | sample TDP9_MG_FD_203631 | JGI IMG/M metagenome (GOLD analysis project Ga0315314, IMG submission 203631) | Freshwater sediment microbial communities from Lake Towuti, South Sulawesi, Indonesia - TDP9 | ecosystem: Environmental > Aquatic > Freshwater > Lake > Sediment | place: Indonesia: South Sulawesi...
GGCCTGATTTCCTCATCTTAGGCAAAAGGTCATGATGCCTCACTACATCATCGCATCTGACTTGCACAAACCACATCATGTCGTCTGAAATTCCTCGTCGAATAATTTCATCAGCCAAGTCGCCTGCGCGTTTGCCTAAGCCGAAGTTGTCATCCGTTAACCAGATAAATCTGCTACCAAAATTTTGGTAGCAGAACTCTATCTCGTCTGCAATGCGTTTCGGAGATTTAGCCCTCCATCTCCCCTCCCAGTGCCTCCATTGGGTGCAGAACGTGCAGTGGTGTGGGCAGCCTCTGGACCCCTCGACTAAAGCGTACTCGGTTTTGGGACCTGCCATCGCGGTGAAGTGATACTCATGAACAATGTCCTTAACGAAGTGATATCCGGGAAGGGGCAAGTCGTCTAGGTTCTCAATTAAGGGTCGTGGAGGGTTATGCAGGATTTTTCCGTTGTGCCTGAAAGAGATGCCCTCTATCCCAGTGAAAGGCTTCTTTTCAGCGAACGCTTGAACCAGCTCCACGAAGGTTAGTTCCCCTTCTCCGCGGACAATCACGTCGATCTCCGGGTATGTCTCTAGGCTCTCGTGGGCCATCGCGGTGAAGTGTTGACCTCCCGCAATAGTTAGAATGTCAGGGTTCACTTTTTTCGCTGTTTCCAAGGCTCGAACAGCAACATACGTGTTGCAAGTAGCGAGTGCACTCGAAGCTACAATGTCCGGGTCAAAAGATTCGACCTGTTTTTCCAGTCCCTTCCAATTCAAATGCTTAGCTTGACAGTCCAATACTTCTATCTCTACATCCTTGTTTTTGCTTTCAATGAACGCTGCAAGCTGAAGGATGCCATAAGGGGGTGGAAGATATTCTCCCATGACAAACCAATAGTCTTTAGGCGGCTCTACGAATAGAACTTTCATGTATGCACCCGCTCTAGTTCGATTCGTGTTTCGCTGCCTTTTTCCCTACAATTTGGGAGTCGTTGGTACAACACACATACAAAGGTTTCACTAGCGGATTCGTCACTCCCACCATTCTATTTTTCTCATCTCTCGTTTTGCTTTTCTTATCTCTTCTGGGGTGGCGAGGGGAGTCGGAGTTCCGCAGTAAGGACAGAATTTCACGTCCTCCTTTAACTCGGCTCCACACTTTGCACAGTATGGCAATTTCACACCTCAAAACCATATTACCTATGAAGTACATTATTATTTTTATGCAGAAGACGAGTATTTTAAAGAGAACGATGGATATATTTAGACGACCGTGTCGAGGGGTGGTCGATGACTGTGAGTGAAAGACGTTCAGAAGGAAGAGACAGACTTAGCCTCGCTTCCTTTGGATTTTTCCTAATTCTCATAGGCGCCATTTTATTAATTACGCCAAACTATTACAATGAGTTCTTTGCCTTCATTAAAGACTTCCATCTCGTGAAAGTGGCTTCAAACATCTTTCTACCAGCTCCAAAATCAAGTCACCCAGTAGTCTACACGGCTCTCATGGAGTTCTGCATCGCTTATGGTCTATTCCAGATCGCCATTCTAGTTTTCCGGTTTGCCCTCCGAGACCCTGTCAGCAAGAAGGCAGAAACAGTTTCTGGAATTGTCTTTTGGTTGGGGGCAGGTTACCTTTTAAGTCTACTGTCTGCTGAAAAATTCGGCTGGTTCGCCTTTCTTGCCGGTCTCGTCATTTTCATAGGGTTAGCGATTTTTGTTAGGAGTCTTATTACATTGACGTTTCAAGTTGCGAGACGAGTGCGCTGAAAAAGAAATAAAGTGAAATCTCATCTGAACAAGAGGAAATCCAGTGCCTAATTCGTGAAGTTCTAGTACGAGAATGGAATAGAGAGTAGGATAAAATCAGTTTCTACATCAGGGGAGTTAGCTAGGTTTTTCACAAAGACTTCTCGACATATAAGGATAGGGAACCGCACCAGAGAGATTTTGGCTCGGACGTTTACTTATTTGGCTCCTCTATGTAATATGCCCTTTCTCTCCCCCAATTTCCAACCGATAAGGAGCCCGCTAAAAACGGAAAGAATAATAAACATTGCGGAAGGTCCCAACCAAGCAAATAAGAACATCGACGCGACGGCTGCTAAGGCCAAAAGCGCGATTATAGCTATTCCTTTTAAGAATAACAACACAGCCTCAATTAACAGCTTAGATATCTTTTCGCCCATTGAGTCCTCACTTCTAACTATTACCTTCGGCCATCGCCCTTCATTTTTGCAGGACTAAGATTTAACACTTTGGGATCGCTAAGTATACTTCTATTTTAGTTCTGCTCCAACGGCATTTTCCACGCAACTCATTGACGGCGCACAAGAAACAATGATAAGTGTAGATAGAACGATGTAGAAAAACGGAGAAAATAATCAAGAAAAACCAAATTCAACATCTAAAAAAGGGTTTCATAAGTCTTATACATCAATTCAACTCATTTTTAGTGTGATTTGAGCCCTGTCATTTCTTAGAAAGCTTAGAATTATGAGGATTTCTGATGTCAAGGAACTCAACAAAATGTTGTGCGAGGGCTGTGAACAAACTAAATACGAAAAATGCAGATCTTGCAAAGTGTATCAGCTGATTAACTCAATAGCTTTTTAGATCGATTTTTCAAATGCGATGAGCGTGACTTGAGTGGAGTTTTGTCCAAGTTGTGGAACACGGTTGGTTTTGACTAAGAGAATATAGGCCGCGATGACCCTCTTATGCCCTAAATGTGGATACGCGGACTCTTCGTGGGTAAAGCAGTACAAATTGTACACACCTATGGTTCGTCCCTCAGAAATCGTGGTCTTGGACAGGAAGTTGAAGCTGAAAACCCTCCCAACAGTGAAGGCCACCTGCCCGAAGTGCATGAACAGGGAAGCTGAGTGTTGGACGGTCACCTTTGGATCCGAGGGAACCGAACATGTTTCATTCTTCAGATGCACCTCTTGCGGCCACACATGACGAGAGAAAGATTAAACATTCGGCAGTTAATCCACTCTGCCTTTGCACCGGTGACGATTTTCCCGTAATAGGTGCAAGGCTTCCGTAAAGCCTCACCACCAAAGACTAAATTACCTAGCTCCACGTTCATAGAAGTCCATCAGTTTAGGTCTTTATTTTAAGGCGATATGTTCTAGACCTGTTTTTCATATCCACTTTTATTCGCAATAAACCGTGCATAGATGGGTAATAGCGTTAAAACTGGTCAATGTTCAAAAAAGGTTAAGGTCGATGACAAAGTGAACACACTTAGAATTTGTGGAACTTGCGAGTATGCTAACACGCGGTTAGAACCCGCTGAAGTTCAGGTTTTGAACCTTAAGGTTAGCGTGGTTTACCAAGACCGTGTTCTATTAAGACGAAGCAACATCAAGCATTTAAAAGACAAGAAGGTGCTGTGTCGAAAGGAAAAAATCAAAGTAAGCATCTTAGAAAGGGGATGCATCTTCTGGAAATGAGTTAAATAAAATGTAAGGCGATAAGTTGTATTTCGGAACCCTTTGATTAAAGAAAAGGGACAAGCATGGAAGGTTAACCTCGCAAAGCAAGGCATAAAGGTGAAATGCGGATCCCACTCTAAAAGTATGTTAGCATAGTACGAAACAATCATAGTTGGTTTTTCTGTTTCACCAAGAATCGTTTTCCACTAGTTCATTTTTGCGATTTCTTGATGGCGCTGAATAGGGTAATGAAAAAGCCGAGTAGAGCCAGGATTCCTCCTCCAATCTCGATTACGGTCCAAGGCGTTAACCGTCCAGTGGTGAGAAGAGCCATTATGCAGTTTCTCTCAGAGGCATAGAAGAAGACGAAGACTCCTATTACAACTAATGCTATTCCCAACAAGGATACGGTCTTGTTCATTTCAACCTTTTTCCCCTCTTGTACCCACATTTATATGATTCGTCTGATTAGCCGTAGCTTTACCGATGCAAATGATTTTAGGCTCTTGAGAAGCATGTGGATGGAACACGCCCAACCCGTTCTTCTTGAATCACCTTGGCTTGAAAAGGAGGGGATTGCGGGATATAAAGCATTTATTAGGGTTCAAATCAAACTTTCTTGAAGGGGAACGCGTTGAAGGAGGAAATGACGAGCTTCGATATTGCCGCTCTCATCCCAGAACTTAATCAAGCAATCAGGGGCAGTCGCATTAGTAACATTTACCAAGTTCCTCCTCTCATCTTCATTTTGAAACTCCGTCAACCTAGCGTGCCTCCCCTATATCTACTCATCGAGGCAGGTAAGAGGCTCCACCTAACCTCATACGCCCTTAAAAAACCTAAGAAACCACTCGCCTTTCGTATGGTCCTTCGAAAGTACCTTAAAAACGGTAAGATCGCAGGAATTGAGCAACACAACTTTGAACGAATCGTCATTATCAGGGTGACCACAAGAGAAGGAGAATTCCAGCTTGTATCAGAACTCTTCGGCTGGGGAAACATAGTCCTCGTAAGCCCACAAAACAAGATTCTACACGCCCTAACCTATCGAAAGATGCGAGACCGAAACATTCTGAGAGGCGAAACCTTTCAGCATGCTCCGCCCAGCGGAAGAAACCCCCTCACCCTCACCTGCCAAGACTTTGGCGAGATAAAGCATCTTGGAAAGCTGGAAACAGTGAGAGCCCTCACGAAATTCCTAGGCATCGGAGGGCTCTACGCCGAAGAAATCCTTCTTCGCGCACAGGTCGAAAAGGAGGTCTCGTGCGAAGCCCTAACAGAGCAAGAGATGAATGCAATTTTTACTCAACTTCACCAAATTCTTTCCCTCATTAAGGCTAGAGGCATCAAGCCTTGCGTCATAATCAACGGAGAGGGCGGTTGGGTTGACGTTGTCCCCATTCCCTTAAAGAAATATGCTAACTTTAGGAAAAAGACGTATGAGACCTTCAATGAAGCTCTTGATGATTACTACACTGAAGCGACTGTCAAGGAAGGGGTGGTCGAAGTCGCCGAGGAAGTTGAGCGAGAACTGGCAAAACAAAAAAGAATCCTTCTGAGTCAACAAAAAGCCTTGAGGGATACAAGAGAGAAGATGGAACAAAACAGAAGGATTGGGGACGCCATCTTTTTGCACCTCGGTGAGCTTCAGCTCCTCCTTCAGAAGATCATGGACGAGAAAAAGGAAGGGAAACCTTGGGAACAAATAGTGTCAGAAACTCAAGCAGAAAAGGAAGCGGATCGTATTCCCGCCGTCTATTTTCACTCTCTGGAGCCTCAACGCTTGATCCTTCAAGTTTCAGTGGAAAACCTAGTTTTTCCGCTTAACCTCCGCCGCTCCATCCAAGCCAACGCGGCGAACTATTATACAAAGGCGAAGAAGGCGGAAAGGAAACTGAAGGGCATTGAAAGGGCTATGCAAGAAACTCAAACCAGGATTCAAGATCTGCAGCAAGAATGGGTTAAAGAGACGGAGGAAGTTGGCAAACCCCCCATTAAACAACGGAAGAAGGCGTGGTACGAAAAGTTCCGGTGGTTCTATTCCTCCGACGGTTTTCTAGTGATTGGGGGAAGAGACGCACCCACGAATGAAATTCTCATCAAAAAACATATGGAACCCCACGATGTTGTCTTTCATGCCGACATCCACGGAGCCCCCTTCGTTTTGATCAAAACCGAGGGAAAAACGCCCCCTGAACAAACGATAAAGGAGTCCGCCCAGTTTGCAGCCTCCTACTCCCGAGGTTGGCGGGAAGGCTTAGGCGCGGTCAACGTTTACTGGGTTTCCGCTCAGCAGGTGAGTAAGCGTCCCCCTTCGGGTCAGCGCCTAGAGAGGGGGGCTTTCATGATTTACGGGTCGAAAAATTACGTTCGGAATGTTCCGTTGCGGATCGCCATTGGAATAGAAACGAAGGGAGAACACCTGATCATCATTGGGGGTCCAGTGGAAGCGATATCTAAGCAAACGAACACCTACGTCGAGATCATTACGGGGGACCAGTCAGGAGGTAGGCTGGCCAAGCAGATACGGTATTTATTAGCCGAAAAGGCCTCTAAGGCTCTGCGAGAACAGATTCTCAAAATCTCACTAGACGAGATTCAAAGATTCGTACCACCGGGTAGGGGAACCGTGAAACCTAAAGACTAATGGGTATCAGTGGTCTTGAACGCTTTCTTACTCGAGGCTGTTCATAAAGGATTTATTCAGGTTAACTGAGCATCGTGATAACTCAGGTCGGTGCGATGGTCGTTAGAGTGCCCTTCTGCGAACACCGGTGCAAGAATCGATGACTAAGGGTCAGCTACGGTCTATGGGTCTCCCCGAAGCTCGGACTCTTTCACGACGAATGTGCTGCAACTGCGGCGAGTTCATCTAATCTTTAAGAAACAGTTTAATAGACCTTTAGTTAATGCTGGTATCGGAAGGTTGGTTGCTATGGCTGAGATGGGCCTTAGAACGCGGATGCTGGTCAAGGATGTCATGACCAGTCCCGTTATCACGATTGAGGAAGACGAGTCCGTTAATAAGGCGGCGCAGCTCATGGAACATCACAATGTGGGCTGTATCATCGTAACCAGCAAGCAGGGGAAACCCCTAGGCATCATTACTGAAAGAGACCTCGTTGCACGAGTTTTAGCCAAAAACGCCCAGCCAAGCAAGCTAACCGCCAAAGAGGTGATGACGTCACCCCTTATTACCGTGGATCCCGATGAAACCTTGAGTGAGGCTGCCAGGAGAATGAGTCGGCTCAACATTCGAAGGTTAGGCGTCATGTACAAGGGGAACCTTGTGGGGGTCATCTCCAGCAAAGACATTCTAGCCATCACCCCTGAGCTTATAGAAACCATACAGGAGAAAGCCCGCATTCAAGGTGAAGTCGAAGCTCAAGAGGCTCAACCCTTGGCTGGATATTGCGATCAGTGCGGACGATGGTCTGACGCCCTCAGAGAAGTTGAAGGCAACTTTCTTTGCGAAGAATGTGAAGTAGAACTTAGGGCTGAGTACTAAAGGCTAAACATTCCTTACCGTACCAGTTTAGGGTGAGAATCGTTGGATGAGGAGGACTTGCAAAGGTTTTTGGATGCTAGGGGAATCGACGCTGAGATCATTCATCTTGGGAGGAAGACCAAAACCGTTGAGCAGGCCGCGGTGGCTCTGCAGACGAGCAAGGACAAAATCATCAAAACTGTCACCTTCATAGACGGGTCCGGGGAAGCCGTCCTAGCGATCGTCACCGGTGACGATACAGTTAATCCGAAGAAACTGGCTGAAGCCATCGACACCATAGGCGTGAGGATGGCTACCCCAATTGAAGTGGAACAACACTGCGGCTACTCCGTGGGTGGGGTGCCCCCAGTTGGCCACAAGATGAAGATTAAAACCGTGATTGACACGAAGATCATGAGAAAGAAATTTGTTTACGGTGGAGGCGGATCCGACACCTCTCTGTTAAAGATAAGGCCATGGGATATCAAGAGGCTGCAGGACGCCATAGTAAAGTCCATAACAGGGCATTTTTAGGATGCAACTGTGTACTTTATTTACGTTTTCTGAAGATTTTGGCGTCGCCGTATTCGCAGATATATTCAAAGCCGACCTCCACAAGTTTGCAGGTCTCTTCTACGCTGTTGGCCACTTTTACGGTGAAGTCGTCGTTGACTCGTTAGAATATCGCTTTTTCAAGGGTTTATGTAAATCATGGTGTTTTTGATGTTTTTGTGGCTCAGACGTTGTTGAAAAGGGTCTGCCTCCTGCGTTAATAAAACTAGAAATTTGAAGTGATTGTCCAAAGCTATGGGAGGGTTAACTTCTTCGCTATTAATTTCTGCCAGTCTTTCATAATCCTCTCTGCTGGCATGCTTCTTTTTCACAAAAATGCTATCACTGTCAGCATAGATTATCTCAAATCCTAACTTTTCCTTTCAAGAGAAGTATAGCTTCTTTGGGATGAAGCATTTGTGCATAACTCAAAATGCTGTCTACAAGCGTCCGCTCAATCAAGACTGCTTTATCCAAACTTGAGACCAGCCCAAAGTTCTTGTGTCACCCGTTTTATTCTTTATTTTTGCGCACACAGGCACCTCGATTTGCACTAGCTTATTTTCTGTAGATGTTCGTCAGTCATAACTCGTTATTTGTAAACTTGAAAATAACTCTGCCCTCATACTGGGACGCTTCACGCGTGCGCTCTATTCGTTGTGCGCGTATGCGCGCTGCATTATTCGGTAGGCTTGTAAATAGTTTTCCGCAAATCCCTCGGCGTACTTCTCTATGCCTCCCTGCGCATCTGTGAAGTTTCTAAGATGATGATAAAACTCGTGAAGAATTACATGTGGATTGCGAAGAACCTCCCTATCAGAAACATGAATCGTTCGTTTCTTTGCGACGTAACACGCCGATTTTTTTGAGTGCCTCTTCGGCATGCCAACCTTAAGGTTCGGCTTTGCAACCTTATAACGCTGACTCAACAATTGAAGAGCTTCCTCAGTGTCTTTGGAAAGAATTAGGTTAACAACTTTCGTTTTAAACAATAAATCAGCAGTTAACATATTCGACAAAGCATGTTCCTGCCCGCGTGCGCTATTTTTTCTTTCTTACCAACCGTGCCTAACTGTTGAAGGCGGAGTCCCTTTCTTCGTTCGTTTTTCCTTTTTCTCGGAACGCTTAAACTTATTGATTTTAACAACACCGCTTTCCAGCGCAACCCAATACTCATTCATTAGATTTCGATGGTAAACAAATTTGTTTACCATTCTCTTTAGCTCTTTTGAGGACAAATTTTCGGAATGTACCAAAACCTTATTGTCACTTGAAGTAACATCAACTTTGAGTTTCGAACGCAAGAAACTGGACAAGGATTCTCTTTCATCATTCAATTCACCCAAATCCACTTTTAACTTCCTCTTCCTCCTCAGGAACAAATCACTCACCTCTACCCCAGAAGAGTTATTCTCGCTTAAATGATGCGCGCGCTCATATCTATAAAGTTCGCCCTCAAGACTTCTCTACTTCAATGTTGAACCTTTCCTTCAGCACCTTCATCAGCCGGTTGAACTCCTCCATCTTAGCTTTAAGCCCTACTTTATCTAACATCTTGTCAGCGAACTCGTCACTTTGAAGGTGGTTATCGAGGAGAAGCTTGATGAAAAATCTAACACAGAAAAAGAGGGGAGTTTACGTGGCTTGCCGGAATCCGGAAGAGCTAATCGTTAAGTCCATAACAGAGCACTTTTAGGACATAACTGGGTACTTTATTTACGTTTTCTGAAGATTTTGGCGTCGCCGTATTCGCAGACATATTCAAAGCCAACTTCCACGAGTTTGGAAGCTTCTTCCACGTTGTTAGCCAATTTCACAGTGAACTGAACATTAACTTGTTGGAATAATGCTTGTTCTAACGTTATATAAATCATGGTGTTTTTAACGTTCTTGTGGCCGAGGCGTTGTTGAACGTGAAGTAAGTCTTTAGTTTTATGGTACTCCATTGTTCCGTGCCAATGACGAAACGTGTGAAACCCTATTTTCGAAAGTCGTGGGTTATTAAGTTTATAGGCTGAACATCGACGCTGCCTAAAGAAGATTCTCTGTAAACTAACAACACTTCCAAAGATTCTTTCATCTTTTCTGGGTAACCTGTTAATCATATCTATAAGTTTCGCTGAAACATTAATGATGCGTGGTTTGCTTCCCTTGTTGGATATAGCCCCTGTTTAAACTGTTTCAATCTTGATGGCTTTTACTGGGCACTTCGCCCAACATTTCAGGCATTTGTTGCATTCCATCATTGCCCATTTGTCATTCCTTGTGATGGGAATTCGCATGGGGCATATTCTTTCGCAGTTTAGGCAGTTGAAGTCGAAATCGATGCATTTTTTTGGGTCGACTTTTGGTTTGACGAGGTTTATGACGCTGAGGGTGCTGATTAGGGTTCCGAGGGGGCAGAGGGTGTTGCACCATGTCCGGCCGTAATGGATAGCAAACAAATCTAGAATAAGAATCAATAAGATAATCGTCAGGTCAGCTCCTATGGCTCCTTGTAACGTGAAGTACAGTATTGTTCTGTAGAAAACTCCAGGAGGAGAGAACAGGTAGGGCGCTGTGAAGTCGAACAGGAGGCTGGCTGCGAGAACGGCCAAAAAGATTGCATACCTCTCCCGGTTCTTCCATCCGATCCAGTCCAAACTGCCCACCCCTTTCATCCTTTTCCTTTCTGTTATTGCATGAGAGTGCTCTAGTAGTATACCCACGGGGCAGATCCACCCGCAGAAGAATCGGCCAAAGAACACTATGATTAAGATGACGATCAACCCCGGAACTATCAAGCTGGCTAGGATAGTTTTTGTGCTTAAGCTTGCTAGGACTAGCTCTAAAGGAGAAATAAACGTGAAGCTTCCAAAGGTAAGCGCGCAGGTTGTCCCGTACATGAACCCGAGAATAGGTGTGGCGGTGAAAAATAGAACTGTTAGGGAGGCTGTTACCGCCCTTATGGCTTCAATTTTGCCGATTTTTATTTTTGCCATTGAACTCGTTTCGCTCCGTTTGATCGTAGGGTCAAAGCCTTAGACTCAGCCGGGCAGTAGTAAACGCAGGTTCCACAGCCGATGCACTTCTCATCGTGGAATACGGGTTTTAGGTCTTCGGTTATGGTGATCGCCTCAGGAACTGGGCACATTTCATCGCAGACTAAGCATTCTTTTCCTATATAGGCTAGGCATTTTTCTGGGATGAGCTCTACGGTTCCAATCTTGACTTCTTCCTTGTCCACCAGCTGTAGTGCTCCGGTGGGACAGAACTGGCTGCATCGCATGACTCCCTCGCATCTTCCTCTGAAGAACTCGCACGGGCCGACTGTGGGGTCGATCTTGGGTGTATCAACTGCTTCTATGCCGTCGTTAAAATCGGCCAGCAGGATGGCTTTGGTTGGGCAGACTTCTAGGCAGATGCCACAACGTACGCAAAGACGGTTGAAATACTCTTCTTTAACGGCTCCTGGAGGTCTCAATGTGTCCTTTCGTGGTCGGGAGGGGATTAGGGAAGCTAGCTTTAAAGTGCTTAAGGAGGCGGTTCCCACTGCGAGGAGCTTAAGGAATTGTCTTCTTGTGATTCTCAACCTTGGCCAACCACAGGTTTAGGAGATGTTTTCTTCGATGATGACTATTTTGTTTAGGTCGTTGGTTCCCACTTTCAGGGCTGCAGCAGCGTTGATGTGTTTAACTTTGGTCGCATCGAAGGAGGGTATGCCCATTTGTTGTTCTAGTTCTTGTAACTTTTTGGCTGCAACCGTGTCGACGGCTACGAGATCTCTTGAAGCCATTATGGTGTTCATTTTGATCATTTCACCGCCTGTGGGTCCAGTTCTAGCCATCGCGTCGGTTGCATCTACCACAGTCATGTCTGGCTTTATCACGGTGTTTAAGTCTGCGATACATTGGGAAAGGTCTGTTCGGTGGAACCTGCCCATTTCGCTTTGTGGTATGGTTCCCATCATGTTCTTTAGGGATATCGTAACCGTTGCGCTGCTATGTCTCTTCAATCTAGGTACGCTGATGAGAACATCGCACTTGGAAATTGTTGGGTATGTCTTCAACGACTGGAGCTTCTCACCGTTTGGAACTTCCAGAAGGATCTCCTCTTCGGAGGGGAGGACTCTGACTTCAGCTCCAACCTGCTCAGCCGCTGAGGTTATGCCAACCTTTGACAGGCAGTACGCAGTGTCGCCTCCTCCTGAGTTTTCCGCTACGATCACTTTCCCGCCAGCCTCTTTCGCTAGCTTTGCAACGGCTGCGATCATCCTTGGATCTGGGGCACAGTTAGGGTTGGATGTAAGAACAGAAGGTTTCACGACAACCATCTTGCCTTCAGAGACTATCTGACCTATTCCCCCGATAGCGTCCACAGCTTTACGAACCATCGTTTCGATATCGGTATCCGACTTGCCTCTTACGATCGAGACCAGGGATTTCACGGTTTCGGGGGGCGTAGGCGTAGGTGTTGGTGTAGGCGTTGGTTTAGGTGTAGGTGTGGGCGAAGGTGTGGGTGTTGGAGAAGTTCTCGGCTGGGAGAGGTAATGCACAGCTCCGACGATAGCAACAGCGACAGCACTGCCTACTACCGCTAAATATGCTCTTCGTGATAATCCTCTTTCATCTTTAGCAAAGGATGATTTTTTGTTTTCATCGTCACTCGGCATCTTTTCATCCATTCCAATTTCTCCATAGCATTTTATTGAACGCCCAGTTAGCTCTCTTGACTGTTACGGTTCTATGTTCATGGTTACTTTTTTCCTTTCACCTTGACGTGGATGATCGGAATCTTATACTGGAGGCTAGGCAAAAGCTTGAGGAGGCGATAAGGTTCATGAAGGAGCTTCTAGAGTGATTTCTCCCTCGCGGATGAGGAGCTGAGACACGTCGTATATCAGCTTTGGGACCCACTCCTTGCCTGATGAGGTGTATACTGGTGTGGAAAATGAGGCTCTTTTCTATAAATAGAATTGGACAACGCCTATGTGAACACTCAAAACCGGTTCTATGAAGATTCACACGTGGATTTTAAAGACAGGGATCCAAAATGATAGAAGATAGGATGTCCATGGATGGTTTAGGTGATAAACTTGAACAGAAAAAGGGGTGGATTTTACCAACCCCCCATCCTCTGCACGACCTCGTCTGGCACCCTTCCTTTCTCCACATCATCTATGGATTCCTCTATGATTCCCAACGCCTTGTCTACCTCCTCTCTTGTGATGGTTAGTGGCGGCGCTATTCTGAGGACCGATTTCCCGAAGTGTATTAATATCAGCCCCTTCTCCCAGCACCTCCAATCCACCTTAAGCGTTTCATCCCTCGCCGGCTCCCTCGTCTTCTTGTCCTTGACTAGGTCCACTCCAATCAACAGCCCCTTACCTCTGACATCCCCAATGATCTCGTGTTTGTCCATCATCTCCCTAAACCTTTTCATTACGTATTCCCCAAGCCTCGCTGCGCGCTCAGGAAGCTTCTCCTCTCTCATCGCGTCGATGGTGGCGATGGCAGCAGCGCAGGAGAGCGGGTTTCCCTCGGCGGTGAAGAGGTGTGCGGTTGCCTCCCAAGCCTCCATGATTTCTTTTCTAGCCACGATGGCGCTTAACGGCATTCCGGAGGCTATTGCCTTCGCTAAGATCATGATGTCAGGCTCTAGGTTCCAATGCATGACTGCGAACCACTTTCCAGTGCGCCCGAATCCTGTTTGAACTTCCTCGGCTGCAAAGAGTATCCCGTGATCCTTACATAGCTTCATCAGTTTGGGTAGGTAATCATTAGGTGGAATTACGACCCCGCTATCTCCCTGGATCGGCTCGATGACGAGGGCGGCAACCTCCTCAGGTGGGATGATCGTATCGAAGAGGTTTTCTATGAAGCCTAGACAGTTTAGCCCGCACTCTGGGTATTCGAGCTTAAAGGGGCAGCGGTAGCAGTCGGGGTATGGCACATGGTATATCTCGGGAAGGAAAGGACCCAACCTGCGCCTCATTCGAAGGGTTATGCCTGAAAGCGAGATGGCGCCGTAAGTGGTTCCGTGATACGACTTCAGGA
>Ga0315314_1003016_pt1 | contig 13497 bp, 17 predicted proteins | sample TDP9_MG_FD_203631 | JGI IMG/M metagenome (GOLD analysis project Ga0315314, IMG submission 203631) | Freshwater sediment microbial communities from Lake Towuti, South Sulawesi, Indonesia - TDP9 | ecosystem: Environmental > Aquatic > Freshwater > Lake > Sediment | place: Indonesia: South Sulawesi...
TGCGGACCTAGTTTTGAGAACCAAAATGGACATTGAACAAATGAAAGAAATAAAATCATGGCGAGGATACAGACACGCATACGGATTAAAAGTGAGGGGACAAAGAACCAAAACCACTGGAAGATCAGGAAAAGCTCTTGGAGTCAAAAAGAAAGCACTTATCAGACCGGCAGCGCCTACAGAAGGTAAATAATTATGGGCGATCCAAAGAAGCAAAGAAAAAAATACGCAACACCGCGTTTCCCATGGCGAACTGATGCTTTGCAAGAAGAGCTTAAACTTTTGGGTCAGTATGGCTTGCGAAACAAACACGAGTTATGGCGTCATGAAACCATGCTGTCAAAGTTTAGAGGAATAGCACGTACACTAATAGGTAAATCACCTGAAGAACGCAAAAAAATGGAAAAAGAACTTATAGCTCGCTTGAAAAAACTCGGCATGCTCCATGAGACAGCCGTTCTGGACGACGTCTTGGACTTGACAATAGAAGATATCTTGGAGCGGAGACTTCAAACAATTGTTTTACGTAAAGGCTTGGTTAAGACACCTCATCAGGCTCGTCAACTGATAACCCATGGACACATAACGATAAGAGACCAGAGAGTTACCGTGCCAAGCTATACTGTAACAAGAGAAGAGGAAACCCAAATAGCGTATACGCCCAAAAGTCCATTTGCAAATCCAAGCCATCCACTGCGTCAAACAATAGCAGTTGCAGCTGCATCAGAAGCTAAATCAAGAGAAACGCCAATGGAGGAAGAAGAATGAGCAGCACAAGCAAAAAAGCCGAAAAATGGGCTGTCGTTCACATATTCAGCTCCTACAACAACACATTAATCCACATAACAGACATCTCAGGCGCAGAAACAATAGCTAGAACATCCGGCGGAATGTTTGTAAAAGCAGACAGAATGGAATCCTCACCATATGCTGCCATGCGCTCAGCGTCAGCTGCAGCAGAAGTAGCCAAAGACAAAGGGATAACAGCCATACACATCAAAGTGAGAGCTCCAGGAGGGTCAGGACCAAGAACCCCGGGTCCAGGTGCACAAGCAGCAATAAGAGCCCTAGCGAGGGCTGGTTTTCAGATAGGCCGCATAGAAGAGGTCACACCTATCCCCCATGATGGTACGCGAAGACCTGGGGGCAGAAGAGGAAGAAGAGTTTAGCAAATTCATGTTGTTCTTTTACTAATAGAAAAATTGAAATAATGCACTAGTATTCTATTGAACGGCACAGCGGTTATCATAGGTATATCGGAGTGTCCGGATAATTGGAAATAGAAGTGTTTGAGAAAGACGACAAAAACATGCGCTTGTTGATTCGAGAAGTGGACGTTCCGTTCATCAACGCCTTAAGAAGGATAGTAATTGCTGAGGTTCCATGCATGGCAATAGATGAAGTTGTAACGCTTGAGAACTCTTCCATATTGCAAGACGAAGTCATAGCCCACAGGCTGGGGCTTATCCCCCTCAAAACTGACTTAGACAGTTATAACTTACCAGAAAAATGCCCATGTAAAAGTGAATTCGGATGCAACCTTTGCAGAGTCACACTCACATTAGACGCAGAAGCAAAAGAGGGAACGAGAACTGTCTATTCAGGCGAATTGACTTCCGAGAACCCGGAGATAGTGCCAGTAAGTGACAAAATCCCAATAATAAAACTATCCAAAGAGCAAAAATTGAGGCTTGAGGCTTATGCAAGGCTTGGAAGAGGAAAGAGCCATGCGAAATGGCAGCCAGTCTCAATGTGCACATACAAGTATTTCCCAAAAATAGAGGTTCATAGTAGACGCTGTGATGCTTGTGGAGAATGCGTGGAAATTTGCCCCAGAAAAGTTTTGGCTAAGAAGGATAATAAAATAGAGGTTCGTGATCTGATGGCTTGCACGCTTTGTCAAGATTGTGTTGAACATTGTCCGCAAAATCCAAAGGCAATAGAAGTTAGCTGGGAAGAAAACACGTTCATACTTAACCTTGAATCCACAGGTGCACTTCCACCCGAAAGAATAGTGAAGGAAGCCATTAAAATCTTGGATGAGCAGTTAGAAGAATTTGAGAGTCAAATCAAGGTGAAAAAGAGTGAAGAAAGCTGAAAAGACAAACCCAGAACTTGTTGAGCTTATTCGTTTCTTAAAAAAGCAAAGCAAAGAAAATGGAGTAAACGTTTGGTCAGACATCGCTGAACGGTTAGCCAAACCAAGACGAAAAAGCATAACTGTGAATCTAAGCCATTTAAACAGATACACTCAAAAGAATGAGATGGTGGCAGTTCCCGGTAAAGTGTTAAGCGCAGGTGAAATAGGTCATCCAATCTCCGTAGCTGCTTTTGCTTTCTCGGAAAAGGCAAAGGAAAAGATAAAGACTGCGAGGGGAAAATGCTTGTCCCTTTCCGATTTGGTTAAGAAGAATCCGAAGGGTTCAAAAGTCAAAATAATTGGGTGAGAAATTGCAGACAACAACCAAACCAATCACAGTAATAAATGCCAATGGACTAATTCTTGGCAGAATGGCAAGCATAATTGCCAAACGATTACTAAACAATGAAGAAATAATAATAGTGAACGCTGAAAATGCCGTGCTTTCAGGAAAAAGAAAAAGCAAAGTAATGGAGGCTAAAAAATTCCTAGAAGTTGGACACCCCACAATGGGTCCATTCCATTACAAAAGACCAGACAGAATAGTCAGAAGGACCGTAAGAGGAATGCTTCCATACAAACAACCAAAAGGCAAGCAAGCATACAAACGCCTCAAGGTCTTTATTGGAAGACCAAAAGAACTAGAAGACCAAAAAATGGAAACGCTAACAAACGCTCAAGCCACAAAGTTAAAATGCCCATACTTCACTGTTGGCGAATTCGCCAAAGAAATAGGATGGAATTCAGGTGAATAGTTATGCCAGCTAAAAAAGTTTTAGTTGTTAGTGGGAAAAGAAAGACCGCGACTGCACGAGCCGTTGTTAAACAAGGAATTGGAAGAGTACGCGTAAACAGAATCCCGATAGAAGTCTTTGAACCTGAAATCGCCCGCGAGAAGATTATGGAGCCACTTTTGCAGGCTGGAGATGACGTTTGGAAGCAGTTGGACATGGACATAAAAGTTTCTGGAGGGGGGTATATGGGACAAGCAGAAGCGGCAAGAATGGCTATTGCAAACGCTTTGTTAAAATGGACAAAAAGCGCACATTTACGCACAGTTTTTGTTGACTATGACAGAACAATGATTGTCGGAGATTCGAGACGAAAAGAACCTAAAAAGTTTGGTGGACCAGGAGCGCGGGCTAAAGACCAGAAAAGCTACAGATAAGGAGCTATGATTGGATGATTATACCTGTAAGATGTTTTACCTGCGGTAAATTAGTTGGAGACGTGTGGGAAGAGTTCGCTAGAAGAGTTAAAGCTGGAGAGAAGGCAGGCGACGTCTTAGACAGTTTAGGAATTAAACGATACTGTTGCAGACGCATGTTATTATCCCATGTGGAAATCATTGATGAAGTTCTCCTCTTTAACGAAGAGGCTGAGAAACGGAAAGAGGCGAGGAGCTACTATTAGAAAGGAGAAAAACATGTCAACAGTCATTGAAGATATGGTTGCGAGGAAAGTCTTCAATATAAAAGGAGAAGAAACAATCGAGGTTGACATAATAACGACCTCAGGGTATGGTAGAGCCTCTGCTCCCGAAGGAGAAAGCCGTGGAAAAGCTGAAGTTGTATATTATCCCCAAGGCGGAGTGGATCAAGCATTAAAAAAAGTCGAAGATCTCATTGCTCCGGAAATTGTCGGGTTAAATGTTGATTCTCAAGACGAAATCGATAGCATATTGCACGAGATTGATGGCTCAAAGGATTTCAGAGTTATAGGCGGAAACACGGCTTTCGCTATTTCCCTGGCAAATGCTGAGGCAGCTGCGAACTCTTATGGTGTCCTTCTCTTTCAATATTTAGGAGGACACGTTGCCCGTGAGCTTCCTTATCCTCTTGGAAACATGATAAGTGGTGGAAAGCATACACAAGGAAAGTCTCCAGACATACAAGAGTTTCTAGCTCTTCCATACGGTGCTGAATCCTTCCTTGAAGCTGCCACCGCGAACGCTCAAATTCATGAAAGAATTGACACTCTTTTGAAGAAAAAAGATAAGCTTTTTAGCGGCGGAAAGAGCGACGAAGGAGCTTGGATTGCAAACATCGGAAATTCAGATGCTTTTGAGGTTTTAGCCAAATCATGTGAGGAGGTTAGTAATGTGTTAGGTTTCGAGTGTGGTTTTGGTATTGATGTTGCAGCCTCTTCCTTGTGGAATGACGAAGAGGAAGCTTATGTTTATCAGAGGGAAGGAAAAAAGCGAGATTCTGGCGAACAATTAGAATTCATTTTGGGACTTATCAAAAAATATCATTTAGCCTATGTTGAGGACCCATTGCATGAAGAAGATTTCGAAGGTTTTGCCGAACTGACAAAGAAAGCCAAAAACTGTTTGATTTGTGGAGATGATCTTTTCGTCACAAACACTGAAAGGTTAAGCCGTGGAATAAAGATGCACGCTGCTAACGCTGTTATAATCAAAGTGAATCAAGTTGGCACGCTTACGGACGCTTGGAAGACAATTGAGATGGCGAAAAGAAATGGATACGTGCCTATAATGTCGCATCGTTCAGGCGACACATGCGACTGGCATATAGCTCATTTAGCAGTAGCTTTCAAATGCCCAGTCATAAAAACAGGAGTTGTAGAAGGAGCACGCATAGCAAAGATAAATGAGTTAATAAGGATAGAAGAGTTTTTGGGCGACAGAGCTAAGATGACTGAACTCAAAATCCTTTAAGAGAGGAATAACTACATGTCAGAAGATGAAGAAATTAAGGAAGAACCCATAGAAGAAGAAAAAACCGAGGACGAAACAGCTGAAGCAATCCCAGAAGAAGTGTTGCTACTACCACAAGACACTTTATTGTCCGCAGGAATTCACATCGGAACAAGAATGAAGACAGGAGACATGGAACAATTCATATATCGTGTCAGACCAGACGGCTTGTTTGTCTTGGACGTAAAAAAGACAGATGACCGCATAAGAGTAGCAGCGAAATTTCTAGCAAGATTCGAGCCAGCAAAAATCGCCACAGTAGCAGCCAGACTTTACGCACAAGAACCCGTTAAGAAATTCTGCGAAGTAACCAAAGCAACCATGGTGGCTGGACGTTTCATTCCGGGGCTTTTATCAAACCCATTGTATCCAAACCGCATCGAGCCAGAAGTGCTAATAGTATCTGATCCAAGAGCGGATTTTCAAGCCGTTAAGGAAGCCTCTTCAACAGGCATACCCGTAGTGGCTTTATGCAGCACAGACAACGAATTTTTAGGAGTAGACCTTATTATCCCGACAAACAATAAGGGCAGACGAGCCCTAGCAGTCATCTATTGGTTGTTGGCGAGACAAATATTGCGGGAGAGAGGAGAACTGCCGCCTGACAAGGATTTGCCTCTAACAATTGAGGATTTCGAGGCTAAGATTTCAAAAGAGGAGGAGGAATAGTAAGAGAATGGCGAAGGTTCGGCGTCCATGCCAAGCTGGAGCCTTCTACGAAGGAAGCGCCGAACCATTGAAAAGACAAATAAAAGACTGTTTTCTCCATAAAATCGGACCGGGAAAAATCCCAGAAATTGTTAAGGCTGGTCCGAGACGGATTATTGGTTTAGTTTGTCCTCATGCCGGCTACATGTTTTCTGGTCCTGTGGCATCCCACGCTTATTATGAGTTGGCTTTGGATGGTAGGCCTGATGTTGTAGTTGTTTTTGGTCCGAATCATACGGGTTATGGTAGTGCTTTGGCGGTCATGAATGATGGTTTTTGGCGTACGCCTTTAGGCGATGTTGAAGTAGACGGTGAGACCGCAAACCAGATAGTTCATGTATCACGCATAGTTGATGCTGATGAATCTGCCCACAGTTTTGAACATTCCATAGAAGTTCAACTTCCATTCCTCCAATACCTTTACGGCTCACAATTCAAAATTGTTCCCGTATGCTTCTTAATGCAAGATTTATCCTCAGCCAGAGAAGTTGGACAAGCCGTAGCCAAAATTTTAACTGGAAAAAATGCGGTTATCATAGCTTCTTCAGACATGACACATTATGAACCGCAACAGAGAGCAGAGAAGAAAGACATGTCAGCTCTGGAAGCTGTAGAAGAAATGGACGAAGCAAAATTCTATTCAATTGTAGAAACAAACCGTATTAGCGCGTGTGGATATGGGCCAATAACAGCTCTAATCGCAGCAGCGAAAGTTTTAGGAGCGAAAGAGGCAAAATTATTATGCTATAAAACCAGTGGAGATATAGTTGGAGACTACTCAAGCGTGGTTGGGTATGCCGCCGTGTGTTTCAAAAAATAGTGGTGTATGATGGGGGTCGTTGCTTCAGCTCCCGCCAAAGTAATACTTTTCGGAGAACACTTTGTAGTCTACGGCGAACCAGCCATAGTTCTAGCCATAGATAAAAGAGCCCATGCAAAGGTCGAAAACCGCAACGACAAATGCCTCCACGTACGTTCTACAAACCTAAACCTAGCGGGACACTTCGAAAATGAAACCTTCAAGATCGAGCAAGGCGACGCAAAAGAAGCAAAATCCAAATTTGAACCAGTCAAACTCGCCGTTGAAAAAGTCTTAGAAAAATATGGAGAAAAAGTCGGATTAGACATTGAAATTAGCTCATCAGTTCCAGTTGCAGCTGGGTTAGGATCCTCAGCAGCCGTGGTAGCAGCCACAACAGCAGCGGTAGGTGCTCTCTTAAATGTGAAACTGTCGAAGGAAGACGTTTTCCGCATCACCTTCGAAGCCGAAAAGGTCGTGCATGGCACCCCATCTGGAATAGACCCAGCAATCTCAATTTTCGGGGGGACGCTTCTGTTTCAGATGGACACTGGATTTAAACCGTTAGATGCTAGAATGGACATTCCACTAATCATAGGGGACACTGGAGTAGAAAGGTCCACCCGTGTTCAAGTTGAAAAAGTGCGGAACATAAGGGAGAGGCATCCACAGATTGTAGAGCCCATTATGCGAGTAGCCCGTGAAATCGTCTTAAGGGCTGTTGACGCTCTCAAAGAAAACGATCTGGAAACTTTGGGAGAGTTAATGACCATCAACCACGCTTTGCTCTATGGAGTTGGAGTTTCAGACGAATCATTAGAATGGCTAATAAATGCCGCACGAAAAGCTGGAGCTTTAGGCGCAAAATTAACCGGCGCTGGCGGCGGCGGATGCATGATAGCCCTTGCAGAAAACGAAAGACTTACGCAAGTTCAGGAAGCCATTCAAAGAGTCGGCGGAAGACCTTTTATAGCAAGGAAAACGGACGAAGGTGTCAAAATTGAGCGAACATAAACCTACAATTCTGAAAATTGGAGGTTCAGTAATTACAGAAAAAAGTGGAGAGCTCGTAGCTCGCACTTCTGAAATTAACCGTTTGGCAGAGGAAATACGGAAGTCAAATGTTCAAAACTTAATAATCGTCCATGGTGGAGGGAGCTTTGGGCATCCAGTCGCCCAAAAATACGCTGTAAAAGAAGGTTTCAGGGAAGAAAGTCAGAAAATCGGTTTTGCGGAAACCCATTATAGCATGACATTGCTTAACGGCTTTTTCATGGATGCTCTGGTTTGGCATGACGTTCCCGCTGTAAGCGTCACACCCTCCTCATGCATAATAACGAAAGCTGGCAGAATACAATGCTTCGAAGGAACCTCACTGAAAATATTATTGAAGATGGGTTTTCTGCCAGTATTGTATGGCGATGCAGTTTTAGACACAGATTTGGGATTTACTATACTATCCGGCGACCAGATTATTTCATACATTGCCACGAGATTTAACGCGAAGCGAATCATAATAGGCGTCGATGTTGACGGGGTATATGACGACGACCCGAAAGTCAAGAAAACCGCGAAAATATTTAACCATCTAACATTAGAAGAGTTAAAAAAACTGCAAAACAAACTTGGCAAGCCATCGGCTTGTGATATTACGGGCGGCATGTTCGGCAAAATAACCGAGCTTATACCAGCCATAGAAAAAGGAATCCCAGCGACAATTGTAAATGCCACAAAGCCAAACTACATTTACATGGCTCTAAAAGGAGAAAAGGTGGAAGGAACCTTAATAGAGAAGGAATAAAGTTGGCTAGGGAAACAAGAAAGCGTAAAGCAGACCACATCAGGATCTCACTAAAAAAGAAAGTACAAGCAAGAAATGTCACCACTGGCTTCGAAGACATCCACTTCATCCACAAAGCTTTGCCAGAAATTGACAAACAAAAAATAAACTTATCTACAACCGTTTTCAATCACAAGTTTGCAGCACCATTAATTGTGGGCGCCATAACAGGCGGAACGCTCGAAGCGACCAAAATCAACGCTACAATAGCCGAAGCAATAGAAGAGTTAGGGTTAGGAATGGGAGTTGGAAGCCAGCGCGCAGCCATAGAAGAGAAAAAACTTGAAAAAAGCTTCACAATAGTTAGAAAAAAAGCTCCAACAACTTTTCTAATTGCCAACATCGGCGGAGTGCAACTCGTTTACGGGTATGGCCTAAGAGAAGCAAAAAAAGCCATAGAAATGATTGATGCAGATGCCATAGCAATACACCTAAACCCACTGCAAGAAGCCATTCAACCAGAAGGTCAAACAAACTTCAAAAGTGTACTTGAAAAAATACGTGAAATAGCAGAAGAGCTGGATAAACCGGTTATTGCAAAGGAAACAGGCGCCGGCATAGCAATGGAAGAAGCAAAAAAACTTGAAGCTAGTGGAGTAAAAGGTATAGACGTAAGCGGAACAGGCGGCACAAGCTTCGCGGCAGTTGAACATTACCGCGCTGAAGGAAGACAGAACAGTTTCCAGCGCAGATTAGGTGATGTTTTCTGGGATTGGGGCATCCCTACGGCAATTAGCATAGCAGAAGTTACTCAAACCGTCAACATTCCAGTTATCGCTTCTGGAGGAATACGCAACGGAGTTGACATGACTAAGGCTCTGGCTCTGGGCGCAAGCCTAACAAGCCTCTCACAACCGATACTCCAAGAAGCAATTAAAGGCGTGAAAGAGACAAAACATGCACTTTCACTCCTGATAGAAGAGCTAAGAAACAACATGTTTCTTGTAGGGGCAAATTCCGTCGAAACATTGCGGAGAACTCCTCTAATCGTAACAGATAAAACAGCAGAATGGCTAAGATTAAGAGGATTCGATGTAGAAGGCTATGCGAAGAGAAAGGGGAACTAAGACCTTTGGACATCAAGAAAATTCTTGAAGAAAAAGCCGCCTTAATAGACAAGGCTATCGAGAGGTACATTCCGAAAACTTTCTCAGAAAAAGCTGTCATTTTTAGGGTTAATCCTCCACGTTACGCTTATAACCTTGAAGCCTTGGATAAGGCGATTGCTGAGCCCATCTGGGAGTTCCTGGAAAGAGGTGGAAAAAGATGGCGTCCAACTCTGTTCTTGCTAATCTGCGAAGCTTTAGGTAAAAACTCGGATAAGTTTGTTGATTTTGCAATGATGCCCGAAGTTGTCCACAACGGAACATTAATGATAGATGATATAGAGGACGCATCTCAATTCAGAAGAGGAAAACTGTGCACCTACAAAATCTACGGCGTAGACATAGCCATAAACGCCGGAACAGCCATGTACTATCTACCGCTTTTGCCGTTGATAAAAAACAAAGAAAAACTCTCTCCTGAAAAGCTCTCCAAAGTTTACGAGATTTACGTCCAAGAGATGAATAACCTAAGTCTTGGCCAAGCAATAGACATTGCATGGCATAGAGGCTTAGCGAACGCGAACAAAATAGATGAAAAAGACTATCTACAAATGACCGCTTACAAAACTGGAACCTTGGCGAGGATGGCTGCAAAAATTGCTGCTGTTCTTGCGGACGCAAGCGAAGAACTGGTTGAAAAACTTGGAAATTTTGCTGAAAGCATAGGCATAGCCTTCCAAATACAAGATGATATACTGGATTTGACGGGCGAAGAGTTTACAGAAAAGAAAGGCGGACATGGACAAGACATAACGGAGGGAAAGAGAACCCTCATAGTCATTCGCACATTGAAAGTTGCTAAGGCTGAGGATAAAAGGAGACTGAATGAAATCCTTAACAAGCATACTTCAAACCAGAAGCTAAAAAATGAAGCAATCGCAATCATCAAAAAATACGGGTCTATAGACTATGCGAAGCGTTCTGCAAAAAGAATGGTTGAAAAAAGCTGGAGTGAAGTTGAAAAGCTTTTGCCCGCTTCAGATGCAAAGGAAAAATTAAACGCTTTTGCACAATTTCTAATCGCGAGGAAAACCTAACGCAAACAGAAGTGTAAAAGATTGACACTTGAAGAAAATGTCGAACTTAGGGAGATTATTCGAAAAATTGCCTTAATAAATGCTGTTAAACATGATGGCCAAGCGCAAGCAGGTCCAGTTATCGGAAAAATCTTAGGAGAAAAGTCTGAGTTAAGAGCTAAAGTTAAGGAGTTATCCGCTCTCGTTAATGATGTTGTTCAAGAAGTTAACAATCTTCCTTTAACTGAGCAGCAGTGCATCGTCGAAGAGAAGTGGCCGGAAACGCTTGTAAAAGAGAAAGTGGAAGAAGAGAAGCGTCTTTCGCCTTTACCAAACGTGGATAAATATGATAAGGTTGTTACGCGGTTTTCGCCTAATCCGGACTGTGTTCTGCACTTGGGTTCGGCGAGAGCCATAGTGTTATGTTATGAATATGCACGTATGTACAAGGGCAAATTTATTCTGCGTTTTGAGGACACAGACCCTAAGGTGAAAAGGCCTGTTTTAGAGTTTTATGACCGTGTCAGAGAGGATTTGGCTTGGCTTGGATGTAAACCCAATGAAGAGTATACTCAAAGCGACAGACTATCCATTTATTATGAATACGCTGAACGATTGTTAAAAAATGGCAATGCGTACATTTGCACATGCCAGCCAGAGCTATTCCGAAAGAAAACGCTAGCCAAAAAACCATGCAAATGCCGCAACTTGCCACCAGAAGAACACCTAACAAGATGGCACCACATGATCAAAGGCGAATACAAGGAAGGCGAAACCGTATTCCGCGTAAAAACTGATTTAAGCCACCCAAACCCAGCCGTGCGAGACTGGCCTGCCCTACGCATTATAGATGCTGATAAGTATCCGCATCCACGAGTTGGAAACAAATACCATGTATGGCCACTATACAATTTCGCCTGCGGCATAGACGACCACCTTATGGGCATAACTCACATAATCCGAGGAAAAGAACATCTAACAAACATGGTTCGACAAGAATACATGTATAAGTATTTTGGTTGGCAGTATCCAGAAGCCATACATTATGGTAGGCTTAAGATAACTGGGGCTTCTTTAAGCAAGTCAAAGATTGTTCAGGGAATAAGAGAAGGCCTATACAGAGATTGGGATGATCCTCGGTTGGCAACTTTTGCAGCTTTGAGGAGACGAGGAATAACACCTAAAGCAATTAAGAGAATGATAATTGATGTTGGACCTAAGACTTCAGATGTTATTTTGAGTTGGGAAAATCTGTATGCTTATAATCGGAAAATCCTAGACCCCACAGCTGACAGATACTTCTTCGTGCATAACCCCATAGAACTGACGGTAAACGGAATTCAAAAGGTGTTTGTAGCAAGGCTTCATTTGCATCCAGAAAAGCCCGAAAGAGGATTTAGAGAGTACACTTTAAAGCCTGAAGGAGACGGTAATTTCGCTGTTTTTTGGGTTTCAAAGAAAGATGTGGAAGCTTCAAAAATCGGAAGCGAAATTCGCCTAATGGAACTATTCAACATAGTAATTGAAAAGGCAGATGCGTACTCGATTGTTGCCTCTTTTGTAAGCGAATCCTACGAAGAAGCAAAAAAAGCCAAAGCCCAGCTGATTCATTGGATACCCGTTGGAGAAGACATGCCCTGCCAAGTCATTATGCCAGACGCAACACAAGCCGAAGGAATCGCAGAAAAAGCGTGCAAACAGTTAAAGCCTGACACAATAATACAATTTGAACGGTTTGGCTTCGTGAGAATTGACAGCACCAATGCGAAGTTGACGGCATATTACAGTCAAAAGTAATTATAAGAAGGCGAAAACATGAGGCAACAAGACAAAGTGATAATATGGACAGCCTACTTTGATGCTTCCAAAACGAGAAAGGACGGAAGGCGAATTCCAAAAAGTTTGGCTACACCTTCTCCAAAGATTTTAGAGATTAAGAATGCAGCGGAAAAGATTGGATTAAATTGTGAATTGGTGATGGAGGCAGCCTATCCCAAAACGCCATGGCTGAAAACTGGGGCACTTCTTGTCAAGAAAAATGAGGCGAAAGACCAGATAATCAGAAAGATCACAAAACAACTGCTAAAGATTCGAAGCGCGACGACAACAAAATATAAAGACTAAACTAACTTTTTTCTTCTTCGCTTATCAGAATGGCGTTTATTATTCCATGTTGCCCCGGACGAGAAGTAACACGTGCCAAGCCTGAGGAGGTTTCTATTACTGTTCCTTTGGTTATTACGCCTCTGCGGTCATAGTCAACATTCACAGGGTTTTTGACAACTCGCATGATCTCGACTTTTTCTGTTTTTCCACTTTTCTGGTCGGTTACACAAGCATGTCTGTCGCCTAAGACCTTGAGTTTCCTGTTTCCGCCTCTTCCTCTGACAGTTTTCCGTTTTAATTCACTTAAGATGGTTTCCGCTGGAAATACTCCTTGCTCAAATTTCCTCTTTCCTCTGTAGGCTCGTTTTCTGCCTCCTGAGGACTTTTTCTTGTATAGGTCCCCGTGCCAAACTGACATATCTCTTTTTCCCTTTACTTTTCTAAACTCAAGTGCTCACTATCACCGTCATTTTGCAATATAAACCTATCCGTCTCAGAATTCAGGCTTTTCTTGTCCTCCGAAGTCTTCAAAAACGTGTTTCAACTCTTTTTTCATAGTTGCCACGTCATGGCTTAGACCGAAATAGTCTGCGAAATATTCAGTTGTTTTGAGAACAGTTGAGCGTCCACTTCTTTCAGGGGCGATTAAACCCATCTCCTTGAGTAGTTTTATGTGACCGTAGACGTGATGACCCCGCACTTCAACAACTCTTTTTTGAGAAATCGGCTGTCTGTAGGCTATGTAGGAAAGCGTTTTTAACGGACCCATAGAGAGCAGAGGTCTGGTGACAAATTTCTTGACGTGAGGAGTGAAATCAGCTTTCAACTGCAAAACATATCTCTCATCTTTTAACTCTAGAATTTCGAGGGATGTATTTTTGTTCGCGTACTCTTGCATAAGCATCTTAGCAAGTTTCCTCGTTTTGTTTTTTGAACGAGTCTTCAAAACTGAGCATAACTCATTCAGGTCTAAGGGACGACCGGCAACGTATAGGGCGGCTTCCAATAAGGCTAGGTCACGCTGAATTTTCTCTTGGACAGAAATATCTAGATTAAATGTTTG
>Ga0315314_1003017_pt1 | contig 13496 bp, 17 predicted proteins | sample TDP9_MG_FD_203631 | JGI IMG/M metagenome (GOLD analysis project Ga0315314, IMG submission 203631) | Freshwater sediment microbial communities from Lake Towuti, South Sulawesi, Indonesia - TDP9 | ecosystem: Environmental > Aquatic > Freshwater > Lake > Sediment | place: Indonesia: South Sulawesi...
GTCTCCCAATACAAGACGTCTACACGATCACTGGAGTCGGAACAGTCCCTGTTGGCAGAGTGGAAACAGGCGTGGTGAAAGAAGGCGATACCTTAGTCTTCATGCCTTCAAACGTTAAAGGAGAAGTGAAGTCCATTGAAACCCACCATGTGAGGATTCCTAAAGCAGAACCAGGTGACAACATTGGTTTTAATGTTCGAGGCATATCCAAGACGGACATAAGAAGAGGAGATGTAGGGGGTCACCCAGACACTCCACCAACAGTTGCCAAGGAGTTCCTTGGACAAATCATCGTGATCTACCACCCAACCGCCATAGCCGCTGGATACACGCCTGTACTACACGCTCACACCGGGCAAATCGCTTGTCGATTCGTAGAACTCATCAAGAAATTGGATCCGCGAACTGGACAAACTGTTGAGGAAAAACCGGCTTTTCTAAAGACTGGAGACGGTGCACTCGTTCGACTTGAACCAGTTCAACCCATCGCAATCGAAGCATACAGCGACTTTCCTGAGCTTGGCAGATTTGCTATACGTGACATGGGAACAACAGTTGCTGCTGGGGTGGTTAAAGAAGTAACAAAGAAGGGATGAAACCGCCCTTCTCCATTTTTCTCTTGTTTTCAAGGCACAATCTGCTGGAAAGAAGAAACAGTACAAAGTGGCGCTTTAGAGTTCTATTCGGAAATGACGAATATCTCGTCTTCGTTATTGGCACCCAACCCCAATTCCACAGCACGCCTGATTTGCGGAAACTCCCAAGTGTTCATGTCGAGTCTGTTATCCGCTTTATAATTTTTGAGAATCTTTAACGCTTCAACATCTATGGCGACACGGTCTCCACTGGCAAGGATAACGCTTGGTTCTTCTACGTGTCCTACGTCTGGTCCCCCGGTGGTGAAGCATTTTCTTCCATCCATTATGATGAGGTCTGGGCGTACAGCCAAATTTAGTTCTGCGATTTTCTCTTCCAGGTAGGCAGAGTGTAGGTCTCCCCTTTGCCTAAAACTTAGAAGACCAACTGCCAACTTTAGGCTTAGAGAGAAGCGTGCGTACCTGTGTGTTTTCATACAAGGAAGCCAGACAAACCTAGCGTTTTCTTCGAGTGCGTCCTTCGCTATCAAAACGTTTTTCCAACGCTTTCCTTGAATTTCAGTGTCAATCCACGCTCTGTCGTCGAGAATCCTTACTTCGGCGCCGCACTTTTCAGCTGCCTTTAACATGCCCGTCTTATCCAAGACGTTTCTTGTTGGAAGCCACCGTATTCCAGAACTCTCTATGATTATGACTTGAGATGCACCCGCCTCATACAGTAGAGAAACAGCGGCTTTCACAAATTCGGGGTCACTCGAAGCTGGGAAGGGGTCGTCGCTGTTGAAGTTTGGCTTTACAATCACCTTGTCTCCGCTGGAAACGACTTTCTCTAAACTGCCTATCAAATCCACAGATTTCTTTACGGACTCCTTCAGATCAAAAGATGCCTTGACTTTGCTCACTAGCGCCTTTCCATCTCTTTTGTAAACGTTCTCTCTGTTCAAATTGTGGTCACCACTACTCTTGAGAGGCTATGAATCCAACTTTTGTTAATGGTTTTCCTTCACGGCATCGAATCTATAGAAAACTCTTCCGTCATCCAGTCCAACAATTTTCAACTGAACCTTTTGTCCTATCTTGAGGTCCTCATATTTCGCGTTGTCTATTCGAGCAGATATTGAAAGTCCACCTATTCTGACGATGCCGATGCAGAAGGGCAAGTCTTCTACAAAGCCTAAGGGTGCGCCAAGTCTCATCTCCGTAAAGGCATAGAGTTCACCTTCGGTTCCCAAGTCAATCCATTCCAGCTCATCCGAGAAGCAAGTGGGGCAGACGATTCTTGGTGGCCACAAGACCTTGCCACATTTCTTGCATCTTGTTGTTGTTAAGCGTCCTTGTTTCAGGTTGTTGAAGAACTGGCTGATTCTGGTGTTTTTCTCGTCTTCCAGTGGATAGAAGTCTAGCATGTAAGGGAGTTTTATTGTTTCTGTTCGCTTTACCTTCTCGAATCTTACCTTCTTCATTTTACACTCCTCGAGTAGGCTAGTATGCTGTGGACGTTTGCGGCGCCACTGAGGTTGTGTGTAACGGCGATTTCCGCTCCACCGACATGTCTCTCTTTTGGAACTTCACCTCTGAACTGTTGCAGTATGTCGAGGGCTTGGAGGATTGCGGTTGCGCCCAATGGATGACCACACCCGAGTAACCCTCCTCTGGGATTAACCGCTATTGTTCCGCCTATGTACGGTTCCCCGTTTTCTATGAACTTCCCACCTCTACCCTTCTTAGCCCAGCCGAAGGCTTCGTATTCCATTATTTCAGATATCGTAAAACAGTCGTGCAACTCGGCTATATCTATGTCCTTCAACGTGATTTTCGCTGATCTTAGAGTTTCTTCGACGGCTAGTTTGAGTGGAATCCATTCGGTTAGGCTGGCTAGATTGTTTATGGCGTTGCCTATGCTTGCTTGTCCAGACCCGATGATATACATGGGCGCATCTGTATACTTTTTGGCGCTTTCAGCTGGAACCAGAACAACTCCGGCGGCTCCGTCTGTTATTCCTGAACAGTCAAACAGGTTGAGTGGAGGCGCCACTATGGGAGACTTGAACACGTCTTCTACTGTGACTTCTTTCTGAAACTGGGCGAGGGGGTTCATTGTTGAGTAGTGGCGATTCTTTACCGAGACTAACGCCATTTGTTCCTTTGTTGTGCCATAATCGAGCATGTGCCTCTGTGCAGTCATGGCGAAAAAGGGAGGAGCAGACAATCCATTTATTCCGTCCCACTCTCGGTCAAGCACACAAGTCATGCTTGTTTGAGCTTCAGCCATGTCTGGCATGTACATTTTTTCCGCACCAAAAGCAACAGCAACATCAGCCATACCGCTTGCAACACAAGCCCAAGCGTATCGTATAGCTGCTTGTCCAGAAGCACACATCAGTTCGGTTCTTGCAAGCACTTTTCTAGGTGCAATGCCCAAATATTCCGCGACCAAAGGAGCGACATGAGCTTGAAAAGCAAATCTTTCTGGCTGTGCAGCGCCGACTATGAGGGCTTCAACATCCTTAGGCGAAATGTTTTTGACGTTTTCAAACATCGCCTTTCCGGCTTCTTGCACTAAATCACGGAAGCTGGCTTCTCTTTTGCCACAGTTGGTTGCGCCTCCACCTACGATAGCAACCTTTCTCATGAATAGATACCTCTAATTAGAAACTTCTGAGTAGTGATTTCTTCCTAAAAAGGGTATGGCAGCTTTTTTAGTAAACCCATCAATAATGGTTAGTGTCTTTCTTATGCAAACTTTGGCTTTTTTGTTTCGAGAAAAGTCTTAACTCCTTCCTTGAACTCGTCGGTTTGCGAGACAACCCCGAAGGCTTCGGCTTCGTGTGCCATTCCAGTTCTTGGGTTAGTCTCTGTGCTGCTGTTTATCAGTTCTTTGGCCAGTTTGATGCCTACACGAGGCTTTTTGATGAGTTCTTTGGCAAGTGCAGTCACAGCAGTTTTTAATTGGTCTGGTGGCACAACAGTGTTGACTAAACCGTAGCGTTCGGCGGTTTTTGCGTCTATCATCTTCCCGGTAAAGATGAGTTCTTTCGCAATTGCTTTGCCCACGTATCTCGGAAGTCGTTGAGTTCCGCCCCAGCCTGGAATCAAACCTACATTTATTTCTGGTTGCCCCATTCTCGCGTTTTCTGATGCGATTCTCAGGTCGCACGCCATAGCTAGTTCTAAGCCACCTCCAAGTGCGAAACCGTTTATCGCCGCTATGACTGGTTTGTCTAATGTTTCCACTTTCTCGAATACCTCTTGCCCTATTTTTGAGAATTCTCTTGCTTTAGCCGCTGATACGCCTTTCATTATGTTTAGGTCTGCGCCTGCTGAGAATGCTCGGTCCCCAGCACCAGCGATGACTATCACATAGACGCTTTCGTCTTTCATGGCGTCATCGAGTCTTGCGAAGATTTCCTGAACAGTCTCTGGATTTAATGCGTTAAGCACTTGCGGGCGATTGATTGTGACGGTTGCTATTCCATCGCCTTTTTCATACAACGTGTTCTTAAATTCCATGGAGTTTTCCTCCTTGCCTGTTATTTCTTTTCCCAGTTATAGAAGCCTTTTCCAGTTTTTCTTCCTAATAAGCCTGCCCTAACCATTTGACGCAGTAGTGGACAAGCCCTGTACTTTGAATCGCCGAGCTCTTTCATGAAAACCTCTGTTACGGCTAATGTGGTGTCTAAGCCAACATAGTCTAAAAGCGTTAATGGTCCCATCGGCCAGTTCAAACCCAACCTTATAGCCTTGTCAATGTCTTCTGGGTCTGCTATGCCCTCGTGCACAAGGAAGATTGCTTCATTTAATGCTGGAATAAGAACCCTATTAACAATAAATCCAGGAGCATCCTTCTTACAAATAACCGTCTCTTTACCCATCTTCTTGGCTGCTTCAGCAACCACCTTAACTGTTTCATCAGACGTCTTGGTTCCACGAACGATCTCCACGAGATTCATTAATTGTGGTGGGTTGAAGAAGTGCATTCCGCAGAAATTTTCTGGTCTCTTTGTGGCGGATGCCATTTCTGTGATGCTGATAGAGGAGGTGTTCGAGGTGAACACTGCTCCTTCTTTGGCGTATTTGTCAACCTCCGTCCACACACTCTTCTTGAGTTCAATGTTTTCTGGGACTGCCTCTATTATGAGGTCTGCGTCTGCAACTGCCTTCTTCATGTCAATCATTGGGTGGATTCTGCCTAGAATTTCGTTCATGTCTTTTTCCGAGAGCGTTCCCTTCGAGACAAATTTTTGTAGACTTCCCTTTATCATTCCCATTCCTGAATCAATGAACTCCTGCTTTATGTCTCGAAGATTAACCTCAAATTTCGCGACTTGAGCCGAGACTTGGGCGATTCCATGACCCATCAACCCAGCTCCCAAAACCGCAACCTTCTTAATTTCCATTCATGAACACCTCACTATGATAGGGTATCTGAATAAGATAACGTAGCAAATATAATAATTTCTCATGACGCCGAAAGTCCTGTGGAGGATGCGGTTTCTCTACCACTTAACCCGTGAATTGGATAGACCTCAAATTCCACGAACTTGTTCCTCTATGAGAACAATAGTGTTCTTCAAGTAGAGTATTAAAGCAGTTCCATAGAATAGCTATTTTGGTGAAAGAATGAAATTAAGCATTAAGATGGTTCTAGCCAACGCTATTGCTTTGACACTTGGGTTGGCTGCTGCTTCACCTATTCTTGTTCCAAACCTTGCGTTAACGACAAAAGTGCGGATTGAAGTCGATGTCATATACGCGTACTTTGGTGTTCAAGAGTTCAATAGGAATGTCACAGGCTTATGGAGAAACCAAAGTAGCCCATTGGAATACGCTCTTCATATTATCTCATATTTCATCGTCCTAAATGTCACAAATCGTTCTAACAAACTAGCTCTTATAGGAGAGTTCGAAGTGTCCGCAGCACCAGAGATTCTCGTCCAAAACGGCACTGAGATGATAGGCAGCGAAAAACTAGCAAAACAAATCACTGTTTCACCGATTAGTGGCGAAAGTTTCGGAGTTGCAAAAGAGAACCCTATCCTGACAGATTTAAGAGACTTGAGCCGTTTCTATCCTGGATGGTCACAATACTGGTCACCCAACACATCAAGATTAATTGGACTAACAGGAATAGTGGAGGTTTCAAATATCGCAGCTTATGATGCATTGCAATCGGGAACCATATACTTGTATGGAGAAGCTAAGGGAAAACCATATGAAGGAGGGTCCTTATCAACAGGATTTAATCTCAAACACGTCCAACTACAAATAATCGGAAAGGAATACTTGTATAACGCTATCCTCTCGGAAAATCAAATCTTGCGAATGGATAGTAACGGAATAGATGTCTTTATTGAGACGAGGCGCTGAACAGTGCCTAGTGACGAAGAGCTTGAGGGCACTACGCTCAAAATATATCTCTACGTATTCAAAGAAGGTAAGCCTGTAGGTCCAAGAGATGTGATGAGAGGCGCAAACCTCAGCAGCCCAAGCGTGGCATATAGACACCTCCAAAAACTCGAAACCTTAGGTCTGCTGCAAAGAAACACCTATGGCGAATATGTAGTTAAGGAAAAAGCTAGCATCAAGGGGCATCTCTGGATTGGGCGAAACCTAGTACCAAGACTGCTGTTTTACTCCTTCTTTTTCATAGGTATCTTGAGCGCTGAAATTGCCATTGTTATGATTCGTTCTTTTGTCAACGAACCTTTACAAACTGAATTCATATTTCTCATATTCATAACAATAGTGGCTACAGGTTTGTTTCTCTCCGAAGGAATAATACTACTTCTAAGAACCAAAACCAGCTAATACGTCCATTTCTTCCTCACAAACAAGCCTCAGGGCACGCCTACCCCCCAATGATGAAGATGATGATGAAGAAAAAATAATTTTACCTCTTCCAAGAAACACAAAGAGAGATCAGAACTAAAACAATCCTTTTAACCATCAAGGCTTCATCCCTAATAGGATAAGCATGCAAAAAATCCTCGTTCCGTGGGAAATCAAACGCAAACTCGTAGTGAAGGCTGAAGAGGAAACAGACCCGCGCTACGGACACACACCAAAAGAAAGACCAATCCAAGACTACATACGCTTCGGAATAATAAACCTCGACAAACCACCCGGACCATCAAGCCACGAAGTAACCGCCTGGATAAAACGCATACTAGGCATGGAGCGTGCTGGTCACGGCGGAACACTCGACCCCAAAGTGACAGGCATCCTTCCAATTGCCCTCCAAGAAGCCTCAAGAACCTTGCAAGCTCTTCTCCTCTCTGGCAAAGAATACGTCTGTGTCACAAGACTTCACTCAGAAGTGAACGAGGACAAAATCAGAACGGTGCTAAACGAGTTTCAAGGGGTCATATACCAACGTCCTCCATTAAGAGCCTCAGTGAAACGCCAACTCCGCACCCGCAAAATCTACTACATAAACCTACTCGAAATCAACGACCGCAACATACTCTTTCAAGTCGCCTGCGAAGCCGGCACATACATCCGAAAACTCAGCCACGACATAGGCGAAGCAATAGGCTGCGGCGCACACATGCAAGAGCTCCGCCGAACCCGTTCAGGACCCCTAACAGAGGAAACAAAACTCGTCACACTCCACGACATATCCTACTACCAAACACGATGGAAGGAAACCCAAGACCCGAAATGGCTTCGAGAATTCATACAACCCATGGAAAACGCCCTCCAACTTCTCCCAAAAATAACTATCCGAGACTCGGCGGTAGACGCTATATGTCACGGAGCGGATCTCGCAGCCCCAGGCGTCCTCAACCTACAGACAGACATAAATCCAAAAGCCATCGTTCTCATTCAAACCCAGAAAAACGAGGCAGTATCTATAGCAAAAGCCACAAAAACAACAAAAGAAATACTGGAGATGGACCACGGAATAGTCGCCAAAACAGAGAGAGTCCTAATGCCAAGGGGCACATACCCAAAAATCTGGCAAACCTCAAAAACCTAAAAAACACGCTAACCACTTATCATGTAACCACAAAACAAGCCGGGGTCTCCTAGAGCACGCTAAACAGGCGTAAGCGGGAAATCAGGTAGGGAGCAGATTCCTCCAACAGAAGCTCAAGCCTGGAGTCACTGGTTCAGTCAGCTTGTGACCCTTTGGGTCGCGTGGGTTCAAATCCCACCCCCGGCGCCACATCTCCACTCCCCCCTCTATAGAGAGACTCACACAAGCACACACAAAAACTATAGTTTAGGCTTCACAGTCGCCTTCATATCCTCTAGCAACCTAGCCTTCTTCAAGGCTTCAACAACCACATCATCATCATCACCCTTCTTAACACTCACCTTCACATCTATAGGCTCAATGTGACCAACATTAACACGCCTACGCCTAACACCACTTACCTTCACAGGACCAGTAACCAAAACAAAATTCCTATCAATAACATCAACAACAACACACTTCTTACCAGCCTCACGACCAACCAACTTCACACAAACCCTACCAACCTCAACCGCAGGCATCCACCATCAAACCTCCTATAACAACAATTTCGACTCCTAATAAAAACCCCCAACTATTAAACCATTCGTTGCCTCCGCTTACCAAAAAACCAACGATCAACAACCAAACAAACCGCACCAAAAACGTCATTCACATCCAACAAATCAGTATCCAAGATCAAATGAAACGGACTAAAATCTTCCCCAAGAACAAAACCATACAAACCATTATAGATCCTTCTAGTCAAATCGTCCTTCTCCCTCAAAACCCTTAAAGCCTCCTCAACGCTGACACGGTCACGTTTCGCAACCCTCTTAGCCCTCATCATCGGAGAAGCCTCAAACCAAACCTTAAACCCCCCATCAAACAACCAAGGCATAGTCCAACTATCCAAAACCACGTTTCCGCTTTTCGCCAATCCCAGAAGTTTCTCATCAACCCTTCTATCAAAACCAGAATCCTCCATCCTCCGCCTCAAAAACCTCAGCCCTTCTTCACTCTCCCACCAGCCCTTCTCAAAAGGCTTGTATCCAGCCTCAACAGCCAAAGCCTTCAATGCATCACCTCCAGAAAAATACCTCAACCCACACCTCTCAGCCAAACGCCTAGCCACACTACTCTTCCCACAACCAGTCAAACCACAAACACAAATCACAACCTTCTCATTACTTCCAAAATCACTCTTCGCAACCAAAAGATAGTCGCCCCTAAACCTCAGACACTCCTCACAGAAGCCTTCAACAAATCCCGAAGACAGTTATGACACAGCCGACCACCAAACACACGCTCAACTCTCTTCTCACTCGCAGAAAGCTTACCAACCCCAGAAGGAATCGACCGAGGACCACCCTGAAGGACATTGCCACACCGAAAACAACGCAAAACATTAACCTTCTCCCTCTTAAAGCGAGTCTTTACACGTCCCCCAGGCAATCCTAAAAGATGACGCTTCCTACTCCTTGTTCGCAAAGAAGGCTCAGGCATTATTCGGTTGCTCCAGTTGTTCCAACAGCCAAGCCAAGCAGACGAGACGATAGAGTTCCAAACAGGAAAGAACAGAAGAGATACCACAAGAAAAGCGGCAGTTTCCCATCCCAAAATCCCAGAATGCCTGGAATATATGCAACAGCCTCTACACCACTGTAGAGAGGAAACAAGAAGAGATACCACAAAAGAAGGAAAGGTATCATGAAAATGAAAGAAACCTTCATAGACTGCCAACTCATCTTCTTCTGAAGCTGAAGAATCCGAGGCTGCTGCCTCTTAACCTTAGCAAGAAGCTTCTTATCACCACTACGGGTGGCTTTCCTAAACTCAGAAGTCCAATCAGCCACCTCCTTCCTCGAAGCCCTAAGCTCATCCTGGTTAATGAGAAAACGATTCGCCAAAGACGTGATCAACGAAAGAAGCATGGAGAGAAATAGAATAAAGATTGTTGAGGCTGGTGGAGTTTTTATCAGTTCCAGAGACATCTTATCACAACCCTAACAATGTTGTTATTTGGATTTTTAACTATTTTCACTAAACCGCTTTGCTATCCTCCTAGGATGCCTCGTAAGGCGGGATACATCTCAGCGATCCGTTCTTGCATCAGAAGCTGATAATACTGGTACAGGATTCCTACAGAAAGCAGAACGCCCATCCCAGTTCCGAAAACTCCGAAGAAGTCTGCGACAGCAGCTATCAACCCTACTAAGAAGCCTCCGAGGATGGTCACTGTGGGAATGTAGCGTTTAAGGAGTGATTCGATCGGTTTACCTGATCTTCGAAATCCAGGTATCTGCATCCCTGAGTCAACGAGTTGCTTTGCGACGGTTTTTGGTCCAAGCCCGCCCACTTCGATCCACGTGAGTGAAAAGACTACGCAGAAGGAAATCATTATACCTGCAAAAACAAGGGCTCTTATAAGCCCTGACAAAGTAGTCAAATCTAGAATGTTTCTTGGAGCAATCACGTAATAGACGAGACCACCAACAGGCACAGGATTTTCGTTTTCCCATGTGAATTGACCGAGGAGGTCAGTCCAAAAATTGGTTCCAGGAATTGGTTGGCCTGCTTGGTTCCAAAGGAGTTGCGATATGAAGTATATGTTTGCGAAGAGGGCTGAGGCAAAAATCACGGGTAGGTTTGAGACGTATAGGAGTTTTATGGGGTAGCGACCGCGGAATCCTCTGTATTTGGCGTATGCGACTGGAAGTTCGACTCTTACACCCTCAACGTAGATCACCACAAGAAAGATAGCGACTGTGGTTAGAAAGCCTAGCATAGCGGGCAAAGTCGGATCTATGGGTCTAACAAATATATGAGACCACAACCAAGGTCCATGATCCGTAAACCCACCGCCTTCTTGAGGTATGAGAATATGCCCACCGTTCAACGCTTGTGGAACAATTTGGGCAAGTGCAATAAATGCTCCGCGCATGTTCCAGTCGGCTTGAAATTGAGGAGGAGTCAAACCAAAACTATCCCACAAGATGGTTTGAGCTACACCAGCAACGATGAAGAGGCTTATTCCGCTTCCGATTCCCCAGCCTTTCTGCACTAACTCGTCCAGTAGTATGAGGATTATTCCTGCGCATATTAGTTGAGTGAAGATGATGAGTTGTGTTTGGGGCGGTAAGGGTATAATTAAGCCTTCAGCTGTCCGCACGTTGTATACTCCTCCGATTAGATATGCTCCTGCTTGGACGCCTGTCATGACTATCGAGAAGAATTTGCTTGCTGTTGTGAAGAGGGATCGATCGTCTGAGTTTGTGAAGTCGCAGGCTATCATTCCTGACCCTGCTAGGAGTTGTAGGATCAGGCCGGCGGTTACGATTGGGCCGATTCCTAGTTCCATTAGGGTGCCTTGGTTGGAGGCGAAGATTACTCGGAGGTATGTGAGTTCCCATCCTCCGGCTCCGACGCCGTAGAGGGGGATTTGTGTCATTATGAGGTAGAGGATGAGGGCTGCTGCGGTCCAGAAGAGTTTTTCGTTGAAGCCTATTTTGCGTTCTGGTGTGCTGACTTCTGGTAGGAATCTTGAGAAGGGTTTGAAGAGGGAGAGGAATCTTCCAGCCATCTTTGGTTTTCCTCTATGAGCGTTTGTGGTTTATGATTTTATGAATTGCGTATGCTCTGGGAACATATAAACGCTTTGTGTGTGCGTGTCTGTCTGTGTCTAGGTCTAGTATAGAGGGGGGAGAGGTGTTGAAGGTTGTCCGAAGGGGGGTATACGGTATGCTTATATACGGGTATTCCACCTTCCTTTTTTGGGATAGATATGCCGAAAACCAAGGTTACGAGCAAGTTTCAGGTTACCATCCCAAAGGAGGTTCGTGAGAAGGTTGGGGTCAGACCTGGAGAGATCGTTAGTGTGGAGAGCGTTGGCGAAGAAGAGATTGTTGTGAGGAGGTTTCGAATTGTGAAGGACCCGTTGAAAGTGCTGGTTGGTAAGACTCCTTCTGTTCGCCACGTTCCTGTGGAGGAGTTTGAGGAAGAGGCTGAGACGAGGTAAGGTTTTGACGGTCTCTTTTATTGATAGTAATGTTTTCTTTTACGCCAAGATTTTTGATCGTGAGTATGGTGATGCTTGTGCCGGGGTTTTAGGTAAGATAGAGAAAGGCGAGTTGGAAGCGGTTACTTCGACTTTGGTTGTTGTTGAGTTAGCGAATGTCTTGAGGAAGTATGGGTTGAGTGATGAGGTGAAGGATGTTGTTGATGCGGTTTTTTCTTTGGACATGCGTGTCTTTGAGGTTGATTCCATAGATGTTAGGACTGCTGCCAGCGTCTTTGACAAGTTTAAAATTAGTCCATATGATTGTGTTCATGCAGCTGTTATGAAGAAGGCTGGAATTTTTGAGATTATTTCTGCGGACAGGGATTTCGACAAGATAGAATGGATAAAACGGCGAGATCCAAAACTTATTTGATTTCTTTCTTGTATGGAACGGAGATGTTTTTCAAGGGATCAGCGTCTCGCCTGTGGGTATGTAGGCTAGGAGTGGGGTGATGATACACTAGCCATTGCGTGGCGATGTGCTGGTTGCATAAGGTTTATATTTACCCAATTATTTGGGTAATACTGTGGTTGTTATGGCTGAAACTACCTATTATAAGGATAAGGTGTATCTTCCCCGTGATGTGCAGGAGCGTCTGGGCTTGGTTGATGGTGACAGATTGCACATTGAGGTTTTGGGTAAAGGTATGGCACGGTTGGTTGTGGTGCGTAGAAGCGATGCGGCTAAGAGAGTTCTTGAGAGGCTGGAGAACCCCCCAAATCTTGGCAAGATAAGTGGTCGTATCACGAGAGAAGAGATTTATGAAGATATTACTTGACACGAATATTCTTGTTCACTCGCATAATAGAGCGTCTTGGTATCAGAAGAGAGCCAGTGATGTTGTTAGAAGAGCTATGCGGGGTGAGATTGAGGCTTGCATCGCTCCGCAGATTCTGTATGAGTTTTTTGCGGTAGTTACAAATCCTAAGAAGGTTGAGCGTCCTCTTTCATCCGATGAGGCTGTTGAAATATGTTTGGATCTGTGGGAGTGTAGGGAGATTGAAAAGGTTAATCCAACGACGGTGACGCCGAAGAAGGTTTTTGAGGTGGTTAGGGAGCGGAAGCTGTTTGGTGGCAGGATTTTTGATTGTGTGTTGGCTGTTACGGCGCATGAAAACGGTGTGGAGATGATTTATACGGAGAACGTCGAAGACTTTGAGGGCTATGGTTTTCTTAGAGCCTTGAATCCTTTGGTTTGAATCTTGTGAGAAGAGTCAACTGATGATGCGACATCCTCGTTTTTGGTTTTTTTTAGTTCCTTGATTATTGAGCGGTATACGGTTGGGTCTATTCTGAACTTGGCTTTGATTAGGTCGTCTAGTATTTGTTGTGCTTCGTTGGTTGAGATTAGGCCTTTTCTATGGGCTTGGACTAGAACGCCGCAGGTTCCGATTGGTTTGATTTTTAGTATTCTTGATACTCTTCTGGCTTCTTTGTCGTCGACGATGAGGATGTCGGCGTTTAACTGTTTGCATAGTTTTAATGCTTGCTTTTCTCCGTGACCGATTTTGTTGTTCTCGTCGAGGAAGGCGTATTTTAGATCGGTTTCAGGGCTTATTCTTTCTTTGAGAATCCATTTGTCGACTGCTTCTTCTATGATTGATGCGTCGGTTATTTTGAGGATTTTTCCTTGTGTGACGGCTTCGTTGAATACCGCTTCTGGTATCCAGATTTGTCCGTAAACGTTTCTGATCAGGTTTAGTCTGCCGATTTTGGCTAGGTAGATTAGAGGGCTTGAGTTGGAGGTGACTTTTTGTTGGATTCTATCCACATCCGAGCGTCTTCATGTCTTCTTCAAAGTCTTCGGCGTCGTATTGGAGGACTATCTTTCTTTTTTCTAGTGCGTCGATGATTTCCCAGATTGTGAGTCCGGCTATTTCT
>Ga0315314_1003019_pt1 | contig 13492 bp, 16 predicted proteins | sample TDP9_MG_FD_203631 | JGI IMG/M metagenome (GOLD analysis project Ga0315314, IMG submission 203631) | Freshwater sediment microbial communities from Lake Towuti, South Sulawesi, Indonesia - TDP9 | ecosystem: Environmental > Aquatic > Freshwater > Lake > Sediment | place: Indonesia: South Sulawesi...
AGACACCTCCATTAGCACAGGAACTCCCAACTTGTCAAGAGCACGTTTAGCTATCTCGGGTTCCTTTGCTCTAACTTTACTTCTCATTCGCATAATAATAGATCCGGCTCGGGTAACGGAGACTATGTCGCGAGTATAGACTAGATTAGGACAGTGATTCATCAATAATAGCGTCTTGTCGTCATCTTTCAGAATATCACTCATAAGTATGACTTCTACACCTTCTCCTCTCAGAACGTCGACGAAGTGTTCGTGCTCTCGACGAAATTTATCTCTAAAGACCACGTCTCGGTAAAGATACTTCTTGAAGCTTTTGGCGTTGATAAGGTCGAGTTCGCATCCCGGAGAATGCATCAAGACTTTTTTGAGTCGGACGAACTCGCAGTGGGCTCCCCACATGAAGCGCACCCATTGATTCTAGAGGTGAAAGTGATAGATGTAGTTTGGGTAATGTTCTCATCAGAACAGATCCTTTTGGTTCTGTTCTATGTTCTCTCAATCTATATATCAGACTATAACAATAGGCGGTATCAAAGAAGAGCTGTGATGAAACTTGAAAAGCAGTGACAAAAACGAAAGTCATAAAGACAAACCTTTTCTCGGAGGAGAACTTGGCGATGAGAAGATATCTGCGACAGTAAAACGTGGGAACATAGTTTTATATGGAGTCGTCTGTGTGGCGGGCTATATTATATCTCATCTGTACATCCTGTTTACACATGAAGTCAGTCTAGCTGCCGAACTACTCATGCTCATAGTCTGGGTGATCTTGTTCCTACCGTTCTACAAGATGTGGAGAAGAGGGCGGTAGCTATTCACATGTCCTATTGAATGCTTCTGCTGCCAGCGAATCGCTTGAGAGTGTTTTGCTACTTTGGTGATGGAGGAGATTTTTCAGCCTGCTCAATCTCTTACGGATAAAGTAGAGTAGGGTACCCCTACTGCGCCCTAAACTTAGCTTGTTAAGACCACGCTCGAAATCGAGATGATAAGTCCAAATACGACTGGGACCACAATCATGGAAGTGATACGGTATCCGACCGTGAAAATTCCTTATTATTATGATGGGCGCGGCGAAGTAAACATTAGCTCAATATTTATCTTAAATGCCGTAGTAGGCCAAAAGGAGCCCAATGAATGCCACAACTGTTAGCGGAAGCCAAAAGAACCTTAGTAATTGATCTATTCTAACTCTTGGATTGATTAAACGAACGACAGAGAGAGCGATTAGAACGCCTAGAAGTTTTAGAGTAGCTATGACCGATGTAAGAGCGATTGTTGTACTATTTGTGAAATCAACAATCAGTCCACCTAGGAAGATTGTTGATAGAAACCAAGGCAAGATGAACAATCTCGTTGACTGAGAAAGCCTGAACAACATCAAGGCAGCGCCTGAGTACTCAGTGTAGGGTCCTGCCACTATCTCTGTTTTCGCGTCAGGTATATCGAACGGAGCAAGCGTTAGCGTGGCTTGAGTCGCGAAGAAGGCTACTATGAAAGCTAGGAGACCTGAGACCTTAAAAAGGAACGGACCGTGCGCGAATTGCCAAGAAACTATATCATCTATTCTGAGTGAGAATGGTTGAATGCTCAGGACGATTGTGAAGATCGAGACTAGCAGGGGTAGTTCATATGAGAAGAGTTGAACGACCTCTCTTTGAGCTCCGATTGAGGCGTATGGGTTGGCGGAAGCCCATCCGGCTATCATCGCCGCCAACACAGGTAGAGCGATAAGATAAAGTAACACGATTATGTCCCCAACGAAGTTCAACGGCGCTGGCGTGTAGATTATTGGCAATATAAGAGGAGCAATAATCATTGCTGACAAGGAAATAAGTGGCGCAAGTATGAACCAGAATCTATGAGCTTGATCTGGGATTATCAGCTCTTTAGCGCATAGTTTGATCATGTCAGCCCAAGGTTGATACAAAGGCGGCCCTATTCGGTATTGAAGTTTCGCAGCCAATTTCCGATCGATCCAGCTGAAGAACAAGCCCACGTTCGACGAGAAAGCCAAACCGGGAAAAACGAGAAGATAGAACAGTACCTCGAGTATATTCATTTGCTACCTCCTTTACATGGCTTCCTTAAAGCTCGAGCAGATAACATACCGATGTACCTCCTATAACGTTTTACATAAGGATTTGAAACTCTGACATGGTCTGATGCAAGATTCGGCTTGACCCTGCTTTGCTTCTCAATACATTCGAACAAATACTTTTCTAAGACCAATATAGTGGTAGAAGTCCGCTCGACACCCGCAATTCTACATCCTTTTTCAACTCCTCAATTTCGTCATAGGTTTATATGGAACTAGGCTGTCTCAATAGAGAAAACATTCCTTAGTGCGAGTAATTGCCAATGAGCGATCGAATCTTTGGGGGAAAAGCGACGAAGCGTAGTAGATACGGAGCGACCTCCAGAGATCGACTTGTAAGGACATTAAGATCCGCAGAAATGTGTCGCAAAGGAAACTTGAAGTATCACGTCATAGATTCCGAGTGGAAATGGGCTTACTTGGCTACTTACGAAGCTCACAAGCTACTGAGTTGTTCTAAAGACCTAGTAACTGTTATCACATTCTCAACTAGACACCTCAATTCCTTAAGGCTCATGCGACGTACGGTCAGCGAGATAGCGTCAACGGATAATTTGGCGTTGAACTTGGTCTTGGGAAACAAAGCTTACTTGAACCCCGCTGAATGTAGAAGACCAGCGATCAGAACGCTCATCGATTCAGTAAAGTTTATGCGAAGACGCTTTGGCGAGATCACCATGTTCATTGGAACAGAAGGCGTGACTGAAGAAGCGGCGCATCTGGCGGCTGAATACGATTTAACGCCATTCGTTTTGCTCGATAAGTATCTTCAACGCGATCTGTCCTTGATCAAAGATATATGCGGAGTAAGAGACGTCGCCGTCTACATCCCTTTCCTGGTGTCCAGTAATTATGCTAGACTGCTACGTGATGTGCTCTATCGTCTCTCAGGGTATATGCTCAGAAGAAGATGGGTTCAGAGTGAACTGAAGAAGATCGGATTTGACCCAACCATGTCGATGATGAGAGCAATAATACAAGAAAAGAAACCTCTGCCAATTGAATTGATGAGAAGTAAGCTGGGTTCTCTCTTAAAGACGGCTAGTGAATCCCTTGCGCTTTATGGTCATGAGCAACTCGTTCTTGAGCGATTGAAGAGTCTGCAAAAGCTCGGTGCAAGCATCTTCATCGGTCTTCCTATAAAAGAGAATGATGAACAGATCCTTTCATTCGCGAAATGTCTGAACTCCATTTATTAAGGACTCTTAGCGAGCGAACTAGGCGCTTGATAATGGGTGCTCTAGTTCACCCCACCTTAATTTCTATCCCCACTGTCCTCTTGACAAGTTCTGCAAGAACGTCTGTTTTGGGCTTCTCTCCTCTCTTTCCCGGAATGGAAACCACTAGAGGATATTCTTTTTCACGCTTTATTCTGGTCAGTCGAGATTGTATCCAGTCAAAGACTTGCTCAGTGACCATTATTAGAGATACTTGCTGGTTTGCAAATAGTGATTCGAGGCGTTTCTCTGCTTCCGCTCTATCGTTCACAAAGTAACTGTTCTTTACCCCAGAGAGTTTGAAGTAGACTGCTGTCTCTTTGTCAGCTAGGACAGCGATTCTCGACATTCTTATATCAGCTGTCAATCGGTTTTCGTGAAGAGAATTGCCGAGATCTTAGGTTCAAGATCCTTCCTTCTTCTCTCGATCAGGGCTTCAAGGGTATTGTCAACAGCAACCTTCCCATCATTTGATTTTATCAATACGCCCCCGATCGTGTTCGTAACTTCGGTGGCTTTTCTCAGTGTTGTTTTCACTCCAGTAGCCTTCTCTACATTATCTGATAGCCGATCGAGAGGTAGATTTCTTTCATGGTCGTAATTGTTCAGATGAACTTGCAACTGCCCTCCGCCAGCGGCGATCGCGCCCTCTTCGATAAGTGACTCAAGCATCATATCGTACTCATTCGAGCGAGTGAATTCTCTGAGTTTTATCTTCACTTCATCGAAGACTCTATCAATGATCTTTTCTTTCTCAGATAAAATCATCCAATTCATTCTGATTCTTGAGTTGGCTATCGCGCTTTCAACTATGCTCCTCGCTTGATCCTCAGCTGTCTTAATCAAGGTCCCCGATTCTTCTTCAGCCTTCTTTCTAGCTACCTGACGCTTTTCCTCCAAGACCCCTTGAGCTGTCTTCCTTGATTTCTCGATAGATTCATCCGCTTCTTTCTTCGCATCATCTAGTATCTTGTTAATCAAGGCTTCCTGACGCAATTCTGACAAAAGCGGTTCATCACCCGTATGAGATTATCTCCTTGAAAACCTGTTCAGAGGCCTTAGCGATGTTTCTTTCAGCCCTTTCTCTAAGCTTCTTGACTTCATCTTCCGCTTGAGCGATTATCTTCTGGGCTTCAGCCTCCGCGTCTACTTTTGCCTTCTTCAAGATCCCGTCTGCTTTCTCCCTCGCTCGTTTCTTTATTTCCGCGTATGTCTCATCATAAACTCTTATAGCGTCGATACTTGCTTCTCGCTCTATCTTCTTCGCTTGCTTCAAGGCTTCTGCCAAGTTTTCCTCTGCTTTCTTTTCTGCGTCTTTTATCTCTGCAAGGACCTTGTCGACCATTACTGATACCTCTTGCTGCAGCGTTGAAGATCTTCTCTATGTAGATAAAGCATTAAGGTTAAACTTTTTCCTTAGAACTGCTTGAGAACATCTGGCATCTCCATGATCCTTCCACAGAAGTGGCAACGGATCTTGAGCGGGTCTACTTCTTCTGTATGAAACATCGAGTCTACAGGTTCTTTAGCGTTTGAAATGCATGAAGGATTGTCGCACTTCACTATTCCTTTTATAACCATCGGAAGCTTGACTTTCTTCTTCTCAACCACATCATAGTCACGAATTATGTTTATCGTGGCTTTAGGCGCGACTAAAGCTATCTTGTCAACCTCACCAGGCCTCAACTCTCTACTCTCAATTTTGACTATGTCCTTTTTCCCAAACTTCTCGCTTGGAACGTTCATCACAACGCTGACGACATGGTCTTCCTTCCCAGATATGTTGAGGATTCTAAGAACGTTTAACGCGTTCCCGCCACTTATATGGTCTATGACTGTTCCGCTACGGATCTTCTTGACATACAGCTCCATTTTACTCAAATTTCAGCACTCAGAATAAAATTTGATTAGATGAATTATTTAGCGCTTCTTTTTTCTTTGAACGTTTCTTCTATTGCATCCACCTATGTCAATAGAGTAAAATACAACTACGAGCAAGCTGTTAGATCCAATTTTCAGAAGAGGCTGTAAACCTTCTCAGGTGGCAGAGCGGGGTAGACATCTACTTTCCGGTGGAAACGGAGCGCGGGCATGACATATTTGTAAATGTCCTCTGAGTTGTCAGCCTCAACTATCTCGACAAACAGCCCTCCCGGCGTTCCGTACTCGACTATGTGTTTTACGCCTTTCGGGCGTGGAAACTTACCCTCTTTGAAGAGCTTCATCCCTTCCATCAGTTTCTCGGGGTTTGCTTCCCAAATTATCATGAACAGCATCTTTCCTACTTGACCTCCTCAAGCTTCTATTGTGAACGTGAACTGTTTAATAAAGCAGAAACATTGTTGGAGGGCTATCTTACGTGTAGTCAATTTGCTCTTGGTCTTTTCGAGCTAGAAGATATGGGATTTCTTCTCATAGCTCCGTGAGACATTCGCTTCCTTTCTGAGCTTATTCGGATCACAGACGTGATCGAGCATATTCTGTTTCTTGCATGCTATCTTCAGAAGTAAGTTGTCAATATCGACCTCTGGATTTGATCTATGGTATTTCATAACGGCTTCTTCCACTGCATTGAGTTCTTCTATACTTGAGCATGCTTCCGCCTGTGAATTAAACACCTTCAATTCCGTTGCCGTGTCTTCCTTAGACATACGTATCCCTTCTTTCCAGCTCTGAAGTTGCGAAATCCATTACAAAAAGTTCTCGTTAGTAGAAAGCGACAATAAATAAGGCAGCCTCTGAATATTAGAATGGAAGCGGTGTGAAAGACTTGAGTTTCCAAGGCAGAGATATTATCTCGATTAAAGACTTCTCTCGTGAGGAGATTGATCATGTCTTAGACACAACTGAGCTTATGGAGCCTCTTGCCAAAAGGGGTTCAGATATGCTTCGAAGGAAGATCTTGGCTACTCTATTCTATGAGCCCAGTACAAGAACGAAGTTGAGTTTTGAGACGGCGATGTACCGGCTTGGCGGAAACACTATTGGATTTGCCGAACCAAGAGTTGCTTCTGTCGAGAAGGGTGAGAACCTAGCTGATACGGTCAGAGCTGTCGAGAACTACGCTGATCTGCTCGTGGTTAGGCATCCTTTGGAGGGTGCGGCTAGGCTCACTGCAGAATTCGTAAATATTCCAGTCATTAATGCTGGCTCAGGATCTGAAGAGCACCCGACCCAAGCTCTGCTCGACCTATACACGATCAGGCGTGAGATCGGATCTATCGATGGGTTGAATGTAGGTTTAGTTGGAGACCTGCGTTACGGGCGGACGGTACACTCTTTAGCGTACGCGCTTTCACAATACAAAGTAAAGTTGTGTTTGATTTCTCCTGAGCTTTTGAAGATGCGCCGGGAGGTCTTGGAGGAGACCAAGAAGAGAATAGAGGTTGAGGAGAGGAATGATTGGAAGGATGTTCTTTCTGAACTTGATGTTATCTACATGACTAGGATCCAGAGGGAGAGATTTGCAGATCTAGCTGAATACGAGAAGGTCAAGGGATACTATAGGTTGACTTCTCAGGAGATGCTGAAGGTGAAGAAGAAGGCTGTTTTAATGCATCCTCTCCCGCGCGTTGATGAGATCGCTTTTGAAGTGGATCATGCCCCTCAAGCGAAGTACTTCAAGCAGGTTTGGTATGGTCTTCTTACAAGAATGGCCTTGATAGGACTTGTCTTAGGCGCGGTAAAGTAGAGATCCACCGGTATCACGTCTTTCTTGTAAGAGGGATGAGTTACCAAAGGTAACATTTATAAAGCAGAAAGTTACTAAAGGTAACACAAGTGCTCGATATGTTCCTCGAACTGCACTCAAGCGCCAAGAGGAAAAGAGTCCTTCCACTCCATGTGGTCGACTATGCCGCGTTCAAGGACAGGTTCGGCGTAAGGGAGGGTGAGTCGGAACTCCATTCCTTGGAGAAGTTCCATGCGGCAAGGTCCCTCGTGGAGGAAGGGTATGAGGAAACATATGTCGATGCGCCTCTTCGCTCTGTACCAACCCAAAGGTTAGAAGACTCGATTTTCGCCGACGTATGCGGAAAGAGAGACGGAGAAATTACAGTAGTTTTCTGCGAGGTTGTTCCTACCACTAAGGAGACTTTCGCTGACTTGGAGATCGTTGAAGAAGCTGAGAATGCTAGGGCCGTGTTACTATATCCTTTCACCGCCAATACAGAGGCGATCGCGAGGAGATTTCCAAGAGCAATCGAATCTGGGAAGATAAGTATTACGAGAGTTGGTTGGTTGAATCACGGACTTGAAAGCGCCTTCAGAGAAGCTTTAGATCTGATGGACCTACTGTCGAACGAAACAAGAGTAAGAATGCTTATGCCCTTGCTTGAAAGCCGCCGTGAAAAGAAGCAGTACAGGGCGGAGATAAACCCGAAACTTGTCTACGAAAATCTTCGAGCCTTCATTGAAAGTGAAATCATCGACGAAATCTCAGACGGTCAATATGAACTCACCAATTTCGGGAAGCATGTTCTGTGCGAGTACCTCACCTTCATTGAACGGCTCAGGAAGATTCGCAGGAGAATGGTGGAATGAGTAAGATAGCTAGGGTGCAAGTTGAGGAAAAGGTAAGAAAAGGAGGTTAAGATGTGTCAGTTAGAAAGAGAGAGGAAAAAGACGCATGGTTTGATGAATTTCGAAACTTCAGGCGGTTCTTTAAAGAGTATGACCGATTCTTCGAGAATATGTTTGAGGAGTTCGAAGGTTCATTGCCAGTTTTAAGGCCTCAAGAGCTGATGAGTCTGAAAAAGCCGTTTGAGAAAGAAATTAAGAAAGGCAACATGAAAGGCTTCTTCAGAGTTCAGCCGATTAAAGGAGAAGGAGTAACGGGCTATATCGCCTACGGAGAACTCAGCAACATTCAGACACCAACTCGAACTCCTACGAGAGCCGAGAGCATTCAGATAATCAAAGAAGATGAGCCCTTGATAGACGTCATAGAAGAAAAGGATGCGGTAAAGGTAGTTGCTGAGATCCATGGAGTCTCTATGAATGATATAGCATTGAACATGCGTGACAACCACTTAGAGATTAAGGCCGGCGAGAAATTCAGCAAGTCAATTGAGATTCCAAATAAAGTCGACTTTGCTCACGCATCTATCAGCTACAAGAACGGCATACTCCAGCTGAAACTGCCGAAAATCTCGTAGATTAGCGTGATCTCTCATGAACTATATTCAAGAGCTAGATCGTTGCGAGAATTTTGGAGACGTATTCGAACTGGTCAAGAAATCTGTGAAAGAGAGCCTAGGTCAATGGCGAGGAGGCTTGATGCTATATCTAGCCGATCTACCGATCTACGTCGGCGCATTTCACGGTGTAGGCTCGAACGCGATCGTGATGAATCGTAGGCTTCTAGATCTAGCTGTCAAGTCTAGTAGATCAAGGAGGGAGGTAAACTCCTACGTCTTCTACATACTTCTCCACGAGTACCTCCATTCTCTAGGCTACATCGATGAAGGCACTGTTAGAAGACTGGTTCATGCAGTAGCCGAGAGAACTTTCGGAGAGGAACATCCCACAACCCAGATGGCACTCACTGGGCCTGCAGCTATTCTATCGCGAATACGTCAGCCTGTAGAAGAATCTTCCGAAAGCGATATGGAGATCGTGAGAGACTTCGATAGGTCGAGCCAGACGTACTTCAGTTGAAACAGCCACTGCAATTCTAGGGGAGAGAATAGCAGACCCATTTGTCTAGAGCGCGGCGTTTCGCGTCATTCCAAAGCGTCAAAGGCGTAAATATGGCTGAGGAACGCCCAAAGTAGATTAAAGTGCTTGAACCGCATACGGAACATTTTGGAAGAACGCCTACGAAAGATTCATCGCACTTCCTGCAATATGAGTAGCTGTTCGTATACGTGAAGAACTGAAGTCCCTTCTCAGATATGTTCCCAGTCAACTTTACTAGCGCTTCGGCACTATGTTCAAGTGGCGTCAGGCAGATTGGTGCCAAATGACCTCCTGTCAGAACTTCTTGGAACTTGCTTTCAAGCTCAACTCTTTCATCGATTGAAACTTTAGAGGATAAGGGAAGGGTAGGCATATCGTTGTAATATGGATGGCCTCTAGCTCCTTCGACTACGACGGTTGAAAGCCCGTATTTCTCCATGTCGAGTTCAGCCAATCTCCCGGCAGCCTCATCTTGCGGTCTTTGAGCAAGGCTGAACCTGGTGCCGAACTCCTTGGAAATCGATCTTGCATATTGGGATATTTCTCTAATGACCTCAAGAGCAAACTTCATCGAGTTCTCGTTTCTGTAGAAGCTTGAACCAGTATGCGCAATTGTTGCTTCATTCAGTCCAATGGAGCTTATCGTGTATGTAGCATTCTTGTCGTAGAAGTATGGTGAACCTCTTGTGGCGCCGCAGAGGAGCGGTAGAAGCATCTGCTGAAATCTCTCATTCATCGACTTCTGTTTCGCCTTAAAGGCTTCCATAACCATCTCTAAGGTTTTCTCAATTGACTTGAAGAACCTATCATCATTCTTACGCGCATCGTATGCTATCCTAGGAAGATTTAGGAAGATTGTGTCCATGTTTCCGGTTCTCATACAGTCGGTCTCCCAGTAGCCTGTCCAGTCGTCATTCAATCTAAGGCCGGTCGCTGTATAGTTGACTCTACTATTGTCAGGCTGAGAAAGAAAGTACGGTAGAGAATACTTAGCAGCCAGCTCATGTATCTTCAATAAATCCGTTGCCGCTGTTTTACTTTTGAGAGCTTTTCGCCTAAGCTTGAAAATTAGACGTGGGTTGAATAGAGGCTTCGGCGAGGAGGCTTCACGCGCAGATTCCACTATCAACCTCGTGACTGAACTAGCTTCATCTACGTAGTCGCCATAGATCCCTGCAGTTTGACCTCCAAGCCCTATAGCTTCAATATCATACAAGAAATCTGGAACAGCGAACTCAAGTCCGAGCGAAAGCCCTGGAGCAGCTCTGTTTGAGAACAGGTCTTGACGCATGCTGGTCAAGAACTGGTAGAGGGCATCTCTCAAACGCGGTTCAGGTAAGCCTTTCGCAAAAGGTGCGAGGAAGACGTTGAACATATCGAATGATTGCTCGCCTGAAACCTCGGTCTTAGTTAACTCGAAGACTTCATGAGCAATCGACAGAGCAGCTTCGAAAGATTTTGGAGGCTTTACTGCCGGCAGACCGTTCTTCAGAAAATATCGGAAGTCATGCTGAATTTCATTTGGTTTCAATATCCAGTTCGTAAGATTGTCAACATGTATTTGACCCGAGAGGTGGGCATCAGCTATGTTTCGAGGCAAGCACTCTAGCAGTACATATTCGGCCATGACCGATGCGGAAGCGATGTCTCTAACAGCTTCAACGTCAAGCATCTGTTCGCTTACGGTCTTGAAGAGCTGAGATACATCGTGTACTGGCATTCCGAGCCTCGTCAACTTGTGTCTGTATTCTTCGAGCCGCCTTTCGATCAGGATTGAATTAACGAATTCGCGAATAAGCGGAGCTGTCAAGTATGTTGTTCTAAGACGGATTAGACGGTCTTCAGCCTCAGCCGCGATCTCTTGCGCAAGTTCATATGGCACCCCTGCCTCGCTCGTCAGCGATTTCGCTATCTTGTCTCTGGCGAATTCCTCTATAGCAAGTCGTGATGTTCTGACGAAGAGCTTTCCTCTCTTGACAGCACTGTATTCTTCTATGTCTCTAGCAAAGTTGACCACCATCTCGCCGAGTTCTGTTATCCCATACTTCTTAGATTCTTTATCCAGAGTGATTAGGCCAGCTTGCATCAAGTTCTTCAAATGGTAGACGAATTTGCCTGCGTCCCTAATCGGATCGAGCTTCAAGGAGAACATTATCTCTGTATAAGGTAGAGCGCCCTTCGTGACAAGGAGCTTTAAGATATCTACTCGCACTGGAGCTGAAGCCGCGTCGAAGATGTTCGCTCCAATTTTCTCGAGTGAATGTGACAATTCTCAGGAACTCCGTTTTACTCGTAGATAATTAGGTGTGTCTACAGTTTAAAAAACTAGAGTAATGATCGATTGGAGGGTGAGTTCTCGTCTTAGCCGTGGCAGCAAGCTTACGGTTACCCTAATCCTATTAGGCTTTAGCGTTGAGTTAATGGTCTTTCCGTTTCTTTGCGCTCTCGACCTCGTTCTAGCATTTGCTAGCACTCTATAAATGGATAGGAAAGCTTTCTCTGAAAGATCATAACGATTGAACTAATCGATTTCACTTCAATCCATTGCCCAGTATTCCTTTGGTTCTTGCGAAAGCCAGGTATGGAGCGCGCTTGGAATCAGGTTTAAGAGATTTTCACATTAAGGTTGATCAATGTCGTCAACTCTTACGCAAGGTTCTCTCGTCAAGCACGCTTTGCATGCAGTTTCTTATAGAACGTCAGGTCTTCAGCTAATAACGATAGAATTTGACTGATGTATATGTGATTTCTGAGAAACAAGTCGAGACCTTATTCAGTATGAAAGATGCGATTAAGGCGGTTGAGAGATGCTTCAGTGCTTATAGCGATGGAAAAGCTGGAATGCCTCCTATAGTAACCTCCTATGTGAAGAAGTACGACGGGGTTTTGGAGATAAAATTGGGCTACTTGGAAAACGATTGCATAGGCGCGAAAGTCATCTGTTATTTTGAGGGAAATCCGTCGAGATATGGTCTGCCAGCTCTCGCTGGAGTTGTGGTCTTGAACGACCTTAAAACAGGAATTCCTATCGCTATAGTGAATGCGGCGCCTATCACAGCCTTGCGGACTGGGGCAGCTGGGGCTGTAGCCGCAAAATACTTGGCGAGAAAAGATTCTAGCAGCGTTGGGATAATCGGCACCGGTGTTCAAGGAAGATCTCAATTGATGGGCCTAAATGAATTGTTTGACATAGAAGAGGTTAGGGCATACGATAGAGTCAAGGACTCAAGTATAAGATACGCTTCCGAAATGAGTGACAAACTGGGGCTAGATGTGAAAGCTGTTAAAGTACCGAAAGACGCTGTGGAAAACGCAGACATTGTGGTTACAGCGACCCCGTCAAGGAAGCCTATAATCAATAGTAAGTGGGTGACGCGGGGAGTGCACATAAACGCAATTGGTGCCGACGAGCCTGGCAAGCAGGAGTTGGATCCGGAGATTTTGACGAGAGCGAAGATTGTGGTGGATCGCCTTGAAGAATGCAAGGTTAGAGGTGAAATTAATGTGGCGATATCTAATGGAATAATCGATCTTTCTGATGTTTATGCGGAACTTGGCGACATCATAACTGGGAAAAAGAAAGGTAGAGAAAGCGCCAATGAAATAACGATCTTCGATGCAACCGGAATGGCTATTCAAGATATAGCGACATCACATGAAATCTACAAGATCGCCAAAGAGAAAGGGATCGGAATCACTGTATCCATTTAGCAACTCTACTTTGTGATGCCTGCGTATTTGCAAACGATCTCAGTGGCCCGAACGACTGCTCTTATAGCCATTCGCGCATTCTCTTCGATCAATTGTCCTTCCTCATCTGTGGTTCCTTGCCAAGGCCCAAACCAGATGTTAGCGTCATATATTACAGGTGGATAGACTCCCATCTCGTATATAGTGGCGGATAGAAGTGAATCTGCGTACAAATCTTCTGCGCTGAAAATCGGTATTCCGAATTCGCCGTTTTTCCAAGTTCGCTCGTAGTTAACCTCTACTGCTCCCATATTGTATGATTTGGTTATGATTAGTCCTTCTCTTAGCCATGGAGGGATGATTTTTGAAAATTCCTCTCGAACGATGTCGTACATATCATCTATAGGTTTCTTTATTTTCTCTGGAGTATCTCTAAGAACCTTCAAAACTTCAATTTGGCTGATGACGGCATCTCTCCCTGGATCACATGCCGAGTAGAGAGCTTTACCATGTGATGATACGGTTCCTCCTCTTTCACCGCCTAGGCCTAATGCCTTTCTTATGGTGACTAGTACGTCTTCTTTACCGATTATCAAGCCGCTTGTAATAGCGCGACATGATTTGTCCATGCTCCACAACATAGCAGAGGAGCCGATCTTACGTAGATCAGTTCCAATGAATGGGATGCCCATGGCGCAATCAACAATGTAAGGGAGATCGAGTTTTTCACTCAAATTACCTATCATCCTTTGAATCTTTGGAACTCCGTCTTCATTCTTTGTTCCATATCCGTATCCAGGCGTATCGT
>Ga0315314_1003020_pt1 | contig 13486 bp, 13 predicted proteins | sample TDP9_MG_FD_203631 | JGI IMG/M metagenome (GOLD analysis project Ga0315314, IMG submission 203631) | Freshwater sediment microbial communities from Lake Towuti, South Sulawesi, Indonesia - TDP9 | ecosystem: Environmental > Aquatic > Freshwater > Lake > Sediment | place: Indonesia: South Sulawesi...
CAATCGGCCGGTCGGTCTCACATGGACCAGTAGATTCCGGGCCTCTAACATAGCCTCCTGACTCTTCTCGCCCTACAGCACCATCCAAAACTTTTCAACATGTCATCGGCCGGCCGTCTTGAAGCCGTAATTGAGCATCGAAACTTGATTACGGGATCCCAGAGGGCTTGTCGAGATACTTGTTTCCTAAATAAGCTTTAAGACTGATACCCATCAATACAAGAAGACTCGGCCTCACATCCGGCAACATGGAATTATTGTAGGCGAAATTGTTGGCCACCGCAATCGCGAAGACTAACATTGAAACCGCTGTCCATGAAAGCATCTGGAATTTCGCAAGGCTAGTCTGGTCAGGGGTTCTTCTCTGAACTAAGGAGGCCTCTTGTTAGATGACTCGTAGGTGGTTGCGGCGCGACCCACTCGGACGACCCATTTCTTGAACAGTCCTGATTCCCACCCCCGTAACATACGACCCTGCTCTGACTCCTATGAGTCCCAAAAGGTTAGGAGGAATATCCCTCAGGAAATCACCCTTGAGCATGGCTAACCCCACATAGCTTCCCAGAATTGTGCCACTCCAGAGCACGAGTTGGACATTGCTTAGGCTAACGGTACCATCTATACCATGCACATACTTCTCTAAACCAACCCAGATGAAGACGACCGCGAATGTCAATCCAATCCACGGCGCAAGCATGGCAGTTGCGGATTCCGTCATATGGGAAACAAATATCCTTCCCAGTGATGGGTAATAACCTCAACCGGGTCGCAGATATTTAGGTTCTAGGCCGGCGGACGGCCGTACTTGGTCGATGTCTGCGCGTGTTGGTGCCGCATGTAGTAGGCCTGAGCGCCTAGGGTCCGCAGAAGACACAAGGCAAACGACCTTGGATTGCTTCGGGTATCACGATGACCCTTGATGCCAGTGACACTGATTAGAGTAGAGACAATAGCCTCCTTCAAGTCGTTTTTTCCTCTCCTGATTCGACTTAGAAACGTAGTGTGTTCTCTCCGTGTCACTCACGAGAACTGGAAACCGATCAAAAGTGAAAGAACACAAGCCAAGGTCACATTAATCCCCGAAAGCATTCTAATGGATCCAATGAACTCAGTTGAGTGAATTGAGCTTCCCGCGGCAGGATATAGACGGCGGAAATACGCATCTGCGACAATCAGCCTCGTAAATGAGAATGAAGCACACAATATCAACAATATGAGAAGGCCAACCTGCCCAGGTTCTATGATAATACGGCTTGGTGTGTTTACGGTCTCGAGGAGGACAGATAGGAGCTCCCACAGAAGAAGCATGAAGGTTGTCTCCCATGCGAATAGCTTGCAGAGCCAGTTCCACTACGGCCGACCATAAAACCGTTGACAGACACGGAAAGCTCTTCGGCCACTGAGGTGGCTGCAGCCGCCGGCGCAAAGCATAATCTTATCTAGAACAAGTCCAAACAACTCAACAGGGCTCCATCTTGAAGACTCTTCGTTCCGAGATTCTGATCATCTTTCTCGTCTTGGCCTTGTTTCTGCCGCTGAGTGAGGTTTTCGCTACATCGTACCGAAGTACTTGGTATATCTACAACCTCGATGATCCACAGAAGCGACATCTTGCAGATATCGGGGTGGAATATGCACTTCCTGACAAGGTCGAGGCCGGTGGACAATTCGAGGTCGAGGTCTCATTGACGTATGTGAAGAACGAGAACGCAAAGTCTGCTTGGATAGAGTTCTTCGACGTGATCGTTCACACTCGGACGCTGCCTTCAGGACCTAACTTGACGAGTAGCAGGCTTGACTCCTCAAGACTGAGGATGATCGCGGGGGAGAAATACTCTAGGACGTTTTCGATTGAAGCTCCCTCAGAGCCGTCCGAATACTTTGTGGCCCTGAATTGGAAGACATTCGCTCCTCGAATCGAGGCCTATGGGTTTGTAACGGACCCAAGGGAGATAGGTTGGGATACGTGGGATACTGGAAGGTGGAGTCTTCCTCCACGCCTTGTCGTTCAGAAGCCGCCACCTGCACTTGAGCTCATCAGTAGAACCCTCAGTCCCAAGGAGGGCGAGCCAATCTATTCAGGTGAAACTGTGACTGCCACCTACGAGCTAAAGAACAGGGGAAAGACGATCTTGAAGGCTGTCAAATTCACTTTGGAGACTCCCACACCCAAGGATGTCAGCCTTGTAGAGGCTACTCTTGCGAGAGACATATCTCCTGGCGCTATCGAGAAGTTTGTGGTAAAGATCAAGTTCGACAAGGAGGGAAACTACAAAGTCAAGATCCTGCTGTACGTTGGCGAAGTACTCGTCGACGAGGGAATATTGACAGTACAGGTGTCACCGCACCCGTTCTCAAACCTAGTTTTGATAGGAGGAGTTATCGCACTCGTATTGGTCATCCTAGCAGCGATAGTCTTAGTCATTAGGCGAAGACATGTCCCCAGGCCTGAAACGCCAACAGCACCCGCATACACTCCTGCTTCACCTTCACGTGCCACTCCGGCCGCGGCAAAGTACTGCATGAGTTGCGGCGCGCCAACATCAACGGCCGGCCGTTGCTTGCAAAGAAGACTTATGAGTACGCCACTGGCAGTACTCTGTGTGGGGGAATAGTTGCATACGGCTTATGATTCTAGTGGCTGTTGCGATTCAAGTCGTAGCCATTTTGTTGTGTCTTCGAAGGAAAGGCGCGGCTTGATCTGGCCGGGAAAGATTGAAAATGACTGATCGAGGGCACTTCTGGAGGTTCACGCTAGTGATACTTCATGCTTCATCCAAGAACTATGCGACTGCATCTCGATGTGAGAGAATCAGAGAATCCTTTCCGAGTAGCGCTACTCTGGGCACCATTGAAGTGTGAAACAATGAAGATAGTAGCGGCAATGGTTCTGGTCACAGTATTGTTTCTCTGTGTTTTCTATGATGTTAGGGGAACGAGCATCCCTAAGGGTGTGCCTGATCCGGACATCTATGTGGATGTTCATGTGCCTGAGAGGGCGTGGGAGGGGACTACGCTGCTGGGTGATATGCATGACCCTAGGAGACCGAGATTAATCGAAGTGAACATGCTCGGCGAAGTTGTCTGGGAGTATGTGATTCCTGAAATCGCGCGGCCTCGGGCGCAAGGTCTCTGCGTCGATCCTGAGTTACTGCCGAACAACAACATACTGTTCCTAAGCTTCCATAAAGGCGTGTTCGAGGTGGATCGGAAAGGCAATATCGTTTGGTCGTATCTGGATGACAAGGTATCTCATGATGCTGATCGCCTACCAAACGGCAACACCGTCATGGTGTGGGGTTGGGACGAGGTAGGAGACGCTCAGGTGAAGGAGGTGAACCCCAAGGGAGAGGTTGTCTGGGCCTGGTACGCGAAAGACCACTTCTACAAGTCTCCGTACAAGGAGGTCTACTGGGAGGGTTGGACCCACACCAACGCCGTAACGAGGCTACCGAACGGAAATACTCTGGTCAGCCTAAGGAACTTCAACTTCACAGCTGAAGTGGATGCTCGTGGATCAGTCGTTCGCACCGTTGGGGAAGGAATCTTAATCCATCAACACGACCCTGAGATTCAGCCTAGCGGCAACATCGTCGTCTGCACGTATGGCAGGCCTCCCCAAGCGGTAGAGATCGACCGGGCAGGTAAAGTTGTTTGGACGTGGAGAATACCGCCCGATATGGCGTTCCCGGGAGTCCTAATCCGAGACGCCGATCGCCTGCCCAATGGCAACACATTGATTACACTTGGAACAAGAGTCGTCGAAGTCACTTGTGAAGGAAGAATCGTTTGGCAACTCAGGGTGAGAGGTGAAGAGAAGCCAGGGGTCGGCGCGTTCTTCAAGGCTGAGAGAATAGGCATGGTCGCCCCGCAAATCTCTATACTTTCTCCTCAAGCAAGGACGTATGAGTCTAGAGATATCGAAGTGGCCATCCAATATCGGGAAGCGGATCTCGACGCTGTCTGGTACCGCGTCTACGACCGTACCAGAGGGAAGTGGACAACTGAAGAGCTAATGTATGTGCGGAACAAGTGGGCGAACGCCATAACCTTTCTTGGAACAGAAAGAGGCGCTACAAGAATAACTCTGGACGACGGAGACTACACGCTCCATGTCTGGGCCAATAGCACCGGCTGGGGTGACGAAAACCTCTATCAACGTAAAGTCGTAAACCTCGCAAATGCCTCGGTGAACTTCAGCATATCAGCCAAACAAACAACGACTACAACGCCAATAATAACAAAGCCTCCGGCTCAACAAGCAACGTCTGACTACACAATCTATATAGTCGGTGTCACTGTGACTCTCGTCGCCGTAGCCATTCTACTGATAATCGTCAAGAGGAGAGGTTACAGATAGCAGGGTGCGGCCGCCCGCCGTTCGGGTACTTGTTCGTTTCATATGGTACTGGGTCAGTGCGTATGCGGCAATGACTAAGAGCGTAGTTACGGTTATTGCAGGGAGCGGCAGAAGAGTCGGTGTAGACACCTGGGTTCTGGTAACTTGAGTAGGGGGCTTCAAGGACTGGTAACTAGAGAGGGGCAGTTTGATAAACGAGTCAGTCGATTTTCCGGTTAAGGGGGGAGAGCGATGAGTTGGGAGTTGGTAGAGAAGGCGCTTCCCTCAATAATAGGCTCGATAACAGGTTCCTTCCTGGGAGTCTTCTTGGGGGTCCTAGTCAACAGATGGAAGCAAAAGCAAGATGACAATAGACTCAGGCAGAATATGTGAATGGGTTCAGAAGCGAAATCAAACAGGGCCTTGGACTACTGAGAAACCGTAAGTTGCAGCTTATCCCTAGCGACCCTTGGATGTCGGCTGTGAACTCAGGCGATCTGCGACTGTTCTGTTCAGGTCAGAAGAACGACCTGAGGAGGGCATACTTCGCTATTAGCAAAGAGAGCAAGAGACTGAGGAGAGCAATACAGAGCAGAGGCCGAAGACGAAAGAAAGCGTCAGCAACTGATGTCAGCTCGGGCGGCTGCATCAGAACATGCCCAACAAATGGGGGAGGGACTGATGGGGATGCTGGAAAACTTATTGACCAAAGAATGGTTCAAAGGAAAAGACTCTTGAACAGAACCCGCCTCACCTTTTTCTAAGGCCGGAGACTCTCATCAGCCCACGGCCGTAGATCATTGGCAGGATCTGTGAATGCCTCAGCGCCTGCCAGGCGCGGATTGCATAAGAGAACCACCAGAAGAAGTGTCGCACAGCACCATCTTGCCCTTGGTAGAATGACCGCCTTGCAGAGATGTGGTTTGGGGCTTCACCTAGAAAGGCATTTCTTGGTGGCCTGCTGGCGTTTTTTGAGTCCTGTCTCCTCCCGAGGCCCAAAGCACTCTCTCTTAATTGAAAACGTTCTCAAGACCTCTAGTTGCCCTAATCAATCCTAGAGCTACCGAGACCGCTCAGAAACCTAGGATCTTAGCTAATGGCTGATGAATGAGAACAAAGGGGTTGGCTTGTCCAGTAATCTCTCGGGAATACTGTCCTCGAACATTCTTGCGATGTTGCTGGTCTCATGTCTGAATGCTCGTTTCAGCGTCTCCTCAACAAGGCGTTGGACACGCAAGTCATCTATCTCGAACACAACCGACTTGGGCTTTCATTCATACTTGTCAGGGCCTTAGTAGTGAGGCATCTGACCGAGATAGGTGATACAAGTTTGTCAGAGCGCTGTGAATTCAAGAGGTTTGTCTTGCACCGCAATGCCTGCAGAAGCTCTCACCGAATGACATTTCCTTACCGCATTCCATGCAGTATTCGGTGGCGGGTGTGGCCGGTGTGCTTGGTGGAGGAATCGCTGCCACCGATTTTCTTCTTCTCGCCCTGACATACAGTACGACAAGGACTATCAATGCCACTGGCATCGACAGGAAGGTGAGGCCCAACAGCGTTTCGCCCATTCCACCTCCAGTAGCGGCCTTCAGAGCCTCCGCTGCGGCCTTCTCCGCTTCCGGATACCTCCCGCTCTCGAAGAGGCTGACCGCCTCGTTGTACAGTTTCTCTACGTCAGAAGGCATCTTCTCTGTTCCCTTCGTAGCGTCCTTAACCTTTAGGATCATCGTCCTCGCTGAGGCTACCTTCGCTGAAACCTGATCGATCTCACTATAGAAGCTTGTTTCGCTCGGCATCTTATCCATGTAGGGTGTGGGCGTCAGCCCTCGATCTCTGACCTCCCTCACATCAAACTCCAAGTACTCCTGATCTCCCTTCGCCCCCTTGTACGTTTGAAGGCCGATCTCTCTAGCCTTATCATAGCTTCCCACTCCGATCAGAGTCGTCTCCAAGGGGAGGACTGTCTGAGAGCCAGGCCACTCCTCAACCGCCAAGAAGACATGGCCGGTCACAAAGACAAAGCGAGTTCTGAAACCTATGGCTTCGAATATCGCGTCAAAGAGGAGAGTCGTTTCAATGCAGTTGCCGCCCTTGTCACTCAATGTTTGAACGGGAAGTCGGACCCTTTGAGCAAATGCTGACGTAAAGGCCGTCTTGGTGGAGACATAGGTTATTCCAAGATTCTGCAGTACATTGTATACGGCCCGCATCTGGGAATCCACAATATAGCTGTGCGTGTATTGCCCCATCTGCTGATAGCCCGGTATCTGGTTCCACGGCGTAGCCTTAGCGGCTACGCCTATGACCTTCTGAATCGGATCGGCGTGAGGCGTGGCGAGAACCACACTCATCTTCCTCAAATCGTTCTTTCCGAGCGCCCACGCGTAGTAGTTTAGCGGCAACATCTGAATGCTCTTGGAGTCTGCGTAGAGCTGCTTACCCGCGTTATCGGTTATCCTCAGATCGACGGTAACAGGGGTCGGTGTAGATACCTGAGCAACCTTATCATTGAAGGTCGGATTCAGCCCGATATAGTAGACCTTATGCTGAGTCACTGAAAATGATTCTCTGGCCGGCTGAGCGTAAGTCCCCACGCTCAGCTCGATGATCCCATGGTAAGAAACCGAGGCCGCCGAAGCATCAAGCTTGACGACACAGAAGTACCAATTGTAATTCTTCTCCAGCAGGGGAACGCCATAGAGGTGAGCGAAAGCCGTGATGAACTCTCCCTTATCAGTGGTATCGAGAGTCCAATTCACATAGAGCGTTGCTTGAACATCTGGAGCTGAAACAAGAAGAACTGAGACAAGGATCAACGTGACTGACAGAATGCTTTTGGTTCTACTCACGTTCATCTTTCGGGCCACAATATCCTTCTCTTCCTCATACTATTTATGTATGCACAAGCAAAACTGTAAGGTCTTCATCGCCATGGCGCGTACTGTACCCACGCCGTGATTTCAATCGAACTCATACCCTTTCGCTTGTAAGGCCTTCTCTTCTTTGATGCATGACACGCCTGAATGACTCATGGGCCTGAGCTAGTGCAGAACTACAGATGGAAGTTAGCCTCGCCGACGCTGTGCGCTGACCTGACCGACTCGATTCGCGTGAGCTCCGCTACTCCCCGTGAGCGAACGAAAACCTCCCACACAACATGAGGGAAAAAGATAGAAAAAGCACCAATCCTCAGGCTGAAACCAGAGGGGTTCAATCAATAACTAAAAGCCTAGAACGTGGGGCCGAATTCTTCACGCCGGTTTCCATTTAGAGATTGCGAAAGGCACACCGATAGAGGAACAAATCGAATGGCGGAGGAGGTTAGTGGAGGAGTCGCGAGAGACCACATGTCAGCACTGCGTAGTTCATGTTGAACCGGCAAGCAGTTTGATCCCCGAGAAGACGGCCAGTCGCGCCGGCAGCAAGGCGACGCGCATGGTAGTTTTTGAACCCTATTGAGTTTGAGTTCCTCCCGGTCTACCAAGTTATCTTATTCAAGTGAATCCTTGTTCGGAACGTCGGGCCAACCCGTCTAGAGTGACTTGAGAGGAAAGTACTCCGGCCTACTTGAAGACGAAGACGTGAGGAGACAGCAGTTCAACCGTTGGAACAGGTAAGCGTAGTCAAAGAAGCCAAGATTGAAGCACTTGGGAGTACAGCGAAGAGTCTCCTCGGCATAGATCTGCTGGGGATTAAGGTTGCGAAGGAGAAGGAGCTAAAGCGGGAGCTAACAAACGATGAGGAGATAGCGCTCTTCGAGAGCGAGATTAAGAAAATGCGAAACGAAGATCGGGATCCACATATAATGGTCAGCGAAGAAGAGTTGGAGAAACATCTGACGGAGGGATGACAGTTCGTAAGCTTCCTCCCAAGCCAAAAGATACTGATAAGAAAGATGTGTTAGCCCAAATTCCCTGCTGCATGGCCGGCCTTAAGCTGTCTACTGCAGCTGACCTAGAAGTAAATTGATGAGGGCAGTTGTCGCAGTGGAAAGCCAACCAAAGGCAAGAACAAAGGGTGCCCGAAGCGCCGATCTTCTTGACGGCAGATCTGAATGCGGCTCTTCGACTAAAAGAACTCGTTGGCGGAATTGGGGGGGGGCGACTCAAGATTCGGCGATCGGGTCGCTCTGTGAGCAGTTGCCGGCGCAGTCAGCTACAATCTGTGCCTTTAGTGAATCTTGTTTGCCTCAGGCGAGCCTGTGGCCGCATTTGGCACAGAATTTCGCACGTGCTGGAAGCGTGGCCTGGCATTTTGGACATGCAGTCGTTGTGGGCGCTGTGACTGGAGCAGGCGCAGGAGAGGGTGGGGGAGGCACTCCTGTTCTGCTTACTAGGATAACATCTTCGATCGATTGTATCGTGCCTCCTGTCACCTCAACCTCGGTCTTCTCTTTGGTTGTGACGTAGAGGATCAATTCTTTGCTGGAAAGATCTATTCCAACATCCTTTACGTTGCCGAGCAATGCTCCTTTGGCGTCTATGACTTGCATCCCAACAATCTTCTGCCCGGGCACTCTTCTCTTCTGCTGAGTCTCACTCAAGTATGGATACCATCCGATTTGCAGAACGTCTGTTATCCTATTGCTGAGCGGCGCCACACTTGCCGCAGTGCTTTGCATCCACAGGTATCAACTCTCCGCAGTTGATGCAGTACTTTGTAGGTGCGGGCGTTGGTGGCGCAGGCTGAGCAAGAGTAGCTGGAACCGCAGCAGTGGTTGGACGTTTTCGTCTCATAAGGAGGACAGCTGCAAGCACCACAACCACGACCAGTGCGATGATTCCACCTAGCATGATTGGGTTTTGGAAGAATGGCACTGGTGAGACGTTCACTTCTAGCGTTGACTCTTCGATCAAAACTTTGTTGATGGTTAGTTGAACCTTCAGATCATATTTACCTTCCTTGTCAAATTTGATCTTCAACACGAACTTTTCTGTGGTGCCCGGCTTCATGTCCTTGGGGGATGTAGCCTCCAGAAGGCTGACTTGACTGGGCAAAGCTCCCAGAGTGAACTTCACGTCTTTGTAAGTCGTCTGTCCTGTGTTCTTCAGTTCATACGTGGCGGTTACGGTGTCTCCAGGAAAGACCGGTTCACCCTCTTTAGGGCTGAAAGATTTGCTCACAAGGTTGAGGGAAGGCTGAAGCTTGAAACTCACCGTCGAGAGGAGTTTGCCGTCTACATATACCTCTGACTTCCACACTCCGACCTGTCGGTCTGTTCCCCTTATTTCGAGCGTATCGTAGTACTGAATCCACGCATAGAGCTTGTCATATGGCTTCGGCGTGTGTCCTTTCAGGCTGGTACCGTCTGGAGCCACCCACATGAATTGTGGCGAAGTGCCAGCCTCCACATAATCTAATCTTAGAAACGCGTAGACCTTCTCATCTGCTGTTGAAAACGTGTCCGAAACGTCAACAGGCCTCCATTCGCTTCCAGACTTGTCCACTCCTTTGCACATAACATGCTGTGACAACGAATAGGCTGCACTTTCGATGATTGCTGGAGCAAAGAAAAAGACTGTCAACATGAGTGTCCCTAAAACGGTCGCCCAAACGATTCTTCTCGAAATCAACTTCTTCTCCTCATTCAATGAGAAGTGATGCTAACGTGCTGGTTTTTCATAAGCTTTGGTTTTCACTTGCTGTGTCGAATGACTGTGCTGTTTGGTGAGTCATGACTACTGCTTCGCTCGGTTTTGTTAGAGGTTGGCTGTCGGTCCGATGAATGTGTTGTACAGATTGGCTTTGACCACCAGCTCTCCAGGCCGGCCAAGAGGCTCTGCGCGGCGTTCCAAAGCTTTCAATAGTTCACTGGTGAGCCTGAGAGTAACGGACCTGTGGCTCATCTCACCCATTTGCATCGCCTTCCCTCTTCAAACTTCAAGCGCCATTCATCGAAACATCTTCGGACGAGCTGAATCGTTTTCAAAGGTGGCGTCACTCACAGCCCACCGGAAGAAACCTTCTCCTCGCCATCTTGGAGTCTCGGTATTGAAGACATGAATTGACCGACTCTTGCAGACAAAGCAGATCTTGCCTAATTAGCTATGTGCGAAGTCAACGTCGTCACCTCAGACGAACATCATTGAGAGAATGGTCAAACGAAAGCAATTCTGCTGGTCGAACCAACTCGAGGCCCGCTGAAATCTTCTCAGAAATCGCATCGCAAAATCTCAAGAAGTCCGAACCTGACGGACAGTACCAATTCAAATAAGCAAGGTCGGTGAGAGCTATTACCCCACAAAGGGATGTATGTTCACCTTGTCAGATTGGCTTAGAAAGATGCTTGGCGTTGGCCCAGCCAAAGAATCGCCATCAGACTTGGGAGCTCTAATTGAAGGGGTTACGCCTCACTCGCACTGTGAGAGATGCGGAAAGGCAATAACACTCGGCAAGAGATTCTGCAGTGAATTATGTAAACGTGGAGAAGGAAGAGGTGGGATGTCATCCTTATTCTGGATATTCCTTCTCCTGATGTTACTTATGCTTCTGTGGGGCCGCTAGCGTAGCATTCGAGAGCCATCAAAACTTGGTTTGGTCATAGAAAGGAGAAGAAAAAGGGGAACAGATCTCGAAGTAAGCTTCTTGGAGAGATTTCAGTATCTTCGTCTTCTTCCGCGGAATCCTCGGCCGCGTCCCCTTCCTCGATATCCTCCTTCATCTCGGTAACTGGGCCGGAACGTCGGGTAGCGGCGCTCCTCTTCATACCTCTTCTCAGAGAGGTTGTTCTTCTCGTTGACCTCCGCGATCGTTCCCTGAGACGGCTCGAAACTGCCAAACCTTCCCACATTAAGCCGCATGGAACCTTTGAAGAGGGAGACGTATCCATTCTTGATGTCTATGACATCGCCTTCCTGGACCTTGTCGATATTGTCGTCCCACAAGGTCATATAGACGGAGCCTGTCTCATCTCCAACAAGTGCATCCACGACTCTATGAGTCGAACCGTCACTTCTGGAGATGGTCTCCCTAACCTCACTCTTCGAAACAACTTTCACTGTAAGATTCAATTGTCTCGATCGCGGGTCCAAACTCTCCACTTTCACGCTCGGCTGTGCTTCTGGCTGTTCAGAAAGGGTCATTTCGGTCTAACTCACCTTAACGATGGGTCGAAAGGGGCGGCTCGCTTCTTAAGGGTTATGCTTAGCGCTCCGATGCTTCGACAGTCTCTCGTAAGTTATCGTCTTCGTCCAGGTCGCAGAACCCGTCTGACCTGGCTCTTGATAGTCCTTGACTTTGGTCCACCTCTTACCCTTCGTGCTCTTAATTCTCAAATAGTTCGGAGCCATTCTATCGCCATACTGATGCGAAAACAGACAGCTATGATTCCATTGGAGGAGAGGCGACATTTGGCCGAGGAGAATAGGTTGCTCATTGAGAGACTTCCCAAAGCTGAGCAACACATACACATTGTAGGATCGATTCGGCCTGAGACGCTCCTGTGGCTAGCTTCTGACAGCAATGTCATAACGTCCGGCTTAGAGAATCTTGAGAGCGTGAAAGCTCTCTTCCAATATCGCGACTTCAGTCACTTCATAGAATGCTACACCATCGTCATGCGCTGCATACGCAAAGAGAGACAGTTTGAACGGATCGTCTATGAGATGCTCGAAGACGAGGCAAAGCAGAACGTAAGATACGTTGAGGCAAGTTTCTCAGCACCCGACCACATACGTCTCGGCCTCGACTACTCTGAAATGCAAAAGGCGATAAACAGAGGAATCGAAAGGGCCCACTTTGACTTCGGTATTGACTGCAATCTCAAAATAGACCTGGTCAGAGATTACGGTCCTGAGGCCGGCCTGAAGCAGCTTGACCTAATGTCAACATGCCATGAAAGAGTCGCTGCAATCGACATCGGAGGAAGAGAATACATCTCTCCTACAAGGCGCTTTGCCAGGGTCTACGGAAGAGCAAAGGAAATGGGTTTCCATCTCACTGCCCACGTCGGGGAGGTATGCGGCCCCGAAAGTATCTGGGAAGCGCTAAGATATCTAGGCGTAGAAAGGATAGGCCATGGCGTGACAGCAAGACAGGATCCCAGACTTGTGGAGCATTTGTTGAGGAAGAACATCTCAATCGAGATGTGTCCCGTAAGTAACCTCAAGACCAAAGTAGTTGACAGCATCCGGAACCATCCGATCAGAGATTTCTTCGACAAAGGATTGAACGTCACAGTAAACTCCGACGATCCAACAATGTTCGGAACGAACATGAACAACGAATACCATACGCTTAGCGATGAGCTGGGCTTTGCCCTACCCGACTTATTTCGCCTGAGCCTTAACGCAATCGATTCCTCGTTCTTACCCCGAGAGAAGAAGGGCTTTCTCAGGGAATCATTCCAGAAGGAATTTGAGAAGCTCACGAAATGAGCGGCTTCTCAATCCTCGGTGGAGTTAACATCTTTCAAGCCAATTTTGCTGTTGCCGGCATGACGAGTGCTATCTTCTGCCTGATGCTGATGACCGCTTGTGCTCAGCCAAGGTTCAAACTCGCCCCGTGACGTATGGGAGTTTCCTCTTAGTCCTTCACGTTGATTCAAGAGGTATTTCTTCGTCTAGTGCTGATGTAGCGATTGTTGAATTGGCGGTACACCAATGTTCCGCAATCGGAACATTGATATATCGACAGCCGACCTATCTGGTGCCTTAGGCGGATGGCGTTGGGCAAACCTCTCATCATTGCTGGAACTCGACCAGAACTGATCAAGATGGCACCCATCGCTCTAGCGTTGAGGAGACAGAGAGTTCCCTTCAAGTTCCTGTACACAGGCCAACACTACGACCATGAGCTTTCGCGCGCCTTCATAAGCGAACTAGGACTACCCGAACCAGACTACGACCTAGGTATCAGAGCCGGCCACTCTGCAACATTGACCGGCGAGGTTGTTATCAGAGCCGCCCAAGCGATAAGAGAACTCGACCCAGCCCTCGCCCTAGTTCAAGGCGACACCAATACCGCTCTTGCAGCGACAATAGCAGCCATCAAAGAGAAAGTCCCAGTAGGTCACGTCGAGTCAGGACTCAGAAGCTACGACTGGCGAATGCCCGAAGAACACAATCGAAGAATGATCGATCACGTATCCAACTACCTTTTCGCACCGACCGAGAGAGCCCTACTGAACCTTTTCGAGGAAAAAGC
>Ga0315314_1003021_pt1 | contig 13484 bp, 23 predicted proteins | sample TDP9_MG_FD_203631 | JGI IMG/M metagenome (GOLD analysis project Ga0315314, IMG submission 203631) | Freshwater sediment microbial communities from Lake Towuti, South Sulawesi, Indonesia - TDP9 | ecosystem: Environmental > Aquatic > Freshwater > Lake > Sediment | place: Indonesia: South Sulawesi...
CAAAGGGGAAGGAAACGACCCTCGTGGCTGATGTGCACACTGATACTAACCCACCGCGGCAGGTCTTGGAGGAGGGGGTCGGTTATGTTGACCTCATCCTGGCTGCCTACAAATTACCCGACGGTAGAATCCTGGTTGGGGCTGGACCTGCTTTCAGCTATTACGAATTCAAGCAGCCTATGGATGACAGGCTCACCGATGAGGAGTGGCAGGGGATGCTGGAAGCGGGGAGGGCACCGGAAAGGCCAGGCTGGATAGCCAGTTTCTATGCCAAGTAGACCGTTGGCTACAGCAACATTTACTGTGCGCTTTAACTGCCCTGGTTACTCCTTTTTCATGATATCATCGGAAGACTAGTTCTCCACCTCCTTTTGTAGCTTGAATTAACCTATTGCCTCATTAATTTGTTATTATACATTCGTGGATGACAAATTAATTGGGAAGGAGGCTTGAAGATGGCAGCCATTTTATCCCGGCAGGATATTCACCGATTGCTTCAGCAAGAGCCGCCGCTGATAGAAGGCTATATTAACCTTGATGAGCAGTTGCAACCTAACGGTGTTGACCTTACACTGCGTGAGGTGGCAATGCTCCAGTCATCGGGTAGGATAGCGGTCAAAGATAGTCAAAGGCTGGTATCTAATTTAGCCCCATTGGTGTTTGACGGGCTGGATTTTGTTGACTTGATGCCAGGTGCCTATATTGTTACTTATAATGAGATAGTCCATCTACCTAAAAATGTTATGGCGTTAGCCACCCCAAGGTCGAGTCTGCTTCGTTGTGGGGTTACGGTAAACACCGCGGTTTGGGATGCTGGCTACTCCGGTCGTTCCCAATCCCTTATGGTGGTCTATAATCCTCAGGGGTTTCGTCTGCAGAGGAATGCCAGGATTGTCCAGCTTGTTTTCCTATGGCTAACCGGGGAGACAGAAGGCTACCAGGGGGTCTATCAACAAGAGAATATAGATTAATTCTATACTTAATTTTTTAGCTATAGGATATTACCCTGAGATTGTTTATTAACCTCACCCCCTTAATCCCCCTCTCCTTAGTAAGGAGAGGGGGAAGAAAAATAAAAGAGGGCTAGCGCCCTCTTAAACTCCCAAAAAAGGAGAGTCAAAGAGAGGCGAATACGGGGTCCCCACAAAAACGAAGTTTTTGTGGGGTAAAAAGCCTCTCTCTTAATTAACTATTTTTCCCTTCCCTGAAAGCGGTAGATGAAGTCCTTGCATAAGGGGGGACAGGCGGGTTCCCAAAAAAATCATAGATTTTTCTGGGTGCTGAGGGGGATAGGTTGCTAAACGACCTCACCATAGCTGTTGACAGCTAACCATTAGCTGTGGTAGACTAAAAAGCTAGCCTTTGACACTATAGCTAAAAAAGTGGTAGATTGAAATTTAATGTTCAATCTATTGCTTAGCTTGAAATGGATGAGCCTAAGCTCATCCATTAAAATTGTTAGGGAATAGGAGGAGCCGATTGCCTACAGTTAACCAGCTTGTCCGTAAAGGGCGTAAGAAGTTTATTAAGAAAACCAAAACGCCGGCGCTGCGCTTTAGCTATAATGCGTTAAAGAATAAAAGGGTGCTGGGGAATTCGCCACAAAAGCGAGGGGTGTGTATTCATGTTAAGACTACCACCCCGAAGAAGCCCAATTCAGCGTTGCGTAAAATAGCTAGGGTGAGGCTGACCAATGGGCTGGAGGTCATAGCCTATATCCCTGGCGAGGGGCATGAGTTGCAGGAGCACTCCGTAGTCTTGATTCGCGGAGGTCGGGTAAAGGATTTACCCGGTGTTCGTTATCACATCATCCGGGGTGCCCTTGATGCCAGTGGTGTAGCTAATCGTCGTCAGGGTCGTAGTAAGTATGGGAGTAAGCGAGCTAAAGAGGTAGCTGAAGAGGTGGCTAAAGAGGCGGCTTAAATTAAGGAGGCACGATGCCAAGGCGAGGTCGAGTTGTAAAAAGAGAGCCCTTTCCTGATAGTAGGTATCACAGTGTCTTGGTGGCTCGGTTGATTAACCGAGTAATGACGGAAGGCAAAAAAGCTACCGCGGAGGGGATTGTCTATGATGCTCTAGACATTATGGAACGGCAGGAGTCAAAAGCCCCGGTCAATGTTTTAGAACAGGCGATAAAGAATGCCACGCCTCTACTTGAGGTTAAGCCTCGTCGGGTAGGGGGGGCTACTTATCAGGTTCCGGTGGAGGTTCGGTCTGACCGTGGTACTGCTTTGGCTATACGCTGGCTAATAGCATCGGCTAGAGCCAGAGCCGCCAAATCTATGGCGGAGAAGCTAGCGGCTGAGCTTATTGACGCTTCGAAAGAGCAAGGGGCAACTATTAAAAAGCGTGAGGACACTCATAAAATGGCTCAAGCCAATAGAGCCTTTGCCCACTATAAATGGTGAGTTTAAGGTAGGGATAGGACGTGGTTGAGAGATTTCCATTAGAACATATACGAAATATAGCTATCATTGCCCATATTGATGCTGGTAAGACCACCATCACCGAGAGGATACTATACCTTACTGGTCGTACCTATAAGATTGGTGAGGTGGATGAGGGCACAGCCGTGATGGATTGGATGCAGCTAGAACGGGAACGCGGCATTACTATTACGGCGGCGGCTACTACTTGCTATTGGCAGAATCACCGCATCAATATTATTGATACCCCAGGGCATGTGGATTTTACTGCTGAAGTAGAGCGTAGCCTTAGAGTATTGGATGGGGGGGTGGTGGTTTTTGACGCTGTCGCTGGGGTTGAAGCTCAATCGGAAACAGTATGGCGACAGGCTGATAGATATAAAGTGCCCAGAATTTGCTTCATCAATAAGATGGACCGAGTTGGTGCTAACTTTGACCACAGTTTGTCCATGATTAAAGAGCGGCTTCAAGTTAAGCCCCTGCCCATACAATTACCTCTAGGTAGTGAAAACTCACACGAGGGCGTTATTGACCTAATATGGAATAAGGCATGGCGCTTTGACGGAAGCCCAGACGCTGAACCAATGCCGGTACCTATTCCAGACTCGGAGCTGGCGAAGTGTGCCGAATTTCGTCAGGCACTAATTGAAAAATTGGCTGAAAGTGATGACCGGACTATGGCGGCTTATCTGGATGGCAGGAGCATTACTCCTAATGAGCTGGTAGCAGCCTTAAGAAGGGTGACCTTAGCCAATAGAGGGGTGCCTGTCCTTTGTGGCAGCGCCCTGAGAAATAGGGGTGTCCGGTTCTTGCTTGATGCCATTGTAAGCTATCTTCCGTCCCCTTTGGATGTACCGCCGGTAAGGGGCATTGATGCTAGATTGGGGACTCCAGTAAGTCGTCCGGCTTCAGATGATGCCCCCCTTTCGGCACTAGCCTTTAAGGTGGTGTCTGACCCGTTTATGGGCAGGCTGGTCTATTTAAGGGTGTATTCGGGTAGAATGAAGGCGGGGTCTCGGGTATTTAATGCCACCCGAGGCAGGAAGGAGCGCATTGGGCGGCTATTACTAATGCATGCCAATCATCGTGAGGAGATAGGTGAGGCTGACACCGGGGCTATCGTTGCTACCTTAGGTCTTAAGGATACCTTTACCGGCGATACCTTATGTGATGCCTCTCATCCTATACTACTTGAATCTATCCGCTTCCCCGAGCCAGTGCTGTCAGTGGCTATTGAGCCCAAAAGTAAGGCTGACCAAGATAGGATAGGGGAAGCCCTAAGCAAATTGGTTGAAGAAGACCCTACCTTTAAGGTGGACTACAATCAAGAAACAGGACAGACTGTTATCTCAGGTATGGGCGAGCTTCACTTGGAGGTCATAGTGAGCCGACTATTTAGTGAATTCAAGGTAGGGGCGAAGGTAGGCAAGCCCCGGGTTGCCTATAAGGAGACGATAACCATGCCGGTGCGGGTTGAAGGGAAATTTGTTCGGCAAACTGGAGGGCATGGTCAGTATGGACACGTCTGTCTTGAGCTTAAGCCTGTGGAGCGTGGCGGTGGCTTTCAATTTGTGAGCCGGGTCAAAAATGGGGCTGTGCCCAAGCAATATTTCCCCGCCGTGGAGATTGGGATTAAAGAGGCTATGGAGACCGGGGTGCTGGCTGGCTACCCTATAGTTGATGTTAAAGCCATCCTCTATGACGGTAGTTACCACGAGGTTGACTCTTCAGATATAGCCTTTAAGATGGCTGGGTCAATTGCGCTAAAGAATGGCGTGGCTAAAGCCAAGCCTATCCTTCTGGAGCCAATTATGAAGTTGGAGGTGGTTACTCCAGAACAATTTCTTGGTGATATAATAGCTGCCCTTAATTCAAGGAGAGGACGTATTGAGGGTATAGAAACACAAGGCGAAATGCGGGTCATCCATTCTTTCCTCCCCTTAGCTGAGACCTTTGGCCTTGCCACTAGCCTTAGGTCACTAAGTCAGGGTAGAGCCACCTATTCTATGGAATTTTATCACTATGAGGAGCTACCAGCTGAATTGGTGGATGAAATTAGAGCTATAGGTAGAAGGTGAGCTTTTATGCCTAAGCAGAAGATTCGTATTAAGCTAAAGGGTTATGACCACAAGATACTTGACCAATCGGCTCTGCAGATTGTTGAAGCGGTGGAGCGGACTGGGGCGATTGTTATTGGACCAATACCTCTGCCGACTCATATCCAGAAGTTTAGCGTTATCCGCTCCCCGTTTATTGATAAGGATTCCCAAGAGCAGTTTGAAATTCGAACCCATAAGCGCCTTATTGACATTGTAGAGACGACCTCTAAAACAATAGACGCCTTAGCTAGCTTGAGCCTACCTTCAGGCGTTAGTATTGATATTAAATTGTAGAAACTAAGATGGCTGGTGAGATGAGCCAAGGGATTATTGGCAAGAAGTTAGGTATGACCCAGATGTGCCGGGACGATGGTAAAGCCGAGGCGATAACTGCCATCGAGGCTGGGCCATGCACTGTAATTCAGGTTAAAACGGCGGCTAAGGATGGGTATAATGCTGTCCAGCTTGGATTTGGTCAGGCAAAACGGCTCAACTCTCCTCAGCGGGGACATCTCAAGGGACTGGGTCTATTTAAATATCTTAGAGAATTCAGAACCGATGATGTTGATAATATTAAGGCAGGGGACAAGGTTGATGTTAGTCTGTTTAAAGCGGGTGATGTGGTGGATATTACCGGGGTGTCAAAGGGCAAGGGCTTTGCTGGTGTAGTCAAGCGCCATCATTTTGCCGGTGGCCCCAAAACGCACGGGCAGTCAGACCGTCACCGTGCCCCGGGCTCTATAGGTTCTACTACCTCGCCGGGTAGGGTGTGGAAGGGGATGCGTATGGCGGGACATATGGGGGATAGGCAAGTTACAGTGCGTAATTTAGAGGTGTTTGAAGCTGACCCTACCCGTAACCTATTGGTGGTTAGGGGAGCGGTGCCCGGGGCGACCAATGGCTTATTACTAATACAGAAATCAGGTGGGAGGAAGTAGGGAGTGCAAGTTCCAGTTTATAGCCTTGCCGGAGAGGTAATTAAGCATATTGAGATAAGCGACCGAGTTTTTGCCGTGCCGTTTAATGAGGCAGTGGTGCACTTGGCAATGGTAAGGCAGCAAGCCAATGCTCGTCAAGGGACGGCTAGTACTAAGACTCGGAGCGAAGTTTCTGGTAGTGGTCGGAAATTATATCGGCAGAAACACACCGGTTTTGCCCGGGCTGGCAGTCGTAGGTCACCGCTACGCCGAGGGGGAGGTGTTGCCTTTGGGCCTAAGCCCAGGAGCTATAGGCAAGCAATGCCTAAAAAGATGCGCCAATTGGCGCTAAGGTGTGTCCTATCGGCTAAGGCAAGAGACGGAGGGTTAATGGTTTTGGAGCAACTAAAATTTGACCAGCCTAAAACTAAGGATATGGCACAGATTCTGGCAGCACTAGGGGTGGATTTGTCAGCCCTTATTGTTACTGGGGAACCAGAGGCTAATGTAGTTAAATCAGCCCGTAACCTACCAGGGATTAAGACATTACCAGCTAGTCTGCTTAATGTGGTTGACCTCCTTTCCTATAGTAAGCTATTGATGACTGAAGCTGCCGTGCGCAAGGCGGAAGAGTTATGGGGAGAGAAACTATCTCAAGGAGAGGGCAATGCATCCCTATGAGGTATTACGTCGTCCGGTGATAACTGAGAAGGGTACCCAGCTTCAGGCTCAGGGTAAATATGCCTTTGAGGTAGCCAGAGATGCTAATAAACCGCAGATTAAACAGGCGGTAGAAAAGGCGTTTAAGGTCAAAGTGACCGCAGTTAATGTGGTGATGGTACGTGGTAAAGAACGAAGGTTGGGCAGACGACTGGTGTTAACTCAACCCTGGAAAAAGGCGATAGTTACCCTCCAACCGGGGGATAAGATTGAACTATTTGAAGGGGTTTAGTATTTGTCAAGGAGGAACTAAGTGGCATTGAAGGTATATCGTCCAACCTCTCCGGGTAGGCGAGGTATGAGTGGTTCTACCTTTGAGGAGATAACCAAAAGTAAGCCAGAGAAATCGCTGCTCCTACCCCTTAGGAAGAAGGCTGGGCGTAACAGTCAGGGAAAAATAACAGTTCGACATCGGGGCGGGGGTGCCAAGCGGAGTTTACGCATTATTGACTTCAAGCGTGATAAGGTTGGTGTTCCCGGTAGAGTGACTGCTATTGAATATGACCCTAACCGGTCAGCAAATATTGCTCTGGTTTACTATGCTGATGGGGCAAAGCGTTACATCCTGGCTCCTTTAGGGCTTAGCGTGGGGGATACGATAAAGACAGGCATTGAGGCTGAAATAAAACCCGGGAACGCCTTACCCTTGAAGCTAATCCCAAGTGGCACTTTAATACATAATATTGAGTTAGAGCAGGGGAGGGGTGGGCAGTTGGTGCGAAGCGCTGGAGCTGCCGCTCAATTAATGGCAAAGGAGGGCGAATATGCCCTGGTTCGGTTACCATCTGGTGAGGTGAGGCGTATCCGCAGTGATTGTCAAGCTACCATCGGGCAGGTGGGGAATATTGACCATCAGGGTATTAAATTGGGCAAGGCAGGGCGTAAGCGGTGGTTAGGTGTGCGCCCTACGGTTAGGGGTTCGGCTATGAGTCCGCGTGACCACCCTCATGGTGGTGGGGAAGGCAGGTGCCCAATAGGTATGCCCGGGCCTAAGACACCGTGGGGAAAGCCAGCCAGGGGCTTTAGAACCCGCAAGCCAAAGCCGTCAGATAAGATGATTGTTAAACGTCGGGGGAAGAAGTAAATGTCAAGGTCAATTAAGAAGGGGCCAGCCATTGATCCCAAACTGCTAAAGAAAGTGGAAGCAGTTAATCGTTCTGGTCAGAAGGCGGTAATAAAAACTTGGGCGCGCTCATCTACCATCATGCCGGCGATGATAGGGCTTACCATCGCGGTACATGATGGTCGGAGGCATGTGCCTATTTTTATCACCGAGGATATGGTGGGGCATAAATTAGGCGAGTTTGCTTCGACTAGAACCTTTAGGGGGCACGTGACTAGAGCAGAAAGGGTTACCCAGGTAAGAAAGGGAAAGTAGTTATTGAGGTAGGTATGGCATGGAAGTGAGAGCAGTGGCTAAGGACACGGGTATTCCATCTCGTAAGGTGCGTCCGGTGGTGGATATGATACGAGGCAAGACGGTGGACGAAGCCTTGACTTTACTCAAGTTTGCCTCCTCACCCACAGCCCGGATTGTGGCTAAGGTAGTGAAATCAGCGGCGGCTAATGCTGAGAACAATTTTCAGACATCGCCGAATTTGAGAATTGTTAATATCTTTGTTGATGAGGCAGGAGCCGCAAAGAGGTTTTCCCCTCGAGCTCGAGGGCGAGCCAGCTCCATCCTCAAGCGGTCTAGTCATATTACGGTGGTTGTTGCCGAGCAGGAGGAGAAAGTTGGGTCGTAAGGTTCATCCTATTGGCTTTAGAATTGGCATCATACGGGATTGGCAAGCAAAGTGGTATGCCAGCAATAAGCATTATGTAGCGTTTTTGCACCAAGACCTGAAACTCCGACAGTCGATTAGGTCTGAATATGCTGATGCCGGTGTCTCTCTGGTGGAGATAGACCGTCAGGCAAACAGGATAGTGGTAACTATTCATACTGCCCGTCCTGGTGTTGTCATCGGGCGGGGAGGGCAAAGGGTTGATGAAATGAGGCAGCGTCTTGAGCGCCTTATTGGCAATAGGGTCCAATTGAATATTCAGGAGATTCGGCAGCCCGAACTTGATGCTTATTTAGTAGCTAGGTCGGTAGCCGAGCAAATTGAGCGTCGTGTTGCTCATCGCCGGGCGATGAAGCAGGCTATTTTTCGCACCCTTGAGGCGGGGGCAAAGGGGATAAGGGTCAATTGTGCCGGTAGATTAGGTGGTGCTGAGATAGCTCGCCGGGAAATGATGCATCAGGGGCAGGTACCCCTGCAGAAGCTACGGGCTGATATTGACTATGGCTTTGCCGAGGCGCATACCACCCTCGGTCGGATCGGGGTAAAGGTCTGGATTTATAAAGGCGATATTCTGCCCCGGGTTGAGGTTGAGGAAGTGCCTGCCGCTCCAGCCGAAGGGCTAGCTGAGCCAGTGGCTGATAAAGGCGTAGCGGTGGAGCCCTTGCCTGCCGCCGAGTTAGCCGAAAAAGCACCTGAGCCTGAACCGGTAAAACCTGCTTCTACAGGATTGGAGAAGAAAGCTAAGAAGCCGGCAAGAAGAGCGAAGAAGGTAAAAGCTGCTGAGTCTGCTTCGGCAAAATTAGAGGAGAAGGATGCTACAACCCAAACGAGTGAAATATCGCAAGAGTCATAAGGGACACCGCAGGGGTAAAGCCCAGGCGGGGAACACGATTGTTTTTGGCGATTTTGGTCTGCAGGCACTGGAGTCTGCCTGGGTTACCAGTCGGCAGATTGAGGCTGCCCGTAGGGCTATGGCTCGCTATATTCGTCGCGGTGGTAAAATCTGGATACGTATTTTCCCGGATAAACCAGTTACCCAGAAGCCGGCTGAGACCCGTATGGGTGGAGGTAAGGGTGCTCTAGACCATTGGGTAACCGTGGTTAAACCAGGCAGAATTTTATTTGAGATGGGGGGTGTTGGTGAGGAGGTAGCCAGGGGAGCGATGCGACTTGCCTCATATAAGCTTCCCATAGGTACTAGATTTGTGGTAAAGGAAGCCGGTGTCAGCGTTAGCAGTGATTCAGTAAATAAGGAGCTAGCCCAAGTTGAAGGTTGAGGAGATTAGAGACCTCAGTGATGAGGAATTGGCAAAGCAACTAGAAGCAGCTCATCAGGAGCTTTTTAACCTTCGCTTTCGCTTAGCCACCAAGCAGTTAGTAAACCACCGCGAAATTCCGAGGGTTAAAAAGAAGATTGCTAGACTAAAGACCATAATGAAGGAAAGGGAGCTGGGTGTAAATTATCCAGCCAAAGCTTAAGCCTATGGATGAAAAGCGCAAAATCAGGTTTGGGCGGGTGGTGAGTAATAGAATGGATAAGACGGTGGTGGTGGCAGTAGAAACACCCAAGCGCCATCCTCTATATAAGAAGACCGTCAGGGGGGTGGTTAAATATAAAGCCCATGATGAAAAAAAGGAGTGTGGGCTGGGAGATATAGTTAAGATTATAGAGACTCGTCCGTTGTCAAAGCATAAGCGGTGGCGAGTAGCTGAGATAATAACCAAGGGAGAGGTAGTTAAGGTCAAGCCTGAAGAAATAGCCTGAAATTAGTCTTAAGGAAGAGTGGCATGATTCAATCTTATACCAGACTTAAAGTGGCAGATAATACCGGTGCCCGACAAATTATGTGCATTAATGTATTGGGTGGCACAAGGAAAAGATATGCCTATGTGGGTGATGTTATAGTGGCTGCGGTCAAACGGGCGACCCCTGAGGCAGTGGTGAAGAAGGGAGATGTGGTCAGGGCGGTTATCGTTCGTACCGTTCAGCCATATCGGCGCTCCGATGGCTCTTATATCAGGTTCGACGAAAATGCGGCGGTGATTCTTACCGATAAGAATAATCCTAAAGGGACCCGGATATTTGGGCCAGTAGCTAGGGAGCTGAGGGCGAAGAATTTTACTAAGATTATCTCACTGGCGCCTGAAGTTTTGTGAGGGGGGCGATGAAGATTAGAAAGAATGATACCGTGTTGGTTATTGCTGGTAAGGACAGAGGTAAGAAAGGCAAGGTTCGTTTTGCCTACCCCAAGGAGGAGAAAGTGCTGGTAGAGGGTATCAACTTTATCAAAAGGCATACCAAGGCGGTACGTCAAGTTAGGCAGGCAGGCATAATAGAACGGGAGGCACCGATTCACCTGTCAAATGTTATGCTATTGTGTAGCCGGTGTAATCATCCTACCCGGGTTGGCTTCCGTTTTTTGGAGGATGGCAGGAAGGTTCGTATTTGTCGCTCTTGTGGTGAGGTAATTGATTAAATGTCACGACTTAAGGAAAGATATAGAAAAGAGGTCATCCCCAAGCTAATGGAGCTTTGTGATTATAAGAATATAATGCAGGTACCGCGTCTAGACAAGATAGTGCTTAATATTGGCTTGGGAGAGGCAATTCGGGATGCCAAGGTTCTGGAGGCAGCCGAGAGGGATTTGATGGTTATTTCGGGGCAAAAACCGGTGGTCACCCGGGCTAAGAAGTCCATTGCTGCCTTCAAGTTGAGGTCAGGGATGCCTATTGGGTTAAAGGTGACGCTGCGGGGGAAGCGGATGTATGACTTTTTTGATAAGCTGGTAAATGCTGTCTTACCCCGGGTGCGTGAATTTCAAGGGGTGCCCCGAAACTCATTTGATGGCTGGGGCAACTATACATTGGGGCTTAAGGAGCAAATTGTCTTTCCCGAGGTAGATTACGATAGTATAGATAAGGTGCGGGGACTGGAGGTGTCAATCATCACTACAGCTAAGACGGATGATGAGGGTAGGCATCTACTGGAGGCATTAGGTATGCCTTTCAGCAGGGATTGAGATAGGATGGCTAAAAAGTCAAAGATTGCCAAGTCGGAGCGTCCAGCTAAATATAGGGTACAGCAACACAATCGGTGTTATTTGTGTGGCCGGTCTCGGGCTTATATCCGTAGGTTTGGCTTGTGTCGTATTTGTTTTCGTAAGTTGGCTCTGGCTGGGCAGATCCCTGGGGTGAGAAAATCAAGCTGGTAATAAGATATTCTAAAATAGGACTAAGGAGATAGGTGACTGTTTCTGACCCAATAGCTGATATGCTAACCCGAATACGAAATGGCATTATGGCGAGGCATGATTCGGTGCTGATACCAGCCTCGAAGATAAAGCTATCTATTGCTAGAATCCTTAAAGCCGAAGGTTTCATTAATGACTATGAGGTGCTTAGAGGTAAGCCGCACCGGGTAATTAAGATTTACCTTAAATATGATGACAAAAATCAACCAATGCTTTCTGGATTGGAGCGGGTAAGTAAGCCTGGGTTAAGGGTGTATGCTGGGCGAGGAGAAATACCTCGGGTTTATGGTGGCTTAGGTATTGCTATCCTGTCGACACCTAAGGGTGTAATGACCGGACAGCAAGCTTGGCACCAGAAGATTGGTGGCGAGATATTATGCTATGTGTGGTAGACTAAAGTTGGGGTGGTGTGCATGTCTAGAGTAGGGCAGATGCCGATACCTGTACCAAAAGGTGTGGCAGTAAAGATTAATAAAGATAATGAGGTTACTGTAACCGGACCTAAGGGGGAGCTTCGTCGTTGTTTCAGCCTTGATATGTCAATTACTTTAACTGATGATAACCTGATAGTGGGACGGCCTAGTGATAGCAAAGGGCATCGCTCCCTGCATGGGCTGACACGGAGTCTGTTGGCTAATATGGTGGAGGGAGTAACTAGTGGTTTTGAGAAGAATCTTGAGATAGTGGGGGTGGGTTATCGGGTTCAAAAGGCTGGGGATAGGCTAATATTTCATGTTGGTTTTTCCCACCCGGTGGAGGTATCACCGTTACCCGGTGTATCTCTGGCGGCAGAAGGGGCAAATCGGATTAAGGTTACCGGGATTGATAAGGAAACAGTTGGTCAGATGGCAGCCGAGATTAGAGCTATTCGCCCTCCTGATGGTTATAAAGGTAAGGGTATTAGATATGCTGGCGAGCTAGTTCACTTGAAGCCAGGTAAAGGCAGGCAGAGTGGTAAGTAGGATAATGAGTAAAATTGAACCCAGAGCCGGGCGTCTCAGAAGACATAGGCGGGTTAGAGCCAAAGTGAAAGGCACTACCTCTAGGCCGCGCCTATGCGTTTTCCGCAGTTTGAATCATATTTATGCCCAGATTATTGATGATTCGCAGGGTCATACCCTAGCTCACGTCTCAACCCTTGACCCCGAGATAAGAGATAAGCTAGTTGGTAAGGCAAAGACGGGTGAGGCTGAGCTTGTTGGCAGTCTGGTGGCTAAGCGAGCCTTGAGTGAGGGGATAACCCATGTAGTTTTTGACCGTGGTGGATATAAGTATCATGGCCGAGTTAAGGCGTTGGCTGAGGCAGCTCGGGAAGGGGGATTAAAATTTTAGATCGATGGAAGCTTGAAGGGGCGGAGCCCCTTCAATAACTATCCTTCCCCCTCTCCTTCAAAGGAGAGGGGGAATAAGGGGGTGAGGTTGGTAAGCAAGATAGACCCAACGGAACTGGCACTGAATGATAAGCTGGTCTATATTAATCGGGTGACCAAGGTAATGATGGGGGGAAAGCGCCTCAATTTTAGTGCCTTGATGGTAACCGGGGATGGTAACGGGCATGTAGGCATTGGCGTCGGTAAGGCTAATGAAGTGCCAGCAGCAATTAGTAAGGCTAGCGCTATGGCGAGGAAGAATTTGATTAAAGTACCACTGGCTGGGGCTACTATTCCTCATGAAATAAGGGTTAAATTTGGTGCCGCCGAGGTGTTATTAAAACCAGCAGCACCAGGTATAGGTATCATTGCCGGGGGCAGTATCCGGGCTGTGGTTGAGGCGGCTGGAATTAAGGACATTCTGACTAAATCTTTGGGTAGCTCAAATAAGGTTAATGTGGCTAAGGCGACGATGCTCGCCCTTATGCGGCTTAGAGAGCCGAAGGAGGTGTTAGCCAAACGTAAACCGGTCGTTGAAGCTGGGGGGACGGTAACTAGTGGCTAAGCTACGTATCACTTGGGTTAAGAGTGGCATTGGCTATAATGAGGTCCAAAAGAGGACGTTAAAAGCCCTCGGTTTTCGTCGGCTAAATCAGAGCGTTACCCATAATGACTGTAACTCAATCCGAGGTATGATTAATAAAGTGAAGCATCTGGTTAAGGTAGAGGAGGAAGGCAGGTGAGGCAGGATGAACTCTCCCCAGCCCCGGGTTCTAAGAAGAGCCGAAAGCGGGTAGGTCGGGGAGATAGTAGTGGACATGGCAGCTATTCAGGGCGAGGTTGTAAAGGGCAGAAGTCTCGTTCTGGTAGTAAGATGCCCCGCGGCTTTGAAGGTGGGCAGCTACCTTTAATCAAAC
>Ga0315314_1003022_pt1 | contig 13482 bp, 13 predicted proteins | sample TDP9_MG_FD_203631 | JGI IMG/M metagenome (GOLD analysis project Ga0315314, IMG submission 203631) | Freshwater sediment microbial communities from Lake Towuti, South Sulawesi, Indonesia - TDP9 | ecosystem: Environmental > Aquatic > Freshwater > Lake > Sediment | place: Indonesia: South Sulawesi...
TTTTTTGGTTTGGGCATAAGTGTTCTCCATGCCATAAACAGTTATTTGTCCGATAATATATCGGCAAAAAGGCCTCTTTATGCCCAATTTTATTGTTACTCTTTACCAATATCATGAGTGAGAACCTAATTTCTTGGTTTCGACTTTCCTAAGAGGAAAATTCAGAAAAACGCCATTTGTCCCGCCGTGATGATGGGGAAAAATTGCTATAGCAGCGATTTTTCATAGATTTTTTCTTGACCTGATGTGGCTAATTTGTTACAAATTAGTAGATAGAACGGGTGAAATCTGTGGATTTTAGTTAGCTGGCTTGTTCAATTTTTCGGTAGATTAGATGAGAAGTTATTTATTGTGAGTGAGGCACAGGGTTGTAACGGAGGCCTGCCTTCGCCGAAACGTCCGCCCTCCAGAGGCCTGCCCGCCGAACTCTCTGGGCAGGCGGGCTTCCGTCGGACGGGGCTACGTGCAGGCAGGTTTTTTGCCGCAGAATCAAGATTTTTCAGTTTAGAACCCGTGAGATATTTAGATGCGGTTTTAATCTGTATCCGAAAGATTTTATCTCACAGGTTAGATTTTCGAAGGAAGGAGACAGAGTCAAATCTTAAATTTGAAATTCAAAATTGCGGGCAGAGCCCGGTGTTTTGGTGCGTGGCCAAAGCACAAAAATTCTATTTTAACCTTTTTTGAAGGAGGCATATCATGTTCAGAAAATTGATTTGTCTAATTTCTTTTGTCTTGGTACTGGCTCTGGCCAGTACAAATGTGGCCTTTGCCCAGTTGGTTTGGGAGGGCAGAATCACCAGCGGTGCCGATGATGTGGAAGATCAGTTGACAAGAGGTATGTATAATACCAGCAGCGATCTGGAGATTTTCAATGATGGCGGTCTGCAAGTAATAGGTCTGCGTTTTTTGAATGTCCAGGTTACTCCGGGTGCCGTTATCAGTAAGGCGTATGTTGAGTTCGAGTGTGATGAGTTAGGAGGTGGTACACAGCCGGTCAATGCGATCATCGAGGGTGAACTCAGGCCCAATGCCCCTGCATTTACCGCCGCCGCTAATAATGTTACCAGCAGGCCCAGAACGAAGGCGAAGGTCGTGTGGACTCCGGTCAATTGGACTGCGGTAGACCAAAAAGACCAGACCTCGAATATCGCCTCTATCATCGAGGAGATAGTCGGCCAGCCCGGCTGGTACAGCGGCAATGCCCTGGTGCTGATATTTAGTGACGACCCGGTCAGGCCATCGACAGGCGTTCGTATTGCCGAGGCTTACGAAGGGGAGCCGCAGAACGCGGCGTTGCTGCATATAGAATGGTCGCCTATACAGAAATATGCAACGCAACCCAACCCGGCTGATGACAAAACAGACGTGCCGAGAGATGTAAGCCTTATCTGGAAGCCGGGAGCGTATGCCGATAAACACGATGTATATCTCGGCACAATTTTTAACGATGTCAACAACGCCAGCAGAACCAATCCGCGGGGTGTGCTGGTAAGTCAGAACCAGGTTCCTGACAGCTATAGTCCTGCTGCGGTTCTGCAATGGGGACAGACTTACTACTGGCGAATCGATGAGGTCAATGCGCCACCCACCAGCAATATAATATTCAAAGGTGAGGTCTGGCAATTTACGGTTGAGCCGTTCGCTTATCCTATTGCCGGCACATCTATTACTGCCACAGCTTCCAGCCAGTTTAGCGCAAGCACGGGGCCGCAAAATACCATCAATGGCTCTGGACTGGATGCTGGTGATCTGCACTCAACTGCGGAATCAGCTATATGGCTTAGCAGTATGACCGGGGCGCAGCCGACCTGGATACAGTATGAGTTTGACAGGATTTATAAGCTGTACCAGATGTGGGTCTGGAACTTCAATCAGGCCTTTGAGCCAGTTGTCGGTTTCGGGTTCAAAGATGTTACCATTGAGTATTCAACCAATGGGACCAATTGGACGGTACTGGCCAATGTGCCGCAGTTTGCCCGGGCATCCGGTGCGGCTGGTTATGCCCATAATACCGAGGTTGATCTTAGTAGCGTGGTAGCAAAGTACGTCAAGATCACTGCCAACAGCAACTTTGGAGGCATCCTGCCCCAATATGGTCTCAGTGAGGTTCGCTTCTACTACGTACCGGTTGTGGCAAGAGAGCCTGCCCCAGCCTCCGGCGCAACAGATGTGCCTTTAGGAGCGATAGGCGCGCTGGCTGATGTGACCCTGAGCTTCAGAGCCGGAAGAGAAGCGGCTAAGCACAATGTGTACTTTAGTGACAGCAGCCAGGCAGTGTTAGGCGGCACAGCTCCTGTTACTACCGTGACCCAGGCTAGATATGGTCCCTTGTCCCTTGATTTAGGCAAGGCTTACTACTGGCGTGTTGATGAGGTCAACGAGGTCAAGACCCCCACAACTTGGCAAGGCGAACTCTGGAACTTTACGACACAGCAGTATTTTGTCGTGGACGATTTTGAGGACTACAACGACTTTGAGCCTGACCGAGTATTCGACACGTGGATAGACGGTTGGAATGTCCCTGCAAATGGCTCGCAGGTAGGTTATGCTAATCCTCCTTTTGCTGAGAGAACTATCGTTCACAGCGGCAACCAGTCGATGCCCTTTGCTTACGACAACACCGCTGGCGCAACGTATTCAGAAGCCGAACGCACCTTTGCCAGCCCGCAGGATTGGACCGTCAGAGGCGCTAAAGTATTGACTTTGTGGTTCAAAGGTAATCCTGTAGCCTTCTTAGAGTCGCCTCCTGGCACCTTTACCATGAGTGGTGGTGGCACAGACATCTGGGGCACGGCTGACCAGTTCCGCTTCGCCTACAAACAGCTTTCTGGCAATGGGAGCATAACAGCCAAGGTGCTCAGCGTCAGTAACACCAATGCGTGGGCCAAGGCGGGAGTGATGATTCGCGACTCATTGAATGCAAACTCGATGTACGCCAATGCGGTCGTCACGCCTACCAGTGGAGTTGCTTTCCAGCGTCGTCTGGCCACAGGCGGTAGTGCCACCGGCGATACGCAAGCCGGGATCGCCGCTCCACAATGGGTGAGAGTGACCCGCAACGGCAACACATTTACAGCCGATTATTCAGCTAACGGTACTACCTGGACGGCACTGGGTACGCAGCAGACGATAGCTATGCAGAGCAACGCCTATATAGGTTTAGCCTTGACCAGTCACGATGCCAGCGCTATCTGTGTAGCTCAGTTCTCTAATGTTTCTACCACTGGCAATGTTACGGGCGTCTGGCAGGTGGCAGAGATTGGCGTGGCTCAGCCTTCCAATATTGCTGCGCCAGTGTATGTGACTCTTGCAGATAGCGCCAACAAGACTGCAACGGTCAAATATCCGGATCCTGCTGCGACGAACATAAACATGTGGATCGGGTGGAATATTGACCTTTCGGCGTTTACCGGCGTGAATTCGCGGGCTATCAAGAAGATGATTATTGGCGTTGGCGACAAGGCCAATCCACAGACTGCTACAGGTCTGGTATACTTTGACGACTTGCGACTGTATCGGTTGGCTCCTGCCTACACCGTGAGGATCGCCTCCGGCAGTGATGATGCCGAACAACACCTCGGTGATGGCAGCATGGATATAACCAGCAGTGACCTGGAGCTGGCCTATGAAGACGAGGGGACTCCTGCTACGGACGAGCAAGTAATTGGCCTGCGTTTTGCGAACATCGGCCTTTCCAAAGGCGCTTTAGTCACTGGCGCGTATTTGGAGTTTGAGGTGGATGAGACCAAAGGCGGCACAGCCCCTGTAAATCTCATTGTCGAGGGTGAGCTGACGCCAAACGCCGCAACGTTTACCTCCGCCGCTAATAACATTACAAGCAGAACCTCACGGACAACGGCGAAGGTAAAGTGGTCTGTACCCCCCTGGACTACCGTGGACGAAAAATTTCAGACGCCGGACATCTCCAGTATCATCCAGGAGATAGTCAACCAGACAGGTTGGGCCCGCGGTAATGCCCTTGTGCTGTTCTTAAGGGACGACAAGAGTAATCCGTCCACAGGCATCCGATGTGCCGAAGCTTACGAAGGAGAGGCGACTGCCGCACCACTTTTGTGTATAACCTCTCAGTAAAGTTATTGCGTAGTCCAGCCCGACGGATGGAGTTAGAGGTGTATGTTGCGGTTCAGGTAGCCGGCACAAAAGCGTTTGCCTGGCGCAGACTAATTCCGCCATAGGCGGACTCGTCTCGGCGTAGGCCGAGCCGTAGCCGGACATGAGTTCGGGGCCTATACTGATTATTCGGTATAGGCCCCCTCTTGTTTTATTACTGCATCTTTTTACTTCGCTCGATGATGAGCGGACGTGACGAATATTGCATATAGGTTTGGAATCCGGCAGAGAAGAAAAGAGGAAAAGTTATCGGCGCCATTCGGGCTTGCGGACCATCAGTGGCGGCATTTGTCCAGGCCTGGGTTTTCGGCTGCCCAGGTTCAGGCAGCTTCTATTACTGGGATACCAGCGAATAGTAAAGAGCTGGGCTTTCCAGGGTAACTCGTGCTTCGCAGTGAAGCGCCGCTTCGCAGAGTAGCATGCGTCTTTTTTCAATTTGCCAAACATTGCCAAGCCTTTTCTGGCAGCCCCGCACCAATTGCTTTCTTGCCCCTGCCTTCGCAGGGGTAAACTTGTCCCCGCGGAAGCGGGGAGCAAGAACGGGGGCGCCCTCCTCCTATCGGCTAATTTACGGGGTGACTTAAGTAAGACAGTTCAGAGGTTGACGGGTATCTGACGCTGGGCTAAATACTCTTTCATTTGCCTAATAGTGTACTTGCCGAAATGGGCTATTGAGGCTACAAGAACGGCATCTGCATGGCCATCAACAATGGCCTGGTATAGGTGTTCGAGCGTTCCAGCTCCGCCGGATGCGATTACAGGCACCGAAACTGCATCAGCTATGGCTCTGGTCATCGGGATATCGTAACCATCCTGTGTGCCGTCGGTGTCCTTGCTCGTGGGCAGGATTTGACCCGCACCGAGATCTGCAACTTTTTTTGCCCACTCGACGGCGTCAAGACCTGCGCCGATGGTGCCGCTGGCAATCATAACTTCAAAGCCGCTTGGCAGCTCTGAATTGCTGGATGTATCTATGGCAACGGTGATTTTCTCGCTGCCAAATTCCTTCACTGCTTCTTTAACAAGGTCCGGATTACGCACAGCAGCGGTGTTAATCGATATTTTTGATGCGCCTATATCGAGCAATTCTTCAATCGCCCGGCAGTTTTTGATTCCGCCGCCAACGGTCAACGGCACCGAGATTTTCTCGACGGTTCTTTTTACCGCATCCAGGAGCGTTTTTCTTTTTTCAAGGGTTGCGGTGATATCAAGAAAGACTAATTCGTCTGCTCCGGCTCGGCTATAAATAGCGGCGTTTTCCGCCGGGTCGCCCACATCTTTTAGCTCGATAAACTTGATACCTTTGACCAATCGGCCATCTTTTACATCCAAACACGGGATAATTCTTCTATAATCCATAATTCTTTCTCCAGAATCGGTTGACATTTATAAAGATTTTGGTTTCATAATCGTTTTGGAAGTATATCAAATTATGGTGTGCCGGTCGAGATATACCCGGCGTAAAATACGATTGTGAACCCCGCAGTAGACTGCGGAGCTAAACATGTGTTGTATTTAGCCCCCCAATTTATTGGGGGGTTTTACCTATTTTTTGAAAGGGAAGATTATGGCCAGGGCAACAATGCCTCATCCAGCACACGGCAAACATTTGTGCTACTTGAGCAATTTAGGTTTTCTGATAAGTAATCCCAAGGAGTACAAGGCTCTGGTTAGAAACGGCAAGTTTCTTTGCAGGATTTGCGGCAGAGTAGCAGCCCATGAAAGAAATCTTTGCAAACCCGTGAAGTTGTAAACAGGGATACGTCTTTTCTTGCCTATCTGATTTGCCGCCAGTTGACAGGCTGCCTGTCGAGCTCAAGTAGTTCAGCTCGATGGATAAGCCATCGTTTATTACGTTGTTTTTGCATGTAGAGGTTCATCTTTATCAAAAAAATTTGTTTGTAGTTCGCAGCGATGTAACTATCTTTGTCAAATCTTGTCCATACTGTTAGAACAGCGGTCGCCTGTGGCGGTGACATTTCTATTATCAAGTTAGCCTTTTTGTTTTTCTCGACCGCAGAGCGCGACAGTTCACTTCTGCAGTGGGCCATCAAATCTGCTTTGGTATTGTGATATGAGTCGCTGTAGTCGTCGGCAATAATAGCTTCGATCGCATCGCAATCTTCCTGCTCGACCGCTTTTATGCCGGTCTTAATCACAGCTCTGATTTTCTCCAGATCGGTTTTAACGAAGAAATCCAGCCCAAAAGCGGCTACAGCCAGAAAAGCTGGTATCAGCCATTGCCACCAACGTCGCTTTTCCGTAAAGATGCTGCGGAATTGAAGCAACCCGAACAAAAGCAGAACCGCTATACCAAACAATATCCAGGGCTTCTCAAAAATGTTGAACATTTTCAGCTAAAAAGAATGAATAATGAATATCGAACAAGGAATAAAGAACTTCTAAGTTCACTGTTCGACATTCGATATTCTAACTTCAATTCTATCCAGCGGTTAAAAGAATGAATAATGAATCTCGAACAAAGAATTTCGAACGCGCAGCCCACCCTATTTATTTACTGTATATAAGGGCTTTATACGCATAGCCTATATGCATATATCCAAGGTCGTAGCCTTCGCCGGCGGGGACGGTCATATTGAATTGAAAATTGTTTGGGTCATAAAAGGCCTGCTCACACCATTCAATGGTGCTCTTATCCACCCATCTATGCACTTCGACATGGCCGTCAGCGAAGCCCAAGGTGCCTTGTTTATTGTGCCATATTGCAACTGTGTCCACCCATTGCTTCCATTTAAGTGGATTCAAGACCCACGAACCTTGATTCCATCCTCTGGGGTCGGTCTCTTCCACAAAGGCATATTTGGTAGCGGGATTTTTTATTTCGGTATATAGCTTTAGTGGCTCGGCGCCGAAGATATCTGCTTCGCCATTCATTCCGCCGGCAATTGAGTAGCTGCGAAAAGCGTAGTGCGGTGCAACCTGCATCCTTCGGTCAGATGGGCAGTGATATACATCTATGCTGTTACTAACATAGCGAAATAGCTTTCCCCTTCTTATACCTTGCTTTTTTAGTTCAAGGGGGTCGCCGATACGTGCCGGACCTTGGACCCAGTCGTACGGATAACTTCCCGTATGGCCACCGACTAATTTGTCATCATTGTCGTCTTTGTACATAAGCCAAGCTATCAACAAAGTTTTTTGGTTGCTAATGCAGCGGACCCGGCGGGCTTGGTCTCTCGCTGCTCCCAAGGCGGGCATCAGAATCGCCATTAAAACGGCGATAATTGCAATTACTACCAACAGCTCAATCAATGTAAAACCCGCCTTTTTCATTGGTATCTACCACTTAAGTAGATGCTCTAAACAGTTCCGATGCGGAAATAAAAAGATTAAAAGTATTATATTGCACCAAACTGAGTATGTCAAGGATGGTAAATTTTTGTGAAATAGCGGCAGCTTCTGAAAGAACAGCTTACCATTTTATCTGTTGGAGTTCGCGTATCTTCTGGTGATTTGTCATGTCAGGGATCAGCGGTGTTACCGTTATGAAGCCCTCCGCCAGCGATGTTGTATCGGTAGGTTCTTCTTCGCTGCGGTGTGGGCCGCCAGATAGCTGAAATGCAGTTTGGCTCTGTTCGTATATCACCGGCGTGTAATATTCGTGGAAGCCGCTTGTTGATTGAGGGACAACTCGTATGCCTTTGGGCTTGCCTTTTGATAATAAGGGTATGTTGATGTTAATTACATCGCCACTTTTGATGGGCATAAGTCTTCTTAAAATCTGGGTGCAATAAGCGGCAGCCTTTTCGAAATCCATTTGTTCTTCGGCAGCCAGGCTCATCGCGACGGCTGGAATTTTCAAGAAGGCTGCCTCCATAGCGGCTGCCACGGTGCCGGAATAATAAACATTTATTCCAACGTTTGCTCCATTGTTTATGCCGGCAACGAGCAGGTCTATCGGGCCTTTGTGTAGCTCCATACAAGCAAGTTTTACACAATCAGCAGGTGAGCCTTGTACGCTAAAGCCGGTGAATTGGCCGTTAATGTCAACTTTATTGCACACTAACGGCTTTGCAACCGTAACGCTATGGCTGGAACCGGATCGGCTATCCATTGGTGCAACCACGGTTACATCGCCGAGCTTGATAAGCTCCTTATAAATGGCAGCCAATCCCGGTGCGAAAATGCCATCATCATTTGTCAATAATATATTCATATCTATCTATAATGGTAATTGGTAATTTGTAATTGGTAATTACCAGTTTCCAGTTACCAATTACAACGATGCATTGCATTGTAATTGCTTATAGAGCTTCTGTCAATTGACACGAAATCGTGTCCATTCGTGGTTAAATACTTTGTGTTTTTCTGTGCCCCTTCGTGGCAAAATAGAACCTGCCGTGAAACGGCAGGCTAAATATTTTTGCGTTTCTTTGTGGTGTCTGTGGCGGTGTTCATTGTTTGGTGTTCGGTGTTGAGACCCCGCCTTGCGGGAACCCTTCATCTCCGCTTGGGGATGCCTTACGGCAGATGAACTATGAACAATCAACTATGAACTCACGAGCCGAAAAATGGAAAGAGCTTTTTCAGTTCCTCGGCTGATGGCTGGCGGCCGTATTCGCATACCTCAAATGCCTCGGCATACTTGACTTTTTTAGCTTTTTCTTCGCCGTAAAGCTCAATCAATTTTGTCCGGTACTTGTCGGCGTTTGATTGGTCTCTTCTGGCGTAACGCTCACGAAGCTGGCCTCGGCGCTGCTCACGGGCTGCAGGTTCTTGCGGGACTGGAACCACCTTCTCAAAGTTGCCTGTGGCCCACAACGACTCAATCTGTGATTCGAGCTGCCAGAGGGCTTCCGCCTTTTTTTCAAAGACATCGTCAATCGAGACCACGATGTCCGGCTTAAATGGATTGGGCTTCTGGAAGTTGTCCGACAGATACAAAAATACAGGATTCCGTGGTAATTGCTGCACATCAGGGCAAAAGAATGCCACTGTCACCATAAATGCAGCGTCCTGCATAAGGACCCCCGTGTATCGATGGTCCGGATGGTAATCATTTGGCCTATGTCCCATCACGATGTCTGCTTTCCACTGGCGGATGAGGCGCACAAAGGTTCTGCGGTTTTCGAGCGTGGGCATAAGCTCGCCGTCATGGATGTCCAGCACCTCGGTTTCAACGCCAAGCATCTTGTCAGCCTTTTTGACCTCTGCTGTACGGCGTCTTGCTAGAGGGCCGCCCGCAATTTCTGCGTGGCCAATGTCGCCGTTTGTGGCCGAGACAAACTTGACGTGATGTCCCTGCGCAGCCCACATAGCTGCGACACCGCCTGCCTTGATTTCGCAGTCGTCCGGGTGCGCACCAAAGACGATGATGCGCAGCTTGCCATCATCTGGAGGCTCAGAAGCGGCCCGGGCTAAGCTATGCCGCTTTGCAGAAATTATGTCCGATAGGCCGAACACCAATGCTAAGACTAATAGCGTTATGCTCCCGAAAACAACGACTTTCTTTTTCATTTCCATTGTTCGTCTCCTAAAAAGCTGTGACAATAAATTCCCTTGCCCTGCCACCAGGGCCAAGGCACAAGACGGCAAGCAAGTGTACAGCAGCAAAGTAAGCCGGTCAAATGTAAATTCTGTCCATCATTCGTGGGAAGGCGATACACTGTCGAATATGTTTTTCGCCGGTCAGCCAGGCAACGGTTCGTTCCACGCCCAGGCCGAAGCCACCGTGCGGCACCGAGCCATATTTTCGCAAATCCAGGTACCAATCGTAAGTCTCGACATTTAGGCCCTGTGCCTTAATCCGTTCAACCAGCCGATTGTAATCGTCCTCTCTGACCGACCCGCCGATGATCTCGCCAAAGCCAGCAGGGGCAAGCAAATCGAAATTCAAAACGACATTTTCATTGTCCCTATCAGTCTTCATATAAAAGGCCTTGGCCTGTTTGGGATAGTGCGTGACAAAGACGGGCTTATCGTGCATCTGCGAGATTATAGTTTCATCTGAGCCGCCTAAGTCTTTGCCCCATTGAAATTCGGCAGCCAATTTGGCGTGTTTGGGATTGTTTTCAATTTTGGTATTCACTTCATCCAGCTCACCGCGAAGCTCGATCAGCTCGGCTGCATTTTTGTCACGCTTCCACTCTTTAATCTGGCCTTTCTCTCGACTTCGCTCGAGACAGGTTTGCTCTTCTTCGAGGACAGCGATTCTGCCTTCCAGTTGCTGCTTTTGACTTTGCAGCTCTTTTAGCTGCTCGGCGAGAAAATCCTGGGTTTTTTGGCCGGTCAAGATGTCTATGGCCTCGGTGTAAGTCAGCCTATGAAAAGGCGGCTTTATTTTTTGCAAGGCTTCTATGTCAGCCCCTAAAGTTTCGAGTTGGCTGTTGTTGTTTTGCAGAACCTGCTCGGCTATGAATGAGACGAAATTCTCGGCTAATTCGAGCAATCCATTAAGGTCGATAAAGGCCATTTCCGGCTCGACCATCCAGAATTCGGTAAGGTGCCGGCGGGTTTTGCTTTTTTCGGCTCTGAAGGTTGGCCCGAAGCAATAGACCTTGCCGAAGCTCATTGCCGCTGATTCGAGATACAATTGGCCGGTCTGCGTCAAGTGCAGGGGACTCCCGAAGTAATCAACCTCAAAAAGCGATTGCTGGTCTTCGCCGATTATGGTTGTAAATATGGGCGTATCGATTAGCGTAAAGCCGTTGTCGTTGAAAAATCTGCGGATGGCGTCAATAACGGTGTGGCGGATTTTGCCGATGCACCATTGCCGTTGCGAGCGAAGGTGCAGGTGGCGGTGCTTGAGCAGAAAATCTACGCCGTGCGATTTTGGCGTGATTGGATAACCCTCAACTGGCGAAATTATCTCCGCGCCGGCTACAACTAACTCATAGCCACCAACGCTTCTTTGGTCTGCGCGAACAGTTCCGGTCACGATTAGTGAAGATTCCTGGCCGAGTCGCTTTAGCTGCTCGAAAAGCTCATCAGGGATTTTACCTTTTTCAACAACACACTGGCAAAGGCCGGTGCCGTCACGGATAATCAGGAATTGAATCTTGCCGCTTGAGCGTGACTGATACAGCCAGCCCGCAAGGATAACTTCTTTGCCCTCAAATTTGGCTAAACTGTCGATTGTTGCATGGTTCATTTTGTGTATCCGAAAATCCCCAAATAAATTTGGGGGCTAAATATTTAGCTCCGCAATTTATTGCAGGGTACCAATTATTTTTTGCAAATGCCATTCTTTTTTCGCTCCAGATTATACACATGAAAACAATTTCAGGAAAGTGCATACTTAAAGGGTAATTGTCCCGAATATTGTGTGAAAATTACAATTCGTTTTTTCATTGACAGGTTTTTTTGAGTGTGATACACTTTATCATGTCGGAACAAGGAAGCGGTAATCAGCGAGTATAAAGTTGGGAGCCAAGCGATTGGCGGTGTTAAAGGCGTTCGCAGAATGGAGCAGATGTTGTGAAAATACGGTATTACATCGATGCTCAAACAGGACAACCACACATATATCATCACAACATTAGCGAGGCAGAAGTTGAGGACATTTTGCAAAACGCCGGCGAAGATCGTCCTGGTGCTGAAGGTTCGAGGATAGCTATAGGGCAGACACGGGCAGGAAGATATCTCCGTGTTATTTATGTTTTGAATCCTGAACGTGATGAGATTTTCGTAATTACGGGATACGAACTTACTGGAAAACCATTACTTGCATATCGACGGCGACGCCGCCGGAAGGGAAAGAGATGAAAAATAGCAATTTTCCACCAGGCTGGGATGAACAGCGCGTCCGAAAGGTAATCGATCATTACGAGCGGCAGTCGGAAGATGAAGCCGTAGCCGAGGACGAAGCGGCATACGAAGATACTTCCTGTACGCTAATGGGAGTCCCGAAGGACCTGGTCTCGAAAGTAAGAGAACTGATTGCCAGGCGTGCAAGCTGACGGAAAAAAACAGTGTTTATCCTTAATATGTCACCGCACGTTGCCAAAATGCTGCATTGACCAGATCGTCGAAAATCATATATGGAACTGATAGCGACTAATTTATGATGGGAAATGGTGACTGTTTACAATAAAGTCCATGGGTGCAGATAATGCTGACCCGGAGGTGAACCAACGTGATTTCAGCATCTCAATTCGATGAACATCAATGCGTGAAGGAACTCGATAAGATTCTCCATAATAGAGAGATGGCACGGAATTTGTTTGTCGGGATTCCGTCCTCATTGTCGCATGACATTTTGACAAAAGAGGAGGAAGCACTGTTTCTCCGAATGCAGGAGTTGAGAAGTCCTCAGTTCATTGAGCCACTGATTCGTGCTCTGCAGAAGAGCCATCTCGCATCATGGCGGGGACGCGTGAGCCAAGCATTAACGGCAATCGGAGAGCCCGTCGTGCCGGCGCTGATCAGCGCTTTGAGCGGACCCAACGCTGATGACGCCGCCTTTATCTTGTCCGACATCGGGGATCCGCGAGGACTTAAGCCGGTCATTGATCAAGCCATAGAAGGAAATGTACTCCTTCATCACGCTATACACCTGGCAGGAAAGGTAGGGGGGCCGCAGGCCGAGGAATTCCTTCGCTTGGTCCTGATCGCGAACAAACCTTTTCGGTTTCCGCGCAGCTTGCTCCATCGGGACGCGCAATCCTGGCGGAGGATGATCACCAGTGAGGCAACCACTGCGCTCGACAAGATTTCTCGCCGTTCTCAGTAACAATATTTGCTGCAAAAATAATCGGCGGGCTAGCGAGAGATAGAGGTCATAATAATATGGCTGTTGTGATTGTTTTTAAGGTTTGATGATGTTGTTGTGGAGGTAAAAGATCAATGGATCAGCAAGAAGCCAAAATAGGAAACACCAGAGTGCTTCTATACCTTAATCAGAAGGCGGTTGAAGAAATTCGAGCGAAAGGTGTAGAATGGCCTGAGGCTATATGCTTCTTCATGGCGAGGGACTTCGGCTCACGAAATGAACTCGAAGTATCTTTTGATCGTGTTACTCTCGCCGTAATGAGCAAAATACGTTGCCAAACTACACCTATGTATCGCGACAAGACCGGTGGTATTTACGTTCTGTTTGAGGAGTTGGACAACGAAACTAGTGCTCTGTCTTTATTTAATTGATGGATAGAGCCTTTTCAATTTAATCCTGGCATCGGCTGTTGTGAAACGCCAATCTACCTTCGACTCTTTAGCGTTTCGCTTTTCTGCCCAAGCCATCGCTTCGGCTTCCAAACGCTCTGTGCTACCCATTCGCTCCGCCAAACACTGACGCTCCATTACACTCATCTCGATCTCGGCCATATTCAGCCAACTGCCATGTTTGGGTGTATAATGAACCTCAAGTTTGTCAGCAATGCGTTTGGCTTC
>Ga0315314_1003023_pt1 | contig 13481 bp, 12 predicted proteins | sample TDP9_MG_FD_203631 | JGI IMG/M metagenome (GOLD analysis project Ga0315314, IMG submission 203631) | Freshwater sediment microbial communities from Lake Towuti, South Sulawesi, Indonesia - TDP9 | ecosystem: Environmental > Aquatic > Freshwater > Lake > Sediment | place: Indonesia: South Sulawesi...
TCGAAAACGTCAGGCAAATCTTTTCTTGACATACTCACGGAGATTGAGCAACTGAGAGTTCGCGAAGTTATTCTATTGCTTGACTTGGACAGACGAGGCGTTGAATGGACGCATCGGCTCAAACAGCACTTGGAAAAGACAAAGATAAAGCCTAACCTAACCTTCTGGAACGAACTCTATGGGTTGGTTGGACGGGACTTGAAAGACGTCGAGGGCTTGCCAGCCTATTTAGAAACGCTCAAAAAGAAAATTGGTGATTAGCAAAGTATAATAGTCTGGATTCAATAGTAGAAGGATTCGGAACGATTACACGTTCATGCCGTTATGATGGGTTTATCCCGTATAACTATATCACTTGGAGGTGACGCTAATGGGATCATCACAGACGGTTACCGTAAAGTATGTAATCCGCGCCAAATTCGAAATTGAAGGCGTGGTAGAAAAACCAGACGTAATAGGCGCTGTTTTTGGACAGACAGAAGGCTTGTTCGGAAGCGAACTCGACCTAAGAGAACTTCAAAAGTCGGGGCGACTCGGAAGAATAGAAATCGAGTTGCAGTCTAAGCAGGACAAAACAACTGGCACGATTAGTATTCCAACCAGTTTGGATAGAGTGTCCACGGCAATCATTGCAGCCAGTATAGAGAGCATAAACCGTGTTGGACCATGCGAGGCAAAGGTCACGCTGGAAAAATTGGAGGACATTCGAGATTCGAGGCGCAGGGTCATCATTGACCGAGCTAAAAACATCCTACACGAATGGAACATCGAATCCATGCCCAGCACCGAAGAAGTTTTCCGAGAAGTCTCAGAAACGTTGAAAGCGCACAAAGTGGAAAAATATGGACCCGATGAGTTGTCGGCTGGACCAAACCTGGACAGTGCCAGACAAATAATAATAGTGGAGGGCAGAGCCGACGTTATCAATCTGCTCAGATGTGGAATCGAAAACGTCGTGGCGTTAGAGGGCGCCAAGGTTCCAGAGACCATAATAAAATTAACCAAGCAGAAGGAGGCAACAGCGCTTTTGGACGGCGACCGAGGTGGCGACCTCATACTTAAGGAACTTCTGCAAGTAACGGATGTCAAATACATTGCAAGAGCACCGCCAGGTAAGGAAGTCGAAGAATGTACATCAAGAGAAATCTTCGCTGCGCTTCAGAATAAGGCTCCTGTCGAAGAGGTTAGAGCAAAGAAGAAGCCTGAGCGCCGAAAAATCCTTGTGCCCAAACAGATTGTCGGAGCTAGAAAAGAGTTAGAGGGCACGTTGGAAGCAGTCTTGTTCAACGAGAAGATGGAACAGATAGAACGCCTGCCCGTAAGCGGACTAGCTGAAAGGCTTCAGCAAGCAGAAGGCGTTGACACTGTTGTGTTTGATGGCGTGATAACACAGCGCCTTGTGGACATCGCAAACGAAAAAAATGTCAAATTCTTAGTGGCAGCCCGCGTTTCAGACATTGTCAAACAATCCTTGAAAGTTCACCTACTGACATTTGCAGATGTCGAAGGTTAACTCCTCTGAACAAACTAAAACGCTCTGGAAGGTTCAGAAAACCAAAAAACTATATTCACTTACAAGGGTCCCTTGTATTCGGTCACTGCTGGGCAACCAAGACATTCCGTGTTCTGATAAAATGAACAATCACCACACTTCTTTCCACATGGAGCGATTTCATATTTCGCGGGAAATACCTTCAAATCGAACGTCCCAGGTAATAAAGGCGGTTTTGAACGATGCCATGAAACTACCGATATTTCTGAAAAACTCTTGAAGCACTCGATCACGGACACTAGGGTTTCCATGTTTTCACCGTAAAGAAGAGCCAAATAATCTGGGTTTCCACTTGTCTGTAAAAGCAGGAGAACCCTCGGACAAATAGCTAAGTTTGTTTCTGGTTTTTGTTTAGCTACGGCATTTTTTGATTTAAGAGCAACTAATGCCAGTTTGAATCCGAGTTGGTTGATGTTTATTCTCGCCCCAAGACTAACAATGTTGCTTTCTCTCAGATTCTTCAGTCTGTTAATGGCTGTAGGGCGCGAAATCTTTGCATCTCTTGCAATTTCAGTGATTGTCCTTCTTGCATCTTTTACCAAGGAGTTTATTATTCTCAAGTCAACTTTGTCCAATTCACAAGACAAGGAGAACCCTCTCCTTATCGTTTGGACACTTTTCTTGATAAATCTTATTGAAAACGCTCTCAGGCGCTTGGATTCCCATTTTTAACCGAAAACCTTGCCCAAATTGACCTAAAAGGAAGCTGGAATCTTCTTCTAGTATCACATTCCATAAAGCATATTACTTTTTTCTTGACATATTGTAAAGCACCGAAAGAGAGTGGAGAGAATGAGAAGAAAAATTCTAAGCTTCACCTTATTGACAACACTGTTAACTTTAGCAGGTCTGGCTGGTTCAGCGTTAATAAACCTGAGTTACGAGCAACCAGTGCCTACGCTTCCCACGTTGGATCCCTTGACGATACCGAAATATGTGAACCAACTTGTTATTCCGCCAGTGTATGTCCCAACTAATGTAACGGACAAGTGGGGCAACCTAATCCGCCAAGATTACACTGTCGATGTGACACAGTTCTACCAACAAATACTGCCAACGGCTGACGCGTTAGGTAATCCTACAGGATTCCCGATGACAAAGGTTTGGGGCTACGGAGGCACAGCAAAAGATGCCGTGACAGGAGCGCCATTAGGCTACATCAGACATACACCTGCAGCCACCTTCGAAGCCATCCGTGGCGTTCCAATCAAAGTAAAATGGGTGAACAACCTCGGAACGAAAAAATACCCATTGCCTCACATGTTTCCAGTTGATCCGACACTTCATTGGGCAGATCCAAACAACATGATGGCGCACATGACGCTAATGCCTCCGTTTAACCCCTATCCTCCAGGATATCCAGAAGCCCAAACCCCTGTGCCTATAGCCACCCACTTGCACGGCGGAGAAGTACCATCGTTCGCTGACGGAGGACCCGATGAATGGTTCACAGTGGATGGCATACAGGGCCCTGCTTATGGCACGGTGGAACGCACTGACAAGAACGCAGCGGTCTACTATTATCCTAACATGCAGTTGCCCACTACCCTTTGGTATCACGACCACGCCCTCGGCATCACGCGCATCAACGTAATGTCTGGCTTGGCAGGATTCTACCTCCTAAGAGAGTACAACACCGCAATAGATCCAATTGCCCCACTGCTGCCAAGCGGCAAATACGAGGTCCCACTTGCAATTCAAGACCGCTCTTTCAACACGGACGGCTCCATGTGGGTTGCAACAGCCGGCGTCAACCCAGACATTCATCCCTACTGGGAGCCTGAATTCTTCGGCAACACAATCATGGTTAACGGCAAAGTCTGGCCAAACTTTGATGTTGAACCACGGCAGTATCGCTTTCGAGTCTTGGACGGATCCAACGCTCGCTTCTACAAGCTCTTCTTCGTAGAACAAACAAGCATGACGAATCTTCCGTTTATCCAGATTGGCAGCGACGGCGGCTATCTTCCAACCGCAGTGCCCCTCACTGTCTTAACGATCGCCCCAGGCGAAAGAGCCGACATCCTAGTCGACTTCTCAGGCTTAACACCTGGAACCAAAATCATCCTAAGAAACAATGCAAAGGCACCCTTCCCCGGAGGCGCTGCAGCTGATCCGCAGACTGTTGGTCAAATCATGCAGTTCACGGTTGTATCAGGATCAACGCCTCCTTCGGGAGCTCTGCCAGCAACACTCAACACTATCACAACATTGACTCCCGATGCCCCGAGCAGAACCTTGACCCTCATCGAAGTTATGGCGGCGCTTGGCCCACAGATGGTGCTTCTCGACGGACAGATGTGGCATGCTCCTATGTCGGAGTTGCCGCAAGTTGGCTCCACAGAGGACTGGTACGTTGTCAACCCCACAGAGGACGCGCATCCGATACACCTTCACCTAGTGCAGTTCCAAGTCGTCAGTCGTCAAAAATTCAACGTTGGCGCTTACTTAGCCGATTGGATGGCACTCAACGGAATGCCACCATTCATGGGTCCCACACAGAACGTTGTGCTCTCTAACTACCTAGTCGGCACGTCTAAACCCCCAGAGCCCAACGAGATGGGATGGAAGGACACAGTCATAATGTACCCAGGCGAGGTCACGGTGATCAGAGCTAGGTGGGCGCCGCAAAACGCCGTCGGCGCGGCACCCGGCGTAAACCTGTATCCCTTCGACCCCACTGTTGGACCAGGATACGTGTGGCACTGCCACATCTTAGAACACGAAGACAACGAAATGATGCGCCCATACAAGGTGGTACCTTAAACCGTTAATCCACACCCTCTTCCTCTTTTTTTGAAATCGCTCACGAGCTTTGCTGCGTAGGGTAGAGTTTGTCGGTTGAAATATCGAATATAGCTAGTATGCGTGAGGCTGCGGGCAAAACCTGATTTGTCACGTAGTATTCAACGTCGACTTTGTCGTAGGAAGTTAGAAAGTAAGGTTTCGCCTTCTGATACAACTTGCCAGCACCAACCGTTATGACAAAGCCCACTTTGCCGCCCATGGAAAGTTCCCATCCCTCTTTAAGCAAGAGTTTAGCCGCTTCAACATGAGGAGCTTTAACAGCGTACTCTTCAACTGACTTTGTCAAAGTTTTCCATATGATTAGGTCTTTGTAGGGCACCTTGTTTTGCCTCAAGTCAGCGATGTATTGGCGCACAAACTCTGCTGCTTCGTTGGGCGCTTGCTTCTTGAGGATTATTTCTAACACTTTTTCCTGCACGTTTTTGGCGCAGGCAGCCCAGTCTCCTCGGACAACTTCTAAGCCAACTATATCTAAACGCCCATCTGGCAGCAAACCGCAATACTTCTTTTTGGCTTCAGTGAACAAAATGCGTGTGTAAACCTTGTCAGGTTTTATCTCCAATCCGAGTTCTTTGCCGATTTTTTCCGAGAGCTTCTTGATTTTTTCTGGGTCGTGATTGACGAAGACGCTGTCTGTGTCGCTGTAAACAATTTTCAACCCGATTTTTTGGGCTACGTCTACCGTGCTCAGTATGATGTGTCTGCCCCAAGCGGTTGCCGCCTCTGCGACGGGCTTGATGTACCAGCGGGCTCCAATCCACCCTGTATAACCGTAGGAGGCGTTTGTTATGACCTTCACAGCCTTTTGACGGGCATCAAGAACCTTGTACTCTGGACTTTCAGGGTTGAGTTTACTCAGTCTTGGGCGAATTTGGTCACGAATGGCTATTAGGCTGGACAAAACCTCTTTGTAGAAGCCTGGCGGTTCCTTGCGGAAGCAGTGCTTAACTTCTGGAGCCACGTTTACGCCGCCTTTGGGTTCTGGTTCCGACGGTGAAACATACGTGTCAGGTGAAACATTCTGAGTTATCATGATGTTGGGATACATAGATTTAAAGTCGAGGACAGCGATGTTCTCGTGCACGCCAGGTTTGGGCGCCAGAACAACCGCGCCTACATATGGGAAATATGGGCGTTCAACTCTTTTCGGGATGAGTTCACCAATCTTGTAGGCTTCGCGCATGAGGAACCATTCAACCCTGAATCCAACCGCCGCTGTGCCAACATGGTCGAGGGGCAACCCAACTAAACTTGACAATTGCATACCGAAGCCCAGCATAGCTTCGGCTACGCCCATTATGGATTGAGTGTTTTCTTTTGAAAACTGCAGCAGGCTTGGACGCTTTTTGTTATCTTCCCAGTGTTGTGGCAAGTCTATGTCTTCAATCAGTGTACGCTTTTCTGATTTCATAACGCCGAGAAAGTCGGCAACGTTTTCAAGGGTTTTCACTTTCACTTCGGGCAGTTCGTCGGAGAAGTCGAAAAAGTCAACGTTGGCTCTGCCAGTGATGGAGACGTGTCCATAGACGCTCATGTGGGGCTGTGTGTTGGCTCTGTCAACGAACAGGTTTACTCCGAGTTTTTTGGCTCGTGCTGTAAGGTAGGTCCAGTCTTGACGGTTGGTTCCATAGCCAACGATGATGTCGGGGTCGAAGTCTCTGACATATTTTATGAATGCTTCTAAAACAGGCTTGTCGTCGGAATTTTTGGCAACAAGCTGAGCCTCAGAGCCATCGTTGGTGGCAACCGAGATAACTACGACAGGGTTTTTCTCAGGTTTCGGCGCGCCTTTAGGACTGTAGGCTATTGTGGAGAAGCCTAAAACTCTCAGTTGCGGAATCTCAACCCTTTCAATGCCTTTGGGAGGCGATTTGGCTGTGTAAACTTTGTCAACTTGCACGCCTAAATCGTTCTTTGTTTCTTCTACCTCTATCTCATGCCAGCCACAGGGTGACACGTTGTTGTCAATGAGGTAACGCATCGAATAGCGGATGTCATCTTCGACGCTTTCCTTCACACCCTCGATTTTCATCATTGCTTTCGCGTATTTTGCAATGACATCTGGGTTCTGACAGAACACCTTAACAACATCCACAGGCTTCCCAAAATATTTACGCTCTGCATGTTCAAGCTTAGAAGCGGATGGAAACTCACTGGCTTTTCTAGAGTTTACCTTCTGGATAACCCTCTCGGCGTCTCTTCGGTCTTTAAGGACCAAATAGAAGTATGAGAGAAAACCTCGGTCAATTATCAAGACTCGTTGCTCTTCTTCGTCTATACCCCAAATCCAAACCTCAGGCTCGCCGTCCCTCACTTCGTAATTGACGTCCAAGAGCCAAAACATTTTTTTCACAGACGTCAACCCCTTTTTGCCATCTCTTTTCTACTTTCGTCCCCAAGTATATCTAACTGTTTTCCCACGCTTCTTGCATAGGCAAAGAATTTTAGGCTGACTTGAAAACAACAATGATGCGGTCAGCGCTAATTCAACGAGGACAATCAGCCTTGAAAATATTGGATATGAACCTTAAGAAAGGCTTTGTGAAAATCTTGCCTCAGAGCCTAGACGACCTCTGGCACTTGTACAATATAGTCTACGAGGGCGACAGAGTTTACGCCAAAACCACGCGGGAAATTAAAATTCAAGAAGAATACGCTCGACCACAACAGGGCAGACGGGTTATGGTGTTTTTGGGCTTGCAGGTTGAAAGGGTTCTCTGGGACAAAAGCCTCAACCGCCTGCGAGTGCACGGGGTCATAAGCGATGTGTCAGAAGACATAGGCGGCAAGGGTTCACATCACACATTGAATGTGGTTGTGAACCAACCGTTAACTATAGTTAAGTCACGTTGGCTGAAGCATCAGGTTGACAGATTGGAGAGAGCCAGCCGTGTAGAGACTCCGCTTGTCCTGCTTGTGTCAATCGACGACGAGGAATTTGCGGTGGCGGTACTTAGGCAATATGGCTTGGAAGTCAAGGTGGAGAAGAGAGTTCGGCTTCCGGGCAAACTTGAGGCTGAGAAGAGAGACGAAGCTCTAAAAGGCTACTTCAAGGAAGCGTTGCAGTCGCTGCGTGAAATTTGGGCAAGCCTCAACTGTCCAATCGTTATCTTGGGGCTGGGATTTGTAAAGAACGGCTTCGCCAAATATGTCAAAGATGTGGTGAAGGATGTGGCAGCCGCCATCGTAGACGTTAAGAGTGTAAACAGTTCAGGTGTGACGGGAATCAACGAGGCAGTGCGTTCGGGCGTGTTGACAAAGACTTTGAAGCATGCGAGGATGGCTGAGGAAACGCAGTTGGTTGAGGAAGCGCTCGCCAGATTGGGAAAAGGAACTACCGATGTGGCTTATGGTTTAGATGATGTGGCAAGGGCTACCCAGTACGGCGCGGTGGAGAAACTGCTCCTAACTGACACCATGCTGCGCGAGTCAACGGATGAAAAACGGACAGAGTTAGAGAAAATAATGCGAGAAGTGGAAGAAAAAGCTGGCAAAATAACGGTTGTGAGCACAGAACACGAAGCAGGTAACAAACTGCAAGGACTAGGCGGTATAGCAGCGCTACTCCGATTTCAAATAGGCTAACGTGTTTTGTTATTTTCCAAAGAGTTTGAGTCTTCTCCTCACCTCTGGTTTTTCATCTGCAAGTTGGTTTAAGACCATCTCAAACGTTTCCTCTAGACTTAGTTCACGTTTGATGAATACTCCTGTTCTGCCGATTTCGTCTCTGCGAAGGAGAGCGTGTACCCTATCGAGCACGGTTTCAACCGAAACATGAAGCAGTTTGGCAACGGTTTCTTCCGTTCCGACTATGGTGCTTTCAACGTGGCCTTGCCCTGTTGGCTCAATCAACATCAGACGCTTGTCCACTCCAATCACGCGTTGATTGTTTTTGAGTGTTTGAAGCGTGGCTTCGCCGCCGAATCGATAGAAATCGCGCTCAAGTAGACGGAGTTTCATTAACGGGAAGGAGACAACACGCTGTTGGTCGAGTTCCATGTAGCCTTTCGCCGCGTAAGAAGGCGTAGCCTGAACAAAAATCCGTCTGTTAACGGTTAATCCAGCGCGTTCAAGCGCCGACTCAATGAGAAACGAGCTGGGCGGGTCTGGCAAGAAAACGTCGATGTCGCTCTTCGCAGAAACGTCGCCACGGGCGATGCTTCCGTGCACGATGCAGAAGAGACTTGCCTTTTCCAATGGCTCCATTATTTCAATGGCTTTTTTTCTCAATTCTTCTAGCAGTTTCCAGCGTTTTTCGCTGTAAACAACCTCGACCCGTTCTGCGCGTTTTAGTGGTTTTTTCGCCATTTTTATGGTTCACCAGAGTCTGCTAGGGAAGAGCCCAGCCATTCTAGGTAAGGTTGAAAACCTTCAACAATTGGTATGGCGAGAATCTCTGGCACCTCGTAACTGTGCATTTCCTTTATGGTTTTTGAGAGTTTGGTGAAGAGTTTCTGATTGGACTTCATCAAAACGAGGAACTCTTTTGTTTTTTCAATCTTGTTTTGCCACAAAAAATGGGATTCAACTGGACCGTAAATGTTGGCGCAGGCTATTAGGCGCCTATTGAGTAAATTCTGGGCTATTTTCTTTGCCTCACGCTTGTTGGCGGTTGTCATGAAAACCAAGATGTTTGCCATGGAAGGGTCACTTCTCGTTAATCAACACTATGTTTAAGTATTATATCTTGTTGATTCTTTAGAAACAGCACTTGAAGGAACACTAAAGCATGGCTTTCAATTTGACTCCAGAATTCACGTTCCTGATTGGCTTGGTGATTTTTTGGGCAGTCATTTATCTCCTAGCCTATATCTTTCACTTAGACAAGCGTGGATTAGACGTCAAACCAGCCTACTTCATGTACAAGTCAAAGCGGTTAAACTCGTCGATAGACAGACTTGCCAAGAAACAGCCTTTCATGTGGACCACGCTGTCTAACATCGGTTTAGCCTTCGGGTTGGGTCTCATGGCGCTGAGCATCTATTTTCTCGTCAGCAATTTACTTAGATTTACGCAGATTGGCGAAGTGTTGTACGTTGCTCCTGTTGTGCCTGGTTTGACTTTGAGTTTTTATTGGTTGCCGTTTTTCATGTTGGCTGCGGTTGTGGTCATCTTGCCCCATGAACTAGCACACGGCATAGTGGCGCGGTTGGCAGACATTCCAGTTTTGTCCACAGGCGTACTTGCGTTCGTGGTATTTTTCGGCGCCTTTGTAGAACCCGACGAGAAAGAGTTCGAGAAGGCTTCACTCTTGAATAGGCTGAGGATGCTTGCAGCGGGTTCTTCAACAAACCTTGTTACAGCGTTGCTAGTCACTCTGTTGATGACTGGTTTATTTGTTCCATCGTCAAGCGGCGTATTAATCCAAGAAGTTGCACCTAATGGCCCCGCGTATAATGCCGGGCTTCAACAGTGGGATGTCATACAAGCCATAAATGGGAAACTGCTCAATGACAGCGCAGATTATTACGATTTCATGAGTTTTGTTAAACCTGGCACTTTAGTGAACGTCACAGTTCTGCACGCTAACAGAGTGGACAATATCCCCATCAATACTAACGTGAGTTCAAGAAACAGCAGCATAGCCGCACTCGGCATCCTTCCAAGCTTCGCGTCATACCGCCAGGACAGGTTGGGACTAGACCAGTACACCAGCATCAACCTGTTTTGGGCATTGTTCTGGATTTATTTAGTAGGAATCAGCGTGGCGATCTTCAACATGCTACCAGCCTACCCCTTCGACGGTGAAAGAGTACTTTATTACCCACTGGCAAGTTTAGTGAAAAAGCGAAAACGTGAATTGAGGCTGACTTTGAGCGGGTTCACCTGGGGGTTGTTTGTGCTCAACGTCGCATTAAGCATCCTAACCATAGGATTGCGATCAATTTAGCCTGTGTGGCGACTTCGCTATGGTCTCGTGCACATTCTGCAAAAGGCGTGACACCGTTTACATGCGCGCCTACTCAGGCGAAAAACTGTGCGCTGAATGTTTCTCAAAATCAATCGAGGAAAAAGTCAAGTTAACAATAGCCAAATACGGAATGTTTAAGCCAGACGACAAAATCGTGGTGGCGGTTTCAGGTGGGAAAGACAGCGTCACATTGTTACACATTCTAGCCAAAATTGAAAGCAAATTTCCTAAAGCGAGCCTCTGCGCTGTTACTGTTGATGAAGGAATAAGTGGCTACAGGGACGAAGCTCTCAAGTTTGCCGTTGAAAACTGCCGAAAACTGGGTGTAAAACATGTTGTAACTTCGTTTCAAGAGCTGTTCGGCATTCAACTTGACGAGTTAGTGCATGTGCTCAGAAAGAGGGACAAAGGCGAGACTGAGGGCTTGTCTCCCTGCGCCTACTGTGGCGTTTTGAGGCGAAGAGCCCTGAACTTGATTGCCCGAAGATTGAAAGCCGACAGACTTGCGTTGGCGCACAATTTGGACGATGAGGTTCAAACCATATTATTGAATATTATGCACGGCGACGCCTTGCGCATAGCCCGCGTTAAACCAGTCTTAGAAGAGACGCATCCCATGTTTGTGCCACGGGTGAAACCGTTCAGTGAATTGCCTGAAAAAGAAATCGCCTTCTACGCGTACTTGAAGAAAATAGAGTTTCAAAGCGTGCCCTGTCCCTATGCGCCAACCGCCATGAGAAGCGACATACGCGCGATGCTCAACCGAATGGAAGAGAGACACGCTGGCACAAAGTTCACGATGTTTAAATCAATAGAGAAAATTAGACCCGCACTAGAAGCCGCAGCGAAGGACACAGTTCTGCAAGAGTGTAAACTGTGCGGAGAGCCCACAGCAGACGCAGTTTGCAAGCCCTGTCAAATGCTGCAGGAACTCGGTGTCCGTTAAAAAAAAACTTTTCATACTTTTTATATTTTTCACAAGTTTTAATGTTCTAGAAGATTATTCCTCAAGAGTAATATAGCCCCTATGGTTTTTCATTATAGTTGGAGAGAGAAAGGCAGTGTCCACCATCGAGTTGAGCAGCAAGCGTCGAGACCGACACGACATCGTGGCTGAAATTTTGAAAACAGCGCGAGAAGGCAGAATAAAAACGCATATAATGTACAAGGCGAAGTTGAGTTATTCCCAAATCAACACGTATCTGAAACTGCTGGTTGAGAAGGGCTTCTTAGAAAACAACATGGTCAAACGACAAAAACAAACCGTAACCGTATACAGAACAACGCAGAAGGGAATCCTTTTCATAGACAACATAGAAGCAGTAAACCTCCTGCTAGGCTAAGCGTCAAAGCACAAATCAATTACACGTTAATCCACAAAATGCTTTTCTAGTAGAAAACTTGCCGCAAAATAATTTTTTGAATTCTCAAAAAGTTGACTGAGGGTTAATAAAAGCGGTGAGTCGCCGAGGCTTGACATCCAGTTTGCACCCAGCCTCATTCAGCCCCTAGTCTCATGTCGGCTTTCCCAAGAGCGCTGAACGGGCAAGTTTAGGTTGCTCCCTTCCGGGCCTGGCCAGGTTCGCCTGTCCGTCAGCCCCAAGGGACCGACACTCACAGCCAGAGACTGCGAAGCCAAGGTGCTCTTTGACGCCTCACCTCAGCCTTCAGCCCGTCGTGAAGAGGGTTTACGGTCAGAGCGCTTTCGCGCCCTTTCAGGGGACCCCTAGCCCCCCGCCTAGACCCACCGCCAAAACAAACAACAGCCAAACAAACAATATAAAAGTTACACATTGAAACAACAAGTTAATTAACCCCAAAACGAACAAACATAGCCCGAACAAAAGAGGAAACCAACGCATGCCTAAGGAATTCCACTTTCGCGGCTTCACGTTGAATGATTTGCAAGCCATGTCCATGGACGAGTTCATTCGCTTAGTTCCGTCACGCCAGAGACGCAGCCTGCAACGCGGCCTAAGCCCAGAACAGAGGAAACTTCTTGAAGCCATAAGAAAGGCTAGAGAAGCCCAAGAACCCACACCGAAAGCCAAGGTGCTCAAGACCCACGCTCGAGACATGGTCATACTGCCCGAAATGGTCGGCGCCACACTGCTTGTACACAATGGGAAAGAGTTCAGCTCGCTGGAAATAAAGCCTGAAATGATTGGGCATTACCTAGGCGAATTCGCCATAACAAACAAACCCGTAAAACACGGCGTACCAGGCATCGGCGCCTCACGCTCATCCATGTACGTTCCACTAAAATAAACGTCGTACATTTTTTCTCGGCTAACGTATGCGCTCTAGCTGGGCGAGACTTTCCTGTTAAAATTCTATTCCTTTTCTGGGTGGAACTCCCCGCGCGTATGGATGCTTTACCTCTCTCATTTCAGTAACCAAGTCCGCTGCCTCAATGATTGGGGCAGGCGCGTAACGTCCAGTTAGAATCAATTCCACATGCTTGGGCTTGTTCTTGATGAGTTCAACAACTTCGTCAATGCCTATCATTTTGAGGTTTAACACAACGTTGATTTCGTCTAGGATTACGATGTCGTATTCGCCGTTGTCAACAACCTTCTTAGCCAAGTCGAAGGCTTGTCGAGCCAGCTGCACATCTTTCTGCGATGGCGGCGCTTCAGTTATGAACCTGCCTCTTCCAAACGCAGCTAACGTCAGGTTGGGAAGCCGTTCTGCAATGTGTAGTTCACCGTAGTCGAAGCCGCCTTTAATGAACTGTACCACGTACACTTTGAGCCCTCGTCCAACAGCGCGCAGTGCAGAGCCGAACGCCGCTGAGGTTTTGCCCTTGCCGTTCCCGGTGTAAACCTGAACCAGTCCTTTTTCCAGTTTGTGCTTTGGCAAGATTGTTTCACTTTGAAGTTTATGGTTTTCCTGAGGTTTTTAATTTCTGTTTCAATAGGTTGTCGGCGGCAGAGTAGGGGTCGGTTTCTCGCGCTAATATTTTTTCTGTAATCTTTATCCATTCGCCTTTTTGGCGCAGGTCTTGAATGATTGATTCGGTGATTTTCTGTTTTAGGGCTTCAATCAGTTCTATTTCTGCTGTGGCTCTTCGTTGATGTTGTAGGGCGCCTTTTTTTAGGTAGGCTCGGTGCTTTTCGATGCTTTCCAAAAGTTCTCTTGTTCCCTCGCCTGTTAACGCTGTTGTCTTGAGCACTGGGGGTTTCCATTCTTTTTCTTCGGTGTTCATCT
>Ga0315314_1003024_pt1 | contig 13481 bp, 6 predicted proteins | sample TDP9_MG_FD_203631 | JGI IMG/M metagenome (GOLD analysis project Ga0315314, IMG submission 203631) | Freshwater sediment microbial communities from Lake Towuti, South Sulawesi, Indonesia - TDP9 | ecosystem: Environmental > Aquatic > Freshwater > Lake > Sediment | place: Indonesia: South Sulawesi...
CGAAAGACGATACGTCCTCAGGACTGGTTCGAGGTGATGCCGCAAGGTCCTCACAAGGCTCAGGCCGCCTGGCAGCGCGGCTACCGGGGCGAGGGCGTGACCGTGGCTGTGCTGGATGACGGCATTGACGCCGCCCACGCCGATCTGATGGGTACGCAGAAAATCTATTCCAGCGCAGTGGCCCCTCGTTACAACGGCTGGCCCATGGTCTTCAGCCCCATCTCGATGCTCCTGTACGCCATTGATGAAGTCTATGGTACCACTTACATTGCCGATGGCTTCCCCGGCCTCCACTACGTGGACACCGACGCCACGCCCTCCCTATCCCTATGTGGCACGGGCATCTCCTGCTTCAGGTACAGGCCCCTCATCGACTACGGGGTGCCTGGTGTCTGGCACACCTACGTCATCTCCAACACCATGACCAAGAGCGGCGTGGTCCATGTCGGCACCCATCCCGACAATGACCTGCGAGACTGGGTGTGGGGCGAGAAGGTGGCCGTCCTGGTGGCCGATCCCCATGTCGCCCGAGTGTATGACACCGTCTATGTTGACCTGGACGACGATTATGACTTCCGGGACGACAAACCGTTGACCAAGGCCGACGTCAACGACCCCAGTACCTACAACAGCATGATTGCTTATCGCGACCTGAACGGCGACGGCATTACGGATATCTCCGGTGGTATGCTCTACTTCATCGCTGATGGCAACAATGTACTTCCGGTTTCTGACTGGATGTGGGGGGCTAGCTGTATCCCGGGTTGGGAGTTCATGTGCCCCGGCAATGGGGATGTGGTGGCCTTCTCCGGCGGCAGTTTCGATCAGTCCTACAGCCACGGCACCGCCTGTGCCTCCAACGTCGTGGGCCAGGGGATGGTGAATGGCTTGCTGCCTGCCTTCCGCAACCTGCCGGGCGACGGGAAGCCGACCGGTGCCGTGTTCGGGATGGCCCCTGAAGCGAAGGTGGTCAACGTCTCTGACATCTACTGGAACTTCGCCTCCTCTAAGATTGACGCTTACATGTTCTCCGTCCTAGGGTACGATGCCATTGACCAGACGGGCTGGCATCTCATCTACGGTCCTGGCTATGTGGATACTGACGCCCTTCAGGTCACCTCCAACTCCTACGGCTCCACCGACCAGGACAACGACGGCTGGGACTATGACGGCCAGGTGATCTCGGAGCTCCAGCGCTGGTGGGCGCCCTACCTGCAGTTCCTCTTCTCCACCGGCAACGGAGCGCCGGCCTATGGCACCGTCGCCCCGCCCAGCCCGGCCACGGGCATTGGTGTGGGCGCCTCCACCCAGTTCGGCTCCACGGGGTGGGATTCCATTACCGAGACGACCCAGATCATGTTCAATGATGTTACCCCCTTCTCCAACCGGGGTCCCGGCGCTCGGGGCACCAATGGGGTGGACGTGGTCGCGGGTGGAGCCTTCGCCGCGGGCGACCAGGAGCTGAACTACTACAGCATCAGCACCTGGGGCACCCTGGACGGCAACCTGGCCTGGGATTCCTGGGGCGGCACCAGCCGCTCGGCCCCTGTAGCTATGGGGGTGTTGGCCCTCATCTACCAGGCCTATAAGGACGTCAAGGGTGTCTGGCCTACGTACGACGAGGCCAAGGCCCTGCTCATGTCCACCGCCACCGACCTGAACTACGACACCTTCACCCAGGGCGCTGGCTCGGTCAACGCCGACCGGGGTACGGCGGTGGCCGGTGGGCACTATGGCCTCTATGTGGAGGGCAGTGAGCCGACCTGGCAGCCTGGCGACTACCGGGGTGTAGACTATCCTGCCTTCGCCCACATCGCCTATCCCGGCGACACCTTCGGCAAGACCTTCACCATCCGCAATACCGGGCCGGTGACCATCACGGCCAGCGTTAACGATGTCGAGCTACGGCTCATCAATACCACAGAGTTCACCTTCACCGTCACGCCGGAGATGGTGGCTGCCGAGAGCACCTATGGGGTGGAGAACCGGGATAACTTCTTCAAAGCCTTTAACTACTTCATCCCCCTCACTGCTACAGCGGGGATGAATAACTCCTGGTACAACGTCGCCATCCCGTCTGATACCGACCTGATGATCGTCCGTCAGATGTTCCCCTTCGACCAGTTTGAGATAGATGGTCATTACGCCTGCACCCCTGACGATCCCTGTGACAACCGCTTCTATCTGATGGTCTACAACTGGCAGGACATCAACGACGACGGGGACGTCTGGGAGGATAAGGATGAAAACGGTACGGTCAACTTCATCAACTCGGGCGTAGTCAGCCAGATTGATGGAGCTCAAGAGCTGGATTGGGATGATCCGCGCACCGAGCTGGACCGCTGGGAGTTCGGGCGCTTCTCCTACCACCGCCCCGGGAGCAACCGGAACGAGATGTGGGTCCGTGACCCGCTGGGCCGGATGATAGATGGCCTTTTCATCGGCCTGCGCCACCCCCCTGACTCCACCTATGCGCTTACCACCACTCTCCGCTACCGGATCGACTTCTACCGAGAAGAGAAGGCACCCTGGCTGACCGAGAGCACCCCCAGCCTGGAACTCCCACCGGGTGCATCGGCCACCTTTGTAGCTACCGCGACGGTGCCAGCGGATATGCCGCCCGGCATGTACGAGGCAGCCATCCAGATTCAAGACCCCGGCAACCCGCCCACCTATACCGCTGACACTGCCGTCATCCCGGTGGCTCTGAGCGTGGCCACGGTCTTCAGCGATGGGCTACAATTGGGTGGCTACGAAGCGTATGACTATGACCGGGAGCGGCCCTACAACAACGCGGCCGTGAGGGGTCTGTTCGACTGGACCTGGCGAGCGGAGTCCGGCGACTGGCGATTCTTCTTCGTGGACGCGGAGAACTGCACCAGGACGCCTGTGTTCGAGGAAAGCTTTGAGGCCTGGCCGCCGGCCGGGTGGACCGTCAGAGAGACCATCGGCAGTTGCGACTGGGAGAGCACGGCGACGACAGGTGCAACAAACCGGACCGGCGGTTCAGGCGGAGCCGCTGTTGCCGATTCCGACTGGTGCGGGACTGGCATGGATGCCCAACTGTGGACGCTCGCACTCGATTTCTCCGAAGCCAGTTCTCCTATCCTGACCTTCCAGACCTACTTCAACTCCTTCCTCGACTACGATGACGCTTACGTGGACATCAGCACGGACGGAGGCACGAGCTGGACCAATCGGCTCCACTACGACGGGGTGGACGTCGGCCCCTTCCACGAGGAGTCGATCGATCTGGCCGCCTACGCCGGCCAGCCCAATGTCATCATCCGCTTCCGCTACGTCGCCCCTGACTGGGACTGGTACTGGCAGGTTGACGACGTGACCGTCTGGGATATGGTCTGCCCTTACCTCTCCGGCACCAAATTCCTGATCCGGGACGAATGGGCCGACGCCGCGCCGCACACCGATCTCGACACTATCGTCCTGGGCCCCACCCCCAGCCCGCTAAGCGAGGTCATCTTCGGTGTATGGGAGGGCGATTTCTCTGAGCCTTCTTTCTTCGGACCGTATGTGCTCGATACGGTCGCCAAGAGCCCCAACACCTATATGGGCGACGGGAGGTGGCGCTTCGATACCTCCAGTGGGGGGAATGAAGACTGGGTCGTAGCGCCCTTCGCCGACTGGCGGACGGACCGGGACGGGCTGCACGAATTGCTGCAGCATAACGTCCTCTTTGAGGGGGACAAGTTCGATGTCGTTTTCACTAAGACCGTGGGCACGCTCCGGGAGATCCCCCGGGCCTTCGACATTGACGCCTACATGGACCAGGGCCGCGTCGGTGTGATCACCCTGACGGCCTCTTTGCCGCTGAATGGGCTGGTAGCAGATGGCTACGGCTTGGGTGGGCCGGAGCGCTTCATGAATGAGCCTATCAGTTTCATCAACAGCAACACGATCGAGTGGGCCCACCTTTTCTACGTGAATCACGGCGCCAAGATCGAACTGTGGACCTCTAGCCCCGATATCTCCGACATTGACCTCTACCTGTACTACTGCGGCCCGACTGGCATTGGGCCATGCGAATTGCGCGCCTCTTCCACCACTGGCACAGCCAACGAGTACGTTCAGGTCTCGAAGCCCGAGGATGGTGCCTGGCTGGTTGGAATCGACAACTGGTCCGGCCCTGCTGGTCACTTCAACCTGACGAAGGTGGTGGTGCAGGGATACGACCTGAGCGTCACCGGCCTGCCCACGGGGACTATCGCTGCCAACACCCCTGTCACTTTCACCGTCAGCTTTAGACGCTCGATGACCCCTGGTGAGAGCTATGACGGCTTACTGCTCGTGGGTCCGCCGGAGGCTCCGGCTCTGAAGGAGATCCCGATCACCATCAACAGGCGCGCTGCCGTCGAGAAGAGCGTAAATCACGAAGTATCCTTCCCTGACAGCGAGCTGGAGTATACCATCAGTGTCTACAACTCCGATCTGGCGGCTTACTGGGAGCTCACAGACCCCATCCCGGCCGGCGCTGAGTTCCTCACGGTCACTAATGGTACCTATGACCCCGTACTAGATCGGGTTGTCTACACTGGCACATTCCCGCTTGGCTATAGCACGATCACCCTTACGGTCCGCATCACCGACACCGTGGCACCTGGCTCTTGGATCACCAACACTGCCACCGTGACGGCTCTAAGCCTCTTCACCGGCATCCAATCAGCCAGTGCAGCTACGCGGATCGGCGCGGAGGAGTTCGCCACCTCCTACAAGGAGGCCACGACCCAGGTCACGGCCGGCGACATCATCTCCTACGAGGTGCACGTCATCAACAGCGGCGACAAACTGGCCTACGTCACCCTCACCGATACCATTCCAGTCAGCACTACCTTCGTCAGCCTCAACAGCTTCGGTCCATACCATCGGTTCACCTACAACTCTGCCCTGAACCAGGTGGAGTGGGCTGGGAACGTCGCTCCGGGTGAGGAATGGGTGTTCTCCTTCCACGTGGGGGCGGATGCTGACACCTCCTGGATGACCATGACCAATACTGCCACCATCGCCTGGGACGGCAACAGGATGGACCTGCAGGCGACGACGGAGATCTTGCCGCCGTACAAGATCTTCTTGCTACTCATCAGGAAGAACTTCACACCCTAGCCCTTCAATCTGCGGCCACAAAGGGGGTAGAGCCCTGTGGCTCTACCCCCTGTTCACGTAGAAGTGTACGCTTCGGAGATGTGCGGCCCTCGACGCACACTCCATACGCATCAGTTATCGGCGACACGCCGGACAGGGGCGAAACCAGCTAGCGAGCGGAGGCACCTGATCGCCGACCGCTGGCGTGGGCGGAGACGTGCCGGCTCAGCCGGGCCATGCGGGAGACTCACCTCGTCACCCTTGGCAATTCCGTAGCTCGTATGTTAGCGAGAGGCTAGCGCGGTAGCTCCTGCCGCTACCGCCTCCTGGCCCACAGAAGCGTTGGGTCCTCCTCCGGTGTCTGCTTGTGGATTGTGACACAGGCCCGCGCAATCATCGGATACATTGTGGGTGCCTGGATCTCTAGCCAGTCGCTCCACCGCGAATTGGCTGGGCATGATGGAAGAAGGCATAGTCCCATCGACGACTCCACGGGTCAGCTTAGAAGCGCAGTTTTGTTCAGAACGAGGAAATCCAGACAGGACGGGTTTCTCACGTTACGATGACAAAAGGGCGACTGAAGCATCCTCCTCATCCTTGGCCTGGGGCTTCTAGCCTCAGGTCTTTGCTCTTGGCCCTCAACGGCTGACGCTGAGGGTCCATGGTTGACAGGGGATGGTGGCGGGGTATAATGGAGTCACTTTGTCCGAACTGAGAGCGCGATGCCAGGGGCCATCCATGAAGAAGCATCGCCGCTGGGACCTGCTCATCATTGGTGAGCTGAATGTGGACATCATCGCTGCTGGACTGGAGCGCCTGCCGGAACTGGGGAAGGAGATGCTCGCTCCCAGCCTAGAGTTGCGCATGGGCAGTTCGTCCGCTATCTGTGCCGCTGCCTCCAGCAAGCTCGGTCTGCGGGTGGGCTTTGTAGGCAAGGTGGGTGACGATCTCTTCGGGCGTTTTGTCCTCGGGCGACTGCAAGAAGTGGGTGTTGACACCGAGCCTATTATTGTAGATGCCTCCATCCGTACCGGGGCCACCATCGCCCTCTCTACCTCGGAGGATCGAGGGTTTGTCACCTACCCGGGCTCCATCGTTGCTCTCACTCCCGAGGACGTAGATCACAACCTCTTTGAGCGAGCACGTCACGTGCATTCCTCTTCCTTCTTCCTGCAGCAGGGACTTCAGCCTGGCTATCCCACTCTCTTTGCTGCCGCCAGGGTGCGTGGCTGTACCACCTCTCTAGACACCGGCTACGACCCGCTGGAGAGGTGGGACTCCACCCTCTGGGATACGCTGCGGCAGACGGATATCTTTCTACCCAACGAAGTGGAAGCCCCAGCCATCGCTGGACAGACAGATTCAGGCGCAGCTCTGGAGGTGTTGGCCGAAACAGTGCCCCTAGTGGTGGTGAAGATGGGGAGCCGAGGGGCCATCGCTCGCCAAGGGGAGAGATGGGTGCAGGTGGCTGCCTTCCCCGTGGAGGTGGTCGAGACCACCGGGGCGGGCGACACCTTTGACGCTGGGTTTCTCACCGCTTGGCTAAAAGGGTTCACGATGGAGGAAAGTCTGACCCTAGGTGTGGCCGCCGGGTCGCTTTCAGTGACCAAAGTAGGGGGTAGTGAAGGCGCACCGACGCTGGCGCAGGTGTGCGCCTTTTTGCAGGAGCGGACGCATCCCTTAGGACAGAAACTGGCCTAGTTGGAAGCCGACCTCATCCAGACCTATGCTCTTTCAATCCTCTAGTGAAGATTAGCTGTCTGACCTGGGCGCTTGCCGAGTCAACAAGCCACCAGCGTGTGGAGTCCATGAGTGAGCTTTCTCCATTGACTTGGAGTCTCGTTTACTCGTTCGTCTGTCAACCACTTCGGAGAGGAGGGTTCCGGTGAAAGTCGGACTCTATTCCATCACCTATCTGGGTATCTGGTACGACGGCCCAGCGCTGACGGTCAAGGAGTTCATCCACAGGGCCAAGGAGTTGGGGTTCGATGGCATCGAACTGGATGGCAAGCGGCCCCATGCTAACCCTGTGGACTTGGACCGGCGGGCACGAGATGAGATCCGGGAGGAGTGCGAGAAGTTGGGGCTGGAGATCCCGGCTTTCTCAGCTAACAACGATTTCTCCAGCCCCGTGCCCGAGCATCGGGAGTGCCAGCTCTTGATGGTGCGCGAGCAGGCTAGACTCGCTGCTGACCTGGGGGCGAAAGTCGTGCGACTTTTCGCTGCCTGGCCGGGAGTCACCTTGCGTGACTCTATCGCCCTCTACGAGGAGGCGCGGCAGGGATGGGAGCGGGCCTATCCGGATGTGCCTCGGTTGGCACGCTGGCGGCTGGTGCGCGACTGCCTCAAGGAGGCGGCAGCCTTCGGCGAAGAGTTCGGTGTGGTCATGGCCCTGCAGAACCATAGCCCCCTCATCCGTCACTGGAGGGATACGTATGACCTGATCAGGGAGGTGAACTCCTCCTGGCTGAAGATGTGCTGGGATGTGCCCATAGAGCCCAGGCAGGATGACGAATGGCTGTGGGAAGCAGGGCGGACCATCGGGGATCTGCAAGTCCACTCCCACTTCGGCGGTGAGTTCTACCGGGATGAGAAGGGCACAGTCCGTCTCAAGCCCCTGCACTATGGGCAGGTGCCGACCAACTACCCGACCTTCCTGAAGATCATGAAGCAGATTGGCTACGATGGCTATCTCTGCTACGAGTTCTGCCACCCGGCGGTGGATGAAAACCACAACCCGGCAGGGATCGAGCTCATTCATGAGCAGACCTCCATGGCCCTGGAGTACATGCGTGATCGCATGGCCGAGCTGTAGCCTGTTCCGAAGGAGGCCGAGAGGCGATCGGGTGAAAGTATGAGCCGACCCTGGCGCTGGGGTACCTTTGATGCCCTACGCAGCCGCAATTTCCGATGGCTGTGGGTAGGACGGCTGGCCTCGTCGGCTACCTTTCAGATGGGAGGCCTGGCCCAAGGTTGGCTGGTGTATCAACTCACTGGGTCAGCTTTTGCTCTCGGATGGGTTGGCTCTGGCTGGAGTATATCCACCCTCCTCCTGTCCCTCTATGGAGGGGCAGTAGCTGATCGGGTGGAGAAACGCGATCTGCTCATCTGGGCCCAGTTGGCCATGATCCTTAACACCCTGGCCATCGCTCTTCTGATCTCCACGGGCGTCATCCAGATCTGGCATCTGATGGTCAACTCGCTGCTGTCAGGCGTCCTTTTTTCCTTCATCATGCCGGCTGAGCAGGCCATGGTGTCTGAGTTGGTGGACCGGCAGACGCTTTTCAATGCAGTGTCTCTTAACTCGCTGGGCATGGGACTGATGGGGATCTTCTCCGCTACGCTGGCTGGCTACCTGGTGGAGGTAGTAGGCGTGGCGGGGGCCTACTATGTCATGGTGGGCTGCTACCTGATCGCCCTCTATGCTCTGGTGAGGCTTCCCCGCACAGGGGGGAGAGGCCGAACCTGCGCCTCGCTGTGGGCCGATCTGCGAGAGGGGGTCCGTTACATCGGCGCTCACTCCATCCTTCTAGTTCTACTGGGTATGGTCCTAGCGCGGATGGTGTTCGGCATGCCCTACCGCACCTTCATGCCCAAGTTCGCCCAAGAGGTGATGGGGATGGATGCATCCGGGCTGGGAGTGCTGATGGCTGCGCCGGGAGTGGGGGCTCTGATCAGTTCGCTGGCCACTGCCTCACTGGGGGATTTCCGGGGGAAAGGCAAGCTGCTTCTGGCATCGGGTGTGGTGATGGGCGGCTCGCTGCTTCTCTTTGTCAGTAGTCTCCGTTTAGGCCTTGTCTGCCTCTTCCTCGCTGTCGTGGGGGGAGGCGGCAATGCCTGCATGGTGCTCAACAACACTCTGCTTCAGGTCAATTGCCACGATCGGCTGCGAGGGCGGGTGATGAGTGTGTACATGATGATGTGGGGGCTGATGCCCCTGGGGACACTTCCGGCGGGGGCTATCGCCGATCGAATGGGAGTGCCCTTTGTGATCAGCGTGGAGGGCGGGCTATTGGTTCTGATCTTCCTGGGTGTAGGGTTGTTGTGGCCACGCGTGAGGCAACTGGAATAGGCGGGACCTTGATTCTGCGCAGGGCCGGGGGACCAGGAGCTCCAGGCACGCCCTTGTACTGGCCGTTCGTCAGGCCCCGGAGACGAACCCAGTGGAGGGGAATGACAGAGCGCTGAGCTTGGCCCAACATGGAGCGAGAGGGCCTCTCGTAAGCCTTTGAGCATCGCTGCAACTTGGCTTCAGATGCAGTGATTGCCTGAACCCTTCAACGATCTCATGCTCTAGGGGCATCTATCCAGAAGCTTGAAAGGAGTATGGGAATGGCCGGACCTGGCATGCAATTGATTGGGGAAGAGGAAAAGAGAGAACTGCTGGAGGTTCTGGAAGGGGGGTACTTGTTCCGCTATGGGACCCCGGACAACCCTGCCTTCAAGGCCAAGGTCTACCAACTGGAGAGGGAGGTGGCGAAGCTCTCCGGGGTCAATTATGCAGTGGCAGTCAACTCGGGCACAGTCGCCCTTCTCGTCGCCTTGAATGGGCTGGGCGTGGGGCCTGGCGATGAGGTGATCGTGCCGGGATATACCTTCATCGCCACCATCTCCTCGGTTATTTATGCTCGGGCCATTCCTATCTTGGCGGAGATTGACCAGACACTGAATCTGGATCCCGCGGACGTCAGACGCAAGATCACGGCGCGCACGAAAGCCATCATCGCGGTGCACATGCTTGGCAACCCAGCTCGTTTGGACGAGTTGAAGGCCATCGCTGACGAGCACGATCTGCTGCTGATCGAGGATTGTGCTCAGGCCTTCGGTGCGAGATACCGTGGTCGGAGCATTGGCGCCATTGGGCATGCCGGTTGCTTTAGCTTCAACATCTATAAGACCATCACGGCGGGCGATGGAGGTATGGTCATCACTCATGATGAGACGGCCTATGAGCGCTTCTTCGCCTTCCACGATCAAGGGCACAAGCCTCTGCGCCAGGGGGTGGAGATAGGCCAGCGCCCCTTCATCGGGCTGGACTTCCGCATGACAGAGCTGGCAGCCGCAGTGCTCCTGGCGCAACTGCGCAAACTTGAGACTATCCGCTCACATCTGCACAGCAACAAGAGACGGCTGAAGCAGCAGATCGCAGACATCCCAGGATTAGCCTTCCGCGAGATCACCGATCCAGAAGGAGAGTGCGCCACACTGCTGACCGTTATCCTGCCCGAGGCCGAAATCGCACGGCAGATTGCCCAGGAGTTGGGCACCAAAGTAGTGGCGGAGTCCGGTTGGCATGTGTATACCAACATGGAGAACATCCTCCAACGACGTACCCTTACCTCGGAGGGTTGCCCCTTCACCTGTCCCTATTACAGAGGGGGTGAAGTCAGGTACCAGAAGGGTATGCTGCCTCAGACGGACGATATCCTCTCCCGGGCCATTAACATCAGTATCGGTGTCGTGGATACAGGGCTTGGTTCCGCTTGGGGCGTCAAAATGGGCGATGGCCCTGAGGTAGTGGACGAACGAGCGAAGCAGTTTCTTCAAGTCGCCCAGCGATATCTGTGAGGAGTTCATGGCCAGGAATTGATCACCGGAGAGAGACGATGGACAACCGTATGCGACTGGGGCTGGCGGTTGTTGCTAGCCCCTTGGAAGTGGGGGCCGATCAGGCCCCCATACTGCTAGAGAGAGTAGAGATTGCCCTGCGCAGCCTGGGACAAGATAGGCTCGACCTCTGTTTGTGTCGGGGCGTCGTTGTCAGCGCGCAGGATGCTATCCAGGCCGGCCGGCAGTTCTATGATCAGCGTCTCGATGCCATCTGTGTGATTGCTGCCTCTTGGTTCGAGGATTATCTGGTGCTGGACATGCTGGAGGAGTGCCACGTCCCGATCCTGGGCTGGGGGACGCCGGGTATGGAGACGGGATCTCTCTGTGGGATGCAGCAGCTCGGCTTCATGTTAAAGCAGCTCGGGATGCCATATGAGCTACTCTACGGTGAGATAGAGTCCTCGGAGGCAAAACGACAGGTGCTAGCCTATACCTCGGCGGCTGCCCTGCGCAACCGGCTGCGCAGGGCGCGCATTGGCTATCTGGGGCATCGGGTGCAGGGGATGACAGAGACAACGGCGCATGAGCTTGCTCTCAAGAAGATCTTCGGGCCGCGCATCGTTGGCCTTGACACTCACCTATTCCTCCATCAGGTGAGCCAGGTGAAGGTTGAGGACGTCCAGGCCCAGTGGGCGCAGTTACAACAGCAGGTGGGCGGCGTGACATGTAAGGAGGAGGCTGGGCTAGAATCCTTGCGTGTTCACGCTGTCTTGAAGGAGCTGATCGAAAGTGAGATGTTGAGTGCTGTCGCGCTGGGATGCTATCCCCATCTCATGGGTAAGGTCTGCCTTGCTGCTTCGCTCCTGGGGGAGGAGGGCATCCCTGTGGCCTGTGAGGGAGATGTGAATGGGGCTCTGGGCATGCTGATGCTGACTTGGCTCTCAGGGCAGCCCACTCATAACACAGACCTGCTGAATCCCATCCCCGAGGATAACAGCATTGTATTCTCTCACTGCGGCTCAGGAGGGTTCTCTCTTGCCCAGGAGCCACGTAAGATCACCCTGGCACCGGTGCGACTCATGGATCAGGGTCTATGCTGCATTTTCCCTGCCAAACCGGGTCCCGTGACTCTCATCAACATCGTCCCTACTATGGATGGCTATCAGATGGCCTTGCTCTTGGGCACAGCGGTGGAGACAGACATGATATTCCCAGGGAATCCGCTGCGCGTTCGCTTCGGAGCTCCCTATCAAGACATCTTGCGCTGGATTGTGGAGGAGGGGATCGGCCATCACTGGATAGCCGCCTACGGGGATTGGAGCGCAGAGCTGTCGCATCTTATGGATATGGTGGGATGTGTATTGACCAGCATGGCATAATCGGCGGGGATCGCTTGTTGCTGCCTCTCTTATAGGTGATCAGGTGAAGAAGCAAATGACCTCACGTGAGCGGTTGCTAACAGCCGTTGGAGGGCGAGAGCCAGATCATGTCCCCCTCTGCTGCTGGGTCTTCGGCTTCACTGCCCCTGCGCATCTACGTTGGACGGAGGGAGGACGCGAGGTTGCTCACTGGTACACCATGCGATTGGAGCACATCCATACCCTCCCTGAGCCCTGGGGCTTCGAACAGGACTTCGAGCGCGTTGATCGCTGGCTGACCTTGGGACTGGATGATATGATCGAGGTCTCGGTTCCCTGGGGCATGCATCCCGACGTTCAGATACGAGACTGGGGTGACCCGCCCTCTTCTGATAGGCCCTATGCCCTTCAGTGCCGTGAGTACGACACGCCAGCCGGAGTGCTGAGGCACGTGGTCCGCCGTACAGAAGAGAAACAAGGGGAGGGATGGGTGGTTCAACCCGAGGCAGTTCAGCTCTTTGAAGACTTCAATATCCCTCGGGCAGTAGAGCACGCTATCACCGGTCCGGAGGATCTCCCCAAACTCCGCTACTTGCTTCAAGACCCAACGTCGGAGCAACTGGCAGCGTACAGGGAGCGAATGTCCAGGGTCAGGACTTTCGCCGCCGAACGGGGCGTCCTTGTCCAGGGCTGGAGTGCCTTCGGGATGGATGGTATCATCTGGCTATGCGGCGTGGAGAGAGCGGTCATAGCCGCGATGACGACTCCATCCTTCTTCGGTGAGCTTGTGGACCTGATGTACGAGTTCGACCGACGGCGGACGGAGATCTTACTGGATGTTGCCGGTGTGGACATGGTGGTACAGAGAGGCTGGTACAGCTCCACAGATTTCTGGTCGCCGACACTCTTCCGTCAGTTCGTATTGCCCCACCTGAAAGAGCTTGTTGCTCTGGCCCACGAGGCGGGGGTGCGCTTTGCCTATGTGATGACCACAGGGCTTATACCCTTGTTGGATGAGCTGAGGGAAGCGGGCTTTGACTTGCTGTACTTCGTTGACCCAGTTCAGGATGATGTCGATCTGGGCGTATTGAAGCAGCGAGTTCGCGGTCAGTTCGCGCTGGCTGGGGGCGTGAACAGCGGGATCACCCTAGCCAGCGGGTCGCCAGAAGAGATCCGTGAGGCAGTGTATATGGCCATACGGACCCTGGGGCCCGGAGGGGGCTTCATTCTCTCGCCGGTTGATGCCCTCTTTCCCGACACTCCCTGGAGTAGTGTCCGAACGATGATTGAGGCCTGGCGGGAAGTGTGTGATTACCCCATTGACTGAAGCTGAGGTTCCAATGGAACACACTGTTGACGATCTGCGGCCTGGCATCGGTCCAGTTGAGAGAAGCGTCGCAAACAAGTACGACTCTCGTTTGGGCTGTAGAACGTGTATCCTTCGCCACTACGCCTATGGCAGCGCTATCGCCGTCT
>Ga0315314_1003025_pt1 | contig 13480 bp, 12 predicted proteins | sample TDP9_MG_FD_203631 | JGI IMG/M metagenome (GOLD analysis project Ga0315314, IMG submission 203631) | Freshwater sediment microbial communities from Lake Towuti, South Sulawesi, Indonesia - TDP9 | ecosystem: Environmental > Aquatic > Freshwater > Lake > Sediment | place: Indonesia: South Sulawesi...
TGTGGACCAGAAAGCCCGTGAAGATTTGGGCTTGATTCCTCAATTCGACGGGACGGTTGGCGGTTTCAGAAGTAGCTTGATTCGCGCTTTGGGCGGTTGGGACTGCATGATTCTAGCTGAGGACACGGATTTGACGTTTCGCTGTTACCTTGCGGGATATAAGGTTCGCTACGTGGATGATGCAGAAAGCTATGAAGAGGCCGTGGAGGACTGGGGTTATTATTGGCGTCAGAGGAGTAGGTGGGCGAAGGGGCATATGCAGTGTGCCTTTAAGCATTTGATTAAATTTATCAAGTGCAAGAATTTGAGGTTTAGAGAAAAATTTGACGGTTTACTGTTGCTTAACATCTACTTCGTTCCGCTTCTGGTCTTGTTGGCTTGGATTGTAGGCGCTGCCTTGTATTACGCAAATCCAACGTTTTGGTTTTTGTCTTTCTGGGCGCTTGTCCCACTTTCACTTTATAGTGCTGTTGGAAATTTTGCGCCGTTTTTCGAAATCGGCATCGGTGCCTACTTGGACAACCGAACGCGAATCTATTGGCTCATCCCATTACTGTTCATAACTTTCTTCATCAACATAGCTATCTGCACTAAGGCTTTCTTTGAACTTTTCATGTCAAAATTGGTGGGCAGGAAGCAGTTCTGTTGGGAAAAGACGTTTCACAATGGCTATGGAAACAATTATATGGGTTGTCAGCGCAAAAAGTGATAAAGAGAACAATTGATTCCGACTCCGATTTCGACCCCTCAAATCCTCGCGATATTATTATTGACTGCAGCCACGTTCTTCCTCGCCCTTTTTCTTCCCGCCATTTTAGAGCTTAAAAAACCGAAGGACGCTGGACCGCGCAAAGTTTTCGAGACGGACGGCAAGGAAGTTGCTGGGTTTGACATTCTTTTCGCGGTTTATTTTCGAGAAAAAACAGGCGGCTTATCTGGACTTTTGGAGGACATTGAACCGCAAGAGTTTGGGTCGCCGGCTCAGAGTGTTTTTTCGTTGGCACTGCCTGACATGGAATTTTAGGCGACGACTTGTCGTGATTCGTACATTTTCGAGACGAGAGATTTTGCATTTTTTAACTGATCTTTGAGGATTTCGAGGTTGCCGTAGACTCCGCTGTGAATGGAGTAGAAAAGATAGCATATGTACGTGCATTTTTGGCAGACGTTATATTTTGCGCGAAGCATGTCGAAGCGTCCGCTGTTCCAGACTTTCGGAAGTTCCGTCACTTTTGCAACTGGTTCATACAAGTGACAACCCGAGACCTGACCCTGCTGGTTGACCATGCAGAAATTTTGCAGCGCATGGCATTTCCATGTTCTTTCGTCTGTCTGGAACAGTTGTTTTAGTGCTTCGAGGGTTTTTTCGGTTATGAATATGCCGTTTCTCGTTTTTTTCATTTCCATGAGCGTGTCGCAGAGTTTTACCATGGCTTTCTTGTCAACGATTTCTAACTCGTCGCTCTTTTTGCCTATTCCAAACAATGAACCCTCGACGTCATCGTGAGAATACACTGCATACCACACAGGAATCCCACGGTCAACAAAATACCTTGTAAACCCCTCTATCTCGTAAAGGTTCAGTTGCGAAATCGTCGGAGCCACGCCCACGTTGATGCCCTCCTTGTGAAGCGTTTCGATGGCTCCCATGGATTTTTTCCACGCACCCTTGACGCCTCGCATGTAATCGTTCTTCTTCTCATCAAGCGTGTCCAGAGAAATGGCGACAAAATCAGCGTTGCGTAGGGCATCGATTTTTTTGACTGCCACGCTGCCATTGTCGTAGATGGTGGTTATGAAATGTTTCGCGGCGTAATCGACTATTTCACCTACATCGCTTCTTAGAAGCGGGTTTCCCCCAGAAAGCACGATTTCCGCCACGCCCACTTTTCTCAGAGCATCCAAACCCGCCCTAACTTCCTCTGTTGAAAGCTCGGTTGCTTGGCTTTTTTCTCGCCAAACTCCGCAGCTTCGGCACTTGTAGTTGCAGCGTCCGGTGAGGAACCATTGTGCATGGAGCGGCGTGTTGGGTGTAAGGAATCGGCGCATCAGGCTCAGCGTTTTTTGGGACGAAAACCGCATCAGTCAAGGGCTCCAGTGTTGCGCTTCTGCGAGTAAAGTATTGACTCTGTCTTTCCTATTTAAGGAGTAATGATTACCTCTGTTTGAGTGCCTTCCACAAATGGTCAGACAAGGGACGCACAAGAGGCTTCGTCACGCCGTTATCCCTAATGATATTACGTTTTCCTTTCTCTTTTAATAGTTCGCCGATGATCGAAGCTTCTATTCCATGTTCTCTCAGAGCCTCGAGAATTTTATCCTCACAGTTATTCTCTGCCGCGATAAGCAGGGCGCCACTGCCGATGAGTTGTAGTGGGTCGATCTTAAAGAACTCACATATCTCCCGAGTCTCTCGACGAATCGGCATCTTTGCTTCGAATACTCGGGCTCCAACGTTTGACGCATCAGCAAGTTCGTGAATCCCTCCCGCGACTCCGCCTTCAGTTGGGTCATGCATCGCCGTGACGCCGCCAGCTTCAAACGCCTGCACTGCGTCTTCGACCACGCTTATGCGATTGTAGAAGTTTGCCGCTTTTTTCAAGAATGTTTTACTGAATTGTCTTTCAAGTAGTTTTTGCTTGTCTGTGGCTAGTATAGCCGTGCCCTCTAGACCAACACCCTTGGTCAGGATTAATGCATTGCCGGGTTTTGCGCCGCCCGAGGTTACATAGCGATTTTTCTCAGTAATGCCCAAGGCGGTTCCGACTACTATTGGGTGAGTTATGCCGGGCGTGGTTTCGCAGTGTCCGCCGATTATGGCGATGTCCAGTTTCTTCGCTGCGGTGTCCATTTGTTTGCACATGGTTTCAACCGTTTCTGGTGTGGAGTTTTCTGGGAGGAGTATGCATGAGGAGAATAGGGTTGGGCGTACGCCGAAGGTGGCTATGTCGTTTGCGTTGACGTTTACGGCGAGCCAGCCGATTCTCTCTAAGGCGCCGGTTATGGGGTCCATGGACGTGATTAGGATTTTGTTGCCGACTTCTACTATGGCACCGTCTTCGCCCACTCGTGGACCTAAGATTACTTCTTTCCGTTTTATGCCCAAGTGCTTGAAAACAACGTTCTGGAGGAGGTCGGCTGGGATTTTGCCTGCTGGTAGTTTCAAGTTTTGTTGCCTCTTTTGGTGTTTATGGTGTTGTGGGTTTGGGTTTTTAAGGTGTGCTGAGTGCTTAGGCTTTTATACAAGTTTTCTCCAACCGAAGTGTATGTGTGCCCACTCGAAAAAAGTGTCTGTTATCGTTCAGTTGTCGTTGTCGGCGGTCATGGCGGCGCTCGTCTGCGTTGCCACATTAATAATTCGCATTCCAAACCCGATGGGTGGATATTTCAACGTGGGCGACGTGATGATTTTTGTTAGCGCGTTGGCTTTTGGTCCGTTCGTCGGCGGAATTGCGGGCGGGGTTGGTTCGGCTTTGGCGGATTTCTTTGGGTTTCCACAGTTTGTGTTTTTCACGTTGGTTATCAAGGGGGTTGAGGGGTTGCTTGCGGGTTTGATTGCGGACAGGAAAAGCGTTTTTAGAGACGTTGTAGCTGTTGTGGCTGGGGGGCTGGTAATGATTTTTGGCTATTTCATCACCGAGGTTTACCTTTGGGGAATGGGCGGAGCGTTAGCCGAAGTGCCTGGAAACGTTGGGCAGATACTCGTAGGAGGCGTTGTTGGCATCCCCATCGTGCTTGTCTTGAGAAGAAGATTGCCCGAAATAATGAAGAGTTAATTTAGAAAAACCTTACACGGCTTAAGACGGCAACCGATCTACTTTTTGCGGTGATTTGGCGAAGTGCACGTCTTCTTCGGCTTTTAGGCTTTCTATGTACTGGACTTCGCCGTGGGCTTCGCTTTTGTATTCCAGGTGGATGTTTTTTCCGTAAAGGTTTCGGGCTTGGGCTTTCTCTTCCAGAACAATCCTATCAGCGTACACGTCTTCGACACGGGCTCTCTCTTCGACGATGACTTCTCTGGCGTGGATATCGCCTTTGACTTCGCCTCGTCTGCCGATGCGCACGGTGTCCGCGGTCGTGCCGTTTGTTGTTTCGATTGAGCCGCCGACGTCAACGTTGTCCGTGGCTGTGGCTTGTTTGGCTTTTAGGCTTCCGCCCACGTCTATTCTTTCCGCTGTTAACTGTCCACCGACCTCTGCTTTGCCGCCTACGTCGAGTTTGCCAGAAAGTCGCAATTCCTTTCCAACGTAGACTTTGCCCCCGACGTCAATGTCTTCGCCTTCACCATTGCCAGAGATTTCGACGATTCCGCCGACGTCGAGGGTTTTGAACCTTAGGTTTCCTTCGATTTTGCATGAACCGCCAACTTCTATGTCGCCGCCGACGTTGTCTTTTGCCAGTTTTACCATGCCGCCGACGTCGATGGTTCCGAATTCCAACGAGCCGGTTGAGATGAAGCTTCCGCCCACGTCGACTTTTCCGATTTTGCCGCCGTTTACGTGTGCGCTTCCCCCGACATCCACTTCTTCTACGTCAATTTTCGAGTGGATGACTATCGAGCCACCGACGTCGATGCTTTCGGCTTTCACCTCGCCTTCGCCTTCGAAGGTGCCGCCGACGTCTATGGTTCCAGCTTTAGTGGTGCCGTTTACTCTTAGGGTTCCTCCCACGTCAACGTCTTCAGCCTCGAAATCCTTGCCCACTTCTATGCCTTTGTCCACGTCTACTTTTTTGGCTGTCATGTTGCCGGATACGGTTAGTCTGCCGTCTTCGATGTCCACGTGGTCTTCGATGGTGAGGTCGCCGTTTACGGTGATGTCGTCTTCGCCTTCCAAATTTTCAGCTTCGAGACTGCACTCGAAAGTGCAGTTGCCTTCGTAGAATACTGTGCCCGATACCGTGAGTTTCTGGTTTGATGCGTCGGTTTTTACGCTGGCGTGCCTGCCGACTTCTAGGTCACCGTCTACGTGGCCTAGTGTGATTGTACTTTTTGGTGAGACTTTGTTTCCATCCACTTTTTGAATTCCCTTCTCTATTTTGTTCGGTTCGTGAATGTTTGCCAATAGGCTATTGCTTCTGCTTTCTTTATTTCCACACCTATGTTCTGGTTATTTGGTTTTTCTGTCTTTCTCAGGGTGCTTATCATTTTACATTTCACCTTCAATCAGGGACTAGGCTTTGGAGGGTATAAAAGGCGACGCACATGCAGAACACACAAAAAGTAGACACAAAATGATACTAGATATTCTCTTCCAACGCCGCGAAAAGTTTGCGCATTTGCTTAAAGGTTTCTAAGTATTCCATGCCGCGTTTAGTAATTTTATACACCTTATAATCTCCAACGTTTTCTTCTTTGGCGAAGCCCTTCATGGCAAGGAACTGGAGGGATTTTTTGGCTCTGTCTACGGGCAGGTTGGCGCCGTACGAAGCCCGCGTGAGGGTGCACTGCTGACGCTTGGCAATTGTGCGTAGCAAGTCGGCATAGATTTCATACTTTGTCCTTCGGTCGCTTCTCTCCAAGCTTCATGCCCTCCATGATACTCTTCAAACCCACCCACTGCGTCACGCCGAAAGCGATGACAAATTTGAACCAGAAAGACACGATACGGCTCAAAATAGTAACCGCCGCGCTCAAGTTCCCCGTAATCCCCAACGGCGCACCCAACTCCGTGTAAAGCACAGCCATCACCAACTCGGGCACTCCCACCTCGGCTGGAACACCTACAGGCACCGACTTAATCGCCACACTCAAAGAAAAAACAACCACAATAATGCTCAGCAAATTCCAATCCACAGGACGCCCCAAGGCAATAAAAACCAAGCATGAAACCAGTATGCTGAAAATCCAAGAAACAAAAGAAAACACTACCGGCGCAATAAAATGTCTCAGGTTACAGCGCAGAGTTCTCAAGCCATCGTAGAACGACCTCAACTCCGCCAAAGCCCTCATCCGCAACTCTTCGATGCGCCAACGTCCTCGAAAAATGCGCACTACGAGCCTTAACAGCACGTCCACGAACCTTTCCATCCAATCTTTCTTGGCACAAAACAAACCCACGCCAACCAGAAACGCGACCGTGACGATGGAAACCAGCCAAATCAGGTACATAATCAGCGAAGAGAGCGGATAATGCGAAAGGAAAAGAATCAGCGTTCCAGCAAACAAAGTGGCGATCGTGATTAGCACCATGATAACTCTGTGAATGACAAGCGAAACCACGACCTTGCCCGTTTCCACATCAGGCTCCTTCGACATCAAATACCCCCGGCTAATCTCCCCACTAATCGACTCCGCAGGCATCACCGAATCCACAAAAATGCTAACCCACAAGAACGTAAACGTCTTCAAAACCGAGACCCTCACCGAAAGCGCCCGCATCAAGAAACGCCACGCCACTGCAAAAAAGAACACATCTAACACGGTTACGAGAAAAGCCAAAGAATAAACCCGCAGGTCCGCCTGCCCAATTATCAGTATCATTTCGTCAATCCTGACAAAGAAGACGAGATACACGATGAAGACCAAAAGCCCAGCCAAGAGAAACAGCGCTGCTCTGAGCAGGAATTTCTTCTTTTCACGATCCATTAAAGACTACACCATGCATGAAAGATACAAACCAAAATAGCCCACTACTGAATTATTATAGTTTGCCTAAACCCGCGCAAACCTGGCTAGAACTGAGGCTTCGGTTTTCCCGATTTTTTGGCCAAACATGCGCGTATGAAGCCGTAGTATTCTGGGTCGGGCTTGTTGGGTCGACTTTTGAATTCGCCGTGAAACTGTGACGCAAAAAAGAAGTACCTGTCGGGCAGCTCAAGGATTTCCATTCGTCTGCCGTCTGTGCTTGCGCCCGAGAACATGAGTCCATGCTCCTGAAGAACTCTGTGATACTCGGGGTTGACTTCGAAACGGTGCCGATGCCGCTCATAAACCTCATCATTCCCATACAACTGATGCGCAAGCGTGCCCTTCTTAATTACAATCTTATGCGCTCCCAACCGCATGTTCCCACCCTTATCCTCCAAACCTCGCTGTTCCGGCATCAAATCAATCACCGGATTAGGAGTTTTCGGGTTAATTTCAGTACTAGCCGCCTCTTTCAAACCGCAAACGTGCCTTGCAAACTCGACTACAGCCAACTGGAAGCCGAAACAAACCCCCAAAAAAGGCATGTCATTCTCCCGCGCGTACTGGATTGCCGCGATTTTGCCCTCTGCCCCTCGTTCGCCAAAGCCGTAGGGAATGAATATGCCGTCAAAATTCTTCAGCGTCTCGAGTTCTTCAGGTTTTTCTTCGAACTTTTCCGCCTCTAGGTGTGAGATTTGCACTTGAGTCTGGCAGACGGCTCCGCTGTGCCGCATGGCCTCGTTCATACTAACGTAACTGTCCGTTAAGCCCGCATATTTGCCGATTAACGCGACTCTCACTTTGCACTGTGGTTTCAGCACAGCGTCCACGAAGCATTCCCAATCCGTCCATTTTGGACTTTTTTCCGGAAGCTTGAGCCGTTTTATTATGAAGTCGCCCATGCCTTGCTTGTCAAGAATCAACGGCACTTGATAGATGGTGGGCACGTTGTACGAGCAGAACACAGCCTCTTCGGGAATGGTCCCAAACAAGGCAATTTTACGCAACGCCTCCTTGTCAATCATCTTTCTGCTCCTAGCCACGATAGTGTCGGGCTGAACTCCGATGCGGCGTAGTTCGTTTACACTGTGCTGAAGCGGTTTGGTTTTCATCTCGTCCGTGACGTCTAAGATAGGCACGAGTGCCACATGCACGTACAAAGTGTTCTCGTAGCCTTCCTCCAGACGCATTTGACGAATGGCTTCGAGAAACGGCAAGCCCTCTATGTCGCCCACGGTTCCGCCGCACTCAGTCAGCACCACATCAATGTCAGGCTGATTGGCGACTTGGCGGATTCTATGCTTAATCTCGTTCGTAACATGAGGAACTATCTGGACGCATCTGCCCAGATAATCGCCCCGGCGCTCTTTGTGAATGACCGCATCGTAAACCATTCCCGTTGTTAGGTTGTTGTTTTTGGTAAGGTTCAAGTTAAGAAACCGTTCATACCAGCCCAAGTCGAGGTCGGTTTCGCCGCCGTCCTCGGTCACGTAAACCTCACCATGCATGTAGGGGTTCATGGTGCCGGCGTCAACGTTCACGTACGGGTCGATTTTGATTGCAGTGGGGTTGAACCCGCGAACCTGTAGCATCTTTCCGATAGAAGAGGTGATTATTCCCTTGCCGACTGACGATAAAACGCCTCCCGTAATGAAAACATACTTCACCATTCACGGGACCTCCACACAATAACCACACCATACACTAGGCTCTGTTTAAAAAACTTTTACCACGGCTCTCTTAGAAGAAATGAGAAGTGTCATTCAAACGCACATTGGCACGGCGTTAAACCGCATTTTGGGCATTTGTTGGCGTATTTGGTGGTCGCGGCTTTCTCCAAGTCGATGTTTAGCACGTTGGCTAATGATGCGAGCCACGCGATCACGTCGGCAAATTCATCTTCCACTTCCTTCTTGTTTTTGTTTTGGACGGCGTCGCCCAACTCGTGCACCTCGTCTACGAGCCAGTTGAAAGTGCCCTCGACTCCACGTTTTGAGTCGCGGTGAAAATACAATCGTCGCATCAAGTCTTGGAACTCGTGAATGTGCATGTGCGTCTTGGCTCCTCTTTCATTTGTGCGTTTTCTCAGCGGATTTTGATGTACTTGTAGGCTTCTGTGGCGTTTTCGAAGCAGAAGTGCACTTTCTGGAAGTCCTTGCGGAATTCTGCCACATCTCGTTTGACTTTGTCCACGTCTTCCTTCCCAATCACAACACGTTTGACAAACTCTGCGATTATAGGCATGTCCGATTCCTTCATTCCCAACCTTGTAACCTCAGACGTGCCCATGCGTATGCCACCCGGGTGCATGAAATGCCGCCCCTCTTTGATGTCCCACGGCAAGAGGTTGCGATTGATGATTACGTTAGCCTTCTCCAACTGCTCCTCAATGGTGCCTCCGTCGCCGTACTGAGTAATGTCGATAAGAATCACGTGCGACTCCGTGAACCCTTTGTGCTCAGCTAAGACTTTAAAGCCCCTTTCATACAACGCTTGCGCCAAAGCTTTCGAGTTCTTGACGATTTGCCGCGTGTATTCTCGGCCGAATTCCAGCATCTCTGTACATGCAATTGCTAGCGCAGCAACAGAGTGTAAATGATGATTGCTTACCATGCCCGGGAACACGGCGCGTTTTATTTTGTCGGCGTGTTGATTCCAGGAGAGTATGCTGCCGTGTTGGGGTCCGAAGAAGGTTTTGTGTGTGCTTAGGCTCATCACGTCCGCGCCTTCCCTAAGCGGGTCTTGGAACACTCCGCCTGCGATGAGACCCGAAACATGAGCGGCATCGTACCCGATTGTTCCGCCGATTCCGTGTATGGTTTCGGCTAACTCCTTAACAGGATGCGGGAATGGGAAGACACTGGCGCCGAACATTACGAGTTTTGGAGGTTTGCCATCTTTGACTAATTGGGCGATTTTTTCCTTGGTTCTGTCGACGTCGATGTTCAATTCTTTGTGGTCAAGGACGATGTTCTCCACTTCTAAGCCGTGAACCGCGCCCGCCGTACCGCCCAGAGCCTTTTTACCCATGGTGATGTGTCCGCCAGCGGGGATTGATAAGGCCATCATGATGTCGCCCGGTTCAGTAAACGCCGTGTAAACAGCAAGGTTCGCCACCACGCCAGAAATCGGGCGGACATCAACAAACTCCGCTTGAAACAGTTTCTTCATCAAATCAATGCACAATAATTCCACTTTATCGATGTAGACACATCCCGCATAGACACGCTCCCCAGGCCATCCTTCAGCGTAGCGGTGGCCAAAATCGCTTATCAAAGTCTCCTTCACGGCGGGGCTGGGAATGTTTTCGCTGGCGATTAGAGGGATGCTTTCGCGGAACCATTGATGATGTTTCTGGAGAAGTTCAAACGTCTGATTATACTCTTCTCGCGCAGACATGGATGCACACCTCATTCTTTGCCATATCAGTCTGCTACGGAGAAATAAAAGCTTTGAACACGAAGACGTAACGTTAATTACAGAGACACTGCATAAAAGTTCCAGTCGTGGCAAGAACATGACTATAGCAAGACGGAAAAAGAAGAAAGGCGGCTCGCCGATGCCCGCGCAAAGCGCTGGTCTGCTTCGGTTCTTCGAAGAGGAAACCGAAGGGATCAAAATGCGGCCGGAGCTTCTCATAGCCTTCGCTGTGGGCTTAATCATCGTCGCTGTGGTAATACAACTTCAGGCCACAGGAGTGCTTGGTTTTTAACGTGTTTTGTGCAGAACTTCTATGCGTTGAACTGAGTTTAAGTGTAGAAAGATTTCGCTTTTTTCCTCCCTTGCCGTAACCTGTGGAATCGGCTGGGCAATCGTGGAGCGGAGGATGACGGCTTCAGCGTTTGAGAGCCAGATGCCCGGGGGTTGATGCGTAATTGCGACGAGTTCTCCTTCGAAGCCGTATGTTTGCTCTAGAATCACGAGTATCTTTTTCCCCACGTGGCGTTCGAGCATGTGGAATATGCTAGGCGGCAGTGGAGTTTCTGGCATAAGAGTTCCGGTAAATAATATGATGTATAGGCTCCGAGATAAAACTTTATCCCAAGAAACTCTCGGACGGCTTGTCCATTGTCCCATGTGGGGCTGCGCTTTTTGGGGGTTGGTGTTTTCTTTGTTTAATGAAAAATGAGTCGTGGGGGGTGTCTTGTTCTTTCATTGGTTGTGTCGATTTTGCAACTGACTTTATATTCGGGAGCATCTACTTATGACAAAACGTTCAAAGTGCGTTGCCTATGACGTTTAACAACACTCAGCAAGACTATATCGACCGAGCCGTCAAACGTTACTCTTCCTTGTTCACGCTACCGTCTCATGCTAGAATCGTCCTTTTTCTTGCGTTGCTCTGCTTCGTCGGCGGTTTTCTCTCGATTCTTCCATTCACGTTCACACAAGCGTACTTGGGCATTGTTTTGGGCGTCGGTTTTTTTCTCATCACCATTCTGTCAGATTTTGTCGTCTGCGGCTTGTTGCGCTCGGAGCCGGTTTACAGTGCAAGGCGTTGCAGCGGGCTGTCGCTTTTCTCGAGCTTGCTTTGGTTTGGGATAATGTTTATTGGCACTGCCTTCGGAGTGGTTTTTCAGAACGTTGATTTCTGGTTGAGGCTTTTTCTTTTGGGCTTCTGTGCAGTGTCGCTCTTGCGGCTTCTAGTGTATTCTGCAACGCTGTTTAAAGGGTACGCAGTGGCCTTATTTTCTGCTTTGTTGTATCCTGTTCTTTGGTTGGTTTTTCTGTATTTCGTGTGGCCTTGGCTGACGGGCAGGTCACTCGGACTTTCGTTCTTCGTTTTCCCCGTGGTTTCGATTCCCATCGCCGTGGCGACGATTTTTCTTTTCACATACATCATCAATCGTGTGGGAAAGAAATCGTTGGGCGTTTCCTCCATGGCTTTGTTGAAAGCGTTTCTGGCAAACTGGATCGAGGACGTTAATGAACCCTTAGAAGGCATTCTCGAAGAACTCGGCACAGAACAAGCTGTAGACGTCGCGCTTTTAGTTTTCAACAACCAAAAGAAAACAAAAGCAGCCGTAGTTGTGCCAGCTCTTCATCCCGGTCCATTCAAAAACGTGGGCAGCAGCCCCCTTCCGTACATGATTCAGTCCGCCTTAGAAAAACGATTAGACTGCGTAACAGCGGTTCCACACGGCTTGTTTGGGCACGAGTTGGACTTGGCGTCTCAAGCTCAAAACCAAAAAATCCTAGACGCCATAAACGGCTCACTTGAGTTTCACAAATTTGCCGACAAAGCTTCACCCTTCGTGCAGGTGAAAAGTGAAGTGGCGATCGCTGACTGTCAAATTTTCGGCGATTGTGCGGTTTTGGCTTTGACGGTTGCGCCTGAGACGACGGAGGATTTTCCGCAGGAGCTTGATTTTTTGGCGGTTGAGGAGGCGAAGAAGAGGGGATTGGAGTCGGCGCTTGTCATCAACGCGCACAACAGTATCAATGATGATGCTTTTCGTCTCGAGGAGGCATTGGATTCGCTTAGAAAAGCAACGGTTGAATGTCTGGAAAAGGCGTCGAAGGCTAAACGTGGAGTGCTCCGAGTTGGCGCTGCCAAAGTGGTGCCCAGCGAGTTCAGTCTGGAGGACGGTATGGGTGCCGGTGGAATCAGCGCTATAGTTGTTAGTGTGGGTGGTCAGACGACGGCTTATGTGACGATTGATGGTAACAACATGGTTTCTGGGCTGCGGGAAAAGATCATAACCGAGTTGAAAGATGTTGGTGTTGACGACGGCGAGGTTATAACTACCGACACGCACGCTGTGAGCGCGGTTGTGCTTAATCGTCGTGGCTACCATCCAGTCGGGGAAGTCATGGACCACGAAAAACTTGTAGCACACATTAAAAAAGCCGTGTCCGAGGCTTTAGAGAATTTGGAACCCGTCAGAGCTGGTTGGCTGACCAAAACCGTCCCAAACGTCAAGGTCATCGGTGGAAAGCAGATAGAAGCTTTGTGTGCACTAACTAGCGATGCGACGAAGCAAGCCAAAAAATCGGCGGTTTTCCTGTTTCCCCTTGTAAGCGTAGTTTTGATTGCTTTGCTGTTGCTTCTCTAAATCTGTGGCGTTGCGGTTGGGGTTACGTTGCATTTTTTGAGCAGTCGGGTCCAATGTTTGTCGGTGTCGTCCTGAATCTCCTTTATCACGTGCTGGAATTTGGGCAGGAACAAGTGTGCGAAACGTCGCTGCATCTTTAGATACCCGTCCACGGGCTTCTTTCTGTCGGGCTTCAGCGCGATTGCCTTGCTTAAGGGCGACAGACTGTATTCGCCGTTAACGGCTTCCCAAAGCGGAAACATACAATTCTCCACTGCCAAGCGAGCGAGCTCCATGGTTTTCGCCGTGTCAGAACGCCAACCACGCGGGCAGGGAGCCATCACGTGCAAGAACGCAGGACCTTCCACTTCCAAGCCTTTTCGCACTTTTGCCATTAGGTCTTGCCAGTAGCCGATAGAGGCGGTTGCGACGTATGGGATGTCGTGGGCGACCATGATGTCTGCTATGGGTTTTTTGTGTTGAGTTTTTCCCGGGATAACCGTGCCGGCGGGCGAGGTTGTCGTGGATGCGCCGCGTGGGGTTCCTCCGCTTCTTTGGATGCCCGTGTTCATGTAACCTTCGTTATCGTACAGTATGTAGAGAAAATCATGCCCTCGTTCTGCCGCGCCCGAGAGGGCTTGTATGCCGATGTCGTAGGTGCCGCCGTCTCCAGCCAACGCGATAACGTCTATGTGCTCGTGCGTTAGGCGTTTCTTTCTCTTCAAAACCTTCAAAGCGGCTTCGATTCCAGAAGCGTTTGCAGCTGCCGTCTCGAAGGCTGTGTGAACCCAAGGAACTTTCCACGAGGTGTATGGGT
>Ga0315314_1003026_pt1 | contig 13475 bp, 14 predicted proteins | sample TDP9_MG_FD_203631 | JGI IMG/M metagenome (GOLD analysis project Ga0315314, IMG submission 203631) | Freshwater sediment microbial communities from Lake Towuti, South Sulawesi, Indonesia - TDP9 | ecosystem: Environmental > Aquatic > Freshwater > Lake > Sediment | place: Indonesia: South Sulawesi...
ATAGAGTTGTTTAACTCTCCTTATCATCTGGTGCTTACTTCGTAGCAGTTTAGAGCAAGATGGCGCGACCAGAAATCATTTTTGTTTGTTCCACATGATGAGGGTACGATCTTGCTTCCCTCATACCGAAAAATTTATAAATATAACGCAGTTATACAAATAACGGCGTTATCACGGAATGAGGGACATGGACAACTCCAAAGGGAGCGACAGATTCGAAAAGGGAATAGATTGGTCTTCATTGTATAAGAAGGAAGATTGGTGGGCGGTATGGCTTGGCTTCCTCATCTTATCTTTGGCTTCGCTACGCATCGTTTCATCATTACCCAAGATAGGTAAGTGGGTTTTGGACCCAACAGTATCCTTTCCGCTTAGCGATATCCCATACTTCGCATTGCTAGCCTTTGCCTTACTCATACTTACAAGCCTACCGATGCCAGCAATGAAGGAGGGAGTGAAAAGATACTGGGCGGCTTTCCCAACAGTTTTCATTCTAGCCTTTCTAGCTCTTCTCTTGTCTAATCAGAAAACTGTCCACGAGTGGGGACTCGAGTACGTACTCTGGGCACTAATTCTTGGGCTCGTAATTGGAAACACAGCTGGCATGCCAAGATGGCTCAAACCAGCCGTGAAAACTGAGTTGTTCATAAAGATCGGTCTCGTCCTGTACGGTGCTGAAATCCTGTTCAATGTACTATTGTCCGCCGGAGCGTTTGGCTTATTCGAGATCACCATAAGTCTCTTCCTGGTTTGGTACCTTTGCTACTTTCTTGCAATCAAAGTTGGGCTGAAAAAGTCCTTCGCATGTGTGTTGTCCAGCGCCACATCTATCTGCGGCGTTTCCGCAGCTATAGCAGCTGGAGGCGCGGTCAAAGGAGACCCCAAAGAGGTGAGTTACACAATATCTTTGGTCTTGTTGTTTGCGATGCCAATGCTAATATTCATGCCTATGGTAGCTAAGGCTGTGGGCATGCCTGACGCGGTAGCTGGCGCCTGGATCGGAGGAAGCATCGACACCACGCCGGCTGTTGTGGCGGCAGGCGCCCTTTACAGCGAGAAAGCGATGCAGGTTGCCTCAATAATAAAGATGTCACAAAACGTGTTGATAGGGATGACGGCATTCTTGCTGGCATTATACTGGGTTATGAAAGTTGAAAGAAAACCCGAAGAGAGACCGAGGCCAGCGGAAATATGGTATAGATTTCCCAAGTTTGTCCTGGGTTTCATCATTGCCTCTCTGGCGTTTTCTTTCCTACTAGTTCCTGTTATGGGCACTAGATCGGTAGATGCGATATTAGGTGTCACTAAGGGCATACGCGGCTGGTTCTTCGCCATAGCTTTCGTTTGCATTGGACTTGAGACAAAATTCATGGAACTGATTAAGATAGGGAGGGGGAAGCCTTTCGTTGTATTTCTAGTAGCTACTATTGCTGATGTAATCCTTTCACTGGTAACCGCCTACGTCTTCTTTGGTGGAATATTCTTTCCGTTGCCAGTTTAACTGAACACATTCGAGGCGACTTGGGTAAGTGGGTACAACCGCAAAAGAGGTCACAGAATACACAAGGCCTAGAGCGCTCCGAAGGGTCACCACTAAAGAGCTGGCTCTGATCTCAGTCCTATCCTCGTTATGGATAGTCTCGGAGATCTATCTTGGACCTGTCATTAGCCAGATAACTCATGTCCATGGTGTGATCCAACGGGTCGTCGGTTGGTTCCTCATGCTAGTTCTGGCGCGGCTAACCCAGAAGTTTGGCAGGGTTACAACGATGGCAGCGATATCGTCTCTGACCACGAGGATCATCCGACCCGGACGCATATACGCCCTATTCGTAGGTTTCGGATACGCGCTTGGAGGCTTAACATTCGACTTACTGTACTTCTTTCCTATGGCAAAGAACCTTAAGGGAAGAGCTGATAGAATCTATCTGTTAGCTATTTCATTGCTCTCAGGGTCTATAGCCCTTGTCCCATACCTACTCCTCCAGCTCTCAATTCTTGGCTTTCATGGCTTTATTTTCTGGATTCCGCTCTACGCTTATGACATGGCTAAGAGTGTTAGTCTGAGCGTCTTAGGCGCATTGGTTGGAATATCTGTGCTACCTCAGATCGAGGTCTGGTCTTTAGAGACAACGGAGGACGGAAGCGGTTAAGGCTCACTGGCTAGCTGTGCCATATAGAGCTAGTTCTGCGAGAGGTATTTCTCATCTTCTCGGCCCTTACGGTGCTTCAAAGCTTCTCCGCGATCTTCCATTTAAGTTCAAGATAGTAAAGAAAGTTCTCCAGGGGAACATCTGGCGGCACCGTATGATCAACCGCTGGAATGTAGCCCCCTCCAAGCTCTATCATCGGCAAAATCTTTTTGTAAACTTCGCTTTCTATAGATTTCATGTCTTTTGCGAGCTCCCTTTTGTCTATTCCTCCGTACAGAGCGAGTTTTTCCCCATATTCTCTCCGAATTTTCACAGGATCCATACCAGCCGCTGCCTCAAGTGGCCAATAGCTGTCTATTCCAGCTTCGATAATGAGTGGAATCAGGACTTCGGTGTTCCCATCGCTGTCAAGTTCGATGACCTTCACACCATGTTTTCGTAGGTATCCAACGATTCTTTCGTATCGTGGCAGGAAGAACATCTGAAAGATTCTCGGAGAGATCAGTGGTCCACCTTTGCACGCAAAATCCTCATTTAAGATGAATGCATCAACTTCAAGCTCTTCTAGGGCCTTTTGCGTCACCTCAATGAAAAAGTCAGCCATGAAGTCCAAAATTTCATGTATTAGCCTAGGCGTTCTGTATAAAGCTATGGACAACCTTTCAGTACCCATCAGGTCTCTGAGATTCCAGTAAAACCCTCCGAAACCACAATTCTCCGTGAGATACAAGGGATAGTCTCTTTTCTTCCATTTCTGCTTCAACTCATCCCAGTTTTTAGGATATCGGGTCGGCTCACGAGGATCAAAATGTCTCTTCATTTCGAGAAAACTGTCGCGATCCTTCACAAAGAAATCAAGATACGTATCCATTGAAGCCCTCGTTCCGCGTGCCGTTCCCTCTTTCAGTGCTCTCCTTATTCTTCCGAGATTATCTCTGAAGATTATGTACCGATCATTTTCTTCTATTGTCTTGTCAAAACCTGGGATTGGACCTAAATTCAAGGGAATGAAATCTCTTTTATCCAGTTCGGCAAATCTCGGTTCGCCTCTGAACCAGTCGCCTTCGAGTTCACGTTCAGCCAGGCCTTCGTCAAGCCATCTTTCATAAGTCTGGCCCCAGATTCCAAGTTCCCAGTTGGGGTACCTGTCAGCATCTTGAAACTTTACCGTAGCCAAGAACCTTTCGCGTTCATTCAACGCCGTTTACCCTGCCCATGGGCTTCCAACTTTATTGAGATGCACCCAGGAAAGTTTAAGGTTTATGATGGGTCGAACGGAAACCCCTAACCGGATTCTCCAAGCTTGCCGATTCATCCATTAACATCCCTCTCTTGCAGCCGACAACACTCACCGATACATCAGAGACCTTCAACATAAAAGGCTAGTCCGAACTTGTATTCCATTTCCTAGACCTATGAAGATTAAATCGATTGAGAGTTATTTTGAGTTGGCTCTTAGACTCCGCTTGCGGCGGGAATAATCGATATCTTATCTTCATTGTTTGGTCTGGTGTCAGGATAATCTGATAGGGAGAGATTGAGATGATATGCCTAGAAATCCAAATCGTTAACTCTACAAACGATTGAGGATGTCCGAAAAATCGTTACGATTAGCTAGTATCTTCGGAAAAATCCGTTGAGAAATCTAGTGGATAGATGAAGTCAAGAGGACGAGTGTAAGACTAGTCAAAAAATCAGCTAAGGGCTAGACTTCTAGCAATCTCACTTTTCTAGCTGCTTTCGTTTTCGCTAGGTAATCGTACTATATGATCTCCAGCGGCCCCAAGGTGTGATGTTCAAGGCCCTCTTTTTCGCATATCTCTAAGATTTTGGATACCGCTTTCAAATCGATCGCTCTTATCTTCTCCTCTGGCCCTGCAACTTCAATGATCACACCTATGCCGCCCACGCCACAGCATGCATAAACATTCTTGTAAACGTTTATGTCGTATCCAAACGGAACACCCATTTCCATTATGGCTGATTCCACCCTATCAATCAAACTATCGATATTCTTAACGCTCACTTTGATGAAGTAACATTCTCTGCAACTCATCTTAGACATCCATATCGCCTAGATAGATGGACCCACAATTATTCGACTATAGTTTTCGCGACAATCATTGTCACCGTCTCCCTTATTCCTGGTATTCGTCGCACCACATCGAATATGAAACTGTCGAGTTCCTCAACTTTCTCAAATTTGACTTTGATGAGTAGATCGTACACCCCATATGTAGCGCTAGCCTCTTTGACCTCTCCGAGTTTCTTTATCTTGGTAAATATTTCCTCTTCCTCTCCAGCATCCACCTTTGCTAAAACATATGCTAAAACCAACCTACGTCCCTCGCCATCCGGCTGAATAACCCGATACTACGTACCATAATTGGTTATAGTATCGATAACTTGCCCCTCAGAGTCTAATATGTCTAGTTTAATCGCGATTTTGCCGAATAGTTGGTGCGTGGCGCAGCTTAAACATGGGTCATAGGGTCTGATCACCATTTCAATCTTGTTGAGGGTTCCTTGATCGTACTTTCCACCTCTAATAAGCTCTTTGGCTGCTTTCTTGACCGCTAGATTGATGGCTGCGTTGTTTTGACACGTGGCAACGATTAGGTTAACGTCTCTGACCATTCCGTTTTCATCAGCCTCGTAATCATGGATCAGCGTACCACGAGAAGCTTCTACGACGCCAACTCCCCGGCCAGCTCGAGGCGTTACCGCAACCCTTGTATTTTCGCCGGTGATTTCAGGATCTTCGAGCAATTGTATTGCGCGTTCACTGGCGCTTACCAGTTCAATTAGCCTAGCCCAGTGGTATAGCAGTGTTTGTTGAGCTGGTCGCCCGAATAGTTTCCTGAACTCCTCTAACTCCTTCTGAGCCAGTGGTGTCGCCATCTTGTCGCACACGTTTATTCGAGCCAGCGTATTCACTCGATAAACCCCGACCGGATTGTCTGGGTCGAGAACGATTTTTCCAGCCTTCTTGTAGTAGGGGAATTTGAGATAGGTCCAAGGTTCAATATGCTCGGCTATATAGTCCAAGTAGTCTTCAGGTGGAAAGTCCTCGTTAGAGCCGTCTGGCTGCATCATCCGAAGCTTTCCATCATAAAACGTGTGTGTGCCGTCTTCTGTTACCAGCCCTAGAAAGCCAGTTTTAATGAGGGCAAGGGACTTTACCATGTCAATGTATCTGGCAAAGATGTTTTCTTTCGCATTGTTAATCGTGAATGCTGCAAAGTCTAACAGATCCTTAGCCATCTTATAGGCTTGGTCTCTTTCTTCTTTTGTTAAGCGCTTGGTGAAGCCACCTGGCACAGCGGCAACAGGGTGTATCCTTTTTCCAGCTATAAGTTCTACCATTCTATGCGCAAGATGGTGATATCTAATTACCTTTTTTGCGAGGTCCGGATTGGCTTTTGCTATTCCTATGACACTTCGAACGGCATAGTCTGCATCTGGGCCCAAAACAAAATCAGGTCCAGATAAGATGTAAAACTGTAGTATGAAGTCCATAACCTTGTCTCCTACATATGCGAGTTCCCTAAGTTTTCTGCCAGTCTCAGGGATTTCTACGCCAAAAACCGCATCTGTGGCTTTTGCTGAGGCTATATGGTGAGCCCAGGGGCAGACCCCACAGATTCTAGGGGTTATGAGTGGCAGTTCCTCGATTGGTCGACCGATGCAGAACTTTTCAAATCCTCTAAGCTCAAGGGTATGCACTCTTGCGTCGGCTACGTCTCCTTTGTCATCGAGTTGGATCACAACCTTTGCGTGGCCCTCAATCCTCGTTACTGGTTGAATCACAATTTCCCCGGTCAATCTTCCCACCTCAAGCCTTGCGGGGCCTAAGTATATTGTGGGCTCCCACAAACCGATTGAACGTGGCGAGTCGATCAGGTATCGTCTTCACATCTAGGCCTATCGTCGCAAGCGCGCCCATCATGTCTACCATCTGGTTTCCTCCCGTACGAACCGGACCGAAGCATCCTCTGCAGGGGAAGCCACCTGCTATACACCTTGGGATGTCTTCTTTCCCTCGACAGCCAGTCCGAGTGGCGGGTCCTAAGCAAAGATATCCCAGTTCAAGTAGGCAACGTCCATCTTTAGGGGGCCAATATTTGTCTAGTGGCCGATTTAGGGTTGCTATCGCCTTCTTTTCTCGTTTCAGCGGACAATCTTCGCATACAGCCTTTTCCTCAATCTTGAGGGGTTTCCTTTCTAGTATAGCAGTTAGCGCGTCGACGATGAGACCGGGAGGAGGAGGGCAGCCGGGCAGAGATGCGTCGACTTTAACCACTTCGTCCAGGGCGTAAACTCGGTCTGTCCATGGCGGAATATCTGCGAATGGATACTCCCCGGGGATCGTGCTTTTCGTAGTTCCGTAGACCTTGTCAAAAATCTCGTCTTTTCTGAACATGTTGGCTAATGCTGGAACTCCTCCAAAACATGCACATGAACCAAACGCCACAAGGATTTTGCTCTTGTTTCTCATCTCTTGCGTTATTTCTTTGTGTTCTTCAGTTCGAATGCCTCCTGAAATTATCCCGATATCAGCTTCTGGAATCTCCAGTTTTCTGCCACCACCGGTTTGTCCAAAGTACTTGTGGTCCATCAAGACGGGGATATGAACAAACTCTAGCTGCTGTAGCAGATCTAGAATCGGTTCACCTATGTCTAGGATACTGCACTCGCATCCTCCACACATGTTTAGCCATTCTTCAGCAACCTTTACAGGCATAACTTTCTCACCGAATGGAATATGATATATCGAGAGTATGTCTTATAAATTTTCGTACAAATCGTGAAACAAAGGGGAAAATTGGCATACATTCTGCTAATCAAATAGAAAGACCTATATATTTTTTGGTTAAAACATTTATGCAGCAGGGTATCATGTCGAAGGTGAACTAATGGTAGAGGGAGAGTTTGAACCGCTTATAGTAGCCTTTTGCTGTAATTGGTGTGCCTATGCGGGGGCTGATCTGGCCGGAACATCACGAATACCATATCCCACAAATGTGAGGATAATACGATTGATGTGTTCTGGCATGGTTCATCCTGCCTTAGTGATGGATGCCCTCATGAGAGGTGTGGACGGGGTATTGATAGCTGGATGTCACCCTGGAGACTGCCATTACACCGACGGAAACCTGAAGACAGAGCGTCGCGTTGAAGCGTTGACAGTGATGATGGAGGACATGGACATTGAACGTGAGCGTTTACGCTTGGAATGGATTTCCAGCAGCGAAGGAGAGAAATTCGCCCGTGTTATGCGAGAAATGACTGAACAAATGAAGAAACTTGGTCCTAACCCATTCAAGTTGGGATGACTTCATGACTAGAGATCTTGTAATCAAATCTCGCTAATCCTCAAAGGGGAAGGGCGCGGAAATGTCTGAAGAACAGCTCAAGATAGGCGTTTACGTTTGTCACTGCGGGGCTAACATAGCTGGTGTGATTGACGTCGAGGATGCCACGAGGTACGCACAAAAATTGCCAAACGTTGCCGTTGCTAAACATTACGTCTATATGTGCTCCGCGCCGGCACAAGCAATGATTAAGGAGGACATTAAACAACATGACCTTAATAGAGTGGTCGTCGCCTCATGCTCACCGCGAATGCACGAAGCAACTTTTCGAAGAGTGGTCCATGAGGGAGGATTGAATCCTTACCTTTTTGAAATGACCAACATCCGAGAGCAGTGTGCTTGGGTTCACGCAGCTGAAGCTAGAAAAGCGACAAAAAAGGCTAAAGATTTGATTAGAATGTCAGTTGCTAGAGCTAGAGTTCTAGCGCCTCTTCAGAAAAGAGAAGTAAACGTTATAAGCAGAGCCCTCGTGATTGGCGCAGGCATCTCCGGCATGAGAGCCGCATTGGATCTGGCTGAAAGAGGCTTCGATGTCTATTTAGTAGAGAAGGCTCCTTACGTAGGAGGCAGGATGGCGCAACTTAACAAGCTATATCCAACTGACGAGTATGCCCTCGACGTGTTGAAGCCACTCATGGAGGCGGTATCATCTCACCCTAAAATCCAGCTTCTGACAAACTCCGAAATCAGTACGGTAGATGGTTATATAGGAAACTTCAAGGCCAAAATCGCTGTTAAACCTAGGTATGTGACAAGGAACTGTGACGCTTGTGGTGAATGTGAGATCGTATGTCCCGTTAAAGTTCCAAATGAATTTGACTACGGCTTGAGCAGAAGGAAAGCCATCTACCTCGCCTTGCCATACGCCGTGCCTGCAAGGTATCTCGTTGATAGCGAGAACTGCAATAGGTGTGGAAAATGTTTAGAGGTTTGCCCAAAGGCGGCCATCAATCTTGACGAACAGCCACAGGAAATCGAAGTTGACATTGGATCAATCATCGTCGCCATAGGACATGACCTTTACAACCCGCCAGAGGGTGAGTACGGCTATAAGATATACGAAAATGTGATAACGATGCCTCAACTTGAAAGGTTACTGAATAGGAATGACGTAGCAAACCCCGAACCATCTAATGGTTTGAAACCCAAGAGCGTAGTGTTCATCTCTTGCGTGGGTGCGAGGCAAGAACCTGGAATTTATAGCCCCATCAAAGAGGGACAGAAGCTCAATAGGTACTGTTCTCGTGTATGTTGTACCGCTAGCCTTAAGAATAGTCTCGAGGTTAAGCGAAGATACCCTAACGCCGCGGTTTGCTATCTTTATCGTGATATACGAACGTTCGGAAGAGGACATGAGGAATACTACAGAAAGGCTAGCGAATCAAAGGTCTTGTTTTTTAGATACAAAGCTGAAGTGCCGCCGCTCGTTTCGAACAACCCAAACGGCTTGACAGTGACCGTCCAAGATGTACTGACAAATAACGAGGCTATAGCAATACCCGCTGACCTCGTCGTTCTGAATGTTAGCATGGTACCACCAGCCGATGCCTCAGACCTGCAAACTAAGCTTAAGATTGCGGGAGGCACTGAAGGTTTCTTCCAGGAGGCACACACCAAACTCAGACCTTTGGAAACCCCTTCCGATGGAATTTATTTGGCTGGCACGGCGCAGGGACCCAGAGATGTCACTGATAGTGTAGCCATGGGAAGCGCGGCAGCGGCAAAGGCTGCAATATTACTGGCCAGGGGCAAAGTTGAGCTCGAGCCCATTGTTGCATATGTCGATCTGACTAGATGCGACGGATGTGCAATGTGTGTGGAACCGTGCACGTTTAAAGCCATCACCATCGAAGAATACCAGGAGAGAGGCGCGATAAAAAAGCGCGCAGTCGTAAATGACGCACTATGTAAGGGTTGCGGTGCTTGCGCCGCTACATGCCCGCCTAAATGTATCTATGTGAAACATTTTACGCTTGATCAGATATCGGCGATGATCAACGCAGCACTTGTCGAGTAGAAAAGTAATAGGTAAGGTGCGGAACGGTAGAAAAGGGAAACTATTTCGCTAGTTCCAGAGCCATTTCTGCTGCTTTTGGTATTGATTTCCCCACTGAATCAGACAAACCTGGTTTGACAGATTCCGGTATTGCCTTGACTTGGCACGCAAGGATCGTAATGTTCACGTTGCATGCATTTCGCAGTTCTTTCAAGAGACTGGTTGCCGGAAGGAAGTGGACTGAGAAATTCACGGTTTTGCTTTTCAGCAATTCTTCTATTGGAATTTGAAATACTTCTCCAGGCTTTCTCTGTACGTCTACAGCATCAAGGATGATTATCTTTTTGGGCTTTGTTTCGCTTAGTGCCAGCGTGATAAGCACCTTGCTCGCTCCGGTCCCTACGTCCATGACATACACATCATCTGGAATTTTGCATTTCTTCTCGATGTATTGAACGACTTTCGGGCCGAAGCCATCGTCGCCGAAGAGTATATTGCCGCAACCGAGGATTAAAACTCGTTTCTTGACGTATTCAGGCTTGGGCTCACTTGATATTCCTGTTGCCTTCATTTGAATGCATCGCAAAATCCTTTTCCTTCGGGAAGCTTAAATAGGTTTACAAGAAAATGGCATTCGCACCAGATAGCGTACGCCTCATTAGAAAATCTGTGGAGGTAGACTGATAGCTTCCAAATTCTTTATAACCTATGAGCATTACTTTACAGATTGATAAGTGCAATAGAAAAGTAGTGATGCTGAGGTTTCACGCATGCCTCCGAAGTTAGATAAGATTGACGTTAAGATAATTAAATCTTTGATGAGCGATGCAAGGCGGTCCGTTACTGAGTTGTCGAAGGATGTGGGGGTTTCTCGTTTAACAGTCATTAATAGATTAAAGAAATTGGCTGCAGAAAACATCCTCGGCACTAACGTGGGGATAAATATTGGGAAACTTGGGTTCCAAACAGCCTTAGTAGCAGTTGAAGTCAAGGGCGATCTTAGACAAGAAACCGAAAGAACCTTGTCAGAGTGCCCAAGAGTCCTAACATTTATTCGAATTAATGATAAGGCCAACTTACTTCTTCTCTTATATGGTGAGGATCAAAATTCCCTCGGATCCACAATCGAATGCATCCGAGACCTTTCCGATGTTAGCGTGGTGTATGTGCACCATTCAAGGCCCCCATTATTTCCTGAAGTCTTCAGCCTCCGTGTCTTCCCAGAGAAAAATGATTTGACGCCCTGTGGAAGAAAGTGTGGTGGCTGCCTCCGCTACAGAAATGGTCAATGCGTCGGCTGCCCAGCAGTGACCGAATACAAAGGACCGCTATAAGGCGTAATCATCAACACAAAGATGTTTCTTAGCTAGTGTGCTTGCTGTCTACCAAGTATATGAGAGAGCACTCGGACATACGGTTGAGACCAATCATAAGAACATGGAAACTCCGGTGGGAAACTGAAGGGTGAGCCAGTTGCATAACAGCTTCATCACATGTCTCTTAGGAAAATTTATAAGTATAGCCTTCCCATTTAGAGATAACACCGTTATAGGTCGCCACTATGACCCAATCCAAAACTAGTATAGAATATATGAAGCTAAGAGGGCTCCGGAGGTTTAACACTAAAGAGTTAGCTCTGATCTCAGTCCTATCCTCTTTATGGATAGTCTCGGAGATCTATCTTGGACCTGTCATTAGCCAGATAACTCATGTCCATGGTGTGATCCAGCGAGTGTTAGGCTGGTTCCTCATGCTAGTCCTAGCAAGGCTCACAGGAAAGTTTGGCAGAGTAACCACAATGGCGGCCATAGCGTCCTCAGCCACGAGGATAATCCGACCCGGACGCATATACGCCCTGTTCGTAGGGTTGGGCTACGCGCTTGGAGGCATAACATTCGACTTGCTATACTTCCTTCCCATCGCTAGGAGCTTCAAAGGAGAAGTCAAGAGAACCTATCTCTTAAGCATATCACTGGCCTCAGGAGCTACAGCACTTATTCCATATCTGCTTTTCCAGCTCTCACTTTTGGGCTTTTATGGCTTTGTTGCCTGGATTCCGCTGTACACCTATGACATGATTAAGAGCGTTGCTCTAAGTATCTTGGGCACATTAATTGGAATATCTGTCCTACCTAAGATCGAAGGCTGGGCTTGGAAGATGAGCGAAGGCGAACGAGAAAACCGTTGCGAATAACACCTCAAAAGCCTTTGAGGGCCACTGTGAAACGCTTGTCAAGACAAATTCTCGTTCTCAAATTCCAGCAGCCGCTCCAAACGTTCGGCTATGGATGGATGTTTACTGAATATGCCGTATCTGCCCGTTCCTTGTGCAAAGAGTCTCATTGAAAAATCCGGGAAAAATCCATTCTTGGAACGAACTGCAAAAGATTCGTAAAGTTTTATCAGTGCTGAAATCAACGCCCTTGGCTTTCTAGTCATTCTGGCACTTTCTTCATCGGCCAAGAATTCTCTATCGCGATAAATAGCTGGCTCAATCAGATAGCCTAGCAAATTAAAGGGCACCGCAAATTTGAGTCCTGATGCAAATGATTTGATCAGACAGTCCTCGTTTTTTGTGTGGGAGATTTCATGAGCCAAAGAAGCCTCAATCTCATTGCTCGATAGGGTTTCAAGAAACCCAACGGACACAACTATAGTTGACTTTCCCTTTCTTCCAATAGTAAAAACGAATGGTGTGCTGCGTTCTATTAACCCGACTTTTGGTGTTTCCACGCACGCTTTTTGCGACAGACTGCTCAGAATTTTGTACAGGTTTAGTGCTTGGTCCTCTCTCAGATACCTAATGTGAAATAACCATGTGACGAAATTTTCGCTAAAATGATAGCTTATTATGGCGTATAAAAAGGCGAAGGAGAAGGAGGCACCGAACATCGCAATCCAGCTTGTGCATATAGCAGCTTCGTATGAAAATGAGACATCGCTACAAGCTATATGATACAGTTCTCCCTTACTCATTGTGAACCAGTGAGAAAAGCAGATGGACGAAATCCAAACTGCTATCAGAAATGATCCAAGTAGTGGAGAGAGGAATATTAATGTCCGCTTTTTGTAAGCTCTTTTGCTTACCAGCTTTACCGCAATGAGCGCACCAACTGACGTAACTGTCGACAGTAGGATTGCATACAAATAGCGTGACAGAAAAGTCGCAACGACATCAAGCATGGATTACACTCTCCCCTTTTTTAGTTTCTCTAGATGACGCTTGAATTCTTCTAGAGTCTTCTCGTCTTTTATTCTGACATGATTGACAAGATATGATATTGCTGAGTCTCCGAAGGTTTCGAATAATCCTTCAAATATCGATCTTACCACGGTTGTTTCGAATTGCTTCTTTGTGATCGCTGGCTTATACTCATAGCGCAAGCCTTTGCCCTTTTTTAGTTCCCGTTCGACTAGACCTTTCTCATATAGTCGATCCAAAACTGTGGCTACCGTTGTGACTGCAATCCTGCGCTTTTGACTTAACACCTCATGAATTTCTTTAACATTTCCAAGTTGAAGTTTCCATAGAGATTCCATGATATCTGCTTCTAGGTCGCCCAAAACTTTGGTCAGTTTCTTTTTGTGTGGTTTGAATTCGATCCATCCTTGGTTTTGTGACATACGAACTACAGCCTGTAGTTAAGCTTATATAGGGGAATAGCGGACAGTAACTACATCGCATAGTTGGTATCCCGCAATATAAGTTTAGCTCGATGGTGGTGCGTGCTTGCGCGCAATAACCTTGGTTCGCAGAAATCTTTCGAGAAGAAAAGGGCGTTCAGTTCTCAACTCCATCGGATTGATACTTGCAGTCGCCGTGATTATCTCAACATTCACTATTTCTCATTCTATGGAAATACAGATTGGTGACGAGGTAGAAAAATACGGACCAAATATAGTGGTAACACCTAAAACTCAGTCAATAAGCGTACCGTACGGAAGCGTCGT
>Ga0315314_1003027_pt1 | contig 13473 bp, 14 predicted proteins | sample TDP9_MG_FD_203631 | JGI IMG/M metagenome (GOLD analysis project Ga0315314, IMG submission 203631) | Freshwater sediment microbial communities from Lake Towuti, South Sulawesi, Indonesia - TDP9 | ecosystem: Environmental > Aquatic > Freshwater > Lake > Sediment | place: Indonesia: South Sulawesi...
CCCGGCGTATGGAACTTGGTTCACGGCGGAGAAACCGTTGCATCATACATGCTGAATCATCATGCCATCAAAGGCATCTGCTTTGTCGGTTCTACTGCTGTGGGAAGGGATATTGTCTACAGGAGGTGCGGTGAAACAGGCAAAAGAGTCATCGCCCAGTGCGGTGCGAAGAACTTTCTCTTGGTTATGCCGGACGCTGACTTGGAGAGGACCATAGCCGCCTGCATGACATCCTTCTATGGTAACACGGGTCAACGGTGTCTATCCGGCGCTAACCTCGTAGTAGTCTGCGAAGGCCTCAATGAGCTTGAGTCCAAAGCATTTTACGAGAGGGTCGCAGATACGTTCGTCGAGGCAGCCTCAAAGATAAGGGTCGGCTACGGGCTTGATGAGTCAGTTCATATGGGGCCTGTCCAAAATAGGTCCAGAAAGGAAAGAATCTTGGGATTCATAGAGAAAGGCATACAAGAGGGAGCGCAATTGAGGCTTGACGGCAGAGACATAAAACTCGTCGGAGATTGGCCTCACACCTGTTTCCTCAACCCCAATGTCTTCACAGATGTCAAGCCTGATATGAGTATCGGCAGCGAAGAGATCTTCGGGCCTGTGGCATGTATCATGAGGGTTCGAGGTTTCGACGATGCAGTGGAGATCATACACAGCAATCCCTATGGCAATGCAGCATCGATATTCACCTCAAGCGGAAAATGGGCTCGAGAGTTCCAATATAGGGTTCTAAGTGGCAACGTCGGTATCAACATAGGAATTGCAGCCCCTATGGCGTTCTTCCCTTTTGGAGGGATGAAAGACTCCTTCTTCGGGGTCCTCCATGGGCAAGGTCAGGACGCCATTCGCTTCTTCACGGAAACTAAGGTTGTTATTCAGCGGTGGTTCTAACATGACGAAGCCAAACGCAGGAGAGGTGACAGCTTCGGCCGTTATCACTTTCATGGGAAAGCTGGAAGATGCCTCCTCAAGGTTCTACGCGAAGCTGGCAGAAAGATATTGCAGGACCAAGGAAACTTTCTTGGCTTTCGCCGAAGAGAGCGCGAAGAACAAGGCGTTGGTAATAAGAACTTATCAAGAGACAATAACCGATGCGATCGAGGCGTGCTTCTCTTTCAAAGACTTGAATCTAGACCATCACTTGACAGAAACAACACTGGCAGAAGACGCTGGTTACTCAGATGCTTTAGAGGTGGCTTTGGAGCTTGAGGACAAAGCCAGCAGATTCTATAGGGCTGCGGCTGAGCAATCAGGATCATTGCTTGCCACGATACCAAGGGCGTTCAGAAAAGTCAGTGAAATAAGGAGCAAACGAAAGCTCAAGTTGGAATCTCTCCTTGATATCTTGAAGTGATATTCGCGATATGAAAGCCTTTGGGATGAGTAGGATAGTCGGCAATTGATAAGAATCGCTTGTCGGGGGTTTTGAATTGAGTAAGCTTGGTTTGGGCCTAATTGGTTGCGGATGGGCGGCTAGAAACCTTCACATGGCAAGTTACAGGGATCTCTTCGAGCTGAAGTCGGTATGCTGCCGAACAAAGCCGCATGTAGAGAGGTTCAGGGAGGAATTTGGCTTCGAGACGGCCTATACCGACCACATGAGCCTACTAGAAGATCCAGACGTAGATGTCGTCACGATCTGCACTCCCGCGTCGACGCGCCTTGAGATGATTAAGCATGCTGCCATGCGTGGGAAGCATGTCTTCACAGAGAAACCATTAGCCTGGGAGATTCGAGAGGCTGAGCAAGCCGTAGAAACCTGTGAGAAGCATGGGGTAAACCTCGCCGTAGCAGATCAGTACAGATTCTTCCCACATATCCAAACTGCGGCTAGGATCATCAAGGAGGGCTTACTGGGCACACCGTTCACTGGCCTATTGGAGAGCGTGATCTATTTTGATTTTCCAGCCTATCCCGCGCAGACGAAGGGCTTCGTGATTGAACAGGCAACCCACAACATTGACAGCCTAAGGAGTATCCTAGGCGAGGAAGCGGTTGAGGTTTACGCCAAAATGGGTAAGTCTCCTTCGAAGGTGCGCCGAGGGGAGGTCCGAGAGTTCTGGAGCACCATCACCATGACGTTTGAGAGCGGCTGCGTCATTCAGCTCTTCAATTCTTGGGACTGCTGGGGCTATCATGTGGCGAAGGAAAGCCCTGAAGGAAGAATCCACCTAGAGTGCGATAGGGGCACGCTCTTCATAAACAGGGATGAGAGAACGCCTATCACGGTGTACTCGGCAAATCTCGGAGGCTGGTTCACCCCGGATGTGAGCCCAAAGCTAGGAAGAGACGAATTGGAGGCATACGGCACGTTACAGAGCATGAAAAAGTTCATTGAATGCATTGAGAAAGGTAGTGAGCACCCGGTTTCGGGAAGGGAGTACCTGAAGACTCTAGGAGTGGCCTTCGCCGCCTACGAATCAGCTGAAAAGAACATACCCATAGAACCTCGCCTATGAGATGCATACTTGCGCAGTCTCGAATTGACGAGGATTTTCCACTGGTAGCTATGTTATACTGTACGGAATTCCATCTCTACATGCTTGAAGAGCCTTATATTCCACGTTAGCCACTTCTTCAGATCGGAAAGAGCAATGAATATCCTCCGCGAGACGCAACGAATTCTGCGGGTCCATGAGATTACTCCTAAGAAACGTTTGGGCCAGAATTTCCTTGTTGATGTAGAAATCCTGCACAAGATGATTTCCTACGCCCAAATTGCTGGGGATGAGGTAGTCCTAGAGATAGGTGCCGGTTTGGGTTACCTAACTCAGCTGCTTTCAGAGAGGTGCAGACAAGTCATCGCGGTGGAGGCTGATCCAAGACTGGCAGAGATACTAAGAAAGCGGCTCTCAAACAAAAGAAACGTAACGATTGTGCAAAGCGACATTCTAGAATTGGCTCCTACCCCGTTCAACAAGGTTGTCTCAACACCTCCATACTCCATATCATCCCCTCTCCTTTTCTGGCTGCTTGACAAGGGCTTCGAATGCGCCGTCTTGACCTTTCAGAGGGAGTTTGCTGACCGTCTTGTAGCCCAAACGAACAGCAGAGACTACAGCAGACTGACCGTTACCACTTCCTACCGAGCGGATGTCGAGCTCTTGGACTGTGTTTCGAGAAAAGTGTTCTGGCCACCCCCGAAGGTTGACTCTGTGGTCGTCCGTTTGAAGCTGAGGAAACGCCCGTTCGCAGTCAAGGATGAAAAGATGTTTTTCGAAATAATACAGGTTCTATTCACGCAAAAGAATCGAAAGGTGAAGAACGCGATAAGGCCGTTCCTCGATGGGCTGAAGATCTCCGAAAAAGATGCTGAAGAATGGTTGAACACGTTACCTTTCATCAACAGAAGACCGCGGGAACTGGCGGCCGAAGACTTTGCTGTGCTGGCTGATGAGATCCGGGACAGAATACGCGGAAAAGATTTTCCTTGAGCAAACCATTATATACGCCCAACAAAAAGTGAAATGACCGATACTCGCTCGAAGCAGGAGGAAGATAGATGATAAAGATTGGTTGCGCCGCCTACTCGTACCGCCATTATCTTGCAGACGGAACGATGAAGTACGAAGACTTCATCGAGGAGGCTTATCGGATCGGACTTGACGGAGTGGAGCTGACTCTCTACTGGCTCCCTTCGAAGCACCCCTCCTATTACAGGAAGCTCAAACGGCTAGCATTGTTTCGAGGGCTCCCCGTATCCTGCGCCGGGATCTCGACCAATTTCTGTAGTCCAAATGCGTCTGAAAGAAGACGGGAAATATCCGCAGTGGAAGTGGGGCTGGATATGGCTCGTGAACTCGGGGCTCCATGCCTCCGAGTATTTGCGGGAAACGTGCCCGAGGGTCACACTGAGACGGAAGCAACAAGATGGACCATAGAATCCCTCAAGTCATGTGTAGGCTACGCTGAGTCTAGTGGCGTAGTGATAGCTATGGAGAATCACGGCGGCATTACAGCTCGGGCAGACAACGTGGTGAATATCGTGAAAGGCGTAGATTCACCATGGTTTGGAGTGAACCTCGACTTGGGGAACTATAGAGAATTCACCTATCACGAAATTGCTAAGACTGTTCCATACGCCGTTCACATCCATGGAAAAATAAGTGTCGCCGAAGGCGCAAAACTCGACTATCAAAGAACAAAAGAAATACTTCAAGAAGAAGGCTACAACGGTTTCCTCTCCATCGAGTATGAGGAGAAAGAAGACGCTAAGATAGGCGTACCGAACTTCGCCAGATACCTCATAAACCTATTCCGTTAGGCATCGTTCAGCATTTCTGCGGTTCAGATGGGGAGATCAATCGAAGATGAAGTATCGGGTTCTTGGCAGAACAGGATTGAAAGCTTCTGAACTTGGGCTCGGAGGTCATGAGTATGGACGCTTCCTCAACCGCACTCATTTTCCCGGAAGAAGAAAACCCTAGAAAGAATTGAGTCCTAAAGAGCTTTCAGACGGTCAGGATCAACCATAAGATCCGGAGTAGATTACTTCGATGCTACTGAGGTGGCGGAACCTCAGTCCTTAGGTTCGTCTTCAAAAACCCTTGGAAGAAGGAAGGATGTTTACATAGCTGCCGAGACTTTGTGGCCCCTTGTGAAGTTGGGAAACGTCCCGAGACCCATATGGCATAAGGCTATTTCAGGAGTGGTAAGAGAAAGATTGAGAATACTATAGACGGATCACATCGACGTCTTCAATATTCACATGCCGGAAGATCACAGGAGTGTTAAGATTTATCTTAGGCTCTCATGCTGTCTAATAAGCGATGAACCACAAACTCTTGAAGTGGGAAGAATGTTCCTTTCATGTTTTTGATAACGTTTACGAGCCGGATGAAGATACGTTTCTCCTGGCCGAAAACCTTGATATAAGATCTGGTGATGCTGTGCTTGATATGGGAACCGGCTGCGGAATACTGGCGATACTCTCAGCCTTGAAAGCCAAGATCGTTGTCGCCATCGATGTTAACCCACATGCAGTCAAGTGCACAATGCTGAACGGAAGAGTCAATGGAGTCTCAGAGAATATAGATGTTGTGCGCGGTAGCCTCTTTGAGCCGATAAAAGAGGATGAAACATTCGATCAGATCCTTTTCAACGCTCCATATCTACCTGTAGAAGAGAATGAGCAGACAGACTGGATCGACTACGCATGGGCAGGAGGAAACAGAGGAAGAACAATCATAGACAGTTTCATATCTTCTGCGCCAAGATATTTGAACAAAGATGGACGCATTCTACTTGTTCAGTCAACTCTTTCAGATGTGGATGAAACTATTAGCAAACTGAACGCTCAAGGTCTAGACGTAAGGATAGCTGGCGAGAGGAAAGTTGCGTTCGAAACAATTACTCTAATAAGAGCAGAAAAATGAGGCGGCTAAGGCTTGCCATCTCCATTTTTATTGTCATCTGATGGTTGGTCTTTTCGGCCTGTCCTTGTCTCTGTTCCTGGGTTTCTTAGCATGGGAGCTTCCGCCGATATTATCAGTCCTTTGACTGCTTCCTCCGGTTCCTTGAACTGCATCTCGTAAAGGTGGCGGTACAATCCGCCTTTCTTCATCAGATCGTCGTGACTTCCCTCCTCAACTATCCTTCCGTTGTCTACGACCAGGATTCTATCAGTATTCCTCACGGTTGAAAGCCGATGAGCTATGACTATTGAGGTTCTATCCTTAAGCAGAATCTTCATGGCTTTTCTAATGAGAAGATCCGTATAGGGGTCGATGCTTGAAGTCGCCTCGTCAAGGATCAATATAGGCGGATGTCTGAGTAATGCACGGGCGAATGAGATCAGCTGCTTTTGGCCCACTGAGAGGCCGGCTCCTCTCTCCCCTATCTTCATGTTATATCCGTCAGGCAACTGCGATATGAATTCGTGAGCCCCCACAATCCTAGCTGCGCTTATGACCTCCTCATCTGTAGCTTCCAGTTTTCCATATCTTATGTTATCCATTATGGTTCCAGCAAATAGAAACGTATCCTGCAGGACTATACCCATCTGTCCACGTAAGGATTTCTGTGTGACGTTTCTGATGTCGTGTGCGCCAATCGTTATCGATCCCGACTGGGTGTCATAGAATCTGCTCATTAACTTGATGATCGTGCTCTTACCGGCACCCGTAGGTCCAACCAACGCCATTGTTTCCTTAGCCTTTACGTCAAAACTGACCTTGTTTAGCACAGGATACTTCGGGTCATAGCCAAAGGTTACATTTTCAAAGGTGATATCTCCTTGAATGGGAGGCATTTCGACTGCGTCTTTACTGTCTCTTATCTCGGGCTGAGTGTCGATGAGTTCAAAGATTCTCTCAGCGCCGGCCAGAGCCGACTGTACAGTATTGTAAAGGCTTGTCAAGTCGAATATCGGTCCGAAGAACATTCCCACGTACATAACAAATGTTATCAGTGTTCCGATCGCGTCTTCAACCGGTCCCAGAGCTCCGCTGAACGCCAACATGCCCCCGTAAACCATGACTATCCCGCTTCCTATGGCCTGGATAATCTGTATCGTAGGGAAGAATGCGCCCCAAACCCTCGCCGCTTGGAGATTTGCTTGAAAGTCTTGAAGGTTCGCCTGCTGGAAGCTCTCTATGGTATCGCGTTCTCTCGTGAAAGACTTGATCTCCCTTATGCCCGATATGCCTTCTTGCAGTTTGGATGTGACGCCGGCAATCTTCTTTCTAGTCGCCCTGTACGCAGCTCTAAACCTGGAATTGAAAGCCAACGCAGATCCTAATATAATGGGGACAACAAGCAAGGAGACCAAACTTAGCTGAACATTTATGCTGAACATGACTATGACAATTAGTGCCAAGCTTAAGATGTCGCTAATGACCATGATGACGCCTGAGGTGAAGGCTTCACCTATGCTGTCCACATCGTTGGTTACTCTGGATATGATGTCGCCGCTGTCCGAACGGTCAAAGAAGCTGAATGGGAGTTCTTGAAGATGCGAGAAGAGCTCTGAACGGATCTTGAAGAGCATGCTCTCGCCGATCTTACCTATACCGTATGTGCGCAGCATCCCGGCAATCCAGTTAACCACGAGAACCCCAGCAAAAATCAAGACAACCAATTGCAGTCCAGCAAAGTCAGATCGTAAAATGTATTTGGCAACGATCTCTCGGCCCAGAATGTATGGGCTGATAATGCCCGTAATCGACGTAATAACTACTGCAAATAGAACAATGCCTAGATCCTTCTTGTAAGGTACAACGTACCTAAGCAGCCTTAGAATCAAGACCTTACTTGGCGTTTTTCTTTCAGTTCTTTCTTCTTCAAATCGCATATGTCGGTGAAAGGCAGTCATCTAGGCTTCCTCCTTCTCCGATTTGACGTTAGCCTCTTCTTCGTCGTGAGATTCGCCGCTGTCTTCTCCTTGTTGAAGAACCTCCTTCTGCGCCTCGTATAGTGTCTGATAGATTCTGTAGTAGACTCCCCTTCTGACCGCAAGAGACTCGTGGTTTCCTTCCTCAACCATTCTTCCGTCTTCCAACACGACTATCTTGTCCGCATTTCTAATAGTGGATATCCGCTGCGTAATCACGAAGGTAGTCCTGTTCTTCAATAGCGCACTCAAGGCTTGTTGGATCTCGTATTCTGTGTCTACATCGATGCTTGAGGTTGAATCGTCTAGGATGAGTATCCGAGGATCCATCAGCAACGCTCGGGCTATAGCGATTCTCTGCTGCTGGCCCCCAGATAGATTCACGCCTCTCTCTCCGACAACGGTATCGTAACCATTTGGAAGCTCCACTATGAAATCGTGAGCTCTGGCAATCCTAGCCATTGTCATGATCTCTTCCATCGTTGCATCAGGCTTCCCGTAGGCGATATTCTCCTTAACGGTCCTGTTGAAGAGGAACGTCTCTTGGGATACTATGCCCATTTGCTTCCTGAGGGATTCGATCTTCAAGTCTCTGATATCATATTCATCAACGAGAATTCTTCCAGAGCTCACGTCATAGAATCTTGGCAACAGGCGAATTATCGTGCTCTTACCCGATCCAGTAGGTCCCAAAAGGGCCACTGTTTCGCCTGGTTTAGCCTCTAAGTTTATGTCCTTCAGGATCAACCTTTCTTTGTTGTAGCCGAAAGAGACATTCTCAAAGACGACGTGACCCTTGACTTGTGGTAGACTCGTGGCGTGAGCCTTATCTCCAACCTCGGGCACAGCGTCTATGATCTCGAAGACTCTTTTAGCGGCTGCTGACATCTGCTGGTAGCCAGTCCAGATCATGCCCAGCGCCCAGAAAGGCCTCATCGCCATGGATACATAACTGCTGAAGACAAAGAGTTGATCTATGGATATACGGCTGTTTATGACATGCATGCCACCGTACCAGTAGACCACCACCGTGACTAGTCCGCCTATGAGGCTGGATAGAGGCTCAAAAATGGACCGGAGTTTCACAGCCTCCGTCATCATTCTGTAGTAGTCTTCGTTTGGTCCGGCGAACTTTTCTTTTTCATATTCTTCCCTTGCGAAGGAACGTACCGTCCTTATTCCAGTTACGTTTTCCCATAGAATGGATGTTAAGGCGCCAAACCGTTCTCGAGCAGCGTGTATGACAAGATGCACTTTCTTGCCAAATATCGCGAAGTTGACGAAGAGAAACGGGATTATAGAGAAAGAGAGAAGGGTAAGATCCATATCGATCATAACCATCGAGGTTACAACTCCAGCAAGTAGAAACATGGAGTTGGCAAGCATCATCAGCTGCCATCCCAGGAACATCCTTAATCTGTCGACATCGGTTGTAGCTCTGGACATGAGCTGACCCGTCTCCACCTTGTCGAAGAAAGCGAAGGATTGCCTCTGGATAGACTTAAAGACGTCGTTTCGAACTTCGTACACGACCTTTTGAGAGAAGTAGCCGTTTGCATAGCGCTGAATGAAGGAGAATGCCCCGAGAAGCCCCGTTAACGCTAGTATCTGGACCACCAAAGATACAAGCAGGCCGAAGTCCCGTATCTCCAGAACATTCTTTATTACCCTTCCCGAGAGCTGCGGGATGTAAACATTGATATACGTTGATATAATCATGCATAGAACACTCAGTGCTAATGCAAGCCAGTTTCTTAGAATGTATTTTGATAGTCTCCCAACCAGGGACACCGATAGATGCCTCCTCAGACTACTGCTTCTTCTCCATTGTCAGCTGAGCAGATATCTCCTCCAGCAACTCTAGGAATTCAGAACTCTGATATAGACGAACGCTTGTAAGAAGCGAGACGAGTAGCCTCAAGGCTGGATGGCTCAGATGAACCGGCTGCCTCTGCTGAGTGATGACCTCCTCGAAAGCGACCTGTTCTGAAGAGGCATATCTTTCCATAAGTCCCAAAAGTTTATCCACTTTCTCCTTTGGCACACCGTAACCGAAAGCCTCCAGGCTTTTTACAGCGCTCTCACAGACTTCTCTTGACCATTTCGCAATATCTTCGGACCCGGGGACAAGTCCTTCACTCAGCGTATAAGAAATTATGAACATCTTAGCCGTAGCCCTGTAAAACTTCTCTATCAGATTGCCCTTCACGACGCTTCTACTCTGTTCAACCAGCCCTGCCTTCTCCAACGCGTTTAGATGATGCATTATCGAAGAAACGTTCTTCCCGAAGGCCTTAGCCAGCTGATACGGGGTCATCTCATGATGCCTAAGATTGTGTAATATGCTCCTGCGACACGGCTCCGCGAATAGCTTCGCAACCTCCGGGTCCTTAATCACTATGAAATCTTTCAAACGGGCGCCTCGGCTACATGAAAATATATCGGTACATAAAAACGTAACGGTCCACTCCCGTTGAACTCATGAAAGCTTTTTATGACCTAAGACATCTAGAACTCGTTTGGGGGAGCAAGTTGACGCTAACGGGTAAGGAAAGGGCTATAGGGGCGCTCAACTTCGAAGAAGTCGACAGACCTCCCATGTGGGGAGGCTGGTGCGAGAACCCTAAGTTCTTGGAAAAGGCAAGCGGCATCCACATGAAGTACGGGTTCACAATGAATGAGTGGGAGAATCCCATGAGGGTTGCCCTCCAAGCCTTCAAGAATGTAGGGGTTGACGTAACCGTAGGGATACAATTGCCGAAACCGCCTGAAATGATGAGCAGCCCCAGCTATGGCGTAAGTTATATGGGCTGGGAAGTCTCTAGGACGGAAGAGCGCGGTTTCACTCCAGAGAAGGTGTTAAAATACATTGAGGCTCTGCCAACACCTGAAGACGTCCGAGCCGACTTCGACTTTGAACGTCAGTACCTGATCTATGTGAATAAGATGAGGCGAGCTCAGTCCGAGTGCGGGGAAGACGTGCTCTGGATGAGTTACGCCGACACCGTAACATTTGACGGAAACTTTCACTTCTTCGGGTACAGGCCCTACATTATTACGTGCATGCGTTACAGAGACGCTGCAAAGAGGCTGAATGCGCACTATGCAGAGCAGGCAAGGTGCATGAACGAGGTGATCGCGAAGGCGATGAAAGAAGAGGACATGCCTTCCTTTTGCTTTGCCGCCACAGACATATGCTACTCCCATGGGCCCATGATCTCACCAAAGGTTTTGGATGAAATATACTTCCCCTATTTGAAGAGGGCCTTTGAACCATTAAAGAGCGCGGGGATAAAGATCATATGGCACTCTGATGGTTACATAACCCCCCTGGTTGACAGGTTGATAAGCATAGGCGTAGACGGTTTCCAAGGCTTTCAGGAAAAGTATGGAGTGGACTTTGCGGCCCTCACACGGATGAGGGCCAAGGATGGTAAGCCCTTGCTTCTGATAGGCAGCGTTCAGGTCTCAACAACACTCGCCTTCGGAACGGTTGAAACTGTTGGGAAGGATGTAGAGAGATGCATCAACCTAGCGATGGAAGGAAGGGGAGGCAGGGGATACATACTAGGCACGGACACGAATATCGGACCAGATGTACCGCCAGAAAACATATTCGCCATGTATGAGCATGGACAAACCTTTGGGAGAAAGGTGATGTCCCAGAAAGGCTAAGTTTCAGCCATAACTCTGCGAACACACTTATCTGTATAACAAAAATGCTCTAGGTGGATATTCCCTGAAGCTGATTACATCCACTTTCAAGTCCCTAATTGAGTGCGTTCAAACTAGCGGCTTCGAGGCCTTAAGAAAGATGTAAACCTTGGAGTCGTCGATGTTCTCAGTATAAATCGTTTCCAGACCGTTTTCTTTTGCCGTAACGGCCAAAAAGCAATCAAAAATTGCGCCTTTAGACATCTTTGACTCTCCGATTAGCTCACAAAACTTCTTGGGCATCGTCGAACTCGGATTCAGTTTTTCAATCTCACGGCACTCTCACAGGTCTAGGCATATATCAAAAGCCTCATCGCACGAGAGAGGATATTCAACCTTTTTCTGGTTTGTCACCACTGCAAAGAATTCGTGCAATATCTGTGGAGTGATGCAAGCCTCAATTTCGCCCTGCAAAAGCCCTTCTAGCGACATCACTATCTCCTTTCTGATACTGAGACGCCCTCTGATGCGAATATTCTTGTTCATTCGCATCAAGTAACATCTTCATAAATCTCTTCCCTCGTGATCCGCCCCCTCAACCTCCCAAGATTCGGAGGATTATCCAACCTCTCAATAATCCTCTTGGCCGCATCGGTTCTACGGACCACGACCAGCCGAGTCACATTTCTGCCCAAAACCTCTATGTACAACCTGTCTCCGTCAACCCAGCAAAACACTTAATTTTCGCGCTTCCCACAATGATGACCAAACGACAAGCATAAAGAGGGACAAGGCACGTTTGCTGTTGGCCACCTAGCTCTGGGATACATAACGGGGAAAGCGATGTCAAGGCTTCTAGATACTAACGTGAACATCCCTCTACTATTTGTAGCCTCCGTCATATCTGACATCGACATGCTGATACCTGGCTTGGAACATCGAGGACCGACCCACTCCCTAATCGTCATCTCCATGATCTTCTTACCCATCTTCATCGTTTACGGACGGAAGGAAGGAAAAAAGGCAATACCATATTTCACAGCGCTAATCCAGCACCCCATCCTAGGAGACTACCTGATGGGACGCACACAGCTATTATGGCCCCTAACCGTCCACTGGTATCGCGCGGGAATAAAAATGACAGGCTTAACCGGCATCATCATAGAATGGAGCCTATTCCTCCTATCCATGACAGCCATGCTCAAAGGAAGAGACGTATTGACATTACTCGAACACCACCCATCCAATCTACTCCTATCCGTACCAGTCTTCACAGTTCTACTCCCAACACTGCTCAGATTCCCCATATCCGTCCCCCTAGAACTCATGATACCGCACATCACATTCCTCACAATCTTCACACTCTCAATCCTAATCGACGTCCGACACATGTTATGAACTGAGGCATGCATGCATGCGAACGCCAAGGAGAACCTGCTGAGAGGAACCTACTTTGAGAATACGAACTACATTCCGAAAACGAATGAAGACATCTTGGTCAGCTTCCAGTTTGAAGGAAACTTCAAGATGGAGAACTGGACAGACAAATGGGGAGTTGATTGGAAAACTACACATCCGGACGATTTGGAGTTCACAGCAGAACACACGAAACTATTGCCGGACACTAATAGAAACAACCATCTGGTCTGCGGATCATTAACCTCTTTCCTGTTTGAACGAGCTTGGGCCTTAACAGGCATGGACAACTTTCTGAAATCTTTCTTCACTCATCCAAGAGAGATGAGGGAATTCTTGGGCGCGATAGCTGATTTCAACATGAAAGTTTTCGAGCGATGCCTTGAAACTAACGTGGACCTCGTCACTTTCTCTGAGGATATAGGTCATCAGAGAGGACTGATGATCTCGCCTATATTCTTCAGAGAATTCTTCGTCCCCCAGCATAACCGATGTTTAGAGTCACTTGTCAACGAGGGAAAGATCGTTGATTCCTAATCTTGCGGTTGCATTCAAGACATTGTTGAAGACCTGATCAATGTATGCGCAACCATCCTTAATCCGGTTCAAGCAAGAGCGAACGATTTAGCTCTGAGCAATGAGAAATGCGAAGGAGAGATGGCGCTCATCTTCTAATGTTAGGCCCCGTCGAGAAGATTCAAGATGAGGTTAGGAGGTCATAAACATCCTAGCTCCAATCGGAGGCTAAATAACTGGTCCAGATCAAGGGATGCCTTTCCCCGAAAAGAACATTGAAGCCTTATGGACTGCCGCTAAACAATATGGCAGACAATCTAAAACGTGCACAAGCTCTTGAAGATCTTCATCCTCTCCTCTTCCTGAGAGAACATCTTGGCAACAACATTGAAAAGTTGTTTGGAGAGCTGAACCTGATCCGGTTGATTTACTTTTTGGACGGTCTCAACCCAATCAGAGGGGAAGGCATCAATGCCCTTAAACGCTCCAGCAATGGCACCCGCTATTGTTCCAATGGTATCGGCGTCACGTCCAAAGTTTGCGCAATCGAT
>Ga0315314_1003028_pt1 | contig 13472 bp, 13 predicted proteins | sample TDP9_MG_FD_203631 | JGI IMG/M metagenome (GOLD analysis project Ga0315314, IMG submission 203631) | Freshwater sediment microbial communities from Lake Towuti, South Sulawesi, Indonesia - TDP9 | ecosystem: Environmental > Aquatic > Freshwater > Lake > Sediment | place: Indonesia: South Sulawesi...
GGTGAAGAGTCACGAGCCTCTTCTACAGGCGGTAGAGTGGCGTTCGTCCACCCGAGGTCGGCTCACGGGGTCCTCATAGAGTTGATCGAGGGGGAGCGTGGTAGCCGCTAGCCTTGGCTGGAAACATACTTGAGGAGACCTGGCAGGTTGCTCATCAAATCCGTTCTATCTGAGATGAATAGATCTGGTCTTGCCCTGACCCATCCGAGGTCTTGGCTGGGCTTTGAGGTGGTCACGACAGCCTTCTTGGCTCTGACTCCGTAGTAGCTCTCAACGCTTCCAGCCTTCCCTAGGAATTGGGTGACCTCCGGATATGTCAGCTCGGTCTTGAGTGGTGTGTTATTCAGCTCGATGATAATCGGGTTCCCTGCTCGGTCCTGAGCGAGTATCCCTACCTCGTGAAGCCCTCTCAGCCTGTCGTAGTCTGTTCCGGGGGTGTCCTCAGCGAGTGTTGGATAGGCGAGGACAAGTATGTCCCAGACGATCCCCTCTGGGGAGATCGTTCTCTCGATGGCTCTCTTAACGAACAGCTGGAGTATCATCCCTCGGTTCCACAGCTCGAGGATGTGCCGGTTGACCGCGTAAAATCCGGGCTCAACCTCGGTGACAAGCTCCTCCACGTTCAACCGGTGAAGGAGGGTGGCGACATCCTCAGCCGAAACCTCTCCGATCTCCTCCGAGGCTGACCTCGGGTCGTCGCCTCTGAAGTAGAAGATCAGTCTTGAGTCCAGCGTCTGGGCTCTGTCCTCTCTCACCCTGCCGAGCATTATTCCCAGCGCCTCTTGTAGGATGACGGTCCATATGCTTAACCCCCTCTGGGTGTTCTCCCTTCTGAAGTTCCAGGGAGGCGTTCTGTACCTGGCGGAGACCATCTCGCTCGGCTTTACTGAGCCGAGGGCTAGGCGCTCCAAGAGCATAACACCTGGTCTAAGAGTGGAGACGCTTGAGAAGGGGCGGAGGAGCGTCTCCTCGGTCTCCCGAGGGTTTGCTGCACGAGCGTAGTACGCGAAGAGTTCGGTGAGGGCGACCGGGTTCAGGAGGAAGAATGCTCTCGCCATCTCGTCTGAAGCCATGAAGTCGAGGGTGGCTCTCACCTTTTCCTCGGCGTGCTTCACGGCGGATGTGTAGGCTCGGGCTCTTTCAAGGCTTCCCCAGCTCCAGTTTGGGTTCGCCGCCTCTCCCGACACGTAGTAGATCCTCTTAGAGCCGATGAGATAGGCTGATACCCGTCCACCCGGTAGTCTTGAGATTAGACTTGAGGGGTCGAGCACGTCTCTTCTCTCGCCGGCGGAGTCGCGCCCCTAGGTGTACTTCTCGTATACGTACTGTAGAAGCTTCTCGAGGGGGACGTAGTTGTATTTTTCTATAACCTCGTAGATGGAGCGCGTCTCCTCCTGACGAAGCCGTGGCAGGATTGTCTCCCGAACGATCCTCTCCCCTTCGGGGGTGAGGGTGTACTCACAGCCGTCGACGATCTGTCCGGTGGGGGTGACGAAGGGCTCCCTGCTCACTTTGATCAGGTTTAGCTCTTCTAGCCGTTCGAGGTCGAGGCTGAGGTCGAGGCAGAAGGGGCCGAACTTGTACAGGTCGAAGTCGTATCTCGTATCGACGCCCTTCTCCGCCTTGCAGAGGAAGACCTCTTTTTGGAGCCTGATCTTCCCGTAGATCTTCCCCTTGGCGAAGTGCAGAAGGGTTAGCGCTAGCCACATTCTCTCTGAGGGTTCGTCTGGCATTCTGGGTCCTGCTTTGCTGTCTTTGTGGAGGGTCTTTTTCTAGTCCTATCCTCATTCAATTTAAGCCTTCTCGTACGGTTCCAGTTGGGCTCTCTCGACGGGGACCTTTTGCGGGCTGAAGCCGTCTATCGCCGCGGCTAGAAGTTCCACTTGGCGTCGGTTTGGGGTTGCTCGTACTCTGTCATATCCCTGATTCCCGCCGCATCGAGCGCCTTCTTCCTGTTAATGCACGACTCGCACTTGCCGCACTGCTTCTCTCCGCTCCCGTAGCAGCTCCATGTCGCGAAAATTGGGACCCCAAGCTCGTACCCTCTCCTGACGAGCTGTGCCTTCGTCATTCCATCTTTCGCGGGGCTCCAGAACGTGAGGGTGTCGTATCCTCCCAAACCCGAGTTGACGGCTTTCTCGAAGAGGTCGAGGAACTCGGGCGTGCAGTCGGGGTATGGCTGGTCGGTCTTGTGTGCGCCGTATGCCACGACATCCGCTCCTATCGCGGAGGCATAGGCGGCGGCGATGGAAAGGAGAACGCCGTTCCTGAAGGGGACTATCAGGCTGGGGTCGAACTGGCTCGGTAGAGGCTCAGCTGTGTCGGTCAGCACATTCGATCCGCCGTACAGGGACTTCATGAAGGATATGTCGATGATCCTGTGCTCCTTTGTGCCAGCCCACCTGGCAACTGCCCCCGCCGCCTCGATCTCTCTCTTTGCCCTCTGCCCGTAGTCGTAGGTGAGGGCGTAGATCTCGTATCCTCTCTGCTTCAGTATCGCGACGGTCGATGAGCTGTCTATTCCGCCCGATAGGATGCAGACAACCCTCGCCAAGCTCGTTCCCCCTCTCCTCTTCGTACGCCTCCTATTTCAATAGCGTGCGATGGCGTGAACGAGCTCGTCACTCCACGCGACAAAATGACCCGCTGGGAAAGCCTTGTATCTAACACCCGCGCATGTGTGCTACCGTGTTTTACCCCAAGGTCTTCGTCCTCGTCTGCGCAGCCGGGTTCGTCATGACGATGGGAATGGGTGTGGGCGACACCCTCGTTCCCCTCTACGCGGCTGAGGTGGGAGCCACGAGCCTTGTTATCGGCATGATCGTCTCGAGCTTCTGGGCGGCGCGCACGACCGTTGAGGTTCCTTCGGGGTTGATCTCGGATCGTGTTGGACGACGCAAACCTGTGATTGCCGGTCTCCTTCTCTCCGCCGTCGGCTCCTTCGTCTGCGGACTTCCTGTCGGTCCTGTTGGAATAATCGTGGCTAGAGGAGTTTTCGGGATCGGCTCGGCTCTTTTCTTCTGCACGGTAATGACCCTTGTCGTGGACTTGCTGGGCTCGCACAGGAGGGGGAGGAGCTTTGGCACCTGGGAAGCTACCATATCCGCGGGGAGTCTGCTGGGAACATCGGTCAGCGGATACGTGGTCTACTATCTTGGCTTCAGGGGTGCCTTCTTTGGGTGCGCCGTCCTGATGATCGTGAGCTGCTTGGTCTTCGCCTTGCCGAGGTCGATGAGGGTTGTTGGAGAGAAGCCCTTGACAGTCGGTCCTCGGGGTCACAGGTTCGATTTTCTCAGAAGTCGAACCTTTCTCGTCGTTGTCTTTGTGGGCTTCGTGAGGTTCTTCGTTGAGCAGGGCATGATACGCACGGTCTTTCCGCTGTACGCGAATAGAGACCTTGGCGTTGAGGTTCCGCTCGTTGGCGTCATCATGGCTCTCAGAGATCTCGGTTTCATCTTGGCCTCACTCGGTCTTGGAGCCTTGTCAGACAGGGTTGGGCGGAAGTCTCTCCTCTTGAGTGGGGTGACGCTAACCGCTCTCACGATATACCTCCTGGGGGTGACGGAGATCTTCTCGTTCCTATCCGTTCTCATGTTCCTTTCCGGGTTCGCCTCGGGCACTGTCTGGATCACCCTGCCGATACTGGTCACGGAGTCGGCTGACGTGCCCTCTCGAGGAGTCGCTATGGGGGTTTTCCGGTCAAGTTTCGATGCGGGCGCGGTCATAGGACCGGTCTTTGCCATGTCCCTTCTGACCTCGTTGGGCATCAAGTCTTGCTTCCAGGTCGGTGCTCTTCTGATGCTTGTGAACCTCGTTCCAATCATTTTCCTGCTTGGGAGGGAAAGGAGGTGATGGCGGAGGTGCACAAAACTTAACTCTGACTCGGCAGAACAAGCCCTCCACTTCGACCCGGGGAGCGTGAAGCAGGCGATGATCTACCCTCGAGTCTACCTCTTGATGTGTGTTCTAGGGCTCATGATGATGACCAGCGGCTTCATGGCCAATCCGATCTTGCCTCTGTACGCTCAAGCCCTCGGTGCGACCGGTGTGCTCGTGGGCCTTGTGGTCTCGGGGTACTTCATCTCAAGGACATTCCTCGAGCTTCCAACGGGGGTGATTGTCGACAAGATAGGCCGTCGGACTCCGATACTGGTAGGGCTTTTGGTGAGTATACTGGGCTTTCTTGTCAGCGCGGCTTCTAAGGATCCCTACCAGCTCATCTTGGGGAGGATGCTGGGAGGCTTCGGAAGTGCGTTTTTCTTCTGCACCAGCATGACTCTTGTGACAGAGCTGTTCGATCCAAGCACCCGCGGAAGAGCTCTGGGGATCTACCAGGCCATTGAGTTCGCCGGGACGTTTGTCGGCTCGATTATCGGGGGTTTCGTGGCGAACCTCGTTGGATATGCCAACACATTCTACGTCTGCCTCGCCCTTGAAGTTCCAACTTTCCTGCTGGCCCTATTCTCCTCGGATCTGAAGAGGGAGGCTGGTCGAAGGGTTACTTCTCAATCGTCTCGCCCCCGGTCGTACGCGGCGTTGAAGAACTTCACTCTCGTAGCCGTGGGCATCGCTGCTTTCCTCAGGCTCTTCGATGAGCAGGGTGTCATCAATACAATACTCCCCATATACGCGAACCGGTTCCTGGGCATGGATGTCGCGCTGATCGGGATAGTGATGGGAGCTAAGGCTGCGGGCTATGTGTCTACCGTCCTTGTGGCTGGAGTGATGTGTGATGTCATCGGTCGAAAGAGGACGCTTCTCCTAGGCATTGGGTTGGCCAGCGTCGCGGTTTTCCTGCTTGGAGGCTCCAAAGATCTCATGACTTTGATGGCGTTCGCGGCGCTTGCGGGCGCGGGTTCAGGAATGATCATGGTTCCGCTACCGGCTCTCGTCGCTGAGTCTGTCCCTTCGTCGTTGCGGGGAACGGCTATTGGCACGTTCCGCACAATGTTCGACTTGGGAGCCATAGTGGGACCGGTTTCTATGACGGTGGTTCTGGGTCTCGCCGGGCCGACAATTTGCTTCTACGTGGCTGCCGCGGTCGTCCTTGCAGGTGTTCTGCCCGCGGCGTTCATCCGCGAGAAGTCGAGGTAGTGGCAAAAGGTTTTGAGATCGAACCTCCACATTTGAGATGGTGCTCGAATTGCCCGTCATCGAGGTTAAGATGTGGGCCGGTCGGAGCGAGGCTGACAAGGCGAAGATCATCAAGGAGCTCACTGAAGTCTTCACTAGGATGGGTGTTCCACCACAGAATGTTTGGGTGATCTTGCAGGAGATACCGAAGAACAACTGGGGATTGGCTGGCAAACCCTCAGCTTGAGCCTTTGAGGCGATTCATTAATCCTCTTTCTTTCTCCTTTCTAGCAAAAGCCGATAAGGGCTGACCAACTCCATCTTGTCGTGGGTGGCTCTATTGAAGCGTATTCTCTCGGAAATGAGGTGGCCCGAGGTCAAAGAGATGATCAAGAACGGCGCGTTCGCGGTTGTGCCGGTCGGGTCGAACGAGCAGCATGGTCCACACCTCCCGATAGAGACGGACAGCAGGCTCGTCTTCGAGGTGGCTACGAGGGCTCTCGATGCTGCTGGCGACAAGGTCAAGGCTGTCGTCGCCCCGGTGCTGTGGTGCGGGTATTCGACACATCACCTAGACTTCGCTGGGACGGTGACGCTCAAGCCGCACACGTACATCGACGTTGTCAGCCAGGTCTGCGAGAGCTTAGCCCACCACGGCTTCAAGAAGATCCTGATCGTGAACGGGCACGGCGGAAACACAGCTGCGGTCCAAGTCGCGGCTAGGAACCTACGCGACTCCCATCCCGACGTTCTTGTTGCCACAACGAACTACTGGGATTTCATCAGGGACTATCCCGAGTTCCACGAGTCCACTCAGGGCTGTCACAGCTGCGAATTTGAGACTGATCTGATGCTGGTTCTGCGTCCAGATCTCGTAGACATGAAGGCTGCCCCGAAGTGTCCCGTGAAGCCCAAGAGCAAGTACTTCGCGAGGGCCCTCTTCGGCGGGAAGGTGGTCAGTGTGGCGGAGAACATCAGGGACCTTTCCGCTACAGGGTGCTGGGGAGAACCAGGCAAGGCAACGAAGGAGAAGGGGGAGAGGCTGCTCAGCACTTTGGTGAAGAGCATGGCTGAATTCTTCTTGGACTTCGATCGATGGAGTATCGGGAACATATGAAGCTTCGACTTCAAGATACGTTTATGCGTTAGATCTGAGCACGGTAGGAATGTGGTGATGGATTGTCGAAAACTGACGAGAACCTGAAGGCGGCTTTCGCCGGGGAGTCGCAGGCGAACAGGAGGTATCTGGCGTTTGCTAAGCGGGCGGACAAGGAGGGGCTGCCGCAGATCGCCAGGTTGTTCAGGGCTGCGGCTGAGGCTGAGACGGTCCACGCCCTCAGCCACCTCGAGGCAATGGGTGGAGTCAAGAGTACGAAGGAGAACCTGAAGGCTGCCATCGAAGGCGAGACCCACGAGTTCAGGAAGATGTATCCCGAGTTCCTGAAGGTGGCGAAGGAGGAGAACGCGAAATGGGCGGCCCTCACCTTCCAGAGGGCAAACGCTGTTGAGGAGGTCCACGCGGGCCTGTTCAAGGTCGCCTTGGAGAAGATGGGTAGCCTAGAGAGCAAGGATTACTATGTCTGTCAGGTGTGTGGCTACACAGCCGAGGGAACCGCCCCAGACAAGTGCCCGGTTTGCGGTGCGAGGAAAGAAATGTTCTCCTTAGTTCGGTAGGTCCCTAGAGAGACTCTCCAATCTTTTTTCAAGGTCGTTACCACAAATACCTGTATTAGGCTCTCACAGGCTCTTGCAGCCGTGTGAAGCAAACCGTTTGGAGGAAGCATAAAGTGAGCGTCTTATCGGGACACGGGGGGATCAGGAAAGCTGTCTCGGGGACCAAGCTGGTCGACACTCACGAGCACCTGCCCCAGGAGGAGGAGCGCTTAGCAGCGGGTGTGGATGTCCTAGCCACGCTCTTCCCGCACTACGCCAGCTCGGACCTCGTCTCAGCTGGGATGTCCGAGCAGAACCTCAACCTGATCAGGGATACGAGGATACCGCTTGAAGAGCGGTGGGCGAAGTTCGCGCCGTACTGGGAGGCTATTCAGAACACGGGCTACGCCAGTGCTGTGAACATAGCCGTCCGGGACTTGTACGGGCTCGATGGGATCGCGAAGGATACCTGCCGAGAGCTGGAGAGGAGGATGAAGAGGGCTAACAGGAAAGGCTTGTACAGATGGGTTCTGAAGGAGAAGTCCGGGGTCGAAATCTCGATCTTGGACAGCCTCGAGGGTAGACTGGATGTGGATAGGGACTTCTTCGCCCCGGTCAGGAGGTTCGACGACTTCATCTTCGTGAAGGAGAGGGGGGAGGTCGAGGCGCTTTCCAAGAGGGTTGGGGTAAGCATCCACAGCCTAGCCGACCTAGTAAAGGCGTTGGAGGTCGAGTTTGAGAGGCTCAGAGGAGTGATTGTCGGCGTCAAGCTGGCCCTAGCCTACAGGAGAATTCTCCGGTTCGACAAGGCCACATTCGCCGAGGCGGAGGAGGTCTTCAACGAGATATACTCTCAGCGCGTCTTCAAGAGGGTCTTCACGGACGGGCTCAGAGTCAACCTGCCTGAAGCGCTCTCCTTCGAGGAGGCGAAGCCTCTCCAAGACTTCATGGTCCACCGCGCGATCCAGCTCGCCATCCAGCACAAGCTACCCGTGCAGATCCACACGGGTCTGCAGGAGGGGAACGAGAACATCATAACCAACTCGAACCCCGCCCACCTCACAAACCTCTTCATGGAGTACAGAGAGGCTAAGTTCGACATCTTCCATGGGAGCTACCCGTACACGGGGGAGCTGGCGACTCTGGCTAAGAACTTCCCCAACGTCTACGTGGACATGTGCTGGCTGCACATCATCTCTCCTCACGTGGCACGGACCGCCCTATCCGAGTGGCTCGACACGGTTCCAGGCAACAAGATCTTCGGTTTTGGTGGTGACTACCGGTTCGTTGAGGGAGTCTACGGTCACGCAGTTCTCGCTAGGGAGAACATCGGCAGAGTGCTCATGGACAAGGTCGAGAACGATGGAATGTCCGAGAGGGAAGCCACCTACTTGGCGAGAAGAATTCTCAGGGACAACGCTTGGGAGTTCTTCTTTCCAAAGAAGCGCTGACGTGTGACGGCTAAGAGAAAGAGCCATCTGAGGCATGATGTCACACGGAAAAACCGAGAGTCGTGTTGTGTGACAAGGAAGAAGCGTTAGCGTCGCTGTCGAGTATAGCTAAAATAGCTGGCTACGACGCCTTTCCCGTCCAGACGATACTGGTGAAGCCCAACGTCTGTGGAATGTACCATCCAGAGCTGCGGCTGCTGAGGGCAGTTGTCGAGTTTCTCATGCCGAGCTGCAGAGAGCTCGTGATCGGAGAGACCGATAGCACGATGCACACGCCCGGCGAGATGTTCGAGAGGCTTGGGATAACCAAGCTCGCCAGCGAGCTCGGAGTGTCAACGAAGGACCTCTCACGTGACCCGGTTGGGGTGGTCAAAGTCCCTTCCCCGTACGTTCTGAGGAGCCTTTCGCTGCCTAAGATCGTCCTAGACTGTGACAGACTGATCAACATGCCGGGCGTCGGTAGGCACTCGGAGGCTTTTCTCACCTGCGCTCTGAAGAACCTGTTTGGGCTGATCCCCGAGCGGCGGAAGTACTCGAGGCTGCATCCCCTCGGCATAAGCGAGGTGTTGGCTGACCTGAATCAGGTGATTAAGCCTAGCCTTACCGTGGTGGACTGGGGGTCGAGGGTGGTGGTCGGAATTGATTCGGTAGCGGTTGATGTGGTGGTCGCCAGAGGGTTGGGGATGAATCCGAGCGATGTCAGGCATCTTCGGTTGACTGCTCAGGATCGGGGCTTGGATCTCGACCACTATGAGGTGGATATGGTAAAGGTGTGACGACCCTTTCTCTTTCAAGAATGGGTTCTGTCTGACCTAGACAGGCAGAAGGGGCTAGGGCTTGAACTTCTTGCTCTCTAGAGTCTTCAGCATTCCGTAGATCACCTCAAGGCAGCTCAGATCGCCGATGACGACGTTGTTCTCATCAACAACAGGGAGCTCCTCCTGCCCTGAGGCTAGCATAGTGTTCAGAGCGTCGACGAGTACATCCTTTGGTTTCAGCGTCTTCGAGATGCTCATGAAGTGCCTAGCCTGCGTGCCCAAGGCGAAGATCATCGTGTCGACAGTCCGATCGAAGTACTCTAACCCTTTGGGGGCTCTTCCCTCCGCAGCCTGGAAGGAAAGCCACCGTAGCACTTCCGTGTCCCCTATGACGCCCTTTAACTTGCCAGCCGCGTCGACTACGTAAACAACGTGGGTTAAGGGATCTTTCACGAGCATCTCTAAGACTTGAATTATCGGAGTATCTTCACGTACGGTTGTGGGGTTTGTGAAGACAGTGAACACGTCCTCAACCTTCAGGGTTCTCAGCGTTTCGGCGATCTCCTTCCTCGACATCGTGAACTCCCTCGGTACTGTCCAGATAGGTCTCGGTTACTTTGGCTTTAACTTTAGTGCATCGGGGCCTGTTCGCTTTGGAGCTAGGCTCTCTCCCGCAAAAGCTTAAAAAGCCGACTGAGCAATTTCTGAGAAGCTGATGCGGAGGATGCGTGGAGTGGTGTCGGCTGCTCTTTTCTCAGGGCTGCTACTGCCGGCGCTACAGCTACGCCTACTAGACTAGATCTAGTCCTCTGCTGAAGCCCAGTACCAGTTTCTGGTCGGTGTTCAGCATGAAGGTGAGTAAGAGCCATCCAAGCAACACTTTGAACATATCCTTCCAGGGAATGAACCTGCCGGAGAGGGTGCTCATCTACGACTGCACCCTCAGGGACGGAGAGCAGACGCCAGGCGTTGCTTTGACCATCAAAGAGAAGGTTGCGATAGCGAAGCAGCTTGCGAAGCTCGGAGTCGACACTATCGAGGCGGGCTTTCCGGTGAACTCGAGGGACGAGAAGGAGGCTGTAAAGCAGATAGCTAAGGAGGTCACACAGGTCCCGATCTCCGGGCTTGCCAGGGTTGTGAGGGAGGACCTCGACGCTTGCCTCGACTGTGATGTAGACATCGTCCACACTTTCGTCTCGACGTCCGACATCCACTTGGAACACCAGATGAGAAAGTCTCGGGAGGACATCCTGAAGGCGGCTGTGGACTCGGTGGAGTACGTGAAGAAGCACGGAGTGAAATGCCAGTTCTCGGCGATGGACGCCACGAGGACGGACCTCAACTACCTGCTCGAGGTCTTCAGGGCGGTGGAGGACGCGGGTGTGGACGCGATCGACGTGGCTGATACAGTGGGATTGATGATCCCCTCGGCGATGAGGACGTTCATGGCGAAGATTCGGAAGTCGGTCGGCGTCACTTTGGACGTCCACTGCCACAACGACTACGGTATGGGCGTGGCGAACACGCTCGCCGCGGTTGAGGCTGGTGCGAATGAGGTCCATGTGACGATCAACGGAATCGGGGAGAGAGCTGGAAACACGGCACTGGAGCCCGTTGTCCTCGCCTTGATGTCGATCTACAACAAGGATGTCAACATCAACCCGAAGTACATCATGGAGACCTCCCAGCTCGTCGAGAGGTACACAGGCGTATCAGTGAGCCCTTGCACGCCGATAATCGGAGCGCACGCGTTCGCCCACGAGAGCGGGATACATGTCTCAGCGATAATCAGAGAGGCGTCGACCTTCGAGCCGATAAAGCCCGAGGACGTGGGTCAGAGAAGGCGGCTGGTGATTGGCAAGCACACGGGCAAGGCCTCCGTGAAGAACGCGCTGACGGAGCTCGGTGTGACGGACGTCTCTGATGAGGAACTCGTGCAGATAACGATTCGGGTGAAGGACCTCGCGGGGCAGAACAAGATAGTCAGTGATGTGGACCTCCTCGCCATCGCCGAGGATGTTGCCAAGACCAAGGCGTTCAAGCCCTACATCGAGCTGAAGGAGTTCATCGTGACGTCGGGCAAGGGGATAACTCCCTCAGCGCTCGTTCGGATGAAGATGGGTGACGCCGAGAAGGTTGGGCAGGGAACGGGGGTCGGTCCCTTCGACGCCGCAGCCAGCGCGATCGAGGAGATCGTCGGTCCGATAGCCCATCTGAGGTTGAAGGAGTACAACCTCAAGGCCCTGACCGGCGGAACCGACTCTCTCGGAGCGGTGAAGATAACGGTGGAGGACAGACGCAGGAACAGCTTCGAGGCTGAGGCAATTCACCAGGACATTGTCATGGCATCGGTCAACGCATTCGTCCAAGCCCTGAACAAGGCGATGCACGCCAACCACAAGCTTGTCTAATCAGGCTCGATTTCCTCTCTTTTTCACTACTTTTCATGAGTGCACTCTACCTCAGAAACGACTCATCAGCCTGCTCCGTGGCTTCTTCGAGTGGTCACTCCCTCACCTGTCCGCTTCCCAACACGACGAACTTGGATGAGGTCAGCTCGCGGACGCTCATCGGTCCCCTCGCGTGGAGCTTCTGGGTGCTTATCCCAATCTCGCTCCCCATCCCGAACTGGTTTCCGTCCGTGAATCGCGTGGAGGCGTTGACATAGACTGTGGCGGAGTCAACCTCCCTGGTGAACTGCTGGGCTCGGTCGTAGTTCCGGGTGATTATGGCGTCCGAGTGGTGGGTTCCGTACGTGTTTATGTGATCGATGGCTTCTCGCACATCCGAGACCACTTTGACGGCTAGGATGAGGTCTAGGTATTCTGTCCTCCAGTCATCGTCGGTTGCCGGTTTGACGGTCGGGACTATCTTTCTGGTCTCCGGGCATCCTCTGATCTCAACTCGTGCCCCCTCCAGCCTCGAAACCGTAGAGGGCAGGAATCTACTGGCGACGGAGCGGTGGACTAGGAGTGTGTTTAGGGAGTTGCACGTGCTCGGGCGTTGTGTCTTGGCGTTGAAGACGATTCTCTCCGCAGCCTCGAGGTCTGCCTCGTCGTCGACGTAGGTGTGACAGATTCCAGTCCCTGTCTCGATCACGGGGATCGTCGAGTTCTCTACAACCGTCCTGATCAGGTCGGCCCCGCCGCGGGGGATGACGGCGTCGATGAACTCTCGCAGTTTGAGCATCTGTGTAACTGCCTTCCTATCGGTCGTCTCGATGATCTGTATCGCTCCTTCGGGCACACCCTGTGACTTGGCGGTTTCGGAGAGGAGCCTTGCGATCGCGATGTTCGACCTGATCGCCTCTGACCCTCCCCTCAGGAGGACCGCATTCCCGGACTTGAGGCAGATGCCAGCCGCGTCGCTGGTCACGTTCGGCCTTGACTCATATATCAGCGCGACCACTCCAAGGGGAACTCTCACTCTCCTTATCTCCAGCCCGTGCCGAGTCGTCCATCCGCCGATCACCTCGCCCACGGGGTCGGGGAGGGCGGCGATCTCTCTCAGCTCGCTCGTCATACCGCCGATCCTCTGGCGGTTGAGGGTCAGGCGATCGATGAAGGCTCGGGTTAGTCCCGACTTGGTGGCAGCGTCCACGTCCATGGAGTTCTCGGCGATTACCCTCTCGGCATTCTTCTCCAGGCTTTCAGCCATGGCTCTGAGAGCCCGGTTCTTCACCTCTGTCGGAAGCGTCGCCAGTGCCTTTGAGGCTTCCTTAGCCTTCCCAGCTTTTCTCAAAGCCTCTTCTTCAGCGTTCATCCATGTCACCTGCCGCCCTCTTTGGGCAGGAAGATCGTTCCGACCTCTTCGCCCTTCATGATCCTGCTGATGACGTTCTCAGCCCTTCCGTTGGCGATTATGGTTGCGCCCCCGCTCTCGGCAACGGTCTTCGCTGCCTGGATCTTTGTGGTCATTCCTCCCCTGCCCATGCCTCCCCCGCCCTTCGCCAGTCTCTCTATGCTGGTCGTGACCTCAGTCACGGTCCGGATTAGGTTCGGATGGCTTTCTTTGGCAGGAGCTAGGTCGTATAGACCGTCCACGTCGGAGAGTATTATCAGGAGGTCTGCACCGAACCGGCTCGCGATGAGCGCCGCGAGGGTGTCGTTGTCTCCGAAGGTGATCTTGGTGGTGGCGTCTGGCTTGGCGAGGTTCCTCAGCTCGTGGATCGAGACGACGTCGTTCTCGTTGACTATTGGGAGGACGTTGAACCTCAGCAGTGTTCCCAGGGTGTTTCGTAGGTTCTTAGACCTCTCTAGGTCGGAGAAGTCCTCCTTGGTGAGGAGGAGCTGCGCGACCGTCTGCTTGTAGTTGTCGAAGAGGATCTCGTAGTAGTGCATCAGGATGCTCTGTCCAACCGCTGCCGAGGCTTGTCTGAGCCTGAGGTCCTCTGGTCTCTCTTTCAAGCCGAGTTTCCCCATTCCCGCGCCGATAGCCCCCGAGGTCACGAGGACGATCTCTCTGCCGCTCTTCTTTAAGTCGGATATCTGGCGCGCGAGATCTCCCATCCTACCCAGGTCAAGCTCCAACCCATCGC
>Ga0315314_1003029_pt1 | contig 13472 bp, 15 predicted proteins | sample TDP9_MG_FD_203631 | JGI IMG/M metagenome (GOLD analysis project Ga0315314, IMG submission 203631) | Freshwater sediment microbial communities from Lake Towuti, South Sulawesi, Indonesia - TDP9 | ecosystem: Environmental > Aquatic > Freshwater > Lake > Sediment | place: Indonesia: South Sulawesi...
GCGGTGGTGGGTCGTGACGGACCAGACCCTGACAGCACCGCAGGCATAGGAGATTTTCTGGTTCCAATATTGGGAAGACGCCATCCAGCAGTGTCAAGAGCAAAGAAGATGTTCGAATCAAACTTGGCAAACTTGCTTTCAAAGCTTGGAAAAGAGAAGATTGAAGACGCGTACAAATTGACTCATCTGGTCTTTGATACCCCAAATATCATGTATCAGATAGGCGACAAGAGGGTAAAGACTCTGTTAGAAGCTTTGGTGAAAGCTCAGAAGCGAGATGGAGGATGGCTCACCTTCTATTCAGAAGGCAAGTCTGACGTTCCGATAACGGTGTTCTCGTTGCAGGTTCTGGTTTCACATGGCCTCATAGCTAAGTCCGAATTGCGGGGCTTGTTTGACTCCGCCGTTAAAACGCTTAGGAACTAGAAAGCATTACGAAACAGACATGTTCTCTCGAAAGAAATCACGCCCAGATAACTGGTGGCATCACGTGAACTCAGCCTTTCTTGGATAAATGAAAAGAGTTCCGATTAACGCAGCGAGGAAAACAGGTAGAAAATAGAAGAGAAAAGAGTACAATGGAAATGAATACGGTATGATCATTGATAGAACCCACGATGCCGCACCCGACAGCGTACATAAAACCGCAAGAATCATAGTCCATCTGTAACCTTTCCTCAACAACGAAAGCACACCAGCGGAGAAGCCAAACAACAGACCAGACAAAGAAAAGACCGTAAGCATTTGATCATAGATAATCCAGTCTTGAGCGACTGACCGCGGATACCAACTGTAGAGTTGCGCCAAGGCTCGAATGGATAGGATAAAGAAAATCAACGAAGCCACTGCGGCAACAAACAACAAAGTGCCCGCAGCAGACACTAACATTGTTCTGGCAGAAGAGTGGATTCCATGGCCGCAATACGAGCAATAAACTGAATCATCTGGCACGTCTCGACCGCAGCGCCGACACTTAATCATAGTCAGAGCTTCAGTTGATGAGGTAATTAAAGCTTCCAAAGCCATTTTATTCCTATTATCTAAAATGAAAAAATGAGGACACCCTTGGTGACATCACGCAGCCTTATCCTGATTATGATCTTAACAATTTTCGCGCCGTTAGCCACAACTCCTAATACTCATGCAGCAGACGCAGTGGCTTTCACGCCAACCAAAAACCACCACGTTGCAGAGCTCAATTCGAATCAATTCTACGTTGCGGGTTACCACGTTAGCGCCCCCGACCTGTACACCCGTGAGAGGGTTGACGCTACAGCCGTCACTGTCAGCTTTCCTTCGACAAATGCTCGTTTCTTTCCACCTGAAGGCTGGCTTGGAGCCGGCATGTTTGTTCAAGGGCAGGACAGCAAGCTTGGGTTCGTGGACTACGGGTATTATACTATGCTGGTGATAGACAGCTCAGGTGACCTCTTTGTTGACGTTGGCCTGCGTCAAACGCGAGAATCAACCGCTCCATTGCAGATGCCGACTGAGGAGCTCATATATGCGTACACTTGGCAGATCTCGGGCATCGAACCAGCTACGCCAATTACTCTACTTGCAGCGTGGGATTCAAGTGGCTATCTGCACTATACATCTTCAGCTGTCGGAACCAACAGAACATTGATGTCCATCGACGTTGCGAGGCTGCCAAATTGCGGGAGCGCCATCAGCAAGTTTTATACAGGCAGTGCTGTTGCGGGTTCAGCATTTCCGTTGGGTCACTTCGTCTATTACTTTCAATTCGGAGTCGTTAGCAACAAGATAATATCTGATACTCATTGGTCAGCGCAGTTAACGGAGCCGCGAATGTTGAGAAAGAGTGGATGGAGTCTTGTTGAGACAGCTTGGGCGGTTCAAGGAGATATCTCGTATCTCGATCAAGATTGGATGTGGGGCGGCGTAGCTTATGGTGGCGTTTATGCGGAGTACCATCAAAACTCACTCGGTAATCCATATGAAGTAATCTTCTCGTACACGGGGCAAACTCTTCCGCCGGGAACGATTCTTTGGGATACTGGGAAGACCGACGACTTCAGGATGACTCCGCCAGCAGTCCTCAAACAGCCTCTCAGTCTGGATTCAACGATTGCCATATCCTTAGAGGTTGTGTCGTTATCCGCCGTGACGGCTGGTGCGTTATATAGCAGTAAGCCGAGGAAGCATCGTCAACAAGTAAGAAAGATAATAGACGCTAGCAGATAGACTTGCGTCTTTCTGTTGAACGAACCTTGCTAAGATACTTCAGCAAGCGTTCGAATCGTTCAGGTGGAAACGGCAAGTTCTCATTTTTGAATAGTTTCTCAGCTTCTTGCACGAAGAGAGCCGCTGTTGCGCGTATTGCCCCTGCTATGCTTTCAAAGTCGTAACGGCACAGCGTCTCTTGAAGGCTTTTATTGGTCTCTTCTTTAACAAGCTGTTCAAGCCTTCGGTATTCTTCTTCAACGTCGGTTCTGGTGCGCAAACCGATCAGGCTGACGACTCTTTTTCGAAGCATTTCGACCTGCCGAATAGATGACCAGTATTCTCCTCTGCCTAGCATGTTGATGGCATGCAACAGATTGTAAGCCGCGAAGTCCAGATGCTCTGTCAAACGTTTCTTCACGTCGGTTTCGTAAGTAAGCGTGTGTTTTGACAGAAGTTCTTGCAGGCTGCCTTCTTTGTCAACTATGATTTTGTATGGTCCGAATATCTCTACTTGTTCAGGTTTGCAGTAGCATAAGTCAACTTCAACGCAATTGTCCAAAATGACTCCATAGAGTTGACAGTTGGGCCATTCTACCTCGAATGTGCTGATGACCTTTCCTATCTTTCGAGCGAAGGAAGAACGTTTACTATAAACTTTATTGTACTTGTCGCCTTGGACTAGAAGGTATAGGTCTAGATCGGAGTATTTGTCCGCGGTTCCTGTTGCCATGGACCCCACAGTCCATACGCCCATGAAACCGGGATCTTCTTTAACAAGCGATGCCACCTTTTTGAGCAATTTCTCTTGCAGACACGCTGAATCCTTCATAGAGAACACCACGGATTGAAAGCCGCTATTGCTGTACCATTCTGAAAATCCTTATAAATGTGTGTTGTTGATAAGACTCTGCACTTGAAAATTAAGGGGTGAGGCAAATTGTCCAAACCGTTCTATGTTAAGATTGACGTCCCGAAAGAGGTCGCGGACGCCGCCTATGAAGCCCTTCAACTCGCCACTCAAACTGGCTCTGTACGAAAGGGCACCAATGAAACAACCAAAGCTGTGGAGCGAGCTCAAGCCAAACTGGTTATCATTGCTGAAGATGTTGATCCACCCGAAGTAGTTGCCCATCTGCCATTGATCTGCGATGAACGCAAGATTCCCTATGTTTTTGTGCCGAACAAGCAGAAGATCGGTTCAGCTATTGGGATTGATGTTCCTGCCGCTGCAGCTTGTATTGTTGAACCCGGCGATGCGCTCTCGTTAGTCAAGGAGATCAGCAAACGAGTTGAAGATGTTAAGAAGGCAGCTGTCAAATGAGCAAGGAAGCCAAGGAAGCAGCGACTGAGAAGCGAGCAGGCGAGAAAGAAGAGGTTGAAGAAGCATTAATTCCAGCCGAAGTAATTCAAGTGATCGGCAGAACAGGCGTGACAGGCGAAATCAATCAAGTTAGAGTGCGGGTCTTAGAGGGAAGAGACAAGGGACGCATTATCACGCGAAACGTGAAGGGCCCGATCCGAGAAAATGACATGCTCATGCTCCGAGAAACAGAGCGTGAAGCCAAGAAGATCAGGTAAGTATAGCTGAGTGAGGGATTAGCCCATGCCTCGACTCCGCCGCTGCTCTTTCTGTGGCAAAGACTTTCCGCAGGGGACAGGCATCATGTACGTGCGCGGCGACGGTGCTTTGTTCTGGTTCTGCTCCAGTAAATGCCGCAAGAACAGCCTAGGCTTGGGACGAGATGCACGGAAACTTCGATGGACAAAATATTACGGAAAGGAAGAGAAGGGACGAGCCTAGTCGCATGGTGCGATATGATACTCTCTGCTATGTTATAGGTAACGAGAAACTCCTCATGCTGAAGAAATCTGTTGGGTTGTTCGGTGGGGGAAAGTGGAACGGCTTGGGAGGCAAGATCCTCACGGGTGAAAGCGCTGAGCAAGCATGTGTTCGAGAAGTCTATGAAGAATCTGGTTTGCGGGTTGGCGACATAAAATGCCACGGTGTTCTTGGTTTCTGGTTTGGCAAGTCAAAGGAACCCACTATTACGTGTTACGTCTTCTCGACGAAGTCATTTGAGGGACAACTGCGAGAAGGGCAAGAAGGCATTCTGCGTTGGATCGATTTTGATGAAATTCCCTACGACGAAATGTGGAAAGACGACCGCTATTGGCTACCTCTTTTGTTGAAAGGGAAAGATTTCACCGGGGAATTTCACTTCAATCAAGACGGAACTAAACTGTTGAAACATCACTTAAAACCCAGTAGGCTGTGAGGAACAAGACTGTGAACCTGATCATATTTGGTCCGCCAGGTGCCGGTAAGGGCACGTATGCTGCGAAGCTGGCTGAGAGATTCAGTATTCCAGCCATTGCCACTGGCGACATTTTCAGGACAGAAGTCAAGAGTGGCTCAGCTTTGGGAAAGAAAGTCGCAGGTTATCTGCAAAGTGGCAAACTGGTTCCAGACGTCATAGTCAATGAAGTGCTTGAGAACTGGTTGAAGAAGCCTGAAAGCAATCGGGGCTTTATTTTGGATGGTTATCCGCGCACGGTTGCTCAGGCAAAGGCTCTGGATGAAATGACGCAGATTGACGCTATAATCAATTTGGATGTGCCTGAACAGGTGGTAGTTGAGCGATTATCTAATCGCAGGATTTGTCGAAGCTGTGGCGCCATATATAATATCAAGTATTCGCCTAAACCCAAATTCGACTTGAAGTGTGACCGATGCGGCGGAGACCTCTCCCAGCGTGAAGACGACAAGCCTGAAGTGATTAGAGAACGCCTCAGAGTCTACGAAAAGCAGACTCAACCTTTAATCGAGTATTACAGGGGAAGCAAGACTAAGTTTGTCTCAATCGAGAACATTCAGGTAGACGCGCCTATTGAGATGGTTCTTCAGAGGATATTGGTTGGGCTGAGGAAGGCCAAGCTGTACTAAGCGCACAGTGCTCGGTTTTCAGACGGTCAAATCATTTATACGTTGAAACGCACCTTTTGATGAAAGAAGCTTAGCGTTAATCAGCTGTCGCGTTCTAAGGGCGGCGAAAATGCCTGTTCGACAACCCATCGTTTGCGTTCTCGGTCACATAGATAGTGGCAAGACCAGCCTGCTGGACAAGATTAGGAAGAGCAGCGTGCAAGCTAGAGAAGTCGGAGGCATGACTCAGCACATAGGTGCCAGTTTCTTTCCCGTGGCCACGCTCAAGGAACTTACTGGTCCATTGCTGAAGCAATTGAAAGCACGAATTAATATCCGAGGTCTCCTGGTCATCGACACGCCTGGCCATGAAGCCTTTGTGAATCTGCGCAAACGCGGTGGAGCCGCAGCAGACATCGCCATACTCGTGATCGATGCATTGCGGGGTTTTGAAGCTCAGACCTATGAGTGTGTTGAGATTCTGAAGTCGAGGAAAACGCCTTTTTTGGTTGCTGCCAACAAGGTTGACCGTTTGCCCGGGTGGGTGTCGAAGCCTGCGGAGCCGTTCATCAAATCTTACCAAAGCCAAGATACTTACGTGAGGCAGGATTTTGATGAACATCTTTATGGCATGATGGGCACTTTCTCGCAACAGGGCTTCAGGGCTGACCGCTTCGACAAGATCGTGGATTTCACCAAAACCATAGCCATCGTGCCCGTTAGCGCGAAAACCGGGGAAGGCATTCCAGAGCTTTTAGCCATCTTAGTGGGTTTGACACAGCAGTTTCTTCGAAAACAGCTGCGAACCAGCAAAGGTGCAGCGCGGGGCACAATATTGGAGGTCAAGGAAGAACCTGGCTTAGGGGTTACGGTTAACGCTATTATCTATGACGGCGTGCTCAAGAGGGGCGACACGATCGTCATAGGCGGCAGAGATAAGCCAATTGCGACCAAGGTGCGGGCTGTCTTATTGCCCAAGCCGTTGGATGAGATTCGTGACCCTAGGGACAAGTTTTCTTCAGTGGATGAAGTTGCAGCTGCGAGTGGTGTTAAGATAGCGGCACCCGACTTGGAAGGAGCGATTGCGGGTGCGCCTCTTTACGCTGTTCCTTCGGAAGATCGTGTTGACGAGTTTGTGCAGATGGTTTCTGAGGAGGTGGAGAGGCTTCGAATAGCAACGGACATTGAAGGTGTGGTTTTGAAGACGGACACCTTGGGGTCACTTGAAGCCATAGCTGAAATCTTGCGCCGCAATGGAGTCCCCATAAGGTTGGCTGACGTGGGCGACGTTTCCAAGCGGGACGTAACCGAGGCAGGTGTGGTTAGGGAACATGAGCCTCTTTACGGTGTTGTGTTAGCCTTTGACTCTAAAATCCTATCGGATGCGCTTGAGGAAGCCAAGAGTAAAGGTGTGTCTATCTTTGAGAACAACGTCATTTATCACCTTGTCGACAACTATCTAGACTGGATGCGTAAGGAGCAGGAAGCCCGTTTAGCTAAAGAGTTTGAGAGATTTATTACTCCAGCCAAGCTGAAGGTTTTGCCAGGTTTTGTTTTCCGCAGGGCGAAGCCAGCGATATTCGGTGTTGAAGTTGTTGCAGGCACCATTAAGCCGAAGGCTTCTTTGATGGGTGCAAATGGAGAGGACTTGGGCGAAATCCTGCAGGTTCAGGACAAAGGTGAGGCGGTTTCTGAGGCTAGAAAAGCTATGCAGGTGGCGGTTTCGTTGGAGAAGCCGGTTTTTGGCAGGCACATCAACGAAGGAGACACATTGTACGTTAAGGTGCCCGAATCGCATGCTAGAATCATGTTGACGAAGTTTCAAACCCGTTTAGCACCTGAAGAACTCGAAGTCTTGAATGAATACGTAGAACTTATGAGAAAGAAGATTCCTTTCTGGGCAGCCTCCTAATACGTCATCAAAAGCCTTTTTGGATAGCCTGAGAAGTTACCCATTATTCGCCGAGTGGGTGGCGTGCCTCAAACGCCTCATGTTGCTGCGACACGTCCATAGTTTGTTGTGCGCAATGCATTTATGAAGGGGTTGATTGCAGTTTCACTGAAGGAGAGAGATAAGTGACTGAAGACGTTTATGACCGCCTTGCCAAAGCGTTAGACCGGCTTCCCAACGGTTTTCCACAAACAATGTCCCGCATCGAGATTCAGATTTTGAAAAGGATTTTCACGCCTGATGAGGCTGCGTTAGCAGGTCAGCTGCGCGGAAAAATGGAAGCGACTGAAGCCATTGCTCGACGAGTTGGGTTCTCTAAGGGAGAAGCTCACAAAAAGCTGATGAGCATGGCTAAACGAGGTCTCGTGTGGTATTATGAAAAAGAGGGAAAGCCACGATTCAGACTGGCGCCGTTCATCGTCGGAATCTACGAATCTCAGCTGGAAACCCTCGACCATGAACTTGCTCACCTAATCGAGAAGTATATGTTCGAGGGAGGCGCCGCTGGCATCATGAAGCCTCAACCGGCATTGCACCGCGTCATCCCTGCGCGGAAGGCAATGAAATCCGAGTGGATAATGCCCTACGACGATGTAAGAGCAGTTCTATTGGCTTCGAAGACGTTTCATCTTCGGGACTGCATATGCCGAGTGCAACAGGATCACGTAGGCAGAAGATGCACGTTTCCGCTTAGAACTTGTCTCAGCTTCTTAACTGTTGAGCGCCCAGCTCGCCAAGGAGATATTTCACAGGAAGAAGCACTTGCGTTTCTGGACAAAGCAGAGGAAATCGGACTAGTCCACACCGTAAGCAATGTGATGAAGGGCTTCGGCTACGTGTGCAACTGTTGCGGCTGCTGCTGCGGCATACTCAGAGGAATAACTGATTGGGGCATTGAAAACTCAGTAGCCTACGCCAACTACTACTCAGTCATCAACCCAGACGAGTGCCTAAACTGTGGCATATGCATAACCCGATGCCAAGTTCACGCCATTACTGAACAAAATGGAATCGCAGTCGTGGATCGTGAGCGCTGCATAGGCTGCGGCTTGTGCGCCACTGGATGCCTCAATGGTGCAGCATATCTTGAACGAAAACCAGAAAGCCAAATGGTTGATCCTCCAGTTGATTTTAAAAGGTGGGAGCAACAGCGCCTACTCAACCGAGGGTTAAGCCGCCAAAGCGAAAGGTGATCAAAGCTTCAAAACATGGCGCTATGGTTTAGCTTCATCTACTTCTATTGGCGAGTCGCTTCGCTGCTTGTCTTGGATTTTTCTTATGAATGTCACTGCTTCGCCGAGTCCATGAGGAAGGTAGATGGGTTTCATTCCCTGTCCGTATAGGTTAAAGCCGGTTCTTGCCTGAAGCGCGAATATGGCTAGACCGATTGCGCATGGAACGAGACCGAAAAGCATAGTCAGTGTCTGTTGCGAGATTAGTTGGGGTGATTGCTCAGCAAGTGAATTCAGCAATGCCTCGATCGATGAGATGAACGAAGATTTCAAAATGTTTCTCCATAGAGGTTCAAGCAGCAAGATCACTGCTGGAACTGAGCTGGCCAGCAGAATCTTCCATGGAAATCTTCGTGTGTGCTCAATGTAGGAAATGCTCGGGTAAGGAACCTCGGTGACTTTTCTTGATAGGTGTCCATGCTTTACGAAAAGTCTTCTGTCTGTAGCTACGACAGCCCAGCTGCCCGCCGACCAAGTTTTCAGGACATGCTCGGGCTCAGCCAAGGTGAGGAGGGCTTCAGGCGGTATATGATTCATGCCGCTTTCCTTGATCATCTGTTCGGTTATTGCGTCATCCAGTTCTTTCATGATCTTGTAGGAAGTCAGATTTCCCGCTCTTTCCTTAGCGTTTGTTGAGAGGTGCGTCCACAAGTCATGGTCGTCAACAAGACTCTGTATCGCCTTTGCTGCTCCTTCGGCGTCTTCGGGACCTTCTAGGTGCACGCCTTCACGACCATTCTTGATCAGCCACGATTGCCCTCCAACTCCAGAGGTTACGACGGGGACGCCGACGTACATGAATTCTAATTGGCTTAATCCAAGCGCTTCTAGCCTACTCATGAGTATGTTAATGAACGAGGATTTGATGAGCAAGATCTTGTCTTTTTCATCGAGCTCACCCAGATAAGTGACGTTTGGCAGATGGCTGGCTTCTGCCTTAACCCTGTCCGCGTAATGCGAATCTCCTCTTCCCGCTATGACAAAATGTACGTCTCGCCTGCTCTCAAGCAGTTCTGCAACTTTCAGAATTGCCATCGTGTTCTTTCTCTCTTCAAGGGTTCCAAGATAAGACACGATCTTGACGTCTGGTGAAAGCTTGTGTTTTCTAAGGAAGGTTTTGGTGTCTGAGGCAGCGTACTTCAAGTACGATTCTTCGTTTACGCCACCTGGAAAGAGAAGACATTTTTCCCCCTTGGCGCCCATCTTCACCTTGGCATCTTTCTCCAGCGGTGTGACAACAAGCACTAGATTTGCAGTTTTGAGAATCTCAGACAATGACAGCCTGTTCCATGCCATTCGGAAAGTTCGTTCAACAAGGGAGTAGCGTTTCGGCGACGGCTCCTGGAAATGTGACATGTGGCAGAACACGATTGGGTCTTTGTAGCCGCCTAAGTCCCTCATGTATCGTCTCCAAGCGACAAATTTGGCGACTTCCTCTGGCCCGTTCCAAAGAGTACTGTGGGTGATGAGCACGTTCAGTTTGAATTCGTCAACTATTTTCTCTAACACGTGCACAAGGTCTCTGAAGTTGATGCGGCGGCGAGGCCACTTCACAAAGTAGCTGTCCACGCGAATTATTGGAATGCCTAAACCTTCGTCATCCACGAAGACGTAGCCTCTTGTTTTGGTGAGGCTTTTTGACTGGATAACTTCGACTCCGTCATGATATACACTGGTGATTAGGTATGCTTCATGCCCCAGAGCATTGAAGTCTCTAACCATGCGTTGAGCAAGTAGTTCTTGACCTTTACTCGTGCTGGTCTGGTACATCAAGACGCCGATTCTTTTCTTCATTCCTCACTCATTCTTCCTGGGTTGGTCGTTATCATGGGGAAGTCGAAACTGAATAGCAGATCGTTTGCCAGAAGCATGGTCAAGAAATCTTCAACTTTCATAGATTTCACAAGGTAGTCGCAGACAAGATTTTGCCTAGTGTTGTCGTCTTGTATCACTCCCAAACTAACGTCACATGCAGCAAACGCAGAATTGTCTATTTCCGAGTCTCCCATGTACAGTGTGCCGTCTTCCAGTTTAAGTTCTTCGCGAATCTCTCTAACCGCGCCGCCCTTGTCCACTGAAACTGGATAAACATCAAAAAAAGGTCGTCCATTATATTCCAAAACTTTCAGGTCTAGCTCTTCGCAGTAGCCAGCGATCATGTCAGCTTTCGTTTTGACTGCCTCTATGTCAGAGGCTTGACGCCAATCAACGCAGAAAGCAACGGTTCGTCCACGTGAATCTCGTTTTTCTTCCACGACCAAGTCGGCATCTGTGGCGTTTGATTTCGCATACTGCACACCAAGGATGATGTGGTCAAGTGCAGTTTCGGGAAGGAGGTGTTCTTTAATCGTGTTGCCGATTTTCTTCTCGATTCCCGCGATTCCACACCATGCATGGGCGAAGGGCGTTCTTGGAAGTAGAAACGAGAGATCTTTTGTGCTTACGATTATGATTGGAATGCGTCTGCTGATCCGCTGAAGCATTGTGTGCGTTTTTGCTGGAACTTGTGAAAGGCTTCTTGAAGCGTTCAATGGGCTTATGGTGCCATCATAATCCAAGAAAAGGGATTTGATGCGAGTTCGCTGACATGAAGCTTTGTTGCATTCGCTTTCGTGAAGCATAAAATCCCCATTCTAGATTTAGACCTAACAGAAGGATGTGTTTGACCGAGTGTTTGGTATACTGTTTTTTATTCTTATAAGCCTATATGAAAAGTGTTCTACAGAAATAAGAGAAAGACAAAGACCTAGTTGCTCAAACCCAAACGTATCTTATCACGTAGTCCACCGATTTCTGCTCCAGAACTTGTCTTATGGTTTTCAAATTCTCTATTGGAATCATCATGACGCCTCTTCCGACCTTGTATCCACCCAATCGGTGTATCCAACCTTCATACCTGTACTTTCCTTTGCCCCTTCCCTCAAGTTCCTGGGCAAAAACAACTTTGCCCTTGGGATTCAGCCCTGCTGTACTAAACGTTATCAGAGCGTAAGCCCTGTGCGCTTCAGCAAGCAATTTCTGCACGTCATCTTTCGCGACGTATATCTTTCCTTCCCTCTTTGCAGACTCAAGAAGAGGAGAGCCTTTAAACTCGCCAACAGTTAGGCTCACAGCCTGAAAGAACAAATCACTCTCAGAAGTCGCATTGTACAACTCTTTTGAACCCTTCGTCATCGCGTTCTTGTCTCTGAAAACGACGAGTAGATCAACATCGCTTCCTTCATCATAATCGCCGCGTGCATAGCTGCCGAAGAGCGCTACACCCACTACTCCATCAATCTGCCCGATTTTTGCGACAACGTGCTCAATTTTTTCAAAGACCTGTGACTGCAATCTTCTCCCTTCTCGATAACTCGGCTAAGCATGTGTTCAGGATGTTCAGAGCTTGTTGGGCTCTTTCGCCGTTTACTCCGCCGTATCCTAATGTGCCATAGATACCCCAGAGCTCGTCCCACATGTTTAGTAGGTCAGGATGGCGCGTTATCAGCCAGTTACGTCTGTTTCTGTGGGCGGTTCTCGGATGCTCGTGAAAATGTAATCCTTCTTTCGCGGCGCAAGCCTCAGTCATCTGTTCGAGTGCTCTTAGAGATAGAAGCCCTACGTTGGAGTATCTTTTGTTTTGGAGTTCTCCCTTGGCTCCTTTCAAGCTTTCCATCGCCAAGCTAGCGTGTGATGATGGGTTTCCCATGGTAGTTGTTAATTATTAACAAAACTTATAAGACTTCCGCAAACACAAACACTGATTCTCATCTTGGCATTACTATCGCTTGCTCGCGAGTTCCATAAGTGGCGGCTTTCCCCTCCAAGAAGAGCTTTCCCACGAGAGCGCAGGTTACAGCGTCCAACTCGTGATTGTTCATCGCGTCGTTCAGCCCTTTGATTCCCTGCTTCTCTAGACCCGCCCTCAGTCTACCGAGCCCTTTTTGTTTTCTAGGGATTTTCAGGATGTCTTGGGCACCTCCTGGGTAGACTTCTATCACCTTGAAGTGTTTGCTTTCGAGGATTCTTCTTAGGGTTATGCCTCTGCTTGTTAGTTTTCTCATGGGTCCAAGGGTGACTGGGAAGAATTTTATGCCTCTTTTCAGGAGTTCTTTGTCGCATTCCCTCAAGTGAACCCCAGTTCTTTGTTCTATTGATTTTCTCCCAGTCGGAAGACTCAAAGGAGCATCAATGGCAACAACCTTGGGCTTGCTTTCCTCCATTTTCCTCACAATGTCCTCATTCGTGTAGACTAGAGAAGTTTCTGCCATCAGACCCTTGAGGATGCAGAGACCAGTGGGTCTGCTTTCGACGCCCGCTAAGTCTAAACCGACTGCCGACATTCAGCTTCAACTTTCTGGTTTTACAGCTAGTCTTTTATGGCTTCTGATAAGCCGCTGTGGAGACCAAGGGGGTAGAATTTAGGGCGCGCTATATTCACGGGAAAACTTAACTTGCGAAACACACGAGTAGGCTAATGAGGGTGGCGTCTATGGAGAAAGATCCAATTCTGATTATTGACAAGCCCGATTTTGTCGTTAGGCTCCATAAAGACTTGATTGAGGTTGATTTGAAAGAGGGAGGTAAGGAAAAGCTTGAGGATGCCATCGAGAAGGATCCGTTGCTCAGAAAAACCTTCGGGTTCGTTCTCCAATCAACTATTCCCTCAGACGTTGAATTGTGCGACGTAAAGTCTTTTGAAGTTGACGATAAAGGGCAACTAAGACTGGTGATACCACGTCATGTAGACATTGTTCTGCCATTGGGGATCGAGGATGCAAACAGACTTGCCTTCGAGCTAAGGGACTTGATACCATTAGCGAAAACAAGGAAGAAAGCTTACAGAAAACGACTGCCTCTCCACACGTGGTGGTCGCAATTTATCATCGTATCTGGAAGCCTTCCCAGGTAGGAACATCAACTAGTCCTTTCAGTGACACAAATGGAGTTTGACATATCATCTATTTCCGCAATAGTGGCAGTAGTGGGCGTAATAACCGGAGTCGCCTTGACCGTTCTGGAGCTTAGACATCTCCATGATCAGAAACAAACAGACCTAGTCATAAGGCTGTATTCAACGAGTGTCAGCATCAGGTATCGAGATGCACAAGCAAAAGTCATGAATCTGCAATTCAAAGACTATGAGGACTACGTAAAGAAGTACGGTCCAGTTCTTTCCAGAACACCTAATGGGGAGGCA
>Ga0315314_1003030_pt1 | contig 13466 bp, 13 predicted proteins | sample TDP9_MG_FD_203631 | JGI IMG/M metagenome (GOLD analysis project Ga0315314, IMG submission 203631) | Freshwater sediment microbial communities from Lake Towuti, South Sulawesi, Indonesia - TDP9 | ecosystem: Environmental > Aquatic > Freshwater > Lake > Sediment | place: Indonesia: South Sulawesi...
TGGCCAACAAAGCTCGAGGGTACGGTGCTGGAAGGACGGCATGGGACATGGCTGAGAGCTTCAATGTCGACCTAACGGATGTAACCTTAGATATGCTTGAGAAGATTCCGCATTATCCGATTGTTATTGTTCGAAGACCGACAAGGCAAGGGCCTCGAGCACCAAAGCACTGAGCTAGCGTTTCTTTTGCTTCTTAAGGAAATGGTCGACCTCTTCCTTCGTCGGCATAGATCCCATTCCTGTCGGCTTTGTAGTTGAAAGCGCTGCGGCAACCGCAGCGTAACGAGCTGCCTCTCTTATAGGCGCTCCATCGAGAATTGCTCTTATTAAGCCTGCTGCGAACGCGTCACCAGCTCCAGTAGTATCAACTGTGGCAACCTCTTCAGCGGGCATTTCGAAAGTCTCATCCGCTGCAAAGACCTTACAGCCCCTCTCACTCATGGTGACTATTACCGTCTTCAATCCATACTGCAGAAGATCTCTAGGCGAACGGAGTTCCATTGACGATTTCTTTAGGGTCTCGAAGGCCTTCTCGTTCATCAGCAGTAGATCAACATTCTTGAGTATCTTACTAATCCTCACAAATCCATAGCTGGCGTACGGCTCTAGAAGCCTATAGAAGACGAGCTTATTCCTCGATTTCGCATAGCTCGCCACCAACTCCGCAAGTTCGAGATACGCTTCCCCGAGGTAGACGGCTTTGCACTCATCAAATCGTTTCCAGTTGACTTCATCCGGAGAAACCATTGAGACCGCTGTAGACTCGCCTATGGGAGAGAATATTCGTTTACTGCCTTTCTTGTCCGTCATTATTATGGTTCGTAGTGTTCGCAGATCTGGACAGATCTTAATGTCAGAGAGATCGACGGCCTCTCTTCGCAAAGCTTCGAGAATCAACCATCCATAGATGTCAGGCGCAACTCTGCCAATGAAACTCGTTGAGATCTTGAGCTTCGACAACGCGGCAGCCACATTCGCACCTGACCCCCCCGGCGACTCCAAATGCTCAGGAACTACTATGCTCTCATCCAGAATTGGAACGGTTTCGGCCCGGACAGAGAAGTCCATCGCCGCCGAACCGAAGACCAGTACTTCGGGTCTGCGGCGCGCTTTCCGGTCTTTCTCAACAAGTCTTGTCGCATAAGCCTGATAGACTTTCGATGCTAATACTATTGGAGTCAATCCGACTTTCAGGCATAGTTCTGAAACATTCTCTGAGTATATGTCGAAGATCTCTGAAAGAGTTCTCTTATACTCGTCGAGTCCGAACTCATCCGTAGGAAGGAGCAGAAGAGCGAACCATCTTCCGAGAGGTGTTGGGGAATACCATTTGGCCCAAATTGTCCTATTCTTAACTTTCACCTTCTCCATTCCTGATGCCAAAATACCTGTCGAGACAAGCTTGTTAAGATAATCGATGACAGTCTTGTTTGAATACGGCAATGTAGCAATGAGGTCTCTTTGATATACTTTCTTTTCCGGTGAAGTCCTCTTCAGAATCTCTAATGATAGTTTAGATCCGAAGGCTGAGAGCAGAACTCGGTACTGTTGAGCGGTCTTCTTCGGGAGAGGTAGGATGTAAGGCCAAAACTTTTCCATACTATGTCCCTCTTGGATCAAGGCCTCATCCCCATCAAGAGAGCAACGGCTAAGACTGCTGTTATCAGATCGGCTGTGGTTCCGGGATTAAACTTGTGATTGGGCGTTCTCAGTGAAGAATCGAACTCACTAAGCGTCTTTTTCCCTTCGGTGGTAACCAGTCCACCGTCGCAGAGTACTCTATTCGCTCTAAGAGAGACCTCTCGCGCCTTCTCTTCCCCAACCTTCCGAGCGATAAGCGTGTCTGGGACTTCAGATAAAACCTTCAAGAAGGTGTGGACAGTTGCAACATTGAGGTCCTGAAAACATGCCATTTGTTCGTTGAAGTAAGGGTAACCCACGTCGAAGGTTATGTGATAGTTATTCACCCACTCTGACGCTATCGAGTCGTAGGTTGAGGCAATCTTGAAAACATCTAAGATTGTAACATTCTGATTTACAATAAGGTCCCTTGTTTCGATCCCTTTCAGATTAAATACAGGAACCTCTCCAAGGCCTCCGGGCTTCGCTACGTCTATGCCTTCATATAGCGCAAGAGTGTCCTTGGACACTGTGTTGTCAGTTATTGTTCTAATCGATGATCTCAAGTCGTCAATTGTAAACATACCTTTTCGAGAAACCGAACTGGTAGCTACAGCAATCGGCATCAGAAGAATAATTGAGCCCAAGCTTGTGTTTCCGCCATGTTGCCATTTCGCAACGTCAAGAACAGCGTCTCTTATCACGGCTCCAATCCCCACTTCCTTCCCCTGAATCTTCTTGGAGCCAAGTAGAACGCCTCGTCGAGCTGCCTCTCGAAAATGAGGACCAACCCCGATAGCTGAAGCGAGAAAATGTTCATATTTGGTCTCTTCGAAGTCGGCCGCTCGATGAACGTTTCCAGGCTTAGGGTAGGCGCTAACCTCGAGGAGCATCGCAAGTTGCAAGCACCCAGCAATTTCGTCTATGCTCTTTTCAGTCTGGAAGACCTTCAAACGTTTCACCCTGCGCGCGACTTCACTCAACTCTTAATAAACTCCAAGAGAAAAGTCTTACAAGTTGAGCTAGACTTCGAAAGCACGAGAAAGCCGCGAAAGGGCGTCTGAGAGGTACGAGATCCAATGCACAAAGCGCGTGAAGGAGACTTTCTAGAGACTGTCGACAACTTCATTTTCGATGTTAAGGGCATCGTCCATCCTCCAAACAGAGTTATCGCCTATTTGCGCTATGTACCCGACGAAAAGGGAGGCAGAACCCGACTTGGAATTCGATACAGAAAAGTATACGGGCTAACGGGACGAGAAGCTTTCCTCCGAAAGAATGCCCCTATCTACAGTTACTTCGATCCCGTCGCGCATAGAAGATTGCAAGGAGTTCCGCTAGAAAAAATAAAGGTTCTTGACGAACCAATAGAGAAGCTCCAACAATTGTCTGCAAAGAAGAGCCCCGACCCAATGGAAGAAGACGCCCTTGAACTGGCGAAACTTCTCAAGTCCGCAACAGGGCTTCCTTCGAGGAAGTTTGGAATCTCCGGATCACTTCTCGTAGACCTGCATGACGAAAATTCTGACATAGACCTAATAGTATACGGTGTACGCGAATCGCATAAGGTCCTAGAGGCGCTAAAGGGATTGCAGTATAATATGCTTCTTGAGAGATACGACAAATCCGGTATACGTCGGCTCTATGAAGCAAGATCCATGCAGAACGCGATGAGTTTCAGCGCATTCATGATGCATGAGAAGCGGAAGTTCTTGGAAGGAAGATTTCGAAGGCGAGACTACTTCATCCGCTGTATCAAAGATTGGAGCGAGGTTGAGGAGAAATACGGGGACAGATACTACTATCCATTGGGTTCATCTATCATCCGTGCAGTAGTTGACGACGATTCGGAGAACATTCTGACGCCCTGCGCGTACAAGGTCGCCCGAGCAAAGGTTCTCAGTGGAAAAAAGAGGGCTGTGCCTAGCCAGGTCGTATCTTTTAGAGGAAGATTCTGTGAGCAAGCTTTCCAAGGGGAACGAGTCCAAGCCCGCGGAAGAGTGGAGAGAGTTGTCAATAGGTACGGCGAATGGTATCGAATGGTAGTAGGCGAGAGCCCCAGCGACCACCTAGTCAAGGTTGGAGGCTAGAGCTTGAAGAGAGGCTTCAGAGACAGGGATCATTTGCAAACCCCTGAGAATCTCTACTTCACGACAGTGGGTAACGTGCACCCGAAGGATAGAGTATTTTCATATCTGAAGTATGTTCCTGACAAGTCGGGAAAATGGGGGAGGCGAAGGAAGTATAGAAGGGCAATGGAAGCCTACTCAACACTCCAAATAGAACAATGTCTAGATTTCCTTAGGAGAAATTATCCTCAGTATGTTTTTCACTCAAATCTTCAGAATTTGACCTTCTCAGCCGTACCCAAGAAGTTCATAACTCAGCACTTTCAACCCGAAAGGAAGTTGCAACAGCTACTCAGAAAACATAAGCTCGATTCGCTCGAAAAGAGAATGGTGAATTTGGTCCATGTTCTTGCAGACGAAAGCGGTGTAGATTTGCGTAATTTTGGAGTTACCGGGTCCGTCCTTCTGGGAATCCACAGGACAGAGTTTTCAGATATCGACTTGACTGTTTATGGCAGGCCAAGCAGCCTCGCCCTAAGAGATGCCTTGATACACATTTTTCAGAACAAGTACTCCTCTATCAGAAGATTCAGTGCTAAGAAGCTTTCTCAGATCTCTGAAACAGAATCTAAAGTTCATCATCTAACTCCTTTTGAGGCGAGAAGAATATATGAGAGAAAGTGGAACAGGGGCGAGTTCCAAAATACATTCTTCTCTCTCCATCCTGTGAAAACCGAATGCGAGGTTTCTGAGAAGTATGGAGACCGAATATATCTTCCGCACGGGATAGTCACGGTCAAAGCCCAGATTTCAGACGCTTCTGAAGCCTTCTTCATGCCAGCAAGGTACGGGGTAAGAGGCGTCAAGATGCTGCAAGGACCTATGGTACCGAACATTCGAGAAATAGTCTCGTACGAAGGGCTCTTCGCAGACATTGCGTCTGAGGGTGAAGAAGTGATCTGTCGAGGCAAGTTGGAACAGGTCAGAGACAGGAAAGAAGGGGAAGCATACAACAGGATTTTGGTTGGATCTATTGAGGCTTCAGAATCGGACTATATTATCCCGAAACTCTAGTTGCCAAGCGCTTCTTTAAGCCTAATCGGGAACGGCCCTAGTTTCCCCCCGAAGTTCACAGCTGTAATCTTCTTCACACCCGGAACGTTCATCGCTGCTCTAACGCCTTCTCCAGTGGCTTTCTTAACAAGGTCAGCTGTTAACCCATTAAAGACGAGTTCGTAAACGCTCGTTACGCCTTCTGGGACAAGCGAGTTCTGGATAGCACCTCTGAGCAGCGGGCAGAAGGGATGGTTCGTTGACGCCCCAAGCTTGTACTTCATCGATCCAACCTTTGAGCCTGAACGGCAGATGCCGCCTGGAAAAGTCAAGACAACGCCTTGAATCTTTCCAATAGCCTTGACAGCCTTCTCTGCTGCTTCAAGTCCGGCTTTCTGATTTTCAGCCATAACCAGAAAGTTCCCACCTGCGACAGCGCGTTTCACTCCGAACTTATCCTCAATAATGAATTCGCCTTCCATAACGGGTATTCTCCAGACTTTCCTTCCAGCAAGTGTGTCACCTTTCTGAAAGCCATCTCCGAAAAGTTGAACAGCTCTCCCAATCTTTATCCTCTTCTTCGCCATAGGCATGCCGTCGAATGCAGCTGTCGTTGGGCAGGTCAAGATGCACTGGCCTATCCTGCCAAGCATTTGCATCTTCAACTCATGGCCTGTCCTATGGTATATTTGGACCATGACGCCTGGTCTCCCATCCGGCGTCTTCTCCGGAGGAATTGGAACTCCCTCTATTCCCGCCTCTGCGGGCGACATGATAATTGAAGAAGCGAACCCTGTCGCGCTCGTCGCAGCGGTCATAGCCCATTTGTCACTTTCAGCCGTTATCAGAATTCTCGAAGCAATCATTGGAAAAGCTTCTGCGAAAGTGTCCTCAACTTCGACATCTTGTGACAAGACAATCCACTCAGCCCAATTAATTCTAGAACCTACCGTTTAAAACTTAGCATCTAGAATAGCCGGGAGGAGGACGCATTATGAAAATGTCATAACCCAAAATTTGAACCGTTTTTGAGAAAAAAATTTCAAATTCTCATCTCGATAACGAGTCTCTCGGGTTCACATGCTATGTTCATGGATTGAATAGGATAGTCCTCTTGCATCCGTAGAACACGTTGGATTATCTTAGTTCTGTCGCTAACAGCCGGCACCTCTCGTACCTCTTCCGTTTCAGCGGTGCAGACCGAGCATGCCCAAAGCATTCTCTTAATCGTAATTGTAGCATCATCTTCCTTGCAAGCATACCTCACGCTGAAGCATACTTGATCAGTGAACGCACCGCAGGTCGTGCAATGGCGTTTTTGGAGAATTTGAATGTGCCTACCATTCTTCGTAAACATGATGGAGTCTCCGACTGTATCGTTCTGAATGAAGAATATTTATCCGATAGAGGATTGCGAAAGTATCCCGCGGGAACGGCTCGCCGATTTTCGTAAGATGAGGTTTGTCGATAGCACATGCCTTAAGAACATGTTTCCGCTGCACGTTTGAAAAGTGTTATATCGATATCTTGCGAATATTCTGAAACGTTCCCGTTAAGATGCTCTATTATGAGAGGCATGTTCAATTGAAAGTGGTGAAGGTAGGTTTCGTAAAAGTAGGCAACATAGGATCTGCGCCGCTACTTGAATTCCTTCTTGATGAGAGAGCTGAAAGACAAGATGTTGATGTTAGAGTAGTAAGCTCAGGCGCGAAGATGACTCCGGAAGTGGCCGTGGAAGTCGCTCAAAAAATGCACGAGTTCAAACCTGACTTCGCGGTAGTCACGAGCCCGAACGCATCTCTGCCAGGCCCCACGAAGGCTCGAGAAACCTTGAAGAACGCTGGGATTCCGACGGTGGTCGTTTCAGACAGCCCAGCAAAGAAGGCTGTTAAGCAGATGGAGGAGGAGGGGTTCGGATATATAATCGTCGAGGCCGACGCTATGATTGGAGCTCGAAGAGAATTCCTCGACCCTACTGAAATGGCGCTTTTCAACGTAGACATAATGAAAGTTCTTGCCGCCACAGGAGCTTTCAATATTCTCTGCAATGAGCTGGATAAGATCATCGAGGCGACAAAACGAGGGGAGGCGCTTCAACTCCCGAGAGTTACGATCGATAGAGAGAGAGCTTTGGCCTCTGCTGGGTACCAAAACCCGTATGCTAGAGCGAAAGCTTACGCCGCGTATGAAATGGCGAGAAGAGTCGCAGATCTAACTGTTGAAGGTTGCTTCATCGTGAAGGAATGGGAAAGATACACGCAGATAGTCGCTGCTGCTCATGAGATGATGAGGTCTGCAGCGAGAATGGCGGATGAAGCGAGAGAAATTGAGAAAGGACCTGATCAAATACTTAGAACGCCACACTATGACGATGGAACAGTTCTAACCAAGAGGAAGTTGATCGAAAAGCCGAAGAAGCCAAGTGAAACCTGAAAACACACGCACTTCCATAGGCCGCTATGTCAAAGGCCAACGCAGAAGCTTGCTCTTCTTCAAAGTGGAAAGCACCGGCACGCCAACAATGGCTGCAATTGCCACAGTATATGCTGCTTCAATTGGAGTTTGAAAAGCTCCTAGAATAAAGATAGCAGGTAGCGCCTCGACCGTCAAGCCGTACACCTGGTAAAGCCCGCAGACAGTCAAAAGGAAAACTCTAACCAACGTGTCTAACTCAACGCAAATAAACGCCGTAAACGTCACTGCCAGCGTCATCATCTTTGCATTCGAAGGATTCTCCCAGTACTTACGGACAACGATGGTACCTGGAACAACAGCTACTAACGCTAGGTAGATGTCCCAAAGTGTCCAAAGTGGAATAATCCTCGCCAAAGGATGCATAAGAAAAATCGCCAAGAGAGCAACATATGCAACAAAAACATATACTCCTTTCTTCTTGAACATTAGACCTGCACCGAGAGCGCCAATAGCCTCGCCCACACCGAAAAGATTCTCAACGAAAATAACGTCAGGCTTAACCACACGGCCCACAACAGACCCCAACAAACCAGCTACAAAACCTCCAGCAGGTCCAGCGATTATTCCTTCAAGCGGCTCCATAAGAATGCTCATAGTCCGCCAAGCCCCCGGTATAAAACGAAGGATCACATGCAAGGCAACCAGTGCAGCTACCAACGCCACGTAAGAAGACTTCTTCACATCCTTGAAGGCCAATCGTGTTTCTTGCATGCTAGAGACTAACGAAATTTGTTTTATAACTATTATGCATCCAGTTCGACTGTTCTCCAGAATGTCCACTAGAAACCATCACTTTGGTTTCCAGCTGAACGCCTATTGAAAGTTTTATATCAAATTTGAAGTTACTACAGAAACAAGAATCTGAGCACCGGTGTGCAGCACGAATAGAGGACGTTTAAGAAATGAAGTTCATCCTGCTGACAGGAAGAACATTGGGCCAAGGTAGGTCCAAAGAGATCGGCAAGCTCTCAGACGAATACGCAAAAAACGTTGCGATATGCGAGTTTGACCCTGAAGACTTGAAGAGTCTGCAGATCTCCCTGGGACAGAACGTCCGAGTGACTACGAAGCATGGTACAGTTGTAGTCAAGGCTGCGCTCTCGACCCAAGCGCCTCACAGAGGCTTAATCTTCATGCCTTATGGACCTTGGACCAGTATGATTTGCGATCCTGAGACACATCAAACCGGGATGCCCTCTCTGAAGGGGATAGAAGCAGAAGCGACGCCAGCTCCAGAAGAGAAAGTTCTCACCATCAGAGAGTTAGTCGCTCACATCTCAGGAGGAAAATGAAACCATGGTCGAAAAGACTATTCGAGACGTAGTCTGCACGTTCTGCGGGTGCTGTTGCGATAATCTTGAAGTGAAGGTCAAGGATGAGAGGGTAGTCAGCTTGAGGAATGGCTGCGCTCTCTCGATGAGCAAATTCCTAAATTATGATCGAGAGCGCCTCTTGGCTTCTATGCAAAGGAAAGAAGGTGAATTCGAAGAGATAAAGTTCGAAGACGCGGTGAATAGGACAGCTTCAATTCTCGTTAACGCGAAGTACCCGATTCTATACGGATGGAGTTTGACGAGTTGTGAAGCCATAGAGATGGGCGTTGAACTTGCGGAGCTCGTTGGCGGCGTTATTGATAACACCACTACTACGTGTCACGGACCTTCAATACTTGGCGTCCACGATATTGGCGAATCGACTTGTACGTTAGGCGAGGTTAGACATCGAGCGGACCTAATAGTGTATTGGGGGTGCAATCCTGTGCATGCGCACCCACAACACATGCTGCGGTATTCTGTGCAGTCCATAGGAAGATTTAGAAAAGGCCGGAAAGACCGAAAGCTGATCGTTGTAGACGTACGTAAAACAGATACAGCAAAGCAGGCAGATTATTTCATACAGGTCGCGCCCAATCAAGACTACGAGCTACTATGCGCACTCCGGACGGCTGTAAAGGGTGACGAGATCGAACAAAATTCCGTCGCAGGGGTTCCGGTAGAAACATTGGAAGAGATCGCGGATCTGATGATAAACTGCGAGTTCGGAATAGTCTTCTTCGGTCTAGGCCTAACTATGACCGTAGGAAAAAGTAGGAACATCGATGCCGCGCTCTCATTGGTAAGAGAATTGAACAACAAAACGAAGTTTCTCATAATGCCGATGCGCGGGCACTTTAATGTCACTGGAGCAAACCAAGTGACGGCATGGCAAACAGGTTATCCCTTCGCGGTTGATTTCAGTAAAGGCTATCCAAGGTATAATCCTGGAGATACATCCGCGGTAGACATACTAACTCGCGGGGAATGCGATGCAGCTCTAGTGGTTGCATCCGACCCCGTATCCAACTTTCCAGTTGCTGCTTCGAGACATCTGTCGAGAGTTCCTCTCGTCACGGTAGATCCTCACATCACTCCAACGACTCTTGCTTCAGACATAGTAATCCCCTCATCATTCGTTGGAATAGAAACCGCTGGCACCGTCTATAGAATGGATGGCGTTCCTCTACTTGCGCGAAAGTTGGTTGAACCTCCTGCGGGACTGAGATCAGACGAGGAGATCCTCAACGCGATTCTGAGGAGAACGAGAGAGCTGAAGGGGGTAGCGTGATTGATGACCGAACTTCTTCTAAGAAGCGGAATTGTTTTCGACCCGTTGAACCGCATCCGCGGCGAGAAGATGGACCTAGCAATAAGAGATGGAAGAATCGTGGAGACAGTCAGTTCAAAAGCGAAGATCATCGACGCATCCGGAATGGTAGTGATGCCGGGAGGAGTAGATATACACTCACACATAGCAGGCTCTAAAGTCAATTCGGGAAGGATTCTCAGACCAGAGGATCACGAGAAAGATGCTGAAAAGAGAACATCTATCACAAGAGCAGGGGTGGGATACTCTATACCGTCAACGTTCACTACAGGATATCGATACGCAAAGATGGGGTACACGACCGTATTCGAACCGGCAACTCCGCCGCTAAAGACAAGACACACACATGAAGAACTGGATCAGATACCGATAATCGATAAAGCATGCTTCCCACTCTTCGGCAACAACTGGTTCGTAATGGAATACTTGAAAGAAGGAAAGCTCGAGGAGTGCGCGGCCTACGTCGCATGGATGCTCAACGCGGTCAAGGGATACGCGATAAAGATAGTTGATCCAGGCGGAGTGGAAGCTTGGGGATGGGGCAGATACCTAAAGAGGCTTGATGAGGAGGTCCCGCATTTTGCGATTACCCCAAGAGAAATACTTCGCGGACTCTGCAAGATTAACAAGCTTCTCGGCATGCCGCATGCGATTCATGTTCATACGAACAATCTGGGAAATCCCGGAAACTACTTGACGACGATTGAGACAATGGATTGCGTCGCAGACCTAGCCAATAGCGAGAAACCGATAATCCACATAACCCATGTGCAATTCACAGGATTGACGGGGAACTCTTGGCTGAACGTAGGCTCAGGAGCCCCCGAGATAGCTGACTATGTCAACAAACATGATCATGTAACAGTCGACCCAGGTCAGGTCGTGTTTGGAGATACAACAACGATGACAGCCGACGGGCCATTCCAATTTCTACTCCACAAGCTGTCAGGAAACAAATGGGTCAACGTTGACGTTGAAGGTGAAACTGGAGCGGGCATCGTTCCATTCCGGTATAGAAGGAGCAACTACGTTAACGCTGTCCAATGGGGTATTGGCTTGGAACTGATGCTTCTCGTCAAGGACCCATGGAAGATCTACCTCACAACAGACCATCCGAATGGAGGGCCTTTCACTTCTTACCCGAAGGTCATAACTTGGCTGATGAGCAAGGATGCGCGAGGAAGAGTTTTGGCAAGAATCAACAAGAACGCAAGGCGACGCTTAGATCTGCCGGGAATCAATCGTGAATACACGTTCGAAGAGATTGCGATCGTAACAAGAGCAGGTACTTCAAAGTCTCTCGGTCTCAAGCAGAAAGGACATCTAGGCGTCGGTGCGGACGCAGATATCGCAGTTTATAGCATCGACGTAAGCAGCATTGATCCTTCAAGAGACCATGAATTTGTTAGAAAAGCCCTCGCGAAAGCTGCGTACACGATCAAGAAAGGCGAAATGGTTGTAAGAGAAGGCGAAATAGTAGCGACGCCTACTGGGACAACCTATTGGGTGGATCCGAAGGTTTCCAATGACCTAATGCAAGAAACGACTGCATCGCTCTCAGCGAAGTTCGAAGACTACTACACAGTTCGAATGGCCAACTACTCGGTTGAAGAGAACTATCTTGAATCACCGACAAAGATCGAGGTCCCTGCGGAGGTCTGAACCACGAAGGAGATCATCCTGACGGTCAAAAGAACCTTGAGCGTTCCGGTTGAATGTTCAGAAATCTCTCCAAACTCCTTCGCTGGAAAAACACTTGACCAAATTCGGGCTACGGAGGTCTGGGAAGGAAATCAAAGGAATAGACTTGACGATATCTTTCAAGTGAAGGAAGAAGGCAGCACGGCTTCTGAGATGCTCACCGTAAGAATAGTCGGCGACGCTAGCAGAATCAGAAAGATCGGGTATCGCATGACGGAAGGCTCAATGGTGGTTGAAGGAGACGCTGGAATGTACTTGGGCGAAGAGATGTCTTCAGGGTCGATAATTGTAAGCGGTAATGGGGGTGCGTGGTTGGGCTCGAAGATGAAAGGAGGAGCGATTGAAGTAAAGGGAAACGCTGGAGACTTCGTCGGGTCATGCTATCGAGGAAGCACGAAGGGAATGAAGGGGGGAACCATAACCGTTCATGGTAACGCCGGGACTGAGGTAGGATGTTGGATGCGAAATGGAACTATCAGAATCAAGGGTAACAGCGGAATGTTTCCAGGGATGCACATGAACAATGGAACAATCTATATCGAGAAGGACTGTGGCGGGAGAGCGGGAGCTCAAATGACTGGCGGAAAGGTCATAATTGGGGGATACGTGGCCGCCATTCTTCCAAGCTTTAATGTAGAAGAGGTTAGAGAGAAAGTCAAAGTCGGCGAAGAGAAGATACCTGGACCATTTTACGTCTTTACAGGCGACGTAAATGAGAATGGGAACGGAAAACTCTTCATCAACGTAGCCAAGAATCCTCACCTTAAATGGTGTGGAGAATACCTAGAGTAATGAGGGAAAGAGCAAGTTGCCAATCAGTGTAAACAAGAAAGCCATGAAACTCGTACAAGACGCTATGTCGAGACCCGACGAGTTTGGACTAACGATATTCAGAGATTCCAGCGGCGCCACGATAATTGATGGTGGAATAAAAGCTTCAGGTGGTTATTCAGCAGGGAGACTCGTTACTGAAATCTGTATGGGCAACCTAGGCAAAGCCACAATCACCTACATGGATTATGAGGGACTCAGATTGCCATCGATCTTTGTCGACACAGACTATCCAGCTATATCTACGCTGGGGGCGCAGTTCGCCGGTTGGCGGATCAAGACAGAGAAGTACTTCGCGATGGGATCAGGCCCGGCTCGAGCTCTCGCACTCAAACCGAAAGAACTCTACCAGAAGATCGCGTACGAGGATGACTCCGACGAGGCAGTGCTTGTTTTTGAAACAGACACCTATCCGCCGCTTGAAGCGCTGGAGTATATCGCCAAGGAGTGTGAAGTACAGCTTCAGAACCTCTATGTCCTTGTGGCTTCTACCTCTTCACTTGCAGGTTCTGTACAAATATCCGGCAGAATAGTCGAGGCTGGAATCCACAAGCTAACAGAGATTGGTTTCGATCCAAAGAGGATTCTTTACGGGTGCGGGTACGCTCCGATCGCGCCGATCCATCCGAAGTCTGCGAAGGCTATGGGCAGGACAAATGACGCTTTGTACTATGGAGGCTTCACCTACTACACGGTTGACTTTGAGGACGACCAGAAGTTGAAAGAGATTGTGCAGAAGGCTCCGTCTTCAACCGCTAGAGATTATGGAAAACCCTTCTATGAGATCTTTAAGGCGGCGAACTTCGACTTTTACCAGATCGATCCCAATCTATTCGCTCCAGCGGTATTCGCTGTGAACAACATCAGAACTGGTGTGACGTATACGGCTGGCAAAATGAATCTTTCAGTCCTGAGACAGACTATGGGATTAACGGAGAGCTGATCTTATACCGACTGAACCTTGTCTTACTAAGCACTTTTCAGGCCGGATCTGTCAATACTCCAATCACACAGTGGTGGTCGACCATGCCGTTGAGACTTCTGATGCCTTCTCCAGAAGAGCGAGAGAAAAAG
>Ga0315314_1003031_pt1 | contig 13461 bp, 11 predicted proteins | sample TDP9_MG_FD_203631 | JGI IMG/M metagenome (GOLD analysis project Ga0315314, IMG submission 203631) | Freshwater sediment microbial communities from Lake Towuti, South Sulawesi, Indonesia - TDP9 | ecosystem: Environmental > Aquatic > Freshwater > Lake > Sediment | place: Indonesia: South Sulawesi...
AGGCCCTTTTCGCTGCAGATGTGGCCTTGAATTCGGATGGACCCATGGACACCTCGGGCCGTCCCCGCTTGAGTTTCGGGAACCGGGGGGTGCTCTACGTGGAGGTCATTGCCCGCGGGGCCAACACCGATCTCCATTCCGGAAACTTCGGTGGGCCCATTCCGAACCCAGCCTGGCGCCTGGTTGAATTCCTTTCCACGCTGCGGGAACCGGACGGAACCGTGGCCATCGAGGGTTTCTACGACGACATCGTGCCCCCCACCCCCAAAGAGAAAGAGATGATGGCCCAGATTCCTTTCGATGAGAAAAGGTTCATGGAAAAATACGGGCTGAGGAAGTTCACCCCGCCCGATGAGATCAGTTACATGGAGAAGCTGATGTTTCGGCCGACCCTGAACATTGCCGGCCTCACTTCCGGCTATGGGGGACCGGGGAGCAAGACCGTTCTTCCCAGCCGGGCGGTCCTCAAGATGGACATGAGGCTGGTGGTGAACCAGACTCCGGAAGACATCTTCCAGAAGTATGTGCAGCATATGAAACGATACGGCTTCGACGACCTGGAAGTGAATCTACTGAACAGCTACGCTCCCTCCCGGACATCGGTGGACCACCCTATGACGTCCCATTTCGTCGAAGCCATCCGTCGGGGATTCCAGAAAGATCCGGTTTTGATCCCCACAAGCGGGGGAAGCTTTCCCGGCGCGGCCATACGGAGCATCCTGGATATTCCCATCCTCTCGGTTCCTTACGGAAACGCCGACGAAAATAACCACGCCCCCAACGAGAACTTCGCCATCGATTGCTTCAGAGGGGGAATCCGAACAACGGCCGCGCTCTTTTTCCAATTGGCGGGATAGCGTTCGGAGAGAAGACGTGGAGGGTGAGTGGCCAGATGCCACGGCCTCCTGCCGCTCAGGCGGCATCAAGGCTGTGACATCCGGCCTATGGGCTGTGAGCAGCTCTTCCTGCGGATTCCTGGATGTCTTTCAGTTTTGGTTCTTGCGCGTCCTGCGCAAAAACCAGGTTATTCTTTCAACTGGGCCTCGAATGTTCGCAGAAACTCATCCGGAGGGGCCTCATAGATCACCCGCTTGTTGAGGCCCAGGATGGTGTACTGGGCGTAAAATGAAACGGCCAGGGCTTGGTCGTTGATGTACTTGCCGGCATTATAATACAGCTTCTTTCGTTGCTCCGGGTTCATGATGGACCGTGCCTCATCCAGCCACTTGTCCATCTCCGGCGAAGAGCCGTAGGTGTTAATCTGGCCGCTCCGGAAGTACGTGTAGTAGAGCGCGTCGGCATCGTAGACCCCGCCGCTGCCCCAACTTTGGATGCTCAAGTCGTTCAGTTTCCCTTCCCGGACGAGGCGGTCCCACATGCCGATGTCTGTGTAGAGATTCACATTGGTCTTGATCGCTACTTTATTGAGGTAGCCGGCCACCGCTTCCAATAGGGCTCGGGGATTCTGGATGCTTCCCGTATAGGTGACCAGGCTCACGGGCTGGTCAAAGTTGAAATTTGCCTCTTTGAGGAGTTGGCGAGCCTTGTCCGGGTTGTAGGGGTAGGGATTTTCCAGCGATTTGTCATGGCCGAAGTGCTGCGGGTTCAGGACTGCCGCCGTTTTGATGGCGTTGCCGGTCATGATGGTCTTAATGATCGTATCCACGTCGATGGCGTGGCTGATGGCCTGGCGGATCTTCGGGTTCTGGATCTGGGATTTCCCGGCCCGCCCGTCGGCATCCATCAGCAGGTAGACCACCCGGAGGGTAGGGGCTTTGGAAATCCGCAAGTTGGGGGAGCCCTCGATCAGGGGGATCTGGTCCGGGGGAACATCCCGCACGATGTCGATGCCCCCGGTCATCAGTTCAGAGATCTGGGTGGAAATCTCCTTGATGGGCCGGAAGACGATTGTCTTGATGGGGGACGCCCCTTTCCAATAATCCTCTTTGGCCTCCAGAATCATATGGACGCCCCGCCTCCATTCCTTCAGGCGATAGGGGCCGGTCCCGTTGGGATTGGTGGCAATGTAGTCGAATCCTTTTTCTTTGGTCCACTTTGGCGGGAGCATCTGATAGTTGGCCAGACGATCCAGCGCCACAGGGTAGGGTTTTTCGGTGAGGATCCGGAAGGTATAGTCATCGAGGATTCTCACCTCTCTTATCCAGGACACCCACGGCCGCTGGGGGCATTTGGGGTCCAATCCCCGCTCGATGGTGAACTTCACGCTTTCCGCGTTGAACGGCTCCCCGTTGTCGAACTTGATCCCCTTGCGCAGCTTGAACTCCCAGGTGTTGTCATCGATGAGTTTCCAGGACTCGGCCAGATGGGGGCCGATCTTGAGAGTCTTCTGATCGCGGTACACCAGGTTGTCATAGAGATGCCAGCCGGCGATGTAGTTGATTCGGATGTTGTGGTTCTGGGGGTCCAGGGTCCCCACGTCGCTGGACAGGGCGACGGTGATCTGCCCCTTGGACGCAGCAGACGGCTGGCCGGGGAGGATGAGAATCGCCGTCCCGAGCACCAGGAATCCTAGGCTCAGTACTTTGTGGAAAGATTTCATCGGAACACCTCCTGGCAAGAATTCTTCCCTTTGGGCACGTCCAAAGGGCGGTGGGACCTACGACTTCAGAGAAAGACTTTGGCGCTTTTCGGCAGCAGCAATCGAGTAAGTAACAAAAAAACCATAGCATGATTCTCCATGGCTGGGAAGAATTTTCTCAGAGCGAGGCGTTACCACTTTAGTTACTCTCGGCTTTCAAATTTCCCTTCTTCCGCCGATTCACCGACGTCGAAAGAGTCTCGTCTGTGGGTGGAATTCGACCCCCTCGTCCAGGGGGAACATCGGGCGGGCGCAGCGGGTATGGCCCAGGCTCTTGAGGTTGGCGCTGGTCGCCCCCGGCGCATCCACGTTGATGAGCCGGGCCGCCCAGGCCTTGTAAAAGCGCTCCTGACAATGCGGCGACTTGACGACAACGGCGTCGAATTCTTTCGGGTCCTGGCCGTGGGCGAGGAAGAGCGACCGATCGTAGAGACTCACAGCGCGGCTGGTGACGACCAGGGTGATCGCGCCTGCCTTTAGGACCGCAGTGTTTCCCGAATACCACGGATCGCCGTGAGATTCGCTGCGAAATCGGCCTTCAGAGAGCATGTGGACCCGCGCCTCGATGGGCAACGGCTTGAATCGCCGCGTGTCGCGGGCGGCACCCACGCTGGTGCGCACGCTGTTGCCGATCCCGGCGGCGAATGCCGCCTGGACCGCCTGCGGATCCACGATGGGGATCAATGCGCGCTTCTGGTATCCACCCTCGATGAGCGCGCGCAGGATGGCGTTGCTGTCCCCCGAGGCGCCCGAGCTGGTGGCATCGGCAGCGTCGGTGAGAATCACGGTGCCTTTGGTGGTCTTGGCGATCTGGACCGCCTCGTCCAGGCTCGTCAGAGATGCCTGCAGCCGCTCGCGAACCCGCCAGAAGTCCTCGGCCAGCCTGCAGGCCTCCCGCTGGGCCCGGTCGGGATCCCCGTCCGTGACGACGATACTTCGGGAGCAGAGCCCGGGGACATCCGTGAAGGGATTGCCGATGAACATGCCAGCGACCAAACCACCCTGGCCCTGCTCGATGGCCTTCGCGGCGCGGATGATGTTGCCCAGGAGGCCCGTTTCCGTAATCAGCTCATCCCCGCGGACCAGGGCGGGAATCGTGACAACCGCCGTGACCGGATTGATCTCTCGCGCCATGAGGCGCAGGAGCAGCCGCCCGGCCCGCTGGCCCGTTTCATAGAAGTCCACATGGGGATAGGTGTGATACATCACCACCGCATCGCTATGCTGGAACATGCGGTCGGTGAGGACACCGTGGAGGTCTAACGAGACCACGACGGGGATTTCCTCGCCCAGGATCTTGCGGCTTTCTGCCAGCAGAAATCCCTCGGGGTCGTCCTCGTTTTGGGCGGCCATCGCACCGTGCAGCGCGTAGTACACGCCGTTCACCTTGGGCGCTTTGCGGACGGCGGAAAGGAACTCTTTGGCAATGCGATCGAAATCAGATGCGGCTAGCGTCCCGGCGGAGGTGATGGAGCGGGCGCTGTAGGCCGGGACGATCTGCGCACTACCGTGCGATTCGAACGCGCTGAGGGCGCCCGACATCTCGCTCTTGACGCCGCGATGGCGAGCGACGACGTCCTCACCGAACGAGACGCTGAAGTCGTCATAGTGGCTGAGGATTGGATTGAACGAAGCTACCTCTTGCTTGCATTCGGCGACCAGGATCTTGGGCACGCTGGCGTCCCCTCTTGGCACAGGTTGCTGAAGGTTCCGGCGCAGAGCCGGCAATTGTGGAACGGACCTCAGGCTTCAGGAATCCTGGGGGGGATCGATCGTTCGCCTGAGCAGGTTGCCTGGGATCTCTACAGTCTTCCGGCAAGCAGCTGGCCCAAGGCGAGCTCGCTGGACCATCCGATGTTGGTGAAGCGGAAGCCGTGCCGAATCAGCCCCCCCGGTGTGCGATCCTCTTCCTTCTTTACCCAGACGATCGTCCCCTGAGCCATGAGCGGACCCTGGCTGGTTTGCAACATGACTTCCAGCTCGGTGCCGGCCGGAAAAGCTTCGGGGAGGCAAAGCAGCATCCCCGCCCGGCTGATATCGCCCGTACGCCCTTGGCGGGGTGGGTCACTATCCTTCACACGCCAGTATAGGACAGTCAATTCCACGGGCATGCGGACGCCCGCGTTCCGGCCCTGACCCTCGGTTCGAATCAAATGACGGAGGGCCTGGCGCTGATCCGGCTCGAGCAGGTTGAAGGCCACGCCGTGAAGGATTCCGGCGTCTGTGGTGCTTGGCTCTGCGGCCCACACTATCTCGGCTTTCACCTCGATGTCGGCTTCATGAGTCCGGAGAGAAAGGTTGAGGATCGTGGACGGGTCGAACCGCTCAGCCAGCTCGAGGCATGCCCCTCCCTCGCTCACGTTGGAGGTCCACCCCACCTCGGGGACAGCCGATCTGGAAGCATCACGTGTGTACAGGACCGGGAGCACGATAGTGTAACGAGGGAACCGTCGCTCCGTCGGCTCTTTGCTCATGTGTTGCCCTCCCGATTCCTGGAGGAGTTTTCATGACGAACAAAGCACTAGGAGAGTCGCAAGGATCGCATAAGCATGTGATCGGCTCGCAGACGATTCGAGAGACATAGAGGCCGCTCCCGCAGGATGAGAGGCATCGTTCCCCCGGGCCATTAAACGATGCTGATAGGCCCGTCGGGAGGCTATCGGACGCGCACCCGTGTGTCAATACCAAAGCCAGGCCTCATTGGCATGGCACGGCCTGTCGGACGGACCGGGTGGGCCTATTCGCGAGGGATCGGCGGGATGACACGGAACTTATGCAGTGTTTCATGAATGCGCTTACGAATCCGTTTGTGCTTCGACAAGCTCACCACGAACGGATACGTTACTGTAATTGCGAAACGGACCAAGGAGTGAATCTATAGACTTGAAAAATTGCGGGCGTGCGCGCAATATGCCGGCGGGCACCAGATCTGGACCAGTCGCGAGCAAGGGAGGACCGTGCAATGATCCGCCGTCGCTTCCTGTTTCGGATCTTGGCCTGTGAGGGAATCTCCACCGTCGCGGGGAAATTCTCTTGATCGTTCGGGCGTTGGTGCGGTAGAAGCTGGCAGACTATACCACGTCGATCCGGGAGGTCAGTGAGCGGTGCGAATCTTCTTCGCGGGCGCAGCGCGCGGCGTGACCGGGTCGCAACACCTGGTGGAGTTCAATGGGACACGGCTCTTGCTGGACTGTGGACTGTGCCAAGGGCGGCGCAAACAGGCCGACGAGCGCAACCGGAACCTTCCCTTCGACCCGCACCAGGTGGATGCCGTCATTCTCTCTCATGCTCACATCGATCACTCCGGAAATATCCCGACCCTGGTGAAGCAAGGGTTCCGGGGCAGCATCACCTGTACTCCCGCCACGCGCGACCTGTGCAGCGTCATGCTCCGCGATGCAGCCCACGTCCAACAGGCGGACGCGGACTTCATGAATCGGAAACACGCAGACCAACTGGAGGAGCCCGTCGTCCCCCTGTATGACGAGGCGGATGTCCTGAAGGCCTTGAAGCAGTTCCGCAGTCTGGACTACCACCATCCGACGCCCATCCTGCCGGGGGTGACATGCACCTTGCTTGACGCCGGACACGTCCTGGGATCGGCCATCATTCAGTTGGACATTGACGTCCCACCGGACCGGTTCCGCGTGGTGTTCAGCGGGGATCTCGGCCGGCGCAACATGGCGATCCTTCGCGATCCAGAGATCCCTGATCGGCCCCAGGTTCTGATCCTGGAGAGCACGTATGGTGATCGGCTCCACTCGCCCCTGACCGGGATGGAGGCGCAGCTCACTGAGGTGATTAACCGGACCACCGCGCGCGCGGGAAGGATCCTGGTGCCAAGCTTCTCGTTGGAGCGCACCCAGGAGTTCGTGTATGCGCTCCACCGGCTGATCCTGCGGAAGGCGATTCCGCCCCTTCCCATGTACGTGGACAGTCCCCTCTCGGTCCGGATCACCGAAATCTTCAAGCTGCACCCGGAGTGCTTCGACGAAGAGACGCTGGCCTTCATGCGGCGCAGCGGCGATCCCTTTGGGTTCGAGAACCTGACGTACATCAGCAACGTCGAGGACTCCAAGGCCTTGAACCACCATGAGGGACCGCTGCTGATCATCGCTGGCTCTGGGATGTGCGAGTCGGGGCGGATCCTTCACCATTTGCGCAACGCTATCGAGGGCGCGCGGAATACCATCCTGATCATCGGGTTCCAGGGCAAGAACACCCTGGGGCGGAAGATCGCGGATCGCGAGTCCGTGGTCCGGATCTTTGGCGTGGAGCGATCGCTGGAGGCAGAGGTGGTCGTGATGCATTCCTTCAGTGCCCATGCCGATCGGGACGAGCTGTTGGATTTTACGACGCGCTGCCGATCCTCCCTTCGCAAGGTGTTCCTGGTCCACGGGGAAGAGGATCAGATGATGCCCCTGGCCGAACGCCTGAGGAAGATGGGGATCCCCGACGTCCAGATTCCCATGCTGGGCGAGTTGGCTCGGCTCTGAGGCGTGAACCTTGTCCGTCGGCGCTGCCGGATTGACTTTTTCCTGCTCCACTCATAATCTTGGCCCCGGTGTGCGTAGCCCCGGGGTCCGCCAGCAGCGGCCCGAGGATATTCCCGATCTTCGGTACGTCCACCTGTTCATTGGATCCCAGTCGATGAGGAGTTGGACAGATGACATATGATCCGGACGCGATCCAATATACGGTCGTTCCCGTTCGTGCGGAGAGGGGATAACGCATGGCAGAGCCGCTCCACTTCCTGACGTTCGGCCCACACCCCGACGATGCCGAGATCGGGACAGGGGCATTCCTCTTGAAGATGAAGAGCCGGGGCTACCGGACCGGCATGGTCATCCTGACCGAGGGTGAAATGGGAAGCGGCACCCCGGAGGTCCGGGGCGAAGAGGCGCGTCAGGCGGCTCGGGATCTCAAGCTGGATGTCTTTGAGATTCTGAACCTGGGTGACGCGCGCCTGGAAGACTCGTATGCGAACCGCCTCAGCGTGGCGTCCGAGGTCCGGAAGTATCGGCCCACCATCGTGCTGGCGCCGTACTACGGAATCGAGCCGGGCCGTGGCCGCGGTCATTCGGATCACATCACCTGCGGGCACCTTGTGACGCACGGGACGAACTTCGCTCACCTGGAAAAGTTCCCCGCCGAAGGGCGGCCCCATGCGGTGAGAAAGATCCTGTACTACTTCCTTCCCCCGTTCATGAAGCCAACCTTCATTGTCCCGGTGGACGAGGAATTTCCCTTAGCCATCCGGGCCTTGGCCAACCATAAGTCCCAATTCGATCGGCCGGACCGGCCGAGGGTCTTCCCCACCCGGCTGGAGGTTATGGCCAGTTACCTGGGGGTCCAGATCGGGGCGAAGTTCGGCCAGGCCTTCTACGTTCAGGATCCCCTGCGGGTCGAGGATCCGCTGGCCCTGTTCCCCTGAGACCTCATCGGGGTTGATAGCCCTGGTTGGCGGTCGCGTCGGGTTGTTCGAGGGGGCCGTTCATCATGCGTTTGCAGAAGCGATTGGCGCTGATCGCTTTGCTGTTCGTGGTCGTCTTCACGGCCGGGACGACCGCGTTCATGCTGGTGGAGGGCTGGTCCTTCTTCGATGCCCTCTACATGACTACCATCACCCTCTCTACCGTGGGGTTCGGAGAAGTCCATCCGCTGAGCACTGGTGGCCGACTGGTGGCCATCGCACTGATCCTGGGCGGCACGGGATCGCTGGCCTATGGGCTGGGTGTCGTGACCGCCTTCATCATCGAGGGCGAACTGCGAGATCTGCTGGGGAAGCGACGCATGGAAAAGGTACTGGAGCGGATGCAGGGACACGTGATCGTGTGCGGGGCGGGGGAGACCGGGAAGCACGTGGTCGGAGAGCTACTCAAGACCGGGACTCCGTGTGTCGTAATCGAACAGAACCTTGCCCGGTGCAAGCACCTGGAGCGGCTCGGATCGATCCCACTCATCGAGGGGGATGCCAGCGATAACGAGGTCCTGGCGCGCGCCCGAATCGAGCTTGCCCGGGGACTCATCACCACCCTCCCCTCGGATAAGGACAATCTGTTTGTGATTCTGACCGCGCGGGAAATGAATCCGAGGATCCGCATTGTGAGCCGGCTGGTTGAGGACGAGAGCCTTCCGAAACTGCGGAAGGCGGGGGCGGATGAGGTGGTATCCACCAACCAGATCGGGGGGCTGCGGATGGCCTCGACGATGATTCGCCCCCGGGTTGTGTCATTCCTCGACTCGATGCTGCGCGATCCCAAACACATTCTGCGCGTAGAAGAGGCGGAGGTCGTCCCAGATTCCCCGGTCGTGGGGAAGACGTTGGGCGATCTCAATCTGATCAACCGGGTGGGTCTTGTGGTGATCGCCAAGCGACATGGCAGCGACGGAGAGCACGAGTACAATCCCAGGGCATCTTCACGGTTGCATCCCGGGGACGTCCTTATTGTCTGTGGCGAGCCGGCGCAGTTGGAGGCCCTCCGGCAGGTGCTGGCCAAGGGATAAGACCAGTCAATTCGTCAACTGGTCGATTGGTCGATTTGGGGAGACCGGTTCTATGCGTTCGGGGTCCGGTGGGTCAAGGGGCTGGCCGTGCGGGAATTGAATACGTGGAAAAAGCTCAGGTCCCGGACGCTGTACCGGAAAGCTCACGTGGTGGTCCGGGAGGATGCGCTGGAGCTGCCGGACGGACGGGAGCGGGCATACCCTGTCCTTCATTTGGGGGCCAGCGTCGGGATTCTCCCCTTCCTCTCGGATGATCGTGTTGTTCTCGTCCGGCAATATCGCCACATCACGCAGGACTTCTCATGGGAGATTCCCGGGGGCGGGATCCTGTCCAGCGAGTCTCCCGAGGAGGCGGCACAGCGAGAACTGCGCGAAGAGGCGGGCTACCGGGCCAGCCACCTGCGCCGACTCGGGGGGTTCTGGCCAAACAACGCCTATCTGGATGAGGTCATCCACGTCTTTGTGGCCAGCGAGTTGGTGAGCGACCCCTTGCCGGCCGACCAGGACGAGCATCTGGAGATCCGCACATTCCCGTTCGAGGAGGTCCTGGCCATGGCGCAAGATGATCGCATTTCGTGCGGACTCACCAAGCTGGCGATCCTTTGGTCTGCCTCACTCACCCCTGCAGAGCCTCGGTCGCGAGGCATGGAATCCCCGGCTTTAGACCGTGGAAAATGACGTGGGAAGCTGGAGAAGGAGGATGACGCATGCGCTTTGACGGGAAGGTCGCAATCGTCACGGGCTCCTCGGATGGGATCGGAAAGGCGGCGGCGTTGATCTTCGCCCGCGAGGGCGGACAGGTCGTCTTGAACGCACGCGGACAGGAGCGCCTTGAAGCGACACGCGCCGCCGTACAGGCGGCGGGGAAGCCTCCTCTCGTCGTGGCAGGGAGCGTCACGGACAAGGCCGTCATCGAGCGCCTCGTGGGCGAGACGCTCCAGCGTTTTGGTCGAACCGATATCCTCGTCAACAACGCGGGCGGCGGGACCAACCTGCGCTTTCTCGAAGAGGTGACGGAAGAGGACTGGGACCATACCGTGAGTTCGAACCTCAGGAGCGCGTTTTTCCTGTGCAAGGCTGTGGTACCCGCGATGAAGCGCCAGCGATATGGCCGCATCGTGAACGTCTCATCGGTGGCCGGACGAAACGTCAGCCGACTGTCCGGCCCGCAGTACTCCAGCGCCAAGGCGGGGATGCTCGGCATGACCCGCCATCTGGCGCAGGATCTGGCGCCGTTCGCCATCACGGTGAATGCGGTGGCACCCGGGCCGACCCTGGTCGATCGCGTCGCCAAGAAGTGGGCCCTCCGGTCTGAAGAGGATCGCACCCACATCCTGGCCAACATCCCGTTGGGGCGCCTGGCCCAGCCCGAAGAGGTGGCGAACGTGATTGCCTTCCTCGCGTCGGACGACGCCAGCTACGTGACCGGCGTCACGATTGATGTGAATGGTGGAAGCTTCATGTCCTAGGGTCGATCGGCTGGCAAAGCGGCTGGGAGACGAATGCAGGCGCCGAAACGGTCCAAGAAATCGCTGTCGCCTTTGCATGGACCGTCAACCCACGTGATCGGGGACATCCACGGTTGCCTGCAGCCGCTTCAACGGTTGCTGGCAGAGATCGATCCCCAACTTGGCGACGAGGTGGTCTTCATTGGCGATTACATTGACCGGGGGCCTCAGTCGCGCGAGGTGGTGGATTACCTCCTGGGGCTCCCGTACCGCTGTGTCTTCCTTCTGGGAAACCACGAGAAGATGCTGCTGGATTATCTCTCCGGAAACGATGAGGGACTCTTCCTGCCCAACGGCGGCATAGCCACGTTGCGGAGCTATGGAGGAGAGGCCAGCGGCATTCCCCCGGCCCACCTCAGCTTCTTCAGCAACCTCCGGCCGATCTACGAGACGCCCGAGTACCTCTTCGTCCATGCGGGCATCCGCCCCATGGTGCCCCTGGACAAGCAAGACCTGGAAGATCTGGTGTGGATCCGCCAGGAGTTTTTCCAGTTCATCGGCCACTTCCCAAAACCGGTCGTCTTTGGACACACGCCGCTGCGCAGCGTGCTCCTGCTGCCGGACCGGATCGGCATCGACACCGGCTGCGTCTACGGCGGCAAGCTCACCTGCCTGAAGCTCCCCCAGCGCGAGGTCATTCAAGTCGCCGGCTGGCACGGGTAGCGCCAATCCGGAATTCTTGCTCCCCCGAAGGTCCTGCGGAACGCCCTCCACACCGGCTGACCCCAACCCAAAAGAAGGGCTTATCGGCTAGGGCTCTAGATGCGGGATGTCCCCAAGTTCAGCAAGTTGTGTTCATATCCATCTGCAGGAATCAACAACTTGACATACTTGGTCGGGTCCCCAATGGCGGACGGTTACTTTTCGCGGAATCTTTTTGACCATTGAAGCAAAGGTCGGAGAATGATTACAGCAAGTCCCATCAGGAGGAGAAAAGCAGTGATGGGACGGGTAACAATGACCCGTATGTCACCGCGCGCCAAAAAAAGGGACTGTCGGAGGGTCTTTTCCAGCATGGGTCCTAAGACGAGCGCCAAGATCACAGGGGCCAGGTCGAATCTTAGTTTTCTCAGGATATATCCCGCCCCCCCCATGCCAATGAGGATGTAGATGTCCAAAAGGCTGTTATTGACGCTGAACGTGCCTACCAGACAGAGCAATAAAATCAGACCTAGGAGCAGAGGTTGGGGCAGGTTGAGGATGCTGGCAAAAACCCCTACGAGAGGGAGGTTCAGAATCAGAAGCATGAGATTTCCGATGTACATGCTGGCCACAATTCCCCAGAAAATCTCCGGTTTCTGGCTCATGAGGAGCGGGCCGGGCTGCACTCCGTGGATGATCAGGGCTCCCAAAAGCATGGCTGTTGCCGGGGCAAAGGGAACGCCCAGGGCCAAAAGGGGAACCATGGCCCCGGCGGTGGCGCTGTTATTGGCCGATTCCGGCCCGGCCACTCCTTCAATGGCCCCCCTGCCAAATTCTTCAGGGTGCCTAGAGATCCTCTTTTCCAGGGCATAAGCCGTAAATGTGGACAAGATCGCGGCTGGCCCAGGAATCAACCCCATAAAGAATCCCAACACTCCCCCCCGGATCATCGGAGGGAATGCCCTTTTCCATTCTTCAGTGGTGGGGAAGAGCTCGCGGAACTTGACCCTGATCATCTGGGGGATGCCGGTAATTCGCTCGGCGATTATCAAGACCTCTCCGATTCCATACAGCCCCATGGCCACGGGAACCAGTTCTACACCCTGGGCCAACTGAAGCTGTCCAAAGGTGAAGCGAGGCAGCCCGGAGATCGGTTCCATCCCCACCGCGCTCAGCATTAGGCCAAATCCCACCATCAGAAAGGATTTAACCGCTGATCCTCCGCCGAGCTGGGACAAGAAAATCAAGCCCACTAGGGTCAAGGCAAAATATTCCGGGGGCCCGAACTTCAGGGCTACTTGGGCCAGCGGGGGGGCGAAAAGCATGAGGGCTACGATCCCCAGTGTGCCCGCCACAAAGGAGCCCACGGCCGAGACTGCCAGAGCTGCCCCGGCTCGTCCCTTCCGGGCCATTTGGTATCCATCGATCGTGGTCACGACCGAGGCTGCTTCTCCCGGAACATTAACAAGGATACTGGTTGTGGAACCCCCGTACATGGAGCCGTAATAAATCCCCGCCAGCATGATCAGGGCCGTGGTCGGCCCAAGGGCAAAGGTAGAGGGAATCAGAAGGGCCATGGCGCCGATGGGTCCGATGCCGGGCAGCACTCCGACCAGGGTTCCCACAAATACGCCCAGGAGGCAGGCCAGTAGATTTGCTCCGCCGAGGGCTACCCCGAAACCATAGGCCAGACCTTGGAGAGAGTCCATGTCAAGAGAAAAGGATGCCCCGGGGGAGGGGAACATCCAGGACATAGACAAACAGATAGTACGAAATGGCCGCTGAAACAATGGAGATCAGGATAATTTTTTTCCAACTCGGCATGCCCAAGAGCCTGAGGGTGGCTCCCATCAAAACGGCGCTGCCAATCCCATACCCCAAAGGCCTGAGCAATATCGCAAAAAGGGTAAGAGCTAGACCCAGGAACACAACCCGCCGAAGGTCTTTCCCTTGGGGAAAGGGCTCCTCTCTTTCTTCCTGGGCTTCCTTTCCTTTCAAGGATCGGATAAGGAGACGAACGCTCAAAGCGATAAGGAAGATGGCCACCAGAAACGGGTAGACCCCTGCGCCCGGGCGGTCAGCCGATCCCATTGGCAGGTGGAGGCTTCCCACCAGGCTAGCTGTCCCCACGATTAGAAAACAAAAGGAAGTAATCAGCAGGGGTCGCCGAATCATCCCATTATTTCAACTTGAGGAGTTCTACGA
>Ga0315314_1003032_pt1 | contig 13453 bp, 11 predicted proteins | sample TDP9_MG_FD_203631 | JGI IMG/M metagenome (GOLD analysis project Ga0315314, IMG submission 203631) | Freshwater sediment microbial communities from Lake Towuti, South Sulawesi, Indonesia - TDP9 | ecosystem: Environmental > Aquatic > Freshwater > Lake > Sediment | place: Indonesia: South Sulawesi...
AGCATCAGACAATATAGCCGAGTCAGCTAGGTCTTTGTTTGTTGAGTCTCTGTGTTTGCCCGTGTCTAAATCGAGCACCTTTATGCCTACGCCAAAAGTGGTATTTGCCACCCTGGTGCCTTCCAGAACAATGTCATACTTGGGATTTCGCCCGGCAAGCAATACCTTTGATGGAGCCGACCTTATAGCCTCGTTAACGAGGTAAGGGGGTATCTTGACGATGTTAGTTTTCTTATCGACCTTACAGCCATGGGAGTAGAAGATCTCCTGCGCTTCGTCATTGAGCACCATAATACCGGCATCTTCCAGAACATCCAGTGTGGCTCTATGTAGCTCAGCTAATTCATCACCGGTAAACATGGTAAGACCTAGGCCTGAGAATTGGCTATATGAGGCTCTTGTTCCTCTAATCATCTTTCCCCTCCTTCCTTTAAATTTTTTAACCTCACTATTTTTAAGCTAACTTAATCCTAACCCTAATTTCTCACCTCCTTTCACTATTTTGGGAGCAACTCTTCTGCCGTTACACAGCGTCAGCCAAGACTGATTATGCTATAGATTCCCCCGGTGCTGGCGCAGCACCACCAGGCTTATAAGGGAAAGAAAAGGGAAAGGAATACTAACCAGTTTGGCTTCATTATAACACCGTTAGAATCGATTTTGTCAAACTCTTCAGAACGCTACTGCGCTTGACAGGGAGCGAGCGGGGTATGTTAGAATTTTCGATAGCCAAGAAAGGAATGCAAGCTTCAAGATAAAGTTACCTTGAAAGACGCAGTCCGTCCCCAAGCTAGTCTGAAGGGCTGGGTTTTGTTAGCATACCTTCATTGTCCAGAGGGTGAATGGGTGACGCGCCTGAAAAAAGAAGATATAATGGATATAATACAGAAACTTCCTGCCTATGAGGCTGATTTGGTTCGAAAAACAGGTTTGTCACTCAAAGAGATTGCCAGTCGCTCTATAGAAGACGGAGAAGAAAAGGTAAGAGCTGCCATCGGTTCCCATACGGTAGCTGTGGTTCCCATAACCTTGGGACAAGGAGTTATTGAAAACTTTGTTGAGGCGGTTGAAGGAATTTTGATTCACATTGGAGTTAATGCTTTCAAAACAAGGGATAAGGATATAGCTGGACTGGCGGAAGGGATTGAGAAAGGTGCAGACATTGCTTTCTTGGCTGATGATAACCGGTTTATCGCCCTGAACTTTCCCTCAAGGAGAGTTATTGATAATGTAGAGGCAACAGCAAAAGGATATGTTTCGGCATTAGAAGCCATGGCAGGAGATTTAAGCCAGCGCCGGGTGTTAGTGATCGGGGGGGCAGGTCGGGTGGGCTGGAATGCGGTTTTATGTCTTAAAAAGAAGGGGGCAAAGGTAGCAGCTTTTGACTCTAATCAAGATAGAATGGAGTCACTGGTTAAAGGGCATGAAATTACAGTGGAAAGGAATCTAGAGGAGGCACTTAGTCGGTATACACTATTTTTTGATGCTTCACCTTCGGCTAATATCATACAGGCAAAACATATTAAGCCAGAAACGTTTATTGCTGCTCCCGGGATACCGCTGGGATTAAGTGAAGAGGCTTATTTCTTGGTCAAAGAGCGGTTGATTCATGATGTGCTAGAGATTGGGGTGGCTACCATGTTCGTTCACGCTAGTTGTGTTTAGCGAAGGGATAGTAAAAACGGGGGGTTAATCGGAAGGATCACACAGACTCTAAATTTGTGTAGCCGAGTGTAACTCTCGGACCCCCCGCCACAATTTGATTAAAATAATGGGGAAGAGAGTTGTCGGGTAAGACGCAGAAAAAAATCTATTGGAGACGAATTCCCCTTTTCAAATTGGTAGAGAAGATAAAACTATGGCCTTCACGGCGGGGAGTTCTCCATGGAATCAAAACCTTTGAAATTACCGGCGGTTCTTACGCTTGTGTGGTTACTCATTGTAATAAACAGATGGTGATACACGATTCTAGAAATAGTCGTGCTGCCCGATGGCTTCGTAACAAATGGTTTTCTAGGACGTGCGAGAAATGTGGAATTCCTGAATGGAAAATTGAAAAATATTCGGCAACAGTTTTTAAGCGTCGCCGGATTCGCTTCTCTCCGTTGGACAATCTAGGGGAAAAGACACAAGGGGTGGGGGCTAAGGATTAAGATAATGGTAGATGAGGGCTTTTTGTTCCTGCTCTTTGAACCGTAGATAAGGCAAATGACTAAGGACGAGGGATAGGGAGACGGAGAGTAAAACAACCGATACTGATAAAGGGGGAACGAAGTGTTAATTATTGGCGAATTATTGAACTCGACGCGAAAAGCGGTCAAGGAGGCACTTCAAGCCAAGGATGAAGCTACTATTCGGCGTCTTGCCCGAGAGCAGGTGGAGGCTGGAGCTGATATTCTTGATATTAATACTGCTACCAGCATGGAGGAGGAGAGTGATGACATGAAGTGGGTGATCGGGCTTATTTATGATGAGGTGGGGGAGGTACGCCTAGCTATTGACACCCCTAAACCTGAGGCTATGGCGGCAGGGCTAGAGCTTTGCCGAGCCCGCCCTGTTATCAACTCCATCAATAATGACCCTAGACTACAACAAGGGCTCATCCCCCTCGTCAAAGAGTACGATGCCGATATCATCGGTCTGACCATGGGGGGAAAGACGGGGATGCCTAACACCGTGGAAGAGCGCCTTCAGGAAGCGGAACAACTAATGAACACTCTGGAAGAAGCCGGAGTAAGTCTACAACGGCTGTTCATAGACCCTTTAGTGATGTCCATCGGGAGTTGTCCAGACCAAGCCCGTGTTGTTATTGACACCATACGTGAGATCAAGAGTCGCTATGGGAACCGAGGGGTGAAGACAACAACGGGATTATCTAACGTCTCCTTTGGGTTACCTAACCGGAGCTTGCTCAACCAAGCCTTTTTAGCTATGCTTCTCGAGGCAGGATTGGATATGGCTGTTATTAATCCCATGGACGAAGGAATGAAAGATATCCTGCGAGCCTCGGAAGCTATATTAGGGATTGATGCCCACTGCCTTAAATATGTTCGGTATGCGAGAAGCAAAGCAGGTTAAGATGAGATAAGGGAGGAGCTATGCTTCAGATAGTACCTGAGACTGAGTTCTCAAACTCTAAGGTGCCGCCACATGAGGTGTGGCGTTATTTGGGCTATTCTAACCCGAATCAAGCATCACCAGCTATTCAAGAAGTCTTTCACCGGGTAATGGAGATAGGGCCGCCCCTTCTAGAGCCTGTGGCGTGTTACGATATCTTCCCCATAAAGAAAATAACCCCTTCCTCGGTAGAAGTTGAGGGCGGTGTTTCATTTGACAGCCAAGATTTGGCGCTTCGCCATCGTGAGGCAAAAGAGCTAGCCGCTTTTATAATCACCATCGGGCCGCGTGTGGAGGAGGAGGCTATGAAGCTTATCCAGGGTGGGAATTCTGTTCTGGGATATGTCTTAGATATGTTTGGCTCAGCGGCTGTGGATATCATGGCCTATAAGGTGAGGGAGATAATCCAGGACCATGTCCAACCCAAGGGCTATCAAGCAATCACCCACGGCATCTGTATCGGCAAGAAGTGTCCAGCATATAGAGATTGCGGTGGGGTAGTAGTCTACTGGTGGAGTCCTGGTTACGGAGATTGGAACGCACTGGAGAATAAGAAGATATTCGCCATTGTTGATGGAAAACAGGTAGGAGTCCACGTAAAAGAAAGCGGCATGATGGAGCCACGGAAGTCTTATGCCTGTGCTATGCCCCTCGGCACTGTGCGAGAGCAGTCAACCCAAAAGTGTGTTGAGGGGGAAAGGGAATGGATCCAGCGGGGCCTTAAGGCTAGATGAGCCACCCAACAAATGATGATGAAAAAGACGTATGACATCGTCATCCTTCCCCGGCAGGAAAAGCTAACAGTTAAAGAAGGGGAAAATCTTTTACGTTTTCTTGGCAGGCAGGGCTATACCATACCGAGTGCTTGTGGGGGAGTGGGAACCTGCGGGAAGTGTCGAGTCCTCCTGTCAAAAGGGGCTAGAGCGCCTACTGAATCAGAGCGAGTGCAGCTGACAGAGACAGACCTTGAAGCCGGCTGGCGTCTTTCCTGTATCCAGCATATTGACCGGAATTTAGTTCTGGAGATCCCTGAAGTAGAAGAGATTGTCCGCGCCAAGGAACTACTAAACAAGGTACTTCGTATCCCCTTGGACAGCGGGGTCAGAAAGGCCTACTTAGAGCTTCCCAAGCCAGGCCAAGAGGACCAACGGCCAGATACCGTTCGTTTCCAAGAAGAACTTAGGGAAGGTCGACTGACTCTCCCCTTACAAGTTCTGAAGAAAGCCCCAAACCTCCTTAGGAAAGGGGATTTCAAAGTTACGGTAACCTGGGCAGCAAACCATGTATTAGATCTGGAACCAGGGGATACAACCAGAGCCCAGTATGGTATAGCTATAGACATTGGGACGACAACCCTAGCTGGCTATCTCTTAAGCCTAAACACAGGTGTGGAGCTTGCGGTACGTTCCCGGATGAACCCCCAGCGAAGCTTTGGGGACGATGTCATCAGTCGAATCAAAAAAGTCCATGAGCAAGGAGAGGAGGGTTTAAGGGAGCTGCAAATGGCGGTAACCTCAGGGATCAACATGCTGATTGGGCAGTTATGTGAAATAGCTAGGGTGAGCCCTGTCCATATCTACAAAGCCACTGTGGCAGGGAACCCCACTATGATTCATCTCTTTGCGGGTATAGACCCCTCCAACATTGACCATAGCCCCTTCATCCCGGTGCTAAGGGATAGCTTAGTACTGCCGGCGTTAGAGCTGGGCTTAGACATGAACCCAGAAGGGCAAGTGCACATCCTACCCAGCATCTCAGGCTATGTGGGAGCAGACATCACTGCCGGTATTCTCTATACCAGACTTCACCAAGCTAAAGGTATCCAGCTCTTTGTGGATATAGGGACTAACGCTGAAATTGTTTTAGGAAATAAAGACCGTCTACTGGCATGCTCCACACCAGCGGGTCCAGCCTTTGAGGGAGCACGGATCAAGTATGGAATGGGTGCTCTTCCTGGAGCAATTGCTCACGTTTTCTTAGACGACAGGGATTTAAGGCTGGAAATAATAGGGGATGGGGTTCCAAAAGGGATCTGTGGTTCGGGACTGATAGACCTAGGGGGGGAACTCTGCAAAGTAGGGTTAATCAATGAGAAGGGAAACTTTAGGAGACGGATGAACCTCCCCATCAGTGATCGCATCTATCGGGGGGAGAAGGACCAACTTCAGTTCCTGGTGAGTGATGGGAGTAAACCCATTTACCTGACCCAGCAGGATGTGAGAGAGCTACAGTTGGCCAAGGGAGCTATTCGCTCGGGGGTAGAGGTCGCGTTGCGGGAGCTGGGAGTGGCTCTTAATGAAGTGGAGAAGGTCTACTTGGCAGGAGCTTTTGGAAATTATGTTAGTAAGGAGAGTGTCCTTCGGATCGGAATGCTACCCGAGTTCCCCTTAAACAAGATTAAGCCAGTGGGTAATGCAGCGGGACAGGGAGCGAAGCTCTGCCTTCTAAATCGAGGGAAGTGGGAAGAGATTCAGGGACTGACGGAGCAGGTGGAATACTTAGAGCTTTCCTATCTAAAGGACTTCAGCCAGGTCTTCATAGACAGTATGCACTTCCCTAGGCAGCTGCATTTGGAGTGACCTCGTTCCTGCTGCATATTGACAAGAAGATAATTGTGTAGTATTCTAATTACCAGTGTGGTATCGATGAGGAGATGTTATCCAAGCTTACCTAGGAGTAGAAGAAGTTGCTACTTAATGTAAAGGACGTTAGTGTTTATTATCACAAGGTAGCCGCCATTAGGGATGTCTCCATGGAGGTGGAAGAGGGTGGTATTGTTACCCTTATCGGTTCCAACGGGGCGGGCAAAACCACCACCTTGAGGGCTATTTCCGGCTTAAAGCACCCCGCCTCGGGGGAGATCTGGTTTGAAGGCAAAAGAATAGATAGATTAGCCCCCGAAAAAATCAATAAGCTGGGGATTGCTCAGGTTCCTGAAGGAAGAAGGGTTTTCCCCCAAATGACGGTGATGGAGAACCTCTTAATGGGTGCCTTTCTGCGGGAGGATAAAGACGGGATAAGGAGAGACCTTGAAGAGGTTTTTAAGCATTTCCCTGTTCTAAAGGAAAGGCAGAAGCAATATGCTGGCACCTTAAGCGGTGGTGAGCAGCAGATGCTGGCTATGGGGCGTGGCTTGATGTCCAATCCTAGGTTGCTCCTTTTGGATGAACCCTCACTGGGCTTGTCGCCTATATTAGTCATGGAGATCGCCAAAATCATAAAGGATATTCACCAAGCGGGCAAAACTATTATTTTAGTGGAGCAGAATGCCCGGCTCGCTCTCAGTCTGGCTCAGAAGGGCTATGTCTTAGAGACAGGTAACATTGTCTTACAGGGCGATGCCAAAGACTTACGTGAAAACGAGCAGGTGAAGAAAGCCTATTTAGGCGGCTAATAGCCATAGTAAAACCAAGATTTAACCAAAACGAAGGAGGTTATATTGTGGGAAAAGAGCAAATATTAGCAGCGGCAACAGAGTCAATTATTAATTTAGATAAAAATAAGGCTGAGGAAATTGCCAAGCAAGGCTTGGCAGCCGGGATTGACCCGTATGTAATCATAACCGAAGGATTTATTCCCGGAATAACTAAGATGGGTGATGACTTTGAAAGCGGACAGGTATTCTTGCCAGAATTGATAATGGCAGCTGATGCCATGAAAGCAGGGGTAGCCATATGTGAGGCAGCGCTCCCCAAAAGTGAACTTAGGGAGAAAAAGAAGGTAGTAATAGGAACTGTAGAGGGAGATGTTCACGACATCGGGAAATCGATCGTCGTATCCTTTTTGGTTGCCAATGGCTTTGAAGTCTACAATCTTGGTAGGGATGTGCCCATTGAGGAATTTATTAAGAAGGCTAAGGAAGTGGGGGCACATGTGGTCGGAAGTAGTGCCTTATTGACGACAACCATGGAGGGGCAGAAGAAGATAGAGGAAGGGTTAAAGGCAGCCGGGATACGAGATAAAGTCAAGACAATTGTGGGTGGAGCGCCGTGCAGCCAGGGATGGGCTAACCGGATAGGAGCCGATGCCTATGCCGAAAATGCTGCCGAGGGAGTGAGGAAGATAAAGGAAATGCTGGGTTTGACTTCTTAAGAGGTCGGTGCTAAGGTTACGATAAGGAGTGAGGTTAGTTTCCTGTATATAGATTAATTAAGATTATTAGGTTCGAGTTTAAGCTGTAAAAGGAGGCACTACTAATAGGACACCCACCACCCCATCTGGGGTGGTGGGTGTCCTTTTTACCCCTGCTGTTAGGTACCTGGTTAGATAGCAGAAAGCCCAGCTTTTGCTTTGAATTTATTCACCGAGTTAATTTCAATCCCCAACACCTCAGCAATGTGGAACTTAGCCTCCATTCCCCTAGTCCGACCAGGCTTTTGCTCAATAAGGCCTAGTTTAAGCTCGTCTCGCACCTGCCCCATTATTACCGGGTCACAGAGGTCTTTTACCGAAACATGCAATTTATTAGCTACATACTCCTTTGCCTGGTTGATTCTCATGTGGCGGGAAAGTTGCATACGTGCCACCAGATCTCCAGCGGCGCGTATTCCGCCCATTCCCCCAGCAATAGCGTGAGTGATAGCCATCGAGTAAAGGTCTCCTATGCCTGCCTAGATACCGTCCATTGAAGGAAGGATTTCTATAGCCGATTTTGTAGCTCTGGAGACAGCATCTACAGGCGGAACAGTACACAGAGGAACCGCTCCAACCCCCATTGCTATTTCCACGTGAATCGGTATCGTGGCCTCTTGACAGACAGGTTTTAGCATGGTGAGGTTACGGGCTTGATTCCAGGCACACGACTTGCGAGTGACAATCCGCACCACTGGCCCGAAAATATCAACCCCGGCTTTCTCCATCACCCTAAGCTGCTGGAGAGGATACATACCAGCCACTCGCTCGCCAGCATAAGTCAGCCCTCCGTGTATTCCCAAGACAAATTCTCCCGCCATCCCCATCTCTACACGTGCCAGAGGGTACTTTTGCTTAAGGGTTTCAACTGCTCGCAAAGCGGCGACAAAGTCGTAGTCTCCGGCGGCGCCAACAGTATCAAAGTTAATGCAATCGACTCCAGCTTCAGTCATACCACCGGCGATATAAACCATATCTTTATAGCCAGCCTCGACCATCTGTTCGGCAGCAGCCCTTGCTTCTTGTAGCTTACCCTCAGTGATAAAATCTATGGGATTGTTAAAAGGTCCGTCAGGGACAGTATATAAGCCTAGATTTGGCATGCAACCGTAAAATACGGGAATAGTGACAGCTAATAGAGCTTCCTCAGCTGCTACTTGCTCGTCACCTAGAATGGGCTTTAATGGCTTAAAACTGTAATCAAGATGGGCAAGCTCTGCGGTATCAGAGGCAAACAACCTCTCATAAATCAGAAGGGCAGTTGTTCTTCCAATATCAAGTGCCGCTCCGGCTCCACCTGATGGTCCAGCGGTTAACTTAGCCGTACCCTCATCATGGCTAATAACGACTTCCTTCCCCGGCTCTATACCGACAAACTTTTCTCGCCGGCTATAGACCTCACACAGGTGTTTCATTTCGTCTTCGGTAAGAGGAGGAACTTTGGCCTTGGTAACAGCATCCCGAACCCCATCCTCTACGTCTTTCATTATTTCGGACTCAGTCATCTCTACCAAGGAGCCATCCCCCATTCGCACAGGTATCTTCGCCACTAATAATCACCTCCTTTATTAAATAAAATGACTACCGGTAACAACACTCACGTATTAAAACATTTTAACCCCCCTTTCACTATTTTGAAGTCAGGGCATCGACCAGTGTTAACTCAAACCTCACTTACCATAATAAATCTCCCCCCGTCTATTATCCAGTTATTATACTCCCCCGTTATTTTAATCAAGATAACTTTTAATATTTTCAACAACTTGCTGACGTTTAAGCCACGCTTGTTCTCGGCTTTCCCCGGTAGTAATCAACGTGGCTACCCAAGGAAATGACGACGAATTAAAGTTTGTCAGACTTACGTCGGCTCCAAAAAAACCGTGGACAATTTCAAGGGAGTCGACTTCTCCCATAATATGTTCTCCCAGAAATTCTAAACCATTTTGGGAAGCCTTGATATGCTCGTAAACTACCCCTCTTAATGCTTTTATTTCAGGGATTATAGGCATCGTATCCCTGACAAATACGTCCCGCAATAGTTCCAACATGTTTATCCCTGTAGATTCATAAACTGCAGTAGGAGTCTGACTTGGGAGTCGGGCATCAATTTCTAACACCCTGGGAACACCACCGTGGTCAAGGATAACCTCAACATCCATAATCCCCTTCAAATGAAGGCTCTGGGCAATGATGAGGGCGATTTGTTTAATCTGCCTGTCTAAAGGTTCTGGAATCTCGGCAGGAGCGAGAACTCGGTTGCAGTCATAGTCGCTATCCATCTCGAGCTCGGTAACCTGGAGAGCTACGTAATGTCCGCCCAAACCCAAAACTTCGATAGAATAGGACGGACCCTCCACAAACTCCTGTAAAATCCAGCGCTTCAGCCCTGAACCCACCTGTTTAATAAAATCGCCCAGTTCTGGTTCGGTGCCTAGCTTGGATACCCCATGACTCCCGCTTGAGATAGATGGTTTTACTATAAGTGGCAGTCCACATTGGGGCCAACTTAGTGGCATGGGAACGCCCAATTTTTCAAATAGGCGGTTGGAGCGCTTCTTGGAATGGCTAATAAAATATGCTTCGGCATCATAAGCTAAAGGGATGTTTATCTCAGCAGCACATTTCTGTAAAGCTCTAAGGGCGATGACATCTTCAACCGCCGGGATAATCAAATCAACTTTTTCTATAACCCGACGTAAAGATGAGGTGTCTTTAACAACATCACAGTGATAAAAAGATTGGCATAATCTGGCTGCTGGTGGGCTCTGTTTCCTATCGATAAGAATTACTTCCCACCCTGCTTCACGAGCTAGGAAAGCCGCTTCAATCCCTTGCAATTTCCCCCCAACAATGGCCACTCTCACGGTAACACCTTTTCCTTGAAGCGGTATGTATTTATATAGCTTTTCCTTTCATTCTCAATCCACGAGATATAATCATCAAGCTCTGCCTTGGTTAATCCCAATTCATTGAGTATAGGGGTTATCCCTTTTACCGTACGATAGCCTTCGCCAATATCCAAAGTACTTTGGGCTACACCCACCATCTCCGAATGGGGAAGAATCAACGAAGTCACTACATTGGCTCCGGCTTCTAGCTTTCCCTTGAGCCCATCAATGCCATATACATCGAGAGAAGCAGGTATCAACCTATCGGGGAATAGTAGACGTAGAACAGCAATAATCAGCAGCTCACGCATTTTGGGGGGCGGTGGGAAATCGTGCATGGGAGTCCCCTGTTGAGGAATAAAATTCATAACGCGTACTTGGTGAGCCCCCAACTTCCGCATCTCTTCCATGGAGTCGGCTATATCATCTAGTGATTCCCCTACCCCACTCAATATCCCCTCCTCTATGAGTAGACCTAACCTAGCCGCCTTATATTTTTTGCTAAGCCTATCACTGTAACTTTGGTCCAACCTAAGCTGATGGAAGAGTTTTTCATTATGGGTTTCCTGATAGCAAGCATACCATTCCGCCCCTGTTTCAAATAGTTCCTTTAAAACTTCGTCGGGAATAGCTCCGAAAGAAATCATTATAGGTAAAGATGTTTCCCTTTTAACTTCTTTTATCAAGTGCAACAGTGGTTCAAAACCAGCCTCTTTTTCGTAATAGAGGGGATCCTCTCCCATGGTTAAATCGAGCAAGTGAACACCGGATGCTGCCATATCGAGAGCTACCTCGATTATCTGGCGGTCAGTCTTTCGATACCGCTGGCACAATCTATTGGACACACGATAACAGCAGAAAGCACAGTTATTGCGACACCACGTGGAGAAGTATAAGAACCCGTAAAGAAAAATATTATCGCCAAAATATCGACGTCTTAATCTTTGTGCCACGGCAAAGAGTTTCGCTACTTCTTCAGCTTTATCTAATCTAAGTAGATAAAGAATCTCCTGCCTGTTTAGAGACTCCTCGCAGAGTGCTTTATCTAATATTTCCTCTATGAAAAGACAGGTATCGTTTCTTATCACAATCTTGACATCAACTTCTTATCAGATTACTTAAATGTTCAGTCTAATTCCGTCAAGATATATGAGGCTGCGTCCCACCCTCTGAATATTTTGATATCCCTGTCTCACCATCACCAGCCTCTCCAAACCAAACCCTAACCCCACCCACGGGTCGACTATTCCCCAGGCGTCATCTAGAGGATGGGGACCCACGACTGCCGAACAAAGTTCGATATTGGCCATGATATCCACTGTTTCACCATAAACTTCGCACGGCTTTGAAACCAATTGGTACTCATTTATACCTACAGCCCCCATTAAAAGGGAAATCAACTCTCTTAACCGCTCAAGCCTACTTTCTTGGGATAAGCCCAGCTCAACAAGGTTCAACATGGTAAATTCATTTAGATGCTCGCTCCCTTGAGTGTCTTTGCGAAAGCATGGGCCTACTTCAAAAATACGAATAGGTTTTTCCCATAAGCGAACAAGCCGTCTTAAGAGATGATAAAGATTCGGTGCCAGCATCGGCCGCAAACATTTATTTTTATTGAGCCAAAAAACCTGATTTATCAGGGGATTGCTGGCAGTGATAGACATCTTTTCTAAAAACCCTTTAGTTATTATTATCGGAGTAATGACTTGTACAAAACCTTGTTCTGTAAGCTTATCTATAAGAATCCTCTCTATTTGGCAAATCATGGGACAGCGGTGATAGTTGCGGAGGTTTTGTAAACGCTGTTTTTCCTCTCCAATCAACCTTTTCTCCATCATCTTGAAACTTGCGTCTCTCTCTTGGGCATTGCTGAATACCTTTTGTGCCAAGTTTGTATCAGCGTCCAATTCTCGCAAGCGTTGTTTTTGAGTTTCGGTAAATGTAATAGACATCATAAATAAAAATTCTGGCTATCGTTAGAACTGCGAATATAAACGATTGTGGTTACGTTTAAGAGCCAGCTATTTTTCAGCCCACTACTGGCTCACGACGGGAAGTGTAACACACGCCCACCCTCGTGTCAAGGATGGTGGAAAAGCCTTATAAACTTCTGCTAGGGACCCTGAGGACTACCGTTGTTCCCTTACCTGGTTTGGAACGCACCTCTAAAGTACCCCCTAAAAGATGGGCCCTCTCCTTCATCCCCATAAGTCCCAATTTCCCCGCTTTGAGGAACTCTGAGCTTTCCCCGACCTCACAACCCTTCCCATTATCGCTAACTACTACAACGGTCTTCTCCCCATTAAACTCTATAATAACTTCAGCCTTTATTGCTTCGGAATGCTTCCATACATTTCGCAGGGCTTCCTGAGCAATTCGATAGATTAAAAGCTCTTCTTCTGAGGCGAAGCGTCGCTCCAATCCCTTCACCCTCAAATTCACCTTTATGCCCGACTGTTCCTGTACTTGGGTTGCCAGTTCTCTTAAAGCGGCAACGAGGCCAAGATACTCTAAAGTGGGAGGGCGAAGGTCATGAATGAAACGCCGTGTTCTGATTAAGGCCTCATCAATATCCCTCCGAAGTTGTCCCAGAGAATTAAGTACCTCTTTCAGTGTTGCCGAATCCCTGGAGGCAAAGTCATCAAGGCGACGAGAAACAGCAATCATAGTCTGAATAGTATCATCATGAAGTTCCCTAGCGATACGCTTGCGCTCTTCCTCATGTGCTTGGCTAATTTGTGTGGCATAAAGCTCGAGGTCTTCCTGAAGCTTTGTCTCCTCAGTGATATCCCTGGCAACGTGCTGGAAAGCTAACGGCGTGCCCTCATTCTCGAGCAAGCTAGTGCTCAACATAAGAATTGCTTGTGCTCCATCTTTCTTTACTAGCCGCTGTTCGTAAGGTTGCTTTATTGGCTCACCATGGAGTAGTTTCTGCCGTACCTGTCTCGCCAGTTCGAGCCCTTCAGGAGTAAGCAATTGGGATACATGCCTGCCGATCAGATCTTTCAATTCATATCCGGTGAGTCTGGCAGCAGCTTGATTAGCATTAATAATCCTACCCTGAAAATCTTGAATCCAAATGGCATCGTAGGCTTTCTCGAATATCTCCTGAAATCTCCTCCCCGCTCTCTGTAATTCCTGAAAAAGGTAAGCTTTCTCAACAGCCACACTAAGTTGCATGCTTACCAGAACTAAAAGTTCCTCTTCCTCTGTGGTAAATTGTCTTACATCATGCGTTGCCACACAGAGCGTACCTATCACCTTATCACTGGTTCTCAAAGGCACAATAAACTGAGATTTTATCCCCTCCTGCTTCA
>Ga0315314_1003033_pt1 | contig 13451 bp, 16 predicted proteins | sample TDP9_MG_FD_203631 | JGI IMG/M metagenome (GOLD analysis project Ga0315314, IMG submission 203631) | Freshwater sediment microbial communities from Lake Towuti, South Sulawesi, Indonesia - TDP9 | ecosystem: Environmental > Aquatic > Freshwater > Lake > Sediment | place: Indonesia: South Sulawesi...
AGCGACAAGGAGTTGCAGCCTGAAGAAGCGCGAAGACAATTTGAGCTCCCGTTCGACATGGAAGTACAAGCAGAGTTGAACGCTGAACAATGGGAGCAAAGACCAGGAACAGAAATTTACAGTTTCTCGCATCCACAGGGGACTCACGATGACCGTTTCTGGGCTATCGCTTTAGCATGCGTTGCCAGCACAGGAGCTGAGCCCGAGCCGTTCTTGGAGGTCTTCAAGATTGAGTAAACGCAGAGAGTTTTTCAAGATTAAAGGTTGGGCTCGCAGGTTTGACAGCGAAAGCGGCAAATTTGTCGTCAATATTAGCTATGAGACAGCTGCTCCCAAGCCGACTCAAAGAGTTGTAGCTGTTGCTGAGAGCTTCGGATTAGGTTTGGACAAATGGGAAAGATTTGTTGTCTATGATAATGTCGAGTTGAAAATAGGGACCAGAGACATCACGCTCATAACAGGAGACTCAGGCTCTGGCAAGTCTGTTCTGCTGAGAGCTTTAGAGAAAGACATCAAGAACGACATGCAAGCCTCAGCCATTAACATCGCCGACATTCATCCAGAACCCAACAAGCCTCTTATCGAAACAGTTGGCGCCACGCTCGAAGAAGGCTTGGAGCTGCTGAGCAAAGTTGGCCTAAACGACGCTTTCCTATTCCTACGCACTTTTGAGCAGCTAAGCGACGGGCAGAAATACCGTTACAAAATCGCTAAGATGATGGAGAGTAATGCTCAGTTCTGGGTTATGGACGAGTTCTGTGCCACTCTGGACCGGGACACGGCAAAGATTGTTGCCTTCAACGTGCAAAAACTAGCCAGACAGGAGGGGAAAGCAGTTCTGGCAGCCACAACACACACCGACCTCTTCGAGGACCTGAAGCCTTCGGTTCATGTGCACAAGCGATTTGGCAAAGAAATCGAAGTGCGCTACTATCAGAATGAGCCAGCCAAAGAATGCAGCTTAACCCGAGAAATCCGCATTGAGGAAGGCACACGATCTGACTACGAGCTACTGGCTGGGTTTCACTATCGCAGCCACAACGTTGGAATTGTTCGCAAGATTTTTCGTGCGGTGCGTGGCGCTGAAGTTGCAGGCGTTATAGTCTATTGCTATCCTGGAATGACCGTGGCTGGACGCCTTCAAGTTCTGCCCAAAATGAGCGTGCAAGACCTCAATCAAAAGCTTAGTGTGATTATGCGGGTTGTTGTTCACCCTAAGTATCGCACTATAGGTTTGGGTCAACGACTCGTAAGAGAAACACTACCGCTAGTCGGCACGCCCTGTGTTGAAACAATCGCAGTCATGGCCAAGTATAATCCGTTTTTTGAGCGGGCTGGGATGCAGAAGATTATGGAGCAGCCTACGCCGAAACATGCCCTAGCCGTTCGAGAGGTGCTTTCAAAGCTAGGCTTCAACTCAACTTTGTTAGGAAGCCAAATATACGTTCTAAACAAGCTCCAAAGCCTGTCATATGAGCAATTGTGGGAGATCCGGCGTGCTTTCATGCAGAATATTCATCTGCGTTTTCTGAAGGAATTTTTCTACCACGAACCATATGGAGAACGTGGGTTATACAGGCAAAGAGTGCAGACTGCGACTTTGGAAAAACTGGCTAAACTAATTCATGTCACAGCTCTGTTGTTACAGACAAAAGTCTACTTGTTTTGGGAGCGCCCCATTTTCAGAGACCCTTGCAAACTGCCCTTCGGTTCCTTTAGGTAATCGATGAAGATGCATTGCATACCCTTTATAAGTAGCCTGCAAGTCCACTGACAAGCTATTTATAAATGAGTTGTCAACGCCAGCTTAGCACATCTTGTTTCTTACAGTTTGTGTCCTACCACCCATTTGATTTTGCACATTATATAGGCAATGTACTTAAACTTGCGGAGTTACCTATATGTCTGTAAAATGACTAGTAACAAATTTTTCACGCAGTGTGCCAATTTTGGTATAATATCGTTAAATTTTCTGCAAAACATGAACTCTTTTTAGAAAAAGGGGAAAAGAAGAGAGTATTGGTAGCGAAGGTTAAACCTCTGAGACCTTGACGCTCTCGACCTTCTTCAGCCAAGGAATCTTTGCTGGTTCCGTAGAAAGTTCCGTCATTATCTCTTCTTCAATCTCTCGATTTGATTTTTCGGCGCTTTCCTCAACGAGAGAAATTGCAATCACGGCTTTCTTGACCACTCTACCTCACCTCTTTGACTTCCTTCGCTACGAGCAGGCCTTCAGGCGTCTGTCGCAGAGTCACTCTGTCGCCCTTCTGAAAACCAAGAGCTGCAAGAACCTCTTTGTTCAAGTAGAGAAAGCCGTACTTGCTGATTGACGTCTCAGCTGGAAACGTTTGCTTGTTTTCCTTCGTCATGCGATCACCTCCTTGGCTTTTTGCATCCTTGCGAATCGGTTCATGTCTCTCTCATTTTTCACAGCGTATGCTTGGCAATAGAGGGTTGATTCGCACGTGGATGCGTATTTGCATAGGCTTTCGGGGAAGATGGCGGCTAAGATATCGAATCGGCATACGGTTTTTTGCATAGCTTATCCCTCAGTCGTCAAAAAGAAGCTCTACTCTGACGCTCTATTAAAAATCTGTTAAGAACGGGGTTGTAATGCCAAAAAGCCCCTAGTTTGAGGCGGTTCCCGCCTAAGCAGCCGACGACTGAGGGATAAGGTCAGAAGTCAAACATGCTCAAGCAGGAACCGAAAACATCTCCAATAATCACCAAAATAAAACTATCGCGGCCATAGTTTGCCACTTTGGAAAAAGCAGGCGTGGATAACTCACCAAATCACAAGGCATCTGTGTCATGTTGCTGCAGACTGGAGTATATCTCTTTTGGGCTCAATGCGCATGTAGCTGCTAAGCTTAAGTTGGTCATGATACAAAGCTTACCTCATGAACTCAACTCCATTAGTGATAGGACCTGTCACTGTGACCTGGCGTCCAGATGGTTTTATAGATGCAATTACCTACAACGGCGAACCTCTCATTAAAGCTATTAATGAGACGCTGCAATCTTTACCAGTGAGCCTTTACGGCATCATCCTTCCACCTGAACTGTGTAATTTGGTTGATGATCTTTTAAATTCGGTTTCCGCTCTACCCTCAAGTGAAAAGCGGCGCAAGATATTCTTGGCTGACAAAATATTCGAGCATTTAGTGGTCCACACGTCAGTTCCCAATCCGAAGCTCAGAAATATGTTTTGGAGGGCAATTTTAGATCGCGTGTGGCAATGGGAGGATTCGCATGAGAAAGTCCATAAAGGCACTGCCTATTATTTCATGGCTGAAACGTATCTCGGCTTGGGTGATGTTCCATCCGCATACATTTGTTTCTTTAATGCTTTAGAAGAAGATAAGCGGAATTTTCCGTTTATACCGAAAAACCTCAAGGATGCTCCGACATACCTCACAACATCTTTAGCCGACAATCCGAACAACGCTCTCTACATCCCTGTTGTTATACCCCTAAGAGCCTATCTGCAGAGCTTCATTGATAGATATAATAGTGCACGAACCACACAATTGACGCTGCACACATTAGACAGAAAGTTTCTTCAAGCAGACCCGTTAGAAGACATCAAAAGATTCTTCGTTGCAACTTTTCATGAGATATACAATCTTGCCCCATTGAACTCCGATAGGATGATAAACAACGACTATTCGAAGCTCAAGATAATTGACACTCTCTTTAACCTGGGTCTAATAGCGGATCAACTCCTCGAATATCGGTTCTTGCCAAGTGTCCAAAGAAGGGAAAGGGACATGGCACACGCCATGTATAGGTTGGCCTTACATCTGAACTGGACGACTTTAGCCAGAGACAGAGATGTACCACAGTTCCTGGGACGAATACAACCTAACCTCAACAGCGGTTCTCCAGACCAGATAGTGCCGTCTCTTCTAAATGGTCTAGCTACATTTGATGGACGTAGCATTGACCTAGATATGCAAGCTGTGTTCTTAGCCTATCACCTCCGTAACTTTGCAGGGCACCACATAGAGGGACAAGATGTACTTGTCAAACGATACCCTGAAGTTCTTAATCACGTTATGAATGCCCTATTCTTAGCAATCGGAGTCCTCTGAAGACTCTAGAATTTATATTTACTAAAAACTTAAGAAATACTCTCTTAGCTCTTAGCCTATTAATGCTTCAAGCATGCCTAACATTTCATTTTGAAGACATGGTTCAGCTTTGGCTGCATGTTCCTGCACTCAAAAGGTCCAGATAACATCGCTAAATGTCTGCACCTTTCTACTTTTGAGCCATCATTTCATCCAACCATGCGGTAAGCTAAAGATTCATAATCTTCTTCTAACCATTATCAACCTGCGAGGTGTTCTAAAACCAAACTTTGAGAAAAGACTTAGGGATGCAATGTTATCTACCGCAACTACCGCCGACGCCTGACTAAAGCTATGCTTTTCGGAAGATCTTAACGCGGAGGAAAGCAAAAATGAACCCACGCCTTTCCTTTGAAAGGATTTCTGCACAGCCAAACCCTGTATCCATCCAACTCCAGAACTTTTCGGTAAAGCAAGAATTGACCCGATTACATCTCTCTGGAATGTAGCCGCAAAGCATCCATAAGGGTAATTCTTTCTGATGCTGGCAACTTCCGAGGATGGATGTGTAATCTCTGCTGGCAGTGTTGACAAGTAGATTTTTGTGACCTTATCAATTTCTTTGGGCATTAACCTATGTATTTCTATGCCTGAGGGTTCCCCGGAAGCGGTTAAGTTGACGCCGCTCCTTTGAGTCTTCAGCAAGTAGAAGATTTTTTCCTCGCCGAAATCCAACGACTCTAACAGTTTCCTGAAGCGAAGATCACCTTCGCCAACAAAAAAAGTTGCCAACCGCGCTCCTCGGGTCTTCAATTCTTTGAGAGCACGTACAAGGAGAGCGCCAGAATAGTTGAGGAGTTTATCCTCGCTGAAAACTGTCAGAGATCTAATGCAACCTATCTCGGGAGTGCGTAGTGTCACGAAAAACAAGCCAATGGGTTTCTCATTCTTGAAAATGACAAACAAACCTTCAGGGTCCCAGCAAAATAGGGTTAGTAGTTCCTTCTTTGCATATGGATAACCGACATTAGTCGCTTCTGCATACTTCCAGACTGCGTCGTCCAAAGTGATGCAGTCGAATTTTCTTGAGGTTAACATGCCCTAACCTTCTTGGGCTGTAGAATTGGTCCAGCCAAGGCTGTTAACTCCAACAAATATTCATTTGCCCTTTTGTACAATGCCACCATCTCTTCAACACCTAAGCAAATGTTCCCTGTGGCATCCTGCATCAGTCTTGTCTCGTAGATCCTATCAACGACGGAAGAGCTAGACAACCCGAGTTTGTGATGTGTGGACGATACTTGTTTCCATGAGTCTGCGCTTATGCCGAAAGCAAACTCAAGCACAAGAGCAGTCGCATGTCGTACCACGTATTGCAGTTTATGAAAAGATTCCCGAATTCTCGTGCCATCTGGCACCCCTATTCCGCATTGCACATATGTGAAAGAATTGAAAAAGACAGAAAGAAGAAATTCCATGGCTTCATTTGCGTCTACTTCTATCATCATTTTGGCTACGCTGCTGAAGTAATCTGCATCACCATAGATAACGCGGGCCCCTCTGCATATTGACCTCACAATGTAAGCGGGTTCCCACTGAAGAAACGCTTTGGAGGAGGGAAATATGAGCAAATGCACCAAGCAACTCGGAGTCTTCATGAGTTCTCTGTGAAACTCTTCGATTCTAAATGAGGGGAAACCACTGATTAGAACGCCCTGTGTCTCCGCCAAGCGACGCTGTACTTTGGCAATCGTTGAGGTTAGTTCTGGAAAAATCGAAGATTCCTTGCATATGATTAAAAGGTCATAATCAGACATGTTTGTTCTGTCATCTTTAACCCAACTTCCAAGCTGGGCAATGCATGCTACTCTATGCAGCAGGTTGGAACTGTGGAGTTCTATAAGCAGGGTGTTGAGGAAAAGCCGCAGAAGTTCTTCTACGGTTAGAACAGCATCGCCACGTTTACCAGATGACATTGTTGCCATTGTTTCTCATCCCCTGCTTGGTTCAAAATGAGGATGGCAAGATTCAGACGCGTTTCCCGAAGGAGCTGGGCTCCGAACGCGTCCACATCCCAAAGATATGCGTCAAGCCTTTTCCGCCTCGACCGCTTCGGAGCAGTTACTTGAGAACTCTGCCTTCTCTAGTCCTAGCGTACACTATGCCGTCAGGACCGCGCACACTGTGACCGTGGAAGGGTTCACCTTTGTTGCCGTAGTATGTATTGCTGCCATCGACTGTGACACGGTTTGGTGTGGCGTTTGCGGGAAATCTGTAAACCTGCTTTTCGGGCATGGGTTATTCACCTCCTCTATGCGTTTTATCTCAGACTGTTGTTCGCTCGATCGTGCGTTCACATTTTGGAGTCAGTATGCTCAGCGCCTCGCATCAACGGAAACCTTGAGTGAGTGCTCGAAAGAAATCCATACTCAGGGTGATTACTAAGAGTCCAAAGGTCTGGGCAGAAGTGTATCAACTGATGCCATCTGCATAGGTGTTCTCCGCAGATTGGACACTCGTGCGCTGCTGGGCGGTGGCAATATGCACACTGCTGCTGTTTCGTCATATTTCTCCTCCTTTTAGCAGAATCTATCTGAAGAAAACCTGCGCTAATGAACCATTGCGTCTTCACTTCATATGAAGAAAAACAAATTAAACAGAAGTAGTGCGTGCATGAGAGATGTTGCTTGAGCTCTTGAAGATAACGCTAATTTGTGCTATCATGCTGCCAGTTGTCCAAAATTTTCAAGAGAGGCACACAAGTGCCATCTTTTTCGATTTTGATTGATCTACCAATATCCTGCAATTTTTGGAGATTGTCACGTATCTTTTCTTCTTTGACCTCTGGATGTAGGCGTTTAACTTCCTTGATTACATTCCTTCGCTTTGGAGGAGCACCTTCCTGCATGGTCATTACAGAAATCATTGTAAAGATTTCTGCTCGTAACCACATGTATGCAGGTCTTTTCTCCTTTGGTTCCATTCCTTTATCATGAACCCACGTCTGTGGAGCACGCAGTATTGTTTGGATGTCCTTTTGGATGTCTTCTGCAGTTACATTAGACAGTTGTTCTGGGTTACGAATGCGCTGATCTTTAGCTGATTCAATTCGTTCAACCAGGGTTTCGAGATCTTTGTAAACCAAATTCAAAGGATGAGAGTAATTCATTCTGCTCAAAACGCGTTTGACGGACTTGGCCCTACTGACGGGTTCATCATTTTTTAAGGCATAGAAAAGGTCTTTTAGGTCCGAAATCAAGTTTCGAGCAATTTCACGAGTTGGGAGTAGCAAAAAGTCATGTGCCGGATTTTCCAACATTGCAAGATTCTTTTCGACCACAGATAATCGGTTGAGGTAGCGATGTGCATGTATTTCAAGATGGCTTTCGCCTAGATACCATAAGATAATCTGATTAGAAAAAGCTCCAGTCAATCGAAGTAATTCGGTTTCAACAAACTGCGTCCTAAGGCATGACAACTCAGGCAAAGTAGAACTCTTAAGAACCTTTTCAGTTTCATGTGTTTTCGCATGGATAAAGTAATTGTTAGCTCGAGATGATGGTTGAAGTCCTATTCCGAGTGGGCAAGGTGTTTCTGATCTTGGACATACCGCGGGAGGAATTTTCTTTCCTTTGTTGCGTTCTTTCCAACCCTCAGGAATCGACTGCCTTTTCTCTAGCAAAGTAAAGAAGTTGCAGCTCCTGCAATGATCCTTTGTTAACTGCAGGACTGCTTTGATGCAGTCTTTCAAATTTCGTACTAATAGCCCAAACATTAGGATGGTCCATATATAGGGTCCCCGTTTGATGATCTGCTCTTGGATTATTTTTTCTCTAGGCATCTCATTGTTAAGCGCTCTCAAGTTTTCAACGATGGCCAATATAGGAGTTGGTATAGATTCGTCTGAACGCTTAACAATTTCATTCTCAGCGTATTGCCCTGTGAGTGGGAAAATCTCTTTCTTTTCGTTTTCATTTTCATAACGAGCTCCAAGGATGTCACCTTGAGGCTCGGCTAGCGGATGCATGTCAACGAACTCTGAAACATGAGACAGCCATTGTAAATTGAGAGTAGGAGTTTTCAGCAACTTAGACTGGTGCGTTCCCGCTGCAGATGCCGTAAACTGCAAGAATTTCTTGGCTTTGGAGACTTCCGATTCGGCAGCGGTTGACAACTGAGTCTTAATAGGAATGTCGTCATAAGGATTGTAGATGAAAAAACTTCGGTTCCGTATTAGGGGCCGATTCAAAATCCAGTTATACCTTTGCAGAATGCGACTTCTAACAGTAGGTTCGCAGGAAGCGAGTCTCATACATCTTTTTCGTGTTCTTGACTCGTCTATAGAACTTGCTTGATCCTGAAGTTGAACACTCTCAAAATGAGGCAAGCGGTCATCTTTTTTCTCGCTGGAAACACATCCTTCTGTGGACGAAGTAAAGCATCTCCAGTGAGGTCTGATTCATCAAAGAAACCTAATCAAATCAACAAATTTAAAGCTTTTGCTTCATTGTTTTATAGAGAAAAACTTATTCGTCTCGAAGCTCCTCGTTTCTCTTGAGGCTAGCTAATGACTGTTGTTATCATACCGGTTGGTTCGCTTAGGCAAAGGCATATAGATGGTCTTAGTTTTGTGCTCGGAAAGTACTATCCCGTGAAGAAAGCGTACATTCTCTATGATGTTGACGAAAGATTTGCTAAAGGAGAACTTTCGGTTAAAAAGAACGCTGAGGCAGTTGGGGCTGCTTTTTCGATTCTAAACCCCGAGATTCTTGGATGGGATCCGACAAGTTCTGAAGACATTGCTTTTACTTTCACAAAGATTTTTCACCGTGAGGGGATAGCACTCTCAAACGACAGCGGGCAACAGAGGGAACATGTTCTCATTGATATCAGCAGTACACCAAAGCCTGTCATGGTGGTCTCTACCTTCTTCGCAATTCTATTTGGCCTAAAAGTTTACTATGTGAGGGGGAAAGAAAGTCTAGATATAGAGAAACGAATGGAAAGAATGGTCAACGAATTATTCAAACCGGTAGCTGGTCTAAGAGACAAGTTGGCTTCTATTTTGCTTGATTCAAGCAAAAACATTGAGGAGAGACTCCAGATGCTCAGGAACGTGCTTGTTGAAGGAACAGCTCGGGCCACTTACGACCTTAGTGCACAAAGTCCAGCCGGGCGGCATCCACTCGAAGTCATACCTTTTCTTCACGGAATCGGCGTGGATTTTAAAGAGGATGATCAGGCAATATTGTCGACGATATGGGGCTCAGGTGGCAATATTGCATCTATAAAAGAATTATATCGCCAATTATCGCCTCATGAAAAAATTGAGTTGTCCACTCTAACATATCGAATTAACAAACTGATCAACTGGGGACTAATTCAGGCGATGGGAAAAAGGGAGAAGCGGTTGGAACTTACCCCCATTGGAAGGGGAATTGCTCGAGGATTACGTCATCACTCGCCACTCACTCTTCTGCATCGATAAAGAAATCTTACTTCTTTGAATGAGATGCTTGTCATCTAGTAGGCCTTGTTGAGACTTTCTGAAGCGTCTCGTTGACTACCTCTCGGATGAACTCTTCTTTTGAAAGATAACCTTGCTGCTTGTTAATCTGGATGAATTCTTCAACGCGATCGAGTAATTCTGGAGGTAACAGGACAGACCGCGAAACCAGCGCTTCTATTACGTCACTGAAGGTCTGCGGTTTCCCACTTTGAGCCATCATTTCACCCAACCATCTAGTAAGCATTCGGTGAGCATAATCTGAAATCCTCAAAGTCTTCAAACTCCAGTCGACTCCATGGTGTTTAGTTTCACTCCTATGACTCTCCTGTCTTTCACTTCGCATCGGCAAATACTTTAAGACTATTGTTCAGAAGAATCATTTCACCTGGGAGAGAGGATGACAATGGCAAGAAATGACAACTTTGTTAAGCTCTATCGAAGGTTTGGTAAGAAACGCTATCTAAAAGGAAAATACGTCTACGAGCATGAACGCATTTACGTGCCCATCCCAAGCCGACTCCACGCAATGATCAAGCCACTTCTTAACCAACGCTTGGAAATAGAAATGATCGACAAGAACGATGATCTCGTTATCACTCTACGCCCCGAAAAAACGCTTCGGCACGCCGAATGCCCACCTGCAAAATTGCTCCCAAAAGCCAGCTAAAAGACACAGTTTCAACAAGAAAATGCAAAAGTGGCTTAAATACAGACACGCCAGAAAAATTCCACTAAGGCGTTTCGGCACGCAGAAACGCTTTCGCCCAGACCTTAGCATACAAAAACGTGTCTATCAAGGTGATAGGCAACTTTGACACTATTTTTCTATTTTACCGGGCTATTGGTGAGTATGCTGTGTGGCGAAGGGCAAGGACAAGAGTGGAAGACTCTCAGTTTTCAAGGGACGCGAAGCAAGGCTCAACAGAGCCATATTCCACACCCTTGCCCTCAAAAGCCCGCAAACAATCTACGACATACATAAGCAAGCAAAAGCCCAAAAGGGACTCATAAACGTCCGATACGCCAGTGTAAACAAAAGAGTAAGATTTCTAGCAGAAAAAGGCTATATAAACTCGGTTGGCATTAAAAAAACAAAAGCAGGCTTCGAAACTACCACATATGAACTAACCAGCAGAGCCTACCTAGCCATGCTACTTGATTGGATTGACCTAGAAGACCTGCTCGCCAAACTGGACGAAGGTGCTGCCAGAGTAATCTTGGCAACAATTATAAAAAGCAGTGAAAGTTCTCAGCATTCTTAGAATCTAGGACAACTAGTCTTTGCAGAAATGTTCTGGAAATCAATCTGAGTTTCTTTTATCTTTCAGAACACAGTAAGCGATTGTCGAGTAATTTAAGAGGAAGAAGGATAAAATTCCGATAACTGCTGAAGTTAATAGACTAAAGGAAAAGGGTGCCTCTGGCCACATTATAGGAAGTAGAAAATAGTAGACAAACAATGCCATTTGAATACTTGCTGGTTTCTTGTAGTCAAAAGTCCAATTAAGTCTGCTCTGGGATTTTTTGAAAGCCTCTAAGTTTAATGCAACAAAAATTGAAGAGACTCCCCAAATAAGAAAAAAATATCCAAAAATTATTTGAGAGCTTAAAGCATTAGGCAAGTTCCACAGAAAGATAGCATAGCTAATGCACCATATGCCATTGTACCCCATGAGTTTGTACGCTTTGACTTTGCGACGCTTGCTCGCAATGTATGTTACAAGATTGGGTAGCACGGAAAATGAGAGATTGACAATGCCCGCTAAAGGTGGAAGCTCTCTGATAATATAGAAGGCGTTGTTTGATTCAAGGTAGTCCAGTCTTTCTGTCAGCATTCCTTCCGCGGTTCCTCTCCAAACGGCAATTTTCACGGCATAAAATCCTGTAGCCGCATCAACTGGCACTTTCCAAGAGAGAATTACCTTCTCCGAAATTGCCCCAGGCTGTAATACCAAGACGGTGTAAGGGGCATCTAACCAAACGTCGTTAGGATCTCTTACGCTGAAGCCGACATAAAATATTGATACATTGTCAAAGTTGTTTCGAACAATTACCCAAGCACTAACAGAATCACCAGGCTTAAACCTAGTAGTTTCATACCCAAAATCAGCAATCCACCCTTCGCTAACAATCTGATAGCTCAATTGGGTCAAGATAAACACCTCACATATCAAAAACAAAGACAAATAAGCTAGGAATGTGCGATGTGACATCTGACCTTATCGACCTAGTTTGTTTGATGAATACCGTACTATGACATGTGATTTGTTATAATTTCTTTTTGATGAGAGAATGCCCGCTAGTCAATCTCGGGGACACTGAAACCTATCTACTTCGTATTAACAACGACATTCTTGAGTACACACTAGATTGGATGTGTCCGTTTTTGGATACTGTTCCTACGAGGGCTCCCGAGGGAACACTGTTCCTACGAAACCTCACCAAGGAATAGTGTTCCTACGAGGCGCCAGAAAGTCCTTAAACTTTTCAATGAACCATATTTTAAGGTGAGATCCTGTTTGGTTGATTTGGTTGAAGAATGGGAAGACATAGCCAGATACACTCGCTACTTACCTGAAAACATCCGAGCTGGATCATCGTACCAGCTTAGAAAAGCCGAAGACGGCGTTGAAATCAAAGTCCGCGTCTGCAAATACGGCTACACCAAGAAATTCAAAAACGACGAAGACCCCGAACTCATCAAAATTCTCGCTTTCTGCAAGGCTGAAGGCTTCATAAAAGTCCAGACAAGCGTCCTAAACGAATTCTTCTACGCCTAAGCCAGGAGCGATGCAGATAACCATGGTTACAATAAGCCCTGCTGACTGCAACTATTGCCCTAGATGCGGAGCGAAACTCAACAGCAACGTCTGCCCAAAATGCGGCTGGCACTTCAGTTATCGAGACTAGGTCGTGGCGGAAGAAAAAGCGCTGGGAGCCACACAACGTGGAGTCAGGTAATCAAAGCATAAGCTTGGGTTCGGGTCCTGAACTCCCAGTGGCTCCTTCGCTTTCTTCAAACACCACGATCATTCAATGTCCAAAATGCAGCAGCCAAAGGTTCTGGAAGGACGGCTTAAGATACACACATGAAGGTCAGGTGCAGCGTTATCTCTGCCGAGTCTGCGGTCTCCGCTTTTCACATTCTGAACACTCTGAACCATTCGAAGCCCATCAGAGAATTCATAGATTGATTTTAAATTGCAGCCCGCCAAAAGAGCTAAGTCGAGAACATGACACCGGCTTTAAGACTGAGCCCCTTGCGGTCATCTTAAAGTCAAGTGTCATGGGCTCAAAAATCCGCCGCGACACGTGCAATCAGCACGAGGCGGTTAACGAAATGGAATCCCGAACCCAAGAACAGGCAGCGGGAGCCACAGCGAATCCATCGGAAAACATGAAAGGCAAACTCGTAGAATACTCCTGGTGGCTTCAGAAAGAAGGCTACAGCCCGTCCACAATAATCGGCAGAGCCAAACTGCTCAAAGTCCTAGTCAAACGAGGAGCCGACCTTTACGACCCCGAATCAGTCAAAGACGTCATAGCCAAACAAAAATGGAGCGAAGGAAGAAAAGACAACGCAGCCGACGCCTACTCCTCATTCCTACAAATGACAGGCGGAAAATGGCAACGCCCAAAATACAAAGGAACCCACAAAATACCATTCATCCCAACCGAAACAGAACTCGACCAACTAATCGCAGCCTGCAGCGCACGGATGGGAACTTTCCTACAACTCCTAAAAGAAACAGGAATACGCTCAGGCGAAGCATGGAACCTAACTTGGCAAGACCTCGACATCATAACCAAAACCGTAAGAATCACTCCTGAAAAAGGCAGCAACCCCAGAATATTCCACATCAGCACAA
>Ga0315314_1003035_pt1 | contig 13449 bp, 12 predicted proteins | sample TDP9_MG_FD_203631 | JGI IMG/M metagenome (GOLD analysis project Ga0315314, IMG submission 203631) | Freshwater sediment microbial communities from Lake Towuti, South Sulawesi, Indonesia - TDP9 | ecosystem: Environmental > Aquatic > Freshwater > Lake > Sediment | place: Indonesia: South Sulawesi...
GGGGAACGGGACTCGAACCCGCGGCATCCAGCTTGGAAGGCTAGCGCTCTACCAACTGAGCTATCCCCGCTCCCGTGGCAACATTATACCCTCGCAGACGGGGTGGGGTCAAGAAGAACCATGAGCACCACCCTTTCGTCCCGCGCTGGCCAGCGCCGCCAGCCGGCCCCGGCAATCCTCCGTGCCCTGGAACTGGAAGGACTGCCAGCCTGCGGCGATGGCGGCGGCGACATTCTCTGCCGCGTCATCCACAAACACGTGCTGCTCCGGCGGCCGGCCGGTGAGGGATTCGACGTGCCGGAACACGCCGAGGTCCGGCTTGCGCAGGCCAACCTGGCAAGAAAACACGCAGTGGTCGAACAAGGCCAAGATGTCAGGAAATCGCTCTCTAATCCAGGTAATATGCGGCTTGTTGGTGTTGGAGAGCATGACCCGGGGGCGGGGTAGCTCGCGCACGAGATCGAGCATAGGCGGGTTGGGGGTGAAGATGTCGTTCCAGGCCACGCGAAGTTCCTCCAGGCTCATCGTCAAGGCAAGGTCGCGGACGAGGAGCGGATGGAGAGAGTCGAAGTCGCCGCCCAAGTCAACCCCCGCGTCGGCAAAGTGCTGGAAGAAGACCTCCATCACCGGCGCGCCCGGCCCGCAGCCCGCGCGAAGCTTGTCGAAAAAGCGTTCCTCGTGCACGAAGAGCAGAACATTCCCAAGATCGAAGACGCAAACAAGAGCCGTCGCCACAGGTTGCCCTTTGCGGAACCCCACCTACCCCATCCCGTGAGCTTCGACACATGATCGGGCCGCCCCTTGTGACCCGTCAGCGGAGGAATCTCGCCAGAGAGCCGAGAATGGAACTGCCAGGGAAGACCGCGGGCAAATGGCGGAGAAGCACCCCCGAGCTTGGATCTCCTGGGCCGGGCTGGTGATTATCCTTGCCCTCTACTCCGCGCTGGCCACGATGCAGTCCTTCGCCACGCGGCTCCAGTGGGGGCCAGATGAGCCTGCTCACATCATCTATGTCCGGTCCCTCGCCCTGGACGGGAGGCTGCCCGCCCTCACGCACGATGAGGTGGAGGACGCCTACGTTCCAAGTGCCGCCCGCACCCACCAGGCCCATCATCCGCCCCTCTACTACGCGCTAGCTTCGCCGCTGTGGAGGGCATTTGCCCATAGACCAGATGAGATCGTCCGTTACGCGGACCAGAGTTCAGGCGCGGAGCAGAGCTTTGTCGTCCCCGGCCCGGTGCGGCCAGTGCGGTTCTTCTCGATAGTGCTTGGCGGGGCGGCCCTGCTGTGCGCCTGGGCCGCCGCGAGGACGGTCTTCCCGAACCGGCCCGAACTCTGGCTAGGCGGAGTGGCACTGGCGGCATTCACACCGATGTTCACCTATATGAGCGGGGTGATCAACAACGATCCCCTGGTGACGGCTCTCTTCGCCGCGGCCGCGTGGCAGTGGGCGCGGGTCATGCGCTTCGGGGCCAGCAGAGGAGACGTGCTCGTCCTCGGGCTGCTGGCGGGCGCAGGGGTGAATGCGAAGGAGACAGGGCTGGGGCTGCTCCCGCTCTCTGTGGTGCCGCTAGTGCTGGAGCCGGGGGCCGGCTCGTGGCGGCAGCGCGCGGCGAGAATGGGGGCGGTGCTGGGGCTGGCCGCTGTGCTGGGGGGATGGTGGTATGTGCGCAAGTGGGCGATCTACGGCCAACCTTTGGTGTACCCTTACCTCCGGCCCTTCTCTGGGCTGTCGGAGGCAGAACGTCAGGAGCTACTGCCTGCTCTACCGGGGTTGACCTTTCTCTTCGCGTTTCTGCCGCTGGATGTGATTGCGCCGCCGGCTAACGTGGGACTGCTCTCTGGGTTCTTCGGGCTGCTCGTGTTGGCGTCGGTTGGCGGGCTGGTGCTGGCGTTTGCGCGGCGCCAACGACAGATGATGCCGCGGTACGAGGTAGAGTCGCTGGCGCTCTGGCTAGCGGCGGCGGCCGTGGTGCTCGCGGGGCTGATACGCGGCATCTTGACGATTGACTGGACGATGGGGACAAGTGGGGGGAGGTACGTGGTCTGCGTGCTGCCTCTGCTGATGCTGGCCTCCGCGCGGGGGTTGAGCGCGCTATTCGGCGAGGCAGGGTGGGCAAGGGCCGCCCTGCTGCTCATTTGCTTGCTCATGCTGGCCGTGAACATCTATGCCATCTGGGCCACCGCCGCCAGCTACCAAACCCTCGGATTCGCGCCATTTCCGTCACCATAAAAATCCAGCAACTTCCTGGCTTTTTCCGAAAACCTCTTGACAAGGCATGGTATAATATAGCGGTGAGCGTGGGGCGGCATTATCACTTCTTGCCTTATAGGTCGTAGGAGCGACATTCCCTTCGACTTCGCTCAGGGCAGGCCTGTCGCGACCATCGGCACAAGAATGTGCCTCCTACGGGCTTGACCGCGCCCCAAACGCGGCCACCACTTCCTTCATCCGCTCCGGAATGTCAATGCCGGCGGGGCAGCGCTGGACGCATTCGCTGCACTCGGCGCACGCGTCGGCAGGGATGCCGAGGGAGTCGTACAGCTCCTTTCCCATGAACCGCTGCTCCTCCGGGTAGCTCTGGTGCATGTACAGCGCGCGGAACACCTTCGGGATCTCGATCTCCTGCGCGCACGGCAAGCAGTAGCCGCAGCTCAGGCAGAACTGCCCATAGCGCAGCTCTTTCTTCATCGCGCCGATGGTCTCGAAGAGCTGGCGGCGGGCAACATCGTCGAAGGTCCGGGCAGTGGTGATCGCCTGATAGTTCTCAGCCACCTCCTGGATGCTGACCATGCCAGGGATGACGGTGCTGATGCGCGGGTTGGCGACAATGGCGCGCAGCGTCCCCGCGACAATAGGATCGAGGCCGTCCACCTTCGGGGAGCCAGGCGGTGAGACCAGCCGCCCGCCGGAGAGAGGCTTCATGATGATCACGCCCATATCGTGCTCGGCCGCCAGTGGGATCAGGTCGAGACCGACGCCCTCCTCATCCAGGTGGTTGTACGCGAGCATGATGGTCTCGAAGAGGCCAGACTCGATGGCCCGTCGGATGGCCCCGTGGTGGCGGTGCATGGTGATGCCATAGTGGCGGATCTTGCCCTGCCCCTTGGCCTTCTGAAGGGCTTCGAGAGCGCCGCCGGGGCCGATAACCTCGTCGAGGACATCGTCATCGCAGACCCAGTGGGCTTGGTAGAGGTCTAGGTAGTCGGTCTGTAGGTTCTCGAGGCTGATGTCCAGTTCACGCATGGCGGCGGAAGCCCTGCGCTGGGCGGTCTTGGTGGCGATGTAGACCTCGGCGCGGCGCCGCTTGAGCACCGGGCCGATCTTCTGCTCACTATCACCGTAGTTGCGGGCGGTATCTATGAAGTTGACCCCGAGGTCAATGGCGTGCTCCAGGGCGGCCGCGGCTTGCTGGGCCGAGATGTCCGGGAACTTGATGCCGCCGAACCCGAACACGGTGACCTCAAGGTCGGTCCTCCCGAGACGGCGCTTTTCGAGCACTGCCGACATCACACTCTCCTCTCCCTTGCCTTCGCCCAATACATGATTGAGCATCCGGCCGCTTTTTCCTATGTCCGAAGGGGCGCAGTTGACAGTTGCGAACATGGGCCTCTAGAATCAGCAGCAATGGCAGCGGACTCGACGCAACTGCCCAGAAGACGCGGCCGGTTCGCCTCCGGCGTGGTGGCGCCTGTGCAGGCGGCGGCCACGCGGCTGCGCTTCGTGTTGGGAGTGCCAGCACTGGCCGTGATCGTGCTGTTCACGGATCGCGGGCCGATGTGGCCTGGGGTAGCAGCGGCGCTCCTGGGGGAGGCGATCCAGGTGTGGGCCTCGGCCCACCTGCGCAAGAATGTGGAGCTGGTGATGTCGGGGCCGTATGCGTGGGTGAGGAATCCAATGTATGTGGGGCGGTTCTTCCTGGGGCTGGGGCTGACACTCTTGACCTGGCGGTGGTTTCTCATCCTGCCCTATGTGGTCATCTTCTGGCTCTATGCGCAGGCGCGGGTGCTGGGAGAGGAGGCCAGGCTGCGCGCACTATTCGGGCAGCAGCATGAGGAATACTGTCGGAAGGTGCGCCGTTGGCTTCCCCGCTGGCCGCGGGAGCGCCTCTCGGAAGCGCGGTGGTCGTGGGGCTGTGTGCTGTACAATCACGAGCTGCGGGTGGCCGCGCTGGTGGTGACCGGGCTGCTGCTGTTGAAGTGGAGGATGGAGGCATGGGGCCCGTTGTGGCGGGGGCACTGAAGTTGAGGCGGATTCACTGGCATGTGGTGCTCGCGGTGCTGGGCCTGGCGCTGGCGCGCCCCAGCCTGACGATGAACATGGTGGGGAGTGTGTTGGTCCTGGCCGGCCTTGGTGTCCGCGTCTGGGCGGCAGGATACCTGGAAAAGGGCGGCGCGCTCTGCGCCGCCGGCCCCTACGCCCATGTGCGCCATCCCCTCTACCTGGGCAGCTTTGTCTCCGCAGTGGGCTTCTGCGTAATGGTGAATACGCTCTGGGGCTGGACACTGGTGCTTCCGCTTTTCGTGCTCTTGTATGCGGTGCAGGTGTTGCTGGAGGAGCGCCATCTGCGAGTGCGCTATGGCGAGGACCACGCGCGCTATGCCGCGCGGGTGCCAATGCTGATGCCGCGATTCACTGCCGCCAGAACACAGAGCGCTCCCTGGCTACTGAAGCGGGCGCTGGCGAACCGGGAGCACTGGCACGTGTTGCTGACTCTCCTCCTCGCCGGCCTTTTCTTCGTCAAGTGGCGCTGGGGGTGATAGAGCCGTGAACTGGCCGAGAGCCTGCTTGGCGCTACTGGTGCTGCTCGGCCTGCTGGCCTGCGGCTGCGGCCGGCGCGAGAAGCCGGTGGAGCTGGAGCTCTGGATCGCCGACTTCAACCAGGACACCAGAAGCTTGCTTGACAAGCAATTGCTTCCCCGGTTCGAGGCCGCGCATCCGGGAGTCAAGGTCAACACCCAGTACATCTCCTGGAGCCACCTGGACGAGAAGCTCACCATCAGCTTCGCTGGCGGCGTGGCCCCAGATGTCTTCCAGGTAGGGGCCGAGTATGTCGGCGGCCTCGCCTACCGCGGCATGGCGGAACCGCTCGACGCCTACATCACAAAGTGGAGAAAGGCGGACGACTACTTCCCCGCCTCCTGGAACACCTGCGTCTATCGCGGCCGCGTCTACGGCCTGCCCTATCTTTCGGCCCCGCGTGTCCTGCTCTACCGCAAGGACCTCTTCAGGGCCGCGGGCCTTGACCGGCCCCCGGAGACTTGGGAGGAGCTGGCGGAAGCGGCCGAACGCATGACCGTGAGGCGCGGGCCGATCACCGACATGGCCGGCATGAACCTGCCGGTCTCGTGGCAGATCTTCGTGGAGTTCCTGTGGGAGAACGCAGGGCAGATATTCGACGGGCAGGGCCGACGCTCCCGGCTGGACAGCCCCGAGGCGATCGAGGCGCTGCAATTCTATGTTGACCTCTACCACAAGTATCGCGTCTGCCCCACCGCGGTAATGCCCAGGGCAGGAGGCCAGATCCCCGTGTTCGCCTCCAACAAGGCGGCAATGGAAATCATGAACCAGTTCGGCATCTACAATGTCAAGAAGTACACGCCAGAGCTGCTGCCACAGGTGGGGATCGCTCCCACGCCGAGGCGAAAACAGCGGGTGGTGTCCGTTTATACCGACTGGCTGGCGATGTCTCCCCAGAGCAAGCACAAAGACCTCGCCTGGGAGCTGATGACCTTCCTCATGGAGCCGGACAACATGGCCGCCTACAACTCGACCCTGTTCTTCATCCCCCCGCGGCGCTCCGCGGTGGAGGCCGCGGAGTTCATGAAGCGAAACCCTCAGCTCCAGGAATTCGTATCTCTCATGGAGGAATATGGTCGCTCGCTCCCCGCCATACCCGAGTGGTTCGAAATCCGCACCGGCCTCCAGGCCGCCGTGGAGGCCGCCATCTACCAGACCAAGACCCCGGGGCAAGCCCTGCGGGACTACTCGCGGGAGCTGGACGAGCTCCTTATGGAGCGAACGGAGCACAAGTGAGAACACTGGCAAGAGCGCTGCGATATATGGCCCCCTACTGGGGCTGGCAGGCGGCGGCCCTGGTGTGCGCACTGGTGGTGACGGCCACCGGCTTCATCTGGCCCTGGGTCAACAAGATGATCGTTGACTACGTGATCTACCCGAACGCAGGCCCCGACCAGTACCGACGGTCCGCGCTCTATCTGACCGCCTATGTTTCTGCCGCGGCCTTCGCTCTCAGCGGGCTGTTGAGCCCCCTGCGGTCCTATCTCTTTGCGCGCGTGGGCGAGAACACGGCCGCCAACGTGCGGCGAAGCCTGTTCGCGCATTTGCACCGACTGCCGATGGCCTTCTTCGATCACCGGAAGGTAGGCGGCATCATGTCGGTGGTGCAGAGCGACGTCGAGGCGCTGCAAGTGCTCTACTCCTCGATCCTTGTTGACTTCATCACCAGCCTGCTGATGGCCATCGGGGCGACCGCGCTGTTGCTGTGGCAGAGCCCCCGGTTGGCCCTCCTCGGGCTGCCGATCCCCGTGCTCTTTGGAGTGGCCCTGGCGCTCTTCGGCCGGCCGATTCACCGAGCGGGACGCCGAGTGCGAGACGAGACGGCGGCGGTGCAGGAAGTGCTTCAGGAGAGTATCTCAGGGGTGCGCGAGGCCAAGTCCTTCGTCCGGGGTGCAAGCGAGGTCCTCCGCTTCATGGCGAAGGTTTCACGGCTCGTGCGCTCCCGCATCTCGCAGTCCGTCCTCGGAGCGACCAACTGGTCCGTCGCCAATGCCGTTGCCTGGGGCGGCATGACTGTAATCATGGTGATCGGCTGCGAGCTTGTAATCAGCAGGCAGATGCGGGCCGGTGACATGATCTTCTTCATCAATGTCCTGGCTATGCTCTTCGGGCCGGCGAGCGTCTTCGTGAACCTATACAATCAAGTGGCAGGAGCAGTCGCGGCAGCCGACCGCATCTTCGAGTTCCTGGATTCCCCAACCGAGCAGGAACACCCCGGAGCCAGCGACCTAGGCGACGTGAAAGGTCGCATCCACTTCGAAAGCGTCACTTTCCGCTACGAGGATGACGGCCCCACTGTCCTGAGGGACATTGACCTCGACGCCCGCCCCGGCGAGCTGATCGCCCTGGTGGGACCAAGCGGGGCGGGCAAGACCAGTCTCGTCTCCCTCATCCCGCGGCTCTATGACCCGACACAGGGCCGGGTCCTCATTGATGGCACAGACGTGCGGTCAGTGACTCTGGCCTCGCTCCGCTCGAAGATCGCATTCGTGCCCCAGGAGACATTTCTCTTCGCGACCACCGTCAAGGAGAACATCGCATTCGGCCGCCAGGACGCCACGGATGAGGAGATTATCGAGGCGGCCAAAGCAGCCAACGCCCACGGCTTCATCATCGAGCTCCCCAAGGGATATGAGACCGAGGTGGGCGAGCGCGGGGTGCGATTGTCCGTGGGACAGAAGCAACGCATCGCCATCGCCCGCGCCATCCTGCGCAACCCGCGCATCCTCATCCTGGATGAAGCCACCTCCGCGCAAGACTCCGAGTCCGAGCGCTTGGTCCAGCAAGCGATGGCTAGGCTGATGGCCGGTCGCACCTCCTTCGTCATCGCTCACCGGCTCTCCACCGTCCTGCGCGCGGATCGCATTGTAGTGCTGGAAGACGGCGAGATCATACAGGTGGGCCGGCACGCCGAACTCCTCGCCCAGGGCGGCACCTACGCGCGACTCTATGAGCTCCAGTTCGCCGCCGCGCCAGCGGCAGGGACGGCCGATGAGGACACCTGAAGGAGCAGCAAAGCGAACTGAGGCCCGCACCGCTCATCTCTTCCTGGCCCCCGGGCTCGCGCTCTTCTTCATCTTCGTGTTGATCCCCGTCGCCGCCGCCTTCTACCTCTCTCTCTGCCGGTATGACATCATCCACCCGCCCGTCTGGATCGGCCTGAAGAACTACGCCCGCATCGCCAAAGACCTGGCCAATCACGGCGTGTTCTATCTCTCCCTCCGCAACACCGCGCAGTACGCCATCGGCACGATACCGATTGGCATGGCGCTTGCCCTTGCACTCGCCCTGCTCGTCAACGCCGGCCTGAGAGGGATCACGCTCTACCGGACAACCTATTACTTGCCTGTGGTCACCAGCCTGGTCGCAGTCTCGATGGTCTGGCTGTGGCTCTACGATCCAAGCTACGGGCTCCTGAATTACGGTCTGGAGCTGCTCTCGCGCGCAGCGAGCTTCCTCCTTCGCAGGGAGGTGACGATCCCACCGCAGACCTGGATCGCCAACCCGGGGCAGGCGATGGCCGCGATTGTGATGATGTCCATCTGGAGGGGGCTGGGATACAATATGGTGATCTACCTGGCCGGCTTGCAGGGCATCCCGCATCATCTCCACGAGGCGGCGATAATTGACGGAGCAAGCGCCTGGCAGCGCTTCTGGGCGATCACCTGGCCGCTGCTCAAGCCGACCACCGCGTTCATCCTTGTCATCTCCGTGATCGGCGCCTCCCAGGTCTTCGCCCAGGTCTATGTGATGACCAACGGCGGCCCCAACAACGCCACCACCACCATCGTCCACCAGATCTTCCAGCACGCCTTCAGCTTCCTGAAGATGGGCTACGCGTCGGCGATGGCCTTCGTGCTCTTCGGCCTCATCTTCCTCCTCTCCCTCATCAACCTCCGCCTCCTCCGCGGCGGCGAAGTGGAGTACGCATGAACCCCTTTGTAGGGCGGCCATGCGCAGTGCGCCGAAGGCGGACAAGCATCGCCGCCGGCCGTTCTGTAGGGCGCGCATGTCGGAGTTTACCCTGAGCGCAGTCGAAGGGCATGCGCGCCGCTTGGAAGGAACCCCACACATGAAACCAACCACCTCCAAACAAACCCTCCTCCACCTCCTCCTCGCCCTCGGCGCCGCCACTATGCTCCTCCCCTTCCTCTGGATGATCTCGACCTCGCTGAAGCCCGAGTCCGAGATCTTCCGCTTCCCGCCGGTATGGCTCCCGAAGACCTGGCAATGGCAGAACTACCGCGACGCCATGCAAGCCGCGGCCTTCGGCCGGTACTTTCTCAACACGGCCATCTACTCGCTGGCGGTGACGTTCTCGAATCTGCTCTTCTGCTCGATGGCCGCGTATGCCTTTGCGCGGCTGCGCTTCCGCGGGCGGGAGACGCTCTTCTTCCTGGTGCTGGGGACGATGATGATCCCCGGTCAGGTGACGATGGTGCCGGTCTTCATCATGTTGAAGCGCTGGCCTATGGTGGGAGATAACGATTGGTTGGGTATGGGCGGGCACGGGCTGCTCAACAGCTACCCCGGGCTCATCCTGCCCGCCGCGGTGGGCGCCTTCGGGATCTTCCTCCTGCGGCAGTTCTTCATGACCCTGCCGCGCGAGCTGGAGGACGCCGCCCGCATTGACGGCTGCTCCGAGGCCGGCATCTACTGGCGCATCATCTTGCCACTCTCCAAGCCAGCCCTTGCCACATTAGGAATCTTCACCTTCACTGCTGCCTGGAACGAGTTCCTCTGGCCCCTGCTCATCACCAGCAAGGATGCCATGCGCACCCTCCAGCTCGGCCTCCAAGTCTTCCAGACCCAGTACACCACCCGCTGGGACCTCCTCATGGCCGGCACCGTCGTCGTCACCCTGCCCGTCCTTGTCGTCTTCCTCGCCGCCCAGCGCCACTTCACCCGCGGCATCGCCCTCACTGGCCTCAAGGGCTGACTTCCCACTGTCATTCTGAGCGAAGCGAAGAATCCCGCCGCTCTGTAGGGCGCGCATGTCTCTGCATGCGCGCCGATAACCGGGCAGGAACAAGCTCCTGCCGAACGGAAATACGGTTGACCACTAAGCGCGAGCTCGGGCGGGTCGGACCCCTTATCCCGGGGCAAATCGCTTGGCTCGTCGGGCAGGAGGTTCCTCCTACCCGGCACACCGGCCCGTACGCGAGCAGGACTCGCCGGTGTCAGAGAGAAGTTGGCACCAGGACGGTTGGCCGATAGCAGACGGAGAAAGCGAGCAAGGAGGCGTTGCGATGCTACGCAAAGCAGGCTGGTGTGTCTGTCTGATTCTCCTGATGTGTTCAGCGGCATGGGCGACCGAGCTCCGAGTCGGGAAGAATGCTTCGGTCCAGGTCAATGAGATCATCGAGGATGATCTGATTGTGGCCGGCAATAGCGTTCTTATTGCAGGAAGGGTGACAGGAGACGTATTCGCGGCCGGCCAGACAGTGCGAGTCACCGGCCCGGTCGCGGGCAGTGTGATGGCGGCGGGCCGCGACGTGCGCGTCACCGGCGATGTTGAGGGCAGCGTGCGGGCCGCCGGCCAGAGCGTCTCACTCTCCGGACCCATCGGCAGGAACGCGGCGGCGGTCGGCCAGACGCTGCTGATTGCCGAAACTGCCCACATAAAACGTGATCTGCACGCCGCCGGCAACCTCCTGGACATGGATGGAAAGGTGGGCCGGCTGGCCTCACTTGCAGGGCGAACAGCCGTGGTGCGAGGTCAAGTCGGCAGCGGCCTGCGCTTCGATGGACAGGCGCTCTCGCTCGACCCGACGGCTCGCATCGGCGGCGATCTCACTTATCGCACACCGGAGAAAGCGCACATCGCCGAGGGCGCTGAGATCGCGGGAAAGACCACGAAGCTGCCGCCCCGCCCGCGGCCGGAGCCGGCAAGACCCCGCAGCCCGATCAAGCCAGCGCTCATCTTCTTCCTCACGGTCTTTGTGTGCGGCATAGTGGGGCTGGCGGCCGCGCCGCGGGTCTTCGGAGCCGCCGCGAATGCGATGGCCAGCCGGCCGTGGTGGAACCTGCTGTTGGGGTTCCTGGCACTGGTTGTAGTGCCGATCGGGGGAGTGATAGTATGCGTCACGCTCATCGGCCTCCCGCTGGCGGTCGTCACCTTGGTGTTGTGGGGAGTAGCCCTGGTCCTGAGCGGGGTTCCGGTGGGAACCTTTCTTGGCCGGTGGCTGCTCTCTCGCCTAGGTAGCGCTAGTCCGTCTGCCTACCTAGGCCTCTTTCTCGGCCTGTTGCTGCTGACGCTGGTGGGGCTTGTCCCATACCTGGGTCCTGTGACGAAGTTCCTCACCGTACTATTCGGGCTCGGAGTCTACACTCGGGCGGCGAAGGGCCTCTTGGCGGAGATGCGCGGGCATCCGGCCTAGCGACGCGGGACACCCTTCAAGCCGCCAGAACAAGCCCAAGCTTCGCAGCGCGACATGCACACAAGCATGACGCCGCGATGCCCGCCATCACTTGCAATAGTGGGTAAACTCTGCTAAGATACTTCGTGTGCCGCATTATCCGCATGGCGTAGGAGATGCCGAGTGCGTGACAGGGAGACGATCATCGCAGAGATCGCTGACGCGCTTCCGGAGATCATGCGCCGCCTCGCCGAGAGCCGTCCGCTCAGCAAGGGAGAATGGACTCTGACCCTTGCCCAAGTGCGAGCCCTGGGCGTTATCGCCGATAGCGCTGAATGCACTATGGGCATACTGGCCCGCAGGCTGGGCGTCAGCCTGAGCACTGCGACCGGCCTGGTTGATCGTCTGATCAAACACCGCCTCGTCGAGCGCGCCCCCGATCCGGAGGACCGCCGACTGGTCCATGTTCGCCTCGCCCCCAAGGGCAGACGCGCCTGCCAGATGTTCCACCGGGAAAAAAGGCGCCAGATGGAGGCCGCCTTGGGCGGCCTCTCCGCAAAGGACCTGGAATCCATCGCCGCCAGCCTCGTCTTACTTTATGGTGCGCTCAGCCCAGCGCGCGGCGGCGAGTCTGAACTCAGTTCACAGGAGCAGCACACATGAAACGACTCCATCTAGGGATTGTGGTTGGCCTCATCCTGCTGCTTGGCGGTATCCTGTCGGCACGCGCGCGATCCCACCGCAACCCCGGCCCCCCAGACCTCCAAACCGCGCGGGTCGAGCGCGGCCTAGTCCAACTCACCGTGTCGGCAGACGGCGTCCTCCAGCCACTGACCACAGTGGCCGTGAAATCCTACGCCGGAGGCACTGTTGATGTGCTCGCCGTGGAGGTCGGAGACATGGTCAAGGCCGGCGACCTGATCGCCAAGATTGACCCCACCGACAGCCTCACCAACTACAACCAAGCGGTCGCCGACCTCAACGCAGCCCAGGCCCGTCTCCGCCAAGCCCAGGAGGCGTCCGCGGTCCAGCCAACTATGACCCAGGCTGCCATCGCCCAAGCCGAGGCGAACTACAACTCGGCCCTCAAGGACTTGGAGCGCCTCCAGAAGGCGACTCAGCCCCAGGCGCGGGCGCAGGCCCGCGCCACCCTCGACAAAGCCAAAGCCAACGCCGATATCGCAGAGAAAGAGCTCCTCCGCACCCAGGGCCTCAAGGACCAAGGCTTCGTCCCCCAGAGCGAGGTGGATGCCGCCGTTAACCGCCGTGATCTCGCCAAGGCCGAGCTAGCCAGCGCGCAGGAGCGTTGGGACACTCTCGACCAGGAGTTGCACCCGGAGCTGGAGTCCGCGCGGGCGCGCGTCGCCCAGGCCAAAGCCGCCCTCGACCGCGCCCACGCCGACGCCGTCCAGGATCGGCTCAAGGTAGCCGACGTCACCAGCGCGCAGGCCCAGGTGGCGCGCGCTCAGGCCCAGGTGGATAATGCCCGGACCATGCTCGACTATACCACCATCCGCGCGCCCCGCGCCGGCGTCATCCTCGAGAAGTCCGTCGAGCAGGGAACTATCATCACCTCGGGCCGCTCCTCCATCACCCAGGGCACCGATATCGTGAAGCTGGGCGATCTTACCAGGATGTTCGCCGAGGTCAGCCTCGATGAGGCCGACGTGGCCCGAGCCCATATAGGCCAGCAGGTCGAGATCACGATTGACGCCTTCCCCGACCGCCGCTTCCGGGGAGTGGTGACCCGCATCAACCCCCAAGCCCTCACTGAGCAGAATGTCACCACCGTTCTCGTCAAGGTGGAGATCGAGAACCCGGATGCGCAGCTCAAGCCCGGCATGACCGCGAGTTGTGAATTCCTCGTCAACAAGACGGATAACGTCCTCTATCTGCCGAGCCGGGCGGTGCGCGAAATGGGCGGCGCGTATCTCGTCACTGTCCAGAAAGACGGCCGGATGACTGACGTGCCCATCAAGGTCGGCCTCGTCGGCGACGACCGGATCGAGATCCAGGAGGGGCTTGCCGAAGGCCAGGAGGTCGTCCTCCCAGGCCTCGCCATTGGCTCTCAGGAAAGCCGCGCCCGCATGACCGAGTTCGGCCGGCGGGCCGCCGGTGGCGGCACCTTCTTCCGAAGCCAGGAGCGTTCCGGGCCACCTCCCCCTCCGCCACCGCGATAGCGCGCAGCCGCCGGTGGAGGAACCTTCTTTCCCACTAGCAGCTAGGCCAGGAGAAACAACGTGGGTATCTGGGAATCCTTCAGAGTCGCCCTGGACGGGCTAATCTCCA